>Ga0208821_1001286_pt1 | contig 14737 bp, 10 predicted proteins | sample June2015DPH_20_5_FD_184720 | JGI IMG/M metagenome (GOLD analysis project Ga0208821, IMG submission 184720) | Peatland microbial communities from SPRUCE experiment site at the Marcell Experimental Forest, Minnesota, USA - June2015DPH_20_40... | ecosystem: Environmental > Terrestrial > Soil >... | reverse complement strand
CGGGAGTGCCGGGTTCACCAGGGTGACACCGGAGAAACAGGTGACTACCATTGGCAAAACCACCAATCGGTATATCAGCCTCGTTAGGTTTTGGTTGGGTTTGCTCATCAGCGATTAGGTCCTTCTCCCACAAATGGGGCTTGCAAACTCTTTGAGGTCAGTCACTAACCTCTCTCAAAGAGTATGATTCGAGATTTACTCGGCACCCTTTGGTTATGTTGAGAGTTAGGAAGTTTATTCATTTGCCAGCCTACCTGGCATAGGATAGGAATCGACTATAATGACCATTTTTCTTTATTGTAAGAATTTTTTCCAAATTTTGAAACAAATTTAATCCTGGGGCCCTTTCAGGATGCAAAGCTTTCTTTTTGCCTCAGCGTGTCCTGGGCAGTCGCTTTTTCCAACCAGGCTATGGCCTGGGCCCGGTCTTACTTCACTCTTTCATCCCTCGCAGAATGATCCCGAGTTCGTATCGGGCGCGAACGTCTCCTTGAGCAGCGGCCTTCTCAAACCAGGCTTTGGCCTGGGTATAGTCTTGGGTCACCCCCTTGCCCTTGGCATACATGACCCCCAGTTCGTATTGGGCCCGAGGGTCATTTTGAGCAGCGGCCTTTTCAAACCAGGCCTGGGCCTGGGCATAGTCCTGGGGCACGCCTTGGCCCCCGGCATACAAGAGCCCGAGATTATATTGAGCCCCCGCATATCCCTGAGCGGCGGCCTTGTCAAACCAGGCTTTGGCCTGGGTATAGTCTTGCTTGACCCCCTTGCCCTCGAGATACAAGACCCCGAGTTCGTATTGGGCCCGAGGGTCATTTTGAGCAGCGGCCTTTTCAAACCAGGCCTGGGCCTGGGCATAGTCCTGGGGGACCCCTTTGCCCCCGGCATACAAGAGCCCGAGATTATATTGAGCCCCCGCATGTCCCTGGGCGGCGGCCTTGTCAAACCAGGCCTGGGCCTGGGCATAGTCTTGCTTGACCCCCTTGCCCTCGACATATAAGACCCCGAGTTCGTATTGGGCCCGAGGGTCATTTTGAGCAGCGGCCTTTTCAAACCAGGCCTGGGCCTGGGTATAGTCCTGGGGCACGCCTTTGCCCCCGGCATACAAGAGCCCGAGATTATATTGAGCCCCCGCATATCCCTGAGCGGCGGCTTTGTCAAACCAGGCCTGGGCCTGGGTATAGTCTTGCTTGACCCCCTTGCCCTCGACATATAAGACCCCGAGTTCGTATTGGGCCCGAGGGTCATTTTGAGCAGCGGCTTTTTCAAACCAGGCTTTGGCCCGGGCAAGGTTCTGGGTCACTCCCTTGCCTTCGACATACAAGAGCCCGAGATTGTATTGCCCCCCGGTGTGTCCCTTGGCGGCGGCTTTTCCCCACCAGACTCTAGCCTGGACATAATTTTGTTTTACTCCCCGGCCCTCGGCATACATGAGCCCGAGTTCGTATTGCGCCCGAGGATCACCCCTGACGGCTAAGGCCCTGGTCTCTTGGAAACTTTGAGGGAAAGCGCTCGTGGTCAGGACGATGAAACATAACAAGAACAATAGAACCGCCAAGGGGTATCTTCTCATCATTTCTCACTCCTCATACCAGGGTGCTTTTAAAAAGTTTTGGTAGCCGCATGCCTTAGCCTATAACTAAGCACAAAATAGAAACCTGTGCCACTATTTTTATAGCAATCTGAGACCTCTGCGAAAGTCCTTATAAAAATAGTTTAATATAAGACAAAAAACAGTTTAACATATTGATATATCGTGCTAATCTGCGATTAACGTCAGATATCGGAGGTCGCAGATGCTTGGGAAAAAGTCGGGTCAGATGGGTTTTGGAGACATGGAGGCCAGGAGTCGGGTACCCGAAGGTCATTTTCTGCAGAAGATCGATGGCCAGATGAACTGGCAACCCTTCGAGAAGCTCCTGGAGCCCTTGTATCATCCCAACCTGGGGCGCCCCAGTCATCCGCCCCTGGTCATGTTCAAAGCCCTGCTTTTGCAGCAGTGGTATGGGGTGTCCGATCCGGGGCTGGAAGAAGCCATCTGCGACCGCTTGTCGTTTCAGCGGTTTTTGGGTCTGTCGCTGCAAGACCCGGTTCCGGATGAGACCAGAATCTGTCGGTTTCGCAATATGTTGGCCCAGGCCGGTTTGGGAGAGCCTTTGTTTAGCTTGTTGGAGGAGCAGCTCGATGCGAAGGGGTTGCTGGTCAGACGCGGGTCGCTGATCGACGCCACTTTGGTCAAGGCCCAACCTCATGCGCCCCGCAAAGGGGAAGCCAGCCCCGATCTCGAGGCGGATTGGACCCGCCGGGGTAAAGACGGGCACTTTGGCTACAAGATGCACCTTACCGTGGATCAAGGCAGCGATCTGTTGCGGCGTCTGGCTTTGACCCCGGCCAGCACCTCCGAGTCGCGCCTGTTTGAGGAGATGGTCATAGGCGATGAAGCCGCGGTATTTGCCGATGGCGCCTATACCAAAGATGCCCGCAAGGCGGCGTTGCGTGGCCGGGGGGTGTTTTGCGGCATCATCAATCGACCCTGGCGCTATCGAGCCATAACGGCGCAGCAAAAGAAGCGGAATAAATTTTTTTCTGGGGTGCGCCGGGCCGTGGAGCGGGTCATCGGCACTCTGAAGTGCCGCTATGGGCTGGAGCGATGTCGCTATATCGGTCGGGTGCGCAATCACAATCATCTTTGGTTCAAGGGGATATGCTACAACCTGAAAAAGATGTTGGTACTGCAAGGAGCTACCTGAAGCGCTCTTACGAAGCGATGCGCCTGAGGGTTAAAGAAAGCCTGAAAGGGTCCTCGGGGACTTTCCCCAGGACCTCTGTAAGTGGGCTCATCGCTTTCCTTAAGTGGTGTCATTTGATACCATTTTCAAAGAAGGCATCAACCCCACGGGTGGGGGGCGGCGAGAAGTCCCTCAGGAAGTCCTTCAGGCTTGATTTTTGCCGGGTCTGTCCCCCGCCGCCCTACTGGCTCATGAGACTCTTTACCTTCGGCTCAGGGTAACAGGGGAAAAAGCAATTTCCCTGTCAGGCGTTATTCTAAATTAATCTCTAAAATCGGCATGGAGGAATTACCAAATGGCCAGGGCAAAAATTGAGAGGGAGATTCTGGCTGTACTTATGGAAAGTCCATTTTATACTGCATTAATGTAGCATCTTGACCTGTTACTCTATCGGAGTTTCCCCTCCGCTCGACTTAGGTGGCTTGCATTCCGGACAGGGGACATACCCTTTTTCCCGCGCTTCCTCGGGAGAGCTAAAGGTCACCAGTTTTTCTGGCCTTATTTGTTTTGCCCATCTACAATCAGGATAATGATATTTGTTAGAGGTCTTGGAACCCACAAATTTGACCACGGGAACAGTAGATGGGGCGTTGCTCCCGGTCTCCCCCGGCAGGGCTGACACGGGACCGGGGCCTCTGTTGGCTGGACCCTCGGCTGGACCAATGGTGGCCGATTTGAGGTTGCCAGGGTTCTCTGGTAAGCCTGCATCGGGTCTGGGGGCTTTGGGGGCAGCAGTCTCGGACGCGGCCACAGCGGAAGCCGTGGCCTCGTTACCGGACGAAACAGGCGCGTTACTCTCGTGACCTACCGGCAGGGCGGGCTCTTTAACCTGGCGGAGCACCGGTTCCCCATCCGGTCCTATAGTCAATTCTGCCCGCTTCTGCAGTAATTCGTTAAACAAGGACAGGCAGGGACTTCCGGATGCATCCAGGGATACATTGACCCGCGACCTTCCGGCTTTATCCAACAGGTACAGGATCACCTGGCCATCACTTTTGCCCATCGAGACACGCGGCCCATCTTTGTCACTAATAGTGATTGGCAGCCCCGTATTCAGCTTGCCGCGGGCTAGCTCCGTTTGGGCTATGAGCCATGACAGCCCCGCCACCGTGGCCACAAGTAATACCAGGACTGAGACGTTGAAAAACTTCTGCCCCCAGCCCTTTGGGGGTAATCTCTCCGGGTTGGGTTCCGGCAGATTTGCTTCCGGCGCAGGGGTGCAGGAGGGAGTCTCCGCCTCAGGTGTCTCCGTTTGCGGAGCTTCGTGGATCGACAAGCTGACTGGGCGGTTACCATTGCCAATCTCTGAGGATGAAAGGTCACCCTCCTGTTGACCACCCGCGGCTTCCTTAGGGGCGAACCCTTCAGATTCGACCCTCTGAGTCGAGGGCTCCCCTTGCCCCTCCTTCAGCAACTTAGCCAGTACTTGCCAACTTTGCTCCAGTCGGGCCAAGACTTCGTTGACAGTTTGCAAGTTCGGATGATCCTGCATCTTGACCTCCGCGTGACTCTATATTTTCCCAAATGCATGGCTAGATTGCGAGCTTGAATCGCCGGTTATTCTCAAATAAATACCTATTGTTATTAATGCCATTGATTTGAAGGCATCAGGAGAATTTAAAACCTCCTTCCATTAACAGCTTAAGGCAGGCATCTACTACGGTGGGGTCATAGAGTATCCCTTTTCCCTTATTAAGCTCATCCGCAGCCTTCTCAATAGCCAGCGCCTTACCATAAGGTGCGGGAGAAACCATGGCTTCCACCACTTCGGCAACGGCCAAGATCCTTGCCTCCATAATAATATCTTCCCCTGAGAGGCCGGAAGGATAACCGGAGCCATTCCACCTCTCGTGGTGCTGCTGGACCGCCTTAGCCACTGGCCAACTAAATTCTATGTCCTTTAGCAAATCATGTCCCATTTGGGAATGAGTCTTCAAAATGTTGCTCTCGACAATGGTCAACAGTCCTGGTTTGTTGAGGAATATGGAAGGCATTGCTACACTGCCGATGTCGTGCAGGAAGCCTATGATGTTCACGCCTTCAACCAGGTCTGGAGAGAACCCCATTTCCCGGGCTATGGCCACGGCCAGCTGCGCCACCCGCTTTTGGTGTCCGGAGGCGTAGGGATTTTGCATTTCCGAGGCGGTGGAGAATGCCTTTACTAACCCTGTAAGGCAATTCTCCAGCTGAGTAATCTTGTTTTTCAAGGATTCTTCGTCCTGCTGGCCCTGGGTGAGGTGGTGCATAAGGCAGTTGAACCCGATAAATTCTCCTGCGGGGTTTTTCCGTGCCGCAATGGATAGAAACACAGGAATAGGGGTTCCACTCGGGGGCAAGAGATGAACCGTCGCCGTCCTGGTTTCATTTCCCTCCAGCGCCTGGTCCATCAAAGAATAAAGGCTGTAATAGTCCTTTTGGATTACAAAGACCTCCAGGCGCTTACCTGATAAAAAATCCTTGTGCATCCCTAACATGTCGGCAGCAGCCTGGTTGCATTCTTGAATAGTTGCCTCGGTGTCGGTCACCAGATAGCTACCGGGCGCGTCGGTGAAAAGCTCCCGGTAATGGTGCTCCGGGGCTTTATCTTCAACATCAGCAGCGGTTTTCTGCTCTTCCTGGCTGCCCAACTCTCTGATTATCCCCTGGAGTTCGTTAAAGGCTGCTGAGAATTCCTGAATCGCTTTGTCAAGAACAGGCATCGTGGCGCTGGGGGTGGATGGAGAATCTTGCGTTGGCGGCAGTGGACTTGGACTGTGGCTGGTCATCTCAGTATCCTTCATATTCATTGCCTGATGATCATCAGAAGGGCTCTGCCAGGGAACCGAATACTTGTCCTGGAATTCAGAAGCCGCGGCGGTCGGTTGCTGAATAGCTTGCAGGAAATTAATAATTGCTGATGGCAATGGAGTTGGAGTGCATTCCCATGCGGCGTCCTGCCATCGCCACTCCAACTGGGTAGCCGGGTCTATGAAGGGGGGCAACGGTGCTAAGTCACCCTCGCCATAAATGCGAATGTCGGTACCTGAGACATCAGACGAAATGGGCTGAAAATCCGCGGGCATCTCGTAAAAATGCCTTTCCAGACCATTCCCTGACTCCGCCACGCACTTGGACCGCCAGATACCCCATCCGTCCAAACGTGACTTTTGTTCTTCGTTGGCTACCTCCAGGACCAGCAATCTGGACAAACTCCCGGTACGAACTCCCAAACTTATCTTTGAGGTGTCTACATGTGAATCTATCAGACAGTTTTCCCAGTCTTCATCCTCAAAATCTATGTCCTGATATTCACCTGTCTCGACATTAATGACCACTATGGGCGATTTGAAGGTTATTAGATAATAGGAGGCATGAGCAATCAGAAACTTATAATAGTCAAGGTTTGCTTTAAGATCGAGGATGCGTTCCGTTTCGTCCTTCCCGATCCTAAAGATTTTCGCCTCAGCTGGCTTCAGATTCAACTTTTGCTCCCTAAGCTGATATGCAGTTCCCGATAATAATTTGCATATTAACCAGGGAGGATTAATTTTCCATCGGGGAATACCCTAAAAAGAGGCTTCGATTTTGCTGATAATATTCTCAGCAAAACCCTGAAGAAATCTTAAGGGGAAATTCTCTTGGAAATCTGCTGCTAAGTTAGCCCAATTCGCCTCGCCTCCCAAAGGCGGCAAATGGGGAAAGCATTCCACCGCCTGCCGCCCCCGGGAGCAAAAGTTACTCAAAAAAAATGGTTTAGACCGAGATTATGCGGTGGCCAAGACTGCTGCATAATCTCGGGAAATGTCCATCTTGGGTGCTCCCCGGCCTTTATGGTCCCAGGCCCTGCCACCAGCCAGAAAATAATCAGTGGCTAGGGCCGCGTCCAGGCTGGCTTCGGTGGCACAAAACCAGTTGCCAAAGGTTCGAGGCCAACCAGGCCAGGCTATGGATGGGGGTTCTGGCCTATCGGGTCGCCGATCCAATCCTTTCCAAGGCCCATGAGGCACTTTTCCGGACGTCAGGGTTTCTATCCTGCAACGCCTTGTTCAGGGCAGGAACCGCCTCTTTGGCCGCCGGGCCGATGGCCCCCAAGGCCGCGGCAGCATTTTCCCGGACGGGGTGGTTACGTGCCTGCAGCGCCTTGATCAGATCAGGAACCGCCTCAAGACCTTCCTGCCCCAACTGTCCCAGGGCCCATGCAGCAGCTACCTTTACCTCGGAATTATCTTCCTGTAGTGCTTTGGTAAGGTTGGGGACGGCCTCTTTTGCCGCCGCCCCTATGCTTCCCAAAGCTATGGCAGCATTTTCCCGGACGTAGGAGTTTCTATTCGCCAACGCCTCGATTAAGCTAGGGACGGCCTCTTTGGCCCACGGGCCGGTCACTGCCAAGGCCCCGGCAGCATTTCCCCGGACCTGGTAATTTCTATCCTGTAATTCTTTGATCAATCCAGGGATGGCCTCTTCTGTCCCCGGGCCAATCGCTTTCAGAGCCACCACAGCATTTAACCGGACAATGGGGTTGTCATCCTGTAGCGCCTTGATCAAGATGGGAACGGCTGGAGTGCCAATTTTTACCAACCTTGTGACTGCGTTTTGCCGATCGGCCGGCGAAGAGTCCGTGCTCTTTAAGATGTTCATATTTTGGTTGATTTCTTCCGCCTGGTCGGCAGCGGCCTTCCTTGAAGCTGATAACCAGAGGGCAATAATAAGCAGCAGGAATATTAGCACAACCAGCTTTTTTCTATTGAGCATATGTAACCATTCCTTTCAGAGAAATTATACAGCAGCTTTTTCCTTTTCTATCCAAAAAAGATTTTGTGAGCCTCCTTACGAGTTTACCTCGGAAAATTTTTAGCCAAATTGGCTGGCCGGGAACTGCTTCTTCTCGGCCAGTTTTATTTTTTGCATTATGCATCCGCCTAAAGAGCCATGCGTTTACCGGGCTTTGGAAATTTCAAGGATTATAGCGATTACCTTGCGAGACTGTCGAAAAAATCCCGAGACAACGTTTTGTCTATCCCTACATGTAGTAAAATCAACTACTTATAAGTAGTAATAAGCTGAAAAATCCGGGCTTTTAGTGATTTTCGACAGTCACTGCCACTATACGCCCTTCCGCTAATCTTTCCATATGGTTCCGGAGGACAAATGAGCTTCAGAAAAATCACTAGACGCTGGGGATAGTGCTGGGGAAAAGATATAAGGGCTTAAGCAAATATGCCTAAGCCCTTGATTTAATTGGTAGCGGGGGTAGGATTTGAACCTACGACCTTCGGGTTATGAGCCCGACGAGCTTCCAGGCTGCTCCACCCCGCGTCGTGGACGATTATCTGTATCGTGAATTATAACCATTCCATCCCGGGGCGTCAATGGCAAAATTTCCTACCCTCACCCATCCTGGGCTTGGAGTTTTTTTAAAACCGATTAACCGCGGGCCATTTCATCTTAGCTGCCCCGGGCCGCCCCCTAATGAGGTATGGTGCGCAGTGCGTACCCTACCTGTGCGGTTGATCGATCCTCAGCGAACCAGCCGCAAACAGAAAACAGAAGACCGAAAATCGCCCTAAACTTCGCCGGCGTCGGCCAGATCTCCGGGAAGATAAGGCATGGCCGAGAAGATCGCGGCGGCGCCCCCGGCCAGGGCCACCAGGGTGAGGCAGACCCCCCATTTGAGGCTGGTGGCATCCGAGAGCCAGCCGATGAGGTAAGGCGAAGGCACATCACCGATCAGGTGGATGATCACGATATTCAGGGCCACTGCCTGGGCCCGCCGCCGGGCCCCGGCGACGCTCACCACCACCGCGGTGAGTAATCCGGGGTTGAGAAAGAGGAGGAAAATCGCCAGGGAAAAGGCCGGGATATAAATGGCGGGGACCGGCGCAAATATCACCAGGGCGGCCAGGGGCAGCGCCAGGGCGATTCCCAAACCGCTGACCCAGAGGGGGGCTTTGAGGGTCCGGACCAGGAGGCGGTCTCCCAGATAGCCCCCGGCCAGGGTCCCCAGGCCGCCGGCCACCGCCACCGCCCCGAACATCAGGAGATTGGCCTGGGCCAGGCTCAGACCCTTGGAGATCTCCAGGTAGCGGGGCATCCAGAAGGCCAGGCCGCCCATGGTGAAGGTGCTCATGCCGAAGCCCAGGCTGACCCAGCGCATGGTGGGTATTTTCAGCAGGCTCAAGGCCCCCGACCACAGGTTGGCGCCGGTCGGAGGGGTGGGTTGAATAACCGTCCGAGTTTGAACCTCCGGGAGACGCCAGATTAGAGCCGTCATCGCCAGGCCCGGCAGGCCCGCCAGCAGAAAGGCCGGGCGCCAGCCCCAATGGCTGCCGGTCAGGCCCCCTACCAGATAGGCCAGGGCCGAGCCCACCGGCAGGGCTACATAGAACCAGCCCATGGCCCGGGCCCGGCGCGCGAGCGGCAGGATATCGGCGATGTAGGCCGGGGACAGGGTGCCGAAGGAGGCCTCGCCCACCCCCACCGCTCCCCGGGCCAGCAGCAGGGTTAGGTAAGAGCCGACCCAGAAGGTGAGGCTGGTGGCCAGGCTCCACAACACCGCGCCCCAGGCCATGAGGCGGACGTGGCCCCAGCGGTCCCCCAGGTAGCCGAAGATGGGGGATGTGCAGAGGTAGACCAGGAAAAAGGCGGTGCCCAGCAACCCGAAGGACCGGTCGCTGAGGCCCATTTCCCCTTTCACCAGCGTGCCCAGGGAGGCGATGAGATAGCGGTCCATATATTGCAGAAGGTTGAGGCTGGTGAGGATAATGAGGGCCCGGGTGGTGAAGGACAAGGGGGAATTCCTCAGCTCATTAAACCAGTGGCACCCGCGTCTCGCCCGTGCCTCAGTAGGGGTATGTTTCGCAATTGATTATCCAGTGAAAATGACGGATGTTTAATCCCCCTTTGGAAAGGCGATATTATACTTGACAGACCTGAGAGGGGGGATTAAGATAGCTTATTCCCCCCTTTATGGGATTCAAGGATGATATTGCCCCCAAAGGGGGGCAAGGATGAATAATCAATATGATGCCAAAGTTTCTGGGTCAGGTAAAGCTAAATCATCTAATTTCAAGGTTCCTACCCTGGAGGAGATCAGGGAAGCGCGAAAAAAGAGGTTGATAATTACCATGCTAAGCGTTTATGGCGATGATAGCAGCGACGAAACAGGAGTGCGTACCTTTGCGGTTGCTGGAATTGTAGGGACTCAAGAGGAATGGGATGCAATAAAACCTGCTTGGGTAAAAGCCACTGGTGGGAAAATTTTCCATGCGGCTGATTGCGAATCTTGTAAAGGGGATTATAAAGGCATTTCTAAAGATCAATGTGATGACGAAGTACGAAAATTAACTGATATTCTTGTTAAATCAAATTTGTATGGCTATGGTTTTGCAGTTGATGTTGCTGCTTTTTATAATAATCTGCCAGATTCTAAGGAAAATGCACCGTATTACCATTGTTTTTCTAATGTAGTGATGGGACTTGCTGAGGTTGGTTATTTGTCTGTTCCACGGGAAAAGGTAAGGTTTGTCTTTGATAAAAACGAAAAAGTGAGGTTTAATTCTCAACTTATGTTAGACTATTTAAGTTTATTTGATTCTCCTTATAGTGAATATATTGAGGAAGGTGATATTACATTCAGTTCAAGAAAGGCCATAGAGGTTCAAGCAGCCGATTTATTTGCTCGTGAGGTTATGAAAGAATTAGATAATCAAATAGGTTCGGTAAAACGGTATAGGCGCAAACCATTAATAGCATTATATAGAACTAATAGATTTAAATGGGGAACTCTTACAAGGAAAGATTTTGAAATAATAGGGAAATACATAGAAAAGGTTAAACAAGATAAGCTATGGGATGATGATTATCAAAAATGGCTATTAAAAACCAAGCGTAAGATAGATAATGATACCAATAGGATTACTTATCTTATCTATAGCCGCAAATTGGAAAAGGAAAGTCAGAAGGGTCAATTATTAGTTTTCCCTGGTGCTTTGAAAAAGTAAGGGTGTTTGCTACCTCATCTTAGAAACTCGTTTCTTCTTGACAATCTTATCAAATACCTCTTCAAAGGCTTTCTTTGAAAGAGGTTCTTCAATCCGCTTGGCAGCCTCAATAAACCGGGCGGCCTGCTCTTTGTCGTCAGGTTCGGGTTTCTTTTTTCTGCCCATAGCAACACCCCATTAATCAATCGTCTATCAATATTGGAAAAATTCTATTTACCAGATTTCGTTCTGTTATCATTTTTACAGAGCATTTGACAATTTTCAGCAGTAGTTTTTCCTCCTTCGTGCCATGGAGTTATATGGTCTCCTTCCATTTCTGCATAGTCAAAATGCTGTTTGCAATTGGGGCATATTCCCTTTTGTCGTTCATATGCCGCCCGTTTCGCTTTTTCTTTGAATGTCCGTAAGTTCAGATGTTTTTCTTCTCCGTCAAGAAGATACTCATAAATTCCAGCGGGGCGTGTTACATCTTCATCTTCCATGAGGGCAACAATCTTGCTTTCAAGGTCTTTCGGGTCATATTTGCCAGAGCCGAATTTATTGTAATATAACCCCCATTCAAGTCCTTTCATTTCCCGGCGATAGTTCGGGAATGTGACCTTAACCCAGTTTGTAACGGAATTGAAGTAAAGCCATAGTTCATTTGCTGTCGGTTCGTGCTGATGTTCAGCCATGTAATCTTCAATTTCCTTGCCCTCTTTTGCCGCAATCCAGCTAATAATGGCTTCGAGGTAGTCTTGCCGAATAGCCGTTCCTTTCATATAATCACCGGCAACATTATAGGCTGGGCAATTACTTTTACTGAAAAACTTTTTAGCGTCTGTCAACCATTCGCCCGTATAAATAGCATTTCTTAATTCCTGGGCTGTCAACTGCTCTCCGGCAATATTGATAATTTTGTACCAGTTCAGTTTTTCCTTGTCTGTGCCGTCACAAATATAAACCATCAACTTGTAGTCTAAAATCTGCTGTTTTTCATCGGGAGTTAGATTGTGGAAATATAGATGATTAATTGAATAGTCGCCATTGACATATTGGCAAATACTGATTGTTCTCTGTTGCCCGTCCAGCAATTCAAAATTATCTCCGGTGCTTCTTGCCCAATACATGACGTTTAGAGGGAACCCATGTCGGACACTATTTAGAACCTCATTTCTTTGCTTCTCCTTATAGATAAATTCACGTTGGAAAGCCGGGCGAATATTGAGCCGCCCACCATAACCAACAACGCCATTTTCCGCACTGTCTTTATAGGCATTTACAACCCCTGAAATTGGTATTTCATTCAATTCTATTTCCATGGTATATCCATGCTTTCTCAGTGTTCTTTAATCGTTAAGTGTGTTGCGCCGTCTAATCAGAAGCCGTCTGTAAAGGGTTTTCCCGTTTATAACGTTAATATCATCAGAAAGATCCTGCCCATCGTGGTATCGGGTATCGCCTAATAGTTCAAATTGTTCGGGGTTATGTTTGTCAATAAAAGTAATCGGAACACCCATAACCCCGAAATAGTCACAAGGGATATCTGCTGTTCTACTAACTTCTATTGCATCATAGCCATCATATTTAGGATATTTTTCTGGTGAGTAGTTTCTGAAAAGAGTCATGTTATCGTGGCGTTTTTCTATATCAATATTTGTAAACCAACAAATATTTCCCATGCGCCGCCACTTCACGCCAGCTTCATCAATTTTAAAGTCGGTTTTCTTTACCTCGTAAGTATCGGGGACTTGAAACCAAAAATGCCCGCTGTTGTAGCCAAGCCATATTTTGTTATTAATAAAAAGAGGTAAAATTTCCCTGTATGTAATTGCGTTTTGATTGCTGATTATAAGAAAATGCCCCCCGTGCTCCATAAGTTGAGCAATATATTCCCGGAACAATGAAAATGGCGGATTTGTAACAACAACATCGGCCTCTTTAAGTAGTTTTAAGCACTCAATCGAACGAAAATCGCCATCACCAGCGAGACGAGTTAAAGTATTTTTCTTGTTTCTAAGCAAATACTCAATGTCTGCTAAATCAACAGCCCCATCTGCATTTTCATCTGTTATTTCTTCTATTTCTATTTTATGCGGTGATTTAGTTGTTTTATTTCCCATGCTCTCATAATCAAATAGAGATAATTGAGTATTTGTAATTGGGGAACCAGCAAAGCAGGTCACAATCAGCTTTTTGAGCCCTAAAAAGTTGAATTTCATCGCAAAATATTTAAAAAAATTGCTTTCATATGGATCGTCGCAGTTACAAAAAACAATCTTGCCTCTAAAAAAATCCCTGTAATGTCGCAATTCATTTTCTATAAGCGCGATTGGTGTGTAAAATTCGTCAGTCTTTCCAGCCCGCGACATATGCAGATTACTATTTCCTACAGTTTTTGCTTTATGCAAAGCGATTGCCATCTATTCTACCTCTTTCCCTCATGGCTTCTTCTTTGGTTTAGCTATGAGTCGTTTGGTAAGTGAGCCTCTTGCCCTTCACCCCTTGCAGCAGTTTCTCGGCCCGCTCTGAGTCATCAATGCCCCTGGCAATCCGCTTGTTATAGCGGAAATCAAACTCGGCCAGATAGCGGTGAAGGTGCTGCTTCTTGCAATGCTGATATACCCCCTTCATACCACGCTTGAAGATGGAAAAGAAGCCCTCCACGGTATTGGTATGAATGGAAGGATCGGCAAGAGAAACATACTCCCCGGAGCCATGCTGAACGCACCCATGCTCCGCAAAATACTCATTCAGGTATTTATATTGCCCGGCATCATCGGTCATAACCCTGGCTTCACGGGCGATATTTTCTTCCAGGATCGGGACAATGGTGGCCGCACTAAGGCTGTCAACCACCATGCTCCGGGCTTCGCCGGATTCCCGGTCCAGCAGAGACAGAACCTTGCGCTTATGGGCGTATCCCTGTTTTACCGGCATGTTGGCTTCATTCCAGAGAAAAGTTTCATCCACTTCGACAATGCCGCCATTGGAGCCAAAGGGAGCTAATTCGCCCTCTCTCATGGCTTCCCGGATACGGTGTCCCATAAACCAGGCGGTCTTGAGAGTCACCCCAATGGTTCTATGAAGCTGATTGGCGCTAAAGCCTTTCTTTGAAGAACAAATCAGATACATAGCCTGGAGCCAAAGGCGCATAGGGACATGGCTATCTTCAAAAATGGTCCCGATCTTGACAGTAAAATGTTTTCGGCATACATAGCACTTGTAGGTTCCGATCCGGGTGCTTTTGCCGTTCATTTTCCCGGTGCGCTCCCGGCTGCCACAATGAGGACAAACTGGCCCCTTGGGCCATAGCCGAGCCTCAACAAAGGCATAAGCAGCTTCTTCATTGAGAAATTCGGGAGCCGAAAAAATTGACTTACTCATGGCTATCTCCTTGTTAAACATACTATAACCATTCATTTCAGGTCTGTCAAGTATAATATCCCGTTTGGAAAAGGGGGGGTAGGGGGATTTAATATAATTTCTTGAAATCCCCCTAAATCCAATACGGTTCATTTAAAGAGATTCTAAGGAATCGGTGGGCAGTGCCCACCCTAGATTTTCTCGTCTTCTTGTCATGCTGAGCCAGGCGAAGCATCTCGTATTTAGAGATTCTTCGGTCGCCTCCGGCTCCCTCAGAATGACAAGAAATGACCTCGTATCATCTTGGCGCTTAAGTGAACAACCTGAACGAAGTGAATGATCTAGAACTTATTAATATTACTAGATTATTCGCTTCGCTCAGAATGACAAATTCTCAATTATGGGAGTTTTTCAACAACCTGCTAGTGTGGGGATTTTCATGGTAAGACCTGGGGCTACCCACCGCCCTGGCACAAATTATCGAAATACTCCCAGAAGTCCGGAAAGGACTTGACCACGCAGCCGGGGTCGTCGATGACCACCCCCGGGATCTTCAAGCCGGCCACTGCAAAGCTCATGGCCAGGCGGTGATCCTGATGCGGGTCGATGGCGGCCCCGTGGGGCCTG
>Ga0208821_1001282_pt1 | contig 14762 bp, 14 predicted proteins | sample June2015DPH_20_5_FD_184720 | JGI IMG/M metagenome (GOLD analysis project Ga0208821, IMG submission 184720) | Peatland microbial communities from SPRUCE experiment site at the Marcell Experimental Forest, Minnesota, USA - June2015DPH_20_40... | ecosystem: Environmental > Terrestrial > Soil >... | reverse complement strand
TCATCGAAGGAGGGAGTGGCCCAGATCTATCCGATAATTTGCCCGTCATAAAGGTTCCAAAATCGTCCTAAGATAGGAGACTCAACTAAATTACATTGGTTTTTCAACAGCCTGCTAGTGCCCACCAACATCTGGCTGCCGCGGGCCCATCCCGCGGCTCCCAGCAATGTCTCCGCGATCCTGTCCGGGGTAATTCTTAATTTGGGCCTCTACGGCATTGTGCGGATTAATGCCGATCTTCTGCCGGTCAGTAACGTGGGAGCAGGAGCCATCGTATTAATGGTGGGCGCCGTCTCCGCCCTGGTGGGAATTCTTTATGCCACCATCAGGAACGACTTGAAGGAGATGCTGGCTTACAGCTCCATTGAAAATATGGGAATTATTACCGCGGGCCTGGGTGCGGGCTTTATTTTCAGGGTTGCGGGTCTGCCAGTTCTGGCAGGAATAGCTTTCATTGCAGCATTCTATCACATGCTTAACCACTCACTTTACAAGGCCCTGCTGTTTCTGGGCGCCGGAGCGGTGGATTTCAGCGTGGGTGAGCGGAACATGGATCGTTTGGGAGGACTGATTCGGGGCATGCCCAGGACCAGCCTGTTTTTCCTGGTAGGGGCCTTGTCCATTGCCGCCCTACCTCCCTTCAACGGCTTTATGAGCGAGTGGCTGACCTTGCAAACCATGCTGCAAAGCGTAGCACTGCAACACCTGGGGATAAAGATTATCTTTGCCCTCTGCGCCGCGGCCCTGGCCCTGACGGCAGCTTTGGCGGTGACTTGTTTTGTGAAGGCGTTCGCCATGACTTTTTTGGGAATTAGCAGGTCCCCAAAGGCCTCCCAAGCCGTGGAGGTGAGTCGTTCCATGCAGACGCCGCTAGGTATTCTGGCGGTTTGCTGTCTCCTGTTCGGCATTCTGCCGACGTATGTGATCCCTGTGCTGGATAACACCATCGCTACTTTTACCCATGAGCACATGGTGGATGAACTGGTGCCGCCTTTTTTTACGGTCGCCAAGGGAAACGTCAAGTTTGGCGAGCCGTTCATCGCCGAATTCCATGACCTCGGAAGTCAAGTCGGCCGGACTTTTCTTCCGGGCCGGGGTTTGGTGGTTTTGCATCGGGGCACAGAGCGCAACCCCGTGGTCTTTGCCATGTCAACTTCCTACGCCTTTGTCGTCCTGATTTTGCTCCTGGGGGGAAGCATAATTTTCTTCCGAGTTTTGACCAAGATCAGGAAGGTGGCCAGGGGGCCAGTCTGGGCCGGTGGCGTGCGGCGATTATTACCTAAGATGACTTATACGGCCACGGGATTTTCCAATCCCGTGAGGGTGATTTTCCAGGCGGTCTTTCGCCCCGTCATCTTCGACGAGATGAAAGAAACGGTGGCGGAGCATTTCCTTATCGCGGTCAAAAGCCAGCGGCAGGAAGTGGACATCCTGGAGCGAACGATTTTTCGTCCATGTGCCAGGTTAGGGCAATCGCTGGCTGCCTTGCTTGGAAAAATCCACAGCGGCAGTGTCAACCTTTATGCCGCCTATATTTTGATCAGCCTGGGAATTGTCCTGATAATTCAACGGTTGCTGTGATCCAAAATCCCCTAACTAATCCCGCTTAACTGTGCATGACGAAATTATTGTCGAGGCCAAAACGAAAGATGCGGATTATTTCAGAATCAAAATGGAAGACTGTCTATCCCAGGCTTTCAAAGAAATCACACCAGAGATGCCCTTCGCGATTGAAGCTAGAATTGCGAATAGCTGGGGGAGGTTGGCTCTGGATATATGATTGGCCTATCAAAACCAATGAAGGCGTTGAGTAAGGAGGTTATTTATAGCAGTTACGCGTATTGCTTCTTTGAGCATTCGCACTGCCGATTGGTCTTTACGCTGCCTTATTCTTAGCCGCCTGATATTCTATGGCTCAAGGGCTCTTAACCGGGCTCACAAGCCGGTGTAACCAGGCCACCATCCCGGGTGGAATCGAAGTGAAGTGGATAACATAGCGCTTGGATGACCCATCGAGAACCTGAACCACCTTGGCATATAACTCTTCCGACTTTTCCTCCTCGGACTCAACCTCCAGTCGGAGCATTATGTTGGCGTGCAGTGGTAAATTGCCGGTTGCCTCGACTACCGCCCGCCGTTGGGAAATGGCGACTAGCATAGCTGGATGCATCTGCTCATCAAGATGCTTGTCGGTCATTACTACGTAGTGAAACGGTAAGGGGTCACTAAGCGTCGTGAAGATCGTCTCCTCCCCTTTGAGCAAGAGCTCCGGGTGGTTTTCGTGGCCCAGCAACTCGCGACACTTGAGGGGTTCTCGCATGCCCTTAGCGTGGACCTTGAGCTGGTCACCGAGGATAAGGCCGCGGTCAACGGCCTGCATCAGGGTAGGGGAGACGAGCACTTGCCCGCCGACGGTGAAGCTCTCGATGCGCGCCGTCAGGTTGACCGTCCGCCCCACCACTCCATACTTCGATCGCTTCGTCGAGCCAATGTTGCCCACTACTACTTCTCCGGTATGCAGAGCGATACCCATTTCGATTTCGGGCCAACCCATTTGATTGTTATATTCGTTCACTCCGCTCATCCCCTTCTGCATCTCAAGAGCGCAACGGACCGCACGCTGGGCCGCGTCTGACATCGCCAGAGGTGCACCGAAAATTACCAGGATGGCGTCCCCGATGATCTCATCAATGGTGCCGCCGTTTTGGTGGATTAACTCGACCATGGCCGAGAGGTAATGGTTCAGCAAGGCCACCACCTCGGTGGCCTCCAGCCGCTCGGCCATGGCGGTGAAGCCGCGCAGATCGCACATCAGCAGCGTAACCTCGCGCTTTTCGCCGCCCAGCTTTAACCCTTCGGGCATGTCCAGAAGCACCCCCACGATGTCGTCGCTGGTATAACGTCCGAAGGTCTCGCGGATGAACTTATTGCGGCGCTCCAACTGCCTGTTCAAATCAACGAGTTGCTCATGGGAGTCCTTCAGTTGCTGGGTCATGCTATTAAAGGCTGTGGAGAAGTCTCCCATGAAATCCACCTTCTGCTCCAGGTCCCCCGCGGCGATCTGTTGGGTTTTCCAGGTGAGGTGCTTGAGGTTGGACTGGAGGGCCTTGATGGATTGGACCACAGCCATCTTGCTCGTCATCGGGCGAGTTTTCAGTTCTCCCTGGGCGATCTGCTCCATGGTTTCGGTGAAGATGGCGAACTCAACCAGGAAGCGGTTCACAAAGTTAATAAGCTGGCGGATCTCGTTGTTCGGCAGATCATCCGGTACAGGGATCGCTGGAGGGACTTTCCCGGTGCGCAGGTGATGCAATGTTGCCGTTATTCGGTCAATGAGTTCCTCTTCAACCGAGATCATCTCAAGGCCTCATTTGGGGACTACGGTGAAACGACAGACCCGCCCGCCTGAGCCCCAGCAGTCCACTTCCTTGACATGGAAGTCCTTTCCTGTGTATGCAAGCAGCAGGCCTGCGATAAATCCTTCATCATAGATGCACACTTCCTCAGCACAAACCGGAATGCCCGAGCAATCAAGGTCCTCTGCTACAGTTACTACAAAAGAGCCCTTATCGTAATCGGCCGATTCGACGCGGAAGATCCCGATGCCCAGCTCCTTCATGGTGCGTTGGATATCGGCAAAGAAGCTGGTCAGGTCATTCTTATCGGTGAGAACATTTTCGCAGTACTCTTCACCGGCTTTCTTGCCAGCCTCGAAGAAGATCCGGTCAGCATCCTCGACCCCAAAATCCCGAATAAGGACGTCGCGCAGCGTGAACTGCATCAGGCGATACACGGCCACGTGCATCATGGGGCCGAGATTTGGGCGGCCTTCTTCGATATCACCCAGCATATTCCAGGCGAATTGGCTTTCGTCCCGCTCTTCTTTAAACATATTCCACTCCCCTTCTTCCAATATTATTAAAGTTGCCCCTTCGACAAAGGGACCTTCCGATTATGGTTAAGCAACCCTCCTCGATCTAAGCTTCCTTTTTAACGGTGATTTCAGGTACAGATTTATGATACAGAACGCGCTGGGGGAAGGGGATCTCGATATCGTGCTCCTGGAATCTCCTCCAGATCTCTAAGGAAACGTCACTTGTTACCCCGTGAATGCCATTTTTGGGGTCATTAATCCAGACGCGCAATTGGAAGTTAATAGAACTGTCTCCAAAGCCCATCAGCCGGCAGGAGGGTTCGGGAGTGGTCAAGACTCGGGGTACGGCTTTGGCTGCGTCCAGCATAAGCTGCATGGCCAATTCCAAATCCGAGCCGTAGGCTATCCCTATCGGAATCTTGAGCCGCACCAGGTTCTGGCTGTAGGACCAGTTGATCACTTTGCCTGTGATTAATTCTTCGTTAGGGATGAGATACTCGATGCCGTCTCGTGTAATCACCGAGACATAACGATTCCCCAAGTGATTGATCCAACCATAGGTCTCACCTACCTGGATGACGTCACCGGGCTTGATGGATTTGTCGGCCAGAATAATAAATCCGCTTGCCAGATTAGAAACCACCTTTTGCAGCCCAAAGCCCAGCCCTAAACCAATGGCGCCGCTAAACCAGGCGAAACTCCTGAGATTGATTCCCAGACCGCCTAGGACGAGGACTATGGCCAAAGTATAAAAACCAACTGCAAACAGCTTTTGTGACAGGGTTTGAAACGAGGGGGATAGTTTCGGCACAGTTTCAATCCAGGCGGAAAAAGAGGATGTTACAGCCCTGCTTAGCCACAGAAATAAGATTGATAACAAGCCGCCCCATAAGAGGTGCAGTAAGCTGATGCGCAACGTTCCCAGATGCATATCTATGTTGTCGAGGATTGCTAAGATCGGGGATAAGAGGTCGGAAATTTCCAGAAGGGCCATAAGCCAGAGGACCAAAGTGACCAAAACCATGAGGACTTGGTGGATTTTTCCCAGACTTAAAGCAGTAGCGATGGTAATGATTAATCTGCCCACAATCCAGGTGAGGAGCAAAATTTCTCCAAAGTAAAACCAGCCCCGCGCCACCCCGTAATGCCTGGACATCCCATCCGCAATCCACAGGAGTAAAAGCAAGATTACTGGCAAGGAAAGGCGTTTAGTGAGTACTATCCATAAGCTGCCCGCAGTCAATCCCTCTCCTTTTTGTCGGATTTTTTCGTCGGCCCATGGAGAGATCCAGAACCGGTAGGCAATGGAGGCAACGATTAGGGCGACGAAGATCAAAAGCCCATGAAGCAAGAAGTTTTCTGACAAGCCATGGGCCATACGCCATTTTTCTAAGAACTGGATGAGCAGAGGGACATTGGTTGATTGAGTCATTATCAACCTCAGGGAGGGTAAGTTAGTTGTCACTTATTCATTACTTCTGCCCATATTGGCCTTAGCGGCTTTTCAGCGCTTGCTTCAATCCCGGCGGTAATTCATTCCCTAACAACTCGGACCTGATGGCTGGGTGCAAGCTTGCCGATACGGCTGTGAACCTTGCCGGGCGCGCTGATCCGCTTCAGTTCTTTCCAGCTCCCTGAATCGTCTCGGCAATCTCCTGGCTGAGCTTGGCCAGCGTCCGGCTCTGTGCCGCAACCAAGGCGGCATAATCCGCACCACTCACCGGCTCGCGAATACTGGACCGATTAATCTTGAGCAGCTTTTTTTCCGGCCCCCCGAAGACGCTCCAGCGCGCCTCCAGCCAGGCGGCATCGCCCAACCGGCCATCGCAACGAACCACATCCACTACAACCTGGTAGTCGATCGGCACGGACATGCGCCAGGGATAGAGATAAATCCGTTCGGTCGACAGGAGAACACCAATATTGTCGGCCAGAACATTAGTGAAGTTATCCTTGAAGGAGCCAACCCAGCGATCGTACTCGGCTTTTACCGCCTGATTGTCGCTCGTGCGGGTGACCAGCATAGACTGGTCGAGGTAATCGGCCAGCTTGACGGGGCCGATGCCGATAACCGCGTTTTGAGCCGGGCTTTTCCTTGAGATCACCTGGCCTTCCTGTATCGAACTCAAGGCGTAAAAATGCGGCGTTTGACTCCGGCAGCCGCCTAGAAAGATGGCCGCGATCGCCAGGATGACCGGTAAGCCGCGAGAAAATGGCACTACTCTCATGTTATTTCCCTCCAGGTTTCCCTTTGCCTCGAATCAGGGCTTCGGGATGCTGTTCCAAATAATTGGCCAAGTGGCGAATTGACCTGCTCATGGCAGAAATCTCCTGCAGCGTGTTCTCCAAATCTACCATCAGCGGTGAGTCTTCGGAAAGGACCCCTTTGGCCGTGGACATGGTATTATTCAAACCGGTCGCCACCCCTCCCACCCGGCTGTCCACATTATTAGCCAGCTTGCCGAAATCTTTGACGGTTTTTTTGACGCCGTCCGCCAGCGGATCCACCTGACGATCCACTCTGGTGAGGAGCTTGCTGGCGTCCTGAAGAGTATCTTGCAGGGCACGAATGCTGGCGGTCAGGTCCGGGTTGTTAACGAACCGATCGATACCGGCCAGGGCCGAGTCCAAATGCTTTTCCAGCCTCTTGAGATCCAGCTCCCCAAGGGCCTTGGCAAGTTTTTCGGCGCTGGACGCGCAGGTTGGAATCACGATATAGTCCTTATAGTCTTTGTCGAATTGTGCTGGAGCATAGCAGACAGCTGACCTGGGATAAAAATCAAGCTCGATCATTAACTGACCGGTAATAAAACTCTGCATAACCAGCTGGGCCCGAAGGCCCTTTTCGATGAGCTTCGCCGTAATTTTCCGGGGATTTCTTTCTCCGGCGCGCACCTTCCACCGATCCGGCTCGATTTCGATGATAACGGGGATTTGTGCCTGCAGCGTAACGAGGTCGGCTTGGATAACAATGCTTGTCACAGACCCGACCTGAACGCCCTGGAACAGCACCGGTGCGCCCACACTCAACCCCTTGATGGATTCATCGAAGTACAAAACGTATTTGTTGGTTTTCTGGAAGAATTTGCCCGAACCGAATACGACCAGGCTGGCGGCCATAATGATTACCGCGAGGACCACGAAACCGCCGATCATCATTCTGTTTGCTTGCTTAGCCATCGGTGCCCATCCTATCAGTTAAGATTTCTCGCCACGGGTTAAAAACAGGCGCAAATTGGGATCCCTGGTTTCGGCCAAAAGCTTGTTCGGGTTGCCCGTGGCCGTCATGGTTCGTTGGGATACATCCAAAAATACGGAATTGCTGCCAATCGCAAATATGCTGGCCAACTCATGGGTCACCACCACCATGGTGGTGCCCAGGCTCTCACGCAGTTCCAGGATCAGGTCATCCAGACGGCGGGCGCTCACCGGATCCAACCCGGCCGAAGGCTCATCGAAAAACAGGATTTCCGGATCGAGGGCCATGGCCCGGGCTATACCAGCCCGTTTCTGCATGCCGCCACTGATCTCCGAGGGATAAAACTCTTCGAATCCGGCCATCCCCACCAGCGCCAGTTTCAGTTTGACAACCTCACTAATCTGGCCCGGGCTCAAATCCGTATAGGTCTCCAGGGGCAGGGCGATATTCTCGGCCAGGGTCATGGAGCTCCAGAGCGCCCCGCTCTGGTACATCACCCCGGCACGGCGAATGATCCGGTCGCGGGTCTGTGGGTCGGCTCCCCAGAAATCGACGTCTCCATAAAAGACCTTACCCTTGGCCGGGGTCTTCAAGCCGATTAAAATGGTCATCATGGTGCTCTTGCCGCAACCGCTGCCGCCCATGACGATGAAGATGTCCCCCCGGTTTATGGTAAAGGTCAGGTCCCTCATAATGACAAAGTCGCCATAGGCCATGGTGAGATCCTGCACAGTTAGGTGGGCTTCTTTTTCCGTCATTTTCACTTTATCCTGAGGCGCGGTACCGGCATTCCCTTATATCCCCAGCACGTTGCACAAAATGGTGATCACCGCGGTGGAGAGGATGATCCCGACAATGGCGGTGACCACTGCGGAGGTGGCCGCATCACCAACCGCCGAGGCGCTGCGGCCGCACTGCATGCCCCGCATGCAGCCGGCCAGCGCCACGATCACGCCGAACACCGCGCCGGAAAAAAGGCCGATGCCCAGATTCCAGAGACCGACCGCCTTCGCCGTCTCGTTATAGTATTCTATAAAGCCGATATGGAGCATCCCTACCCCCACCACCATGCCCCCCAGTATGCCCATGATATTGGCGTAAAGGCAGAGCAGGGGCATCATCAGCGCCAGGGCCAGCATACGCGGCAGCACCAGAAACTCCATGGGCGATATGCCCAGGGTTTTCAGGGCATCGATCTCCTGGTTCACCTGCATGGTCCCCAGTTGAGCGGCAAAGGCCCCCCCCGTGCGGCCGGCCATGACGATGCCGGTCATAATCGCCGCCATCAGGCGAACCATGGCAATGCCCACCAGATCGGCCACATAAATTTGGGCCCCGAAGAGCTGCAGCTGGAGGGCGCCGATAAACGCCAGGATCAACCCCACCAAAAAACAGATGAGGGAGACGATCGGCAACGCCTGGGCGCTAACGGATTGCATGATTAAGCCCAGATCGGAGCGGCGGTACTGGGCCTTGCCGCGCAGCAGACTCAGAACGGCAATGACCGCATCACCGATGAACTCCAGCAGTTCACCCGCGGATTGGAAAAAATAGACGGTTTGGTTGCCCAAACTGTTGAGAAACCACACCTGTCCCTCCGCCTTGCGGGCATCTTTCTTTTCCGGTACCGCCGAGGCCAATTCCAACAGTCTCTGCGCCCCTTGGGGCAGCCCGTCGCTGTTCAGGCTAATTTTTTGCCGGGAGCAGAATGTGTGCAAATTTATCAGGAAGATCAACAGCCCGGTGTCCCAATAGGCCATCTCCCGGGTGTCGAAGACCAGGTTGCGAACCCCCGGCCTGCCTTCGAGCCTTTGCTGAACCTTATCGGCCCCAGGCAGTTCACCGCCCAACTTCCAGGATCCGGAAAGAATCACCTTCAGAGTGTCTCCTGAAGATTGCTCCATGCTCATTGCACCACGGGCCGTCATTGGTTTTTTCCCATCATTATTGATAGTTACCGCATCAGTGGGTACAGGAGGCATGTGGCAAGTCCCATCCTTAGAAACTCAAAACCGTCCCCAGCTTGACCGACTCGATGGCGCTCTGCTCCAGGCTTTCACTATAGACCTCACCCCAGGCCCGGATACCGGGCAGGTCGGCAACCTGGGTCTGGTCCAAGAGGTCCTCCGGCAACGGATGACGTACCTGAAGAGCCACGCAGCCCGGGAGGAGTATAAGCGCGGCCACGCAGGCCAGCAGGAGAAAGCGGCCTGGGCGCAAGGAGTCATTCTCTGAGAAGAAGTTCATTTTCTTTTCCTATGGCTAAAGTGGCATCCTAAAATGTGAACGTCGTCCGGCCCAGGATCTACTGACCGAGATGCGCCAGGGCGTTGCGCAGCGGGACGCTGGAGACCTTTATCAGCCCTTGGTACGGGGTGTCCAACTCTATGATCAGAAAGAGTGAGCCCGCGGCCGACAAGGCGCAGATGAGCAAAACGGTAATTACCGTTGCGTTGCGGGGGGAGAACAGGCCAAAGCTGGTGAAGATGATGGTGAGCCAGAAGACCATCAGCACAAAGAACGGCATCGGCAGCGTCCTCTGCCCTAACTGCTCGATGAGGAGCCAGCGCCCTTCGGCAATCTCAATGCTGATCTCCAGGGCCCGGGACTGAAGCCAGCGCTGGGCGTCGTTCCGTGGGGATAGTTGGCGGAGTTTGTCCTGGATAGTTTCGATATCGACCCTCCCCTCAGTGGACTCAGCAACCGCTTGCTCGATATTGTCTTCCGGCCATACCCGCTTGATCGTGGAGGCGATGCTGCGGCGCAGCAGATCGCGGGCTTCATTCGTCTCCGGTCCATAGTGGGCCATGACGCGGTCGAGCAGTATGACCCGCGAGCTAACCTGCCTGAGCTCACTGCTCATCGTGTCATAATTACCCTTTGCCGAGGCGATCAGCAGGGCAAGGACCAGAGCAGCCATCGTCGCGATCACACCGGTCCCCAGCTTCACGACATCCTTTGACTCATCACTCAGATGATGCCCAGGCAGAATAGTGCGAAGAAACATACCGAGCAGTGTGCCACCGAAGATGCAGGCAAAGGCGATCAAAGAAATTGTCAGTGCGCTCACGTTTTACCTCCTGGTATAAGAGGTCGGCGTCCCGATCCCTAAAAACTGAAAACCGTCCCCAGCATGGGGCCATGTATCCAGCCATGGACTGCGATATCATTAGTGCCGCCCGAAGCATAACGGCCGCGCTAGCCTGCATAGATATGAATGTTCTTACGCACCTGGTAACCCACCTCGGCCTCAAGAACACTGTCCACGTTGTTGTAAGCGACAACGCTGAAGCAGCCGCATGATAGCATGACTTTGCCTGAGAAAACCATCAAATTGTGCGGCATAATACAGGATGGATCACTCCAAGGCACCCGTCTCTCGCCACCAGCCGGGACCCCAGGTATCCCAGTCCCAGGCGGCCATCAGGTCACTTCACCTTCTCGCTGTCGCCTGGCTTCCACCTCTTGTCGATGGCGGCTGCCACGTGCCGTCCAGGACAGCGTTGTCGGGGCATTCGGCGCGTCAGGGCTTCAAGTCCAACGCCTTGAGTTGCGCCCGGGCCGTCCCGTAGTTGCCCAGATGGTAAACGGACGCCCCCGCCGGCGAGAATGTGAAAGCAGCAAACGGTTCGGCGAGCATTCCGTTCAGGTAATCTATGGTGGCGAGGCCGACGGAGACGTGCGGATTGTAATGCTTGCCACTCGCCTCCGGAACGAACGTCGCGATATAGTCAATCGTCGGCTGGTTGATGTCGGGATCCTTGGGCGTGGTGACGAACGCGGCCGCAGTTCCGATTTTCACCGTGAAAGGGGCAACGGCGTCAATCAAATCCTGTTGCAGCTTGATCAAATTGGCGGTCGGCTCCACGACAATGCCCGCCAGGCCAATGCCAAGGGCCTTGTCCGGGAAGAAGTAGTATCTAAACGCCTTCAACTTCAAGTCGGTCACATTTTCGCTGGCGAGGACCTTGCGGGCGGCAGCATAAACTTTGTCGAGATCCGCCGTGCGGACGTAACGCTGCAGCATTGTGATGTGTGGATGGTGCGATGCGTCCAGCGCGAAGCCCTTCGGGAAGACCGAGCGCAGGCGGGCGTTCACGGCTTCCGCGTGCTGGATCATCTTTGCGTCCGGCTCCAGCGCGATGTCGATGGCCGTGACCGAGGTCTGAGTGGCGGCGGTTGACGCCGGCTGGGCGGTCTGGCCGGTCCTGCAGCCGGTGCCGAGGGCAAGCATCGCGAGGGCAAACGCCACTGATCCCTTGAGGCAGAGTTGTCTTAAGTTTGTCGTTGTCTTTTTCAATGCTATTTTCTTTTAGTTTTTTTTGTTTTATTTTTTTGTTTTCTGTCGGTTAGTCCATTAACTATTGCTCGAAAGCGAAGATGCGTTTCCAATCATTCTTCATCGAGATAACGACCCAGCCGCGCTTTTTCGCCTCGTCCAGCAGCGCCTGGGAAAAGGTGCCCACCTTGGTGTCCGGCAGACCCTCAGCAGGGCCATAGGCGTACTCGCGCTTGGCATCGTCGTGGAGCACCAGCATCATGAGCCGCGCCCCGGAGCCTGCCCCGGTATACTCCAGCATTTCCCGGTCGCCGGGCGAGTTGCCGAACGCCGCGTACGGCCGGCGGCCGATCATCAGGTGGATGCCCTCGACCTTGCCGGCGAAGTTGTCGTTCAGCAGCAGCTTGGGCTCCTTGGTCAGGAACGGCTTGCCGTCCTTGCCGTAGCCGTACTTGGTCGCGCCGGCGCTGCCGACCACCTGCTCGGGCGGGATGCCGTACACGCGCTCGGAGTACACGCGCACAAAATCCTGGCCGCCGCCGGTGACGATGTAGGTCTTGAAGCCGTTGGCGCCCAGGTATTTCAGCACTTCCAGCATCGGCAGGTAGGTGAGCTCGGTGTAGGGCCGCTTCCACCGCGGATCCCTGGCCGTTTCGAACCACTTTTTGACTTCGGCTTGGAACTCGTCCACCAACATACCGGTCAGGGTCGCGGCCAGTATCTTCTCCAGGTCCTGCATCGAGAGCTTCTCCATCGCCTCGCGATTGCCCGACAGCACAGTCTTGAACGGCTCGACCTGCGCCAGCTCCGGTTTCGCCTTGACCACCGCCGGAACCCGATCCAGGCAGAACATCACCTGCGTGTACATCGGATGCTCGACCCACAGGGTGCCGTCCTGGTCGAAGGTGGCGATGCGCTCCTCCGGCGGCACATATGCAGGGTTGGACTTATCCATAATTTTCTGGACAAAACTCACGATGGCTTGCTTCGCCGGCCCTTCGTTCCAAGAGGGCAAAGGATCCTGGATTTGTGCCTGGGCCAGGGCGGCAAGGGTTAAGGCCACACAAGTCCCAATGAGGCAAAAAACGACTATTTTCCTGAGGACATTTCTCTGCTGCATGTTTAAATCCTCACTGGTTTGGTATGTTTGTTTCCTGTTAATCATTCATGAATTCAAATTCAAGGATAGATCAGCGCTTCACGAATAATTCATCCTTTGCAAGGGACCCCTCTCGGAGGCACCCCCTTGACAACGGCTCAATGGGCACTAGTTTTTAGCTAATTATTATTGTTCCAAAGTTTTCTCACCCTTAAGAGCCCTCTTCATGACTAATGAAAACCTTCCCCCTCGAATCCACGTGCTGGCCAAGCCCACCGGGGCGACTTGCAACCTGCACTGCTCCTATTGCTTTTTTCTGAACAAAGAACTGCTCTACCCCGGCAGTAGTTTCCGCATGAGTGACGCCGTGTTGGAGAACTATATCCGCCAGCTCATCGAGTCCCATCGCGCCAATAAGGTGACGGTGGCCTGGCAGGGGGGAGAACCCACCCTGATGGGGATCGACTTCTATAGGCGGGCCATCGAATACCAGAAAAAATATCAGCGGCCGGGCATGAGCTTCGAAAACACCCTGCAAACCAACGGCACGCTCCTGAACGAGGAATGGTGCGAGTTCTTCCGCGATCACGGCTTCCTCATCGGCATCAGCATCGATGGTCCCCGCGAGCTGCACGATGCCCACCGGGTGGACAAGAGCGGCAGGCCAACCTTTGACCGGGTGATGCGAGGCCTCCGGCTTTTGCAGAGGCATGGAGTGGACTACAATATTCTCACCACCGTTAATCGGCTCAACGCTGACCACCCCTTCGAGGTTTACCGCTTTCTCCGAGACAAAGCGGGCGCCACCTGGATGCAGTTCATCCCGGCGATCGAGCGCCTCAATGAAGAGGGGGTTTCGCTCTGCCAGGAAGGGACCACCGTTTCGGATCGTTCGGTGCGGCCGGAACAGCTCGGTAATTTCCTGAGCACCATTTTTGATGAGTGGGTCCGAAATGATGTGGGCCGGGTGTTCGTCCAGACCTTCGAGGCAACCGTGAGAAACTGGCTGGGCCTGCCTTCCTCCGGCATGTGCGTCTTCGATGCCACCTGCGGTCATGGACTTGCCCTGGAACACAACGGCGATCTGTACTCCTGCGACCATTTTGTCGAGCCCAGGCACTTGCTGGGCAATATCCGACAAAATCACATGATGGAGTTGGTAAGCTCCGATCAGCAACGCAGCTTTGGCCGCAACAAGCTGGAGACGCTTACCCGTTATTGCCGGGAATGCGAGGTGGGATTTGCCTGTAAGGGTGAATGTCCCAAGAATCGGTTTCTCACCGCGCCGGATGGGGAACCGGGGCTGAACTACCTGTGTGAGGGTTACCGGGCGTTCTTCCACCACGTCGACCGCCCCTTGAAGATCGTGGCCGGTCTGCTGCGCCGGGGTTACCCGGCCGCGCAGGTCATGCAAGTTCTCGCTGACCAGGATGGCAGGCCGGCCCAGGCGTCTGCCAAAACCGGCCGTAATGATCCCTGCCCTTGCGGCAGTGGCCTCAAGTTCAAGAAATGTCATGGCCGGGAGGTAACTGACGAAGCCAGGAGAACTTCCCTGTAGTCAACGCGGCCCCAACAAATGCCGGAAATGCCCTGAACCAGGATTCCTGGCGCTATGATCAACACCCAACCCCCTAAAAGGAGAATTTATGCCAGCAGAGAAGCAACCAAACATTCTGGTCATCTGGGGAGATGACATCGGCATGTGGAACATCAGCGCCTACAGCCACGGCATGATGGGCTACCGGACGCCGAACATCGACCGCATCGCGGCAGAAGGGATCATGTTCACCGATTGCTACGGCGAGCAGAGTTGCACCGCGGGCCGTTCGGCGTTCATCACCGGCCAAAGCGTCTTCCGCACCGGATTGAGCAAGGTGGGGATGCCGGGAGCCGATTTGGGCCTGCGCGGCGAGGATCCCACCATAGCCGAGTTGCTGAAGCCGCTGGGCTACGCCACCGGTCAGTTCGGCAAGAATCACCTGGGGGACAAGGACGAATTCCTGCCCACCAACCACGGGTTCGACGAGTTCTTCGGCTTCCTGTACCACTTAAACGCCTGCGAGGAGCCGGAACTGCGCGACTACCCCACGGCAGCGGACTTTCCCAACTTCAGGAAAAACTATGGACCCCGGGGCGTGCTCCGCTGTTACGCCGACGGCCGCATCGAAGACACCGGGCAGCTGACCAAGAAGCGGATGGAGACCATCGACGACGAGGTCCTGGCCGCGGCCACGGAATACATCGACCGCCAGGTCAAGGCCGATAAGCCTTTCTTCGTGTGGTTCAATACGTCTCACATGCACTTCCGGAC
>Ga0208821_1001281_pt1 | contig 14780 bp, 21 predicted proteins | sample June2015DPH_20_5_FD_184720 | JGI IMG/M metagenome (GOLD analysis project Ga0208821, IMG submission 184720) | Peatland microbial communities from SPRUCE experiment site at the Marcell Experimental Forest, Minnesota, USA - June2015DPH_20_40... | ecosystem: Environmental > Terrestrial > Soil >... | reverse complement strand
CAAATAGGGGAGGAGGGGCTGCCCGCTCCGTTACAACTCCCGGGTAGGTCGCTTGACCCCGCCAGTAATGCCGGGGCTAGATGAATGATCGCCGTCCCGCCTCCGCGGGAAACAGAATTCGGCTTATAGGCTTGCTTGCGCTTCTTTACTTGAAATCAACGTTTTGGCTGGCAGGCGCCTGCCTTGACGATTCGCGCGCGAAGAAGGTATGGTGAGAGGCATGGACATTGAAAACACCATGCGTTTTATTCTGGACATGCAGGCCAAGCACGAGGCAGCCATCCAGAGACACGATGAAGCAATGGCGCGGCACGACGCGGCGATCGGGCAGCACGACGCGGCGATCCTCAGAATTGACGGCGCCATGGAAGCCAACACTGCTGGGATTCGACAGCTTGTGGATGTATGCCTTTCGCTGGCGCACAGCGTCGAACAAACGAACGCGAGCGTTAACGAGCTGCGAGAGACTTTGCGAGAGGCTCAGGCCGCCACAGACTACAAGCTGAGCGCCCTCATTGATACGGTGGAGAAGCTGGTCGGTAACGGTCACAAGGGTGAATGAGCCGTGACCATGCAAGCCATCCGTTTTCACACCATTGGCGGCCCTGAAGTACTGATCCAATCGCTGACCGCCTATCACATGCGTTACACTGCGGATCAAGTGAAGCCCGGCATGTCGGTGCTTGTTCATGCTGCTGCTGGCGGTGTGGGACTTCAGGCCATTCAGATGGCCAAGCAGGCCGGGGCGACAGTTTTTGGGACTACTTCAAGTAAGGGGAAAGCCAAGCTGGCTCGCGACATGGGCGCGGACGAAGTCATCCTTTACAACGAGGCGGATTTTGCAGAGCGGATCAAAGAGCTGACCCAGGGCCGCGGCGTGGACCTGGTTCTTGATTCGGTAGGGAGAGCGACCTTTGCGGGAAGCTTGAGCTGAAGATAGTGATTGGGTTGAAGTTGCCTCTCGCGCAAGCGGCTGAGGCCCACAGCAGAATGGAAAGGCGTGAGACAGTTGGCAAGATTCTACCAACGGTGGATTGAGGGGTGCGCGAGATGGGGTTGTTTGGTTCAAAAACGAAGAAGCTGGAGCCTGCCAAGAGCCTTACGGGCACGGTTCGGTTTCCCGGTGATAAGTCCATCTCCCACCGCTATGCCATGCTGGGGGCGATTGCCGAGGGAGCGAGCGAGATCCACTTCTTCTCCACGAGCGCCGATTGTCAATCCACGCTTTCCTGTCTGAAGCAGCTTGGGGTGAAGATCGAGCGCAAGGACAATGTGGTGACGATTGAGGGAGCCGGTCTTGGCGGACTGCGGCCCGCCACCCAGCCTCTGGACGCCGGCAACTCAGGTTCGACGATGCGGATGCTGGCAGGCATTCTGGCCGGCCAACCGTTTCGTTCCGTGATGGTGGGCGATGCTTCCCTCTCCCGGCGGCCCATGAAGCGCGTCGCCGACCCCCTTTCGCGGATGGGAGCGCGGATCAAGTCCCAGCAAGGTGGGCTGCCGCCCCTTGAAATCGAAGGTGGCGCGCTCCAGCGCATTCGTTACGAAATGCCGGTGGCCAGCGCGCAAGTGAAGTCGGCCGTTCTCCTGGCGGGCCTGTTCGCGGAGGGTGAGACCGAACTAATCGAAAAGGTCCGGACACGGGACCATACGGAGATCGCGCTGGAACAGATGGGAGCCGACATCGGACGGCATCAGCGGACCATTGCCGTGCGAGGCAGGGCGCGCCTGGAAGGCAAGAAGCTCTATGTGCCGGGTGATTTTTCTTCGGCGGCGTTCTTCATCGTGGCGGGACTGCTCACGCCGCACTCCAACCTGATGCTTCATAACGTGGGCCTGAATCCGACACGCACGGGCATTCTCGATGTCCTTGTGCCCATGGGCGGGCGGGTAAAGGTGGTCAATCTGGAAATGCTGAATGGCGAGCTGATCGGCGACCTCCACGTGGAGGCCAGCCAGTTGCGAGGAGGCGAAATCCCGGAGAGTGCGGTCCCCGCCCTCATTGATGAATTGCCCGTCCTGGCAGTCCTGGGGACACAGACGGAACAAGGATTGACTTTCCGGGGGGCCGCGGAGTTGCGCGTCAAGGAAAGTGACCGCCTGGCCGCCGTGGCGGAAAACCTGAGGCGGATGGGCGCCGAAGTGGAGGAATTCCCGGATGGCCTGCGCGTTGCCGGGCGACAAACCCTGCGCGGCGCCGAGATTGATCCCCATGACGACCATCGGATTGCCATGGCTTTTGCTGTGGCGGGATTAGTCGCCCAAGGCGCCACGGTCATCAAGAACAGCAGTTGCGTCGACATTTCCTTCCCTGATTTCTTTGCTACGCTGGCCAAAGCAACGGAGTGACGGAGACTACAAAAAAGGGAAATGAAAATGCAGGGTGCTGAGGCTGCCAGCACGAAGGAGCTATTGCGAACCTGAGGCAGGACGGCTAGCCTGTATATTAAGGGTGAAGGAGGCTGGCTAGGAGGAGAGTTGCCCTGGCCTGCCCCGCACAATGAAGAGTGAGGTGACTCATGGAAGGTCTGGGAGCACTTGCTATACTAATCTCGGTTTTTGGTGGGTTGGTCTTCTTTATCGCCATTCTGTCGATCGCGATCGATTCCGCTCGGCTCCTTCGGCGCGCGAACAAACTCATCCAACTCCAGGAGCAGCAGACTCGCTACTTGGCGGCGATCTCGACTAACCTCGCCAAAGCCACTCCCGCCACCGCCCAACCCCGCGCCGCCTGAAAACTGAGGTGTGTAATGAGGTTTGCTCGCGTGTTTCCTGCCCTACCCCTGATGTCATTAATAATGATGTGGTCTGTGGGATGCCAGGATTCCCCTACGCGTGAGGAGTTGGAGAATCGGGCAGCGCAGGCAAGAGCCCAGGAGCAGGCGCGCCAACAAGGAGAAGAAAAGCGTAGACAGGAGCGCGCCCAACAAGGGCCCGTAGGAGCTAAATTCCTGGGCGTCAAGAAACCGATGGCCACCCTCTTTGTCAGTGTCGACGGAGTTCCAAACCGGGTTGAGCCCCGGATCCTCACGGGCACAACGTGCTTCGACGTGGTCACCAGCCCTGACCAGGCGGATGGTAGACTGGAAATCCAAACCGAGATCCTCCCGCCGCCAGGCCAAGAACATGTTTCCCTGGGCGATTGCGACATCAAGTATCTCGCCGTGCTCCGCAGCCGGCAGGGTAGGGCTTTGTGGCGAGGAAACCGGTCCACGCGCGTGCCCATCCACAATATGCCAGGCTACTACAAGCCCCAGGGCATAAGCCCCGACCAAGCACAAGCTGGCCTCCTCTCCGATTTAAGTCAGGTAGCCTGCCATTGAGCACTTTGCAAAAAACGTGTCGCCAATTGTCGGCAGTTTTATTCGCCTCCGCTGCCGACCGTATCCATCTCTTTCCCAGTCGCTTCCATGCGTATCCGCCCATCTCCATTCCCCCTTTTCCCCTCCACACGTTTTTCAAGTTCCATAGAGACGGGGACACCACCCCATCGGCGCGTGTTATAATGCCGACATGTCCGACAACATCGAATCACGCATGAACTTCATCATTGAGCAACAAGCCCAATTCACCGTGGACATCCAATTGCTCAAAGAGCGGCAAGCCGACACGCAGCGCCTTGTTGATGCCAACAGGGAGATGATTCGCCAGTTGGTGGATGTAACGATGTCGCTCGCTCGGCACGGCGAAGAAACCGATCTACGTCTCCGCGAATTCGGTATCCAAACTGACGAACGCCTCCGCGAGCTCGCGGAAGCGGGGACCCACACCGACCGCCGCTTGGACGCGCTGATCGATACCATGGACAAGCTCGTGCGACGCAACGGCTCGTAGGCTTCTGTAGCACCAGTTCCTCGGACCTTGATCTGCTACGAAGATTTCTCCCCCAACCAATAACGCCTCCGTGTCCTCCGCGACCAGGACAAACTTAACACAGAGGTCACTGAGGTCCTCCGTGGTCTCTGTGTTGAGGCTTAGAAGGGTCGGAGAACACGGAGAAGCTCGCCTTGGTTGCGGCCACGGGGCCGCGCTGTGCAGCTATGGGATTGGTTTGTAGATGAAGGCTGTGGTCCGGCTAGAAAGGCACCTTTGCCGGCGGCGCGCAATGCCACCTCAAATCCGCTGCTGTGAAAGCATCGAGTAAGTCTTCCATCCTCGTACTCTGGACGCACTTGAACCGCTCAGCCAGTTGCGCCAACGGGACAAAACTAACCGTCCGGCCCGCGGCACCGGAAAAGTGGCGGTGATGCGGAGGCGCGTTCCATGCACGCTTCTCGTCCCCGGTGGGGGGATGCGGTGGGGTTGGGGGCGTCGGTGGGTGGGGTCCCGTGCGCAGCAGCCGGACGGTCCCGTATTCTGTGTCGAGCCGGATCGGGGGCCCGCCTTTGCCCACGGTTCCGCTGATGGTCGGGTTGTCGCCTTCCTTCACGACCTTGAGACCAGGCCCGGAAAAATCGCTATCCACTTCACCGTGACGGGAGGCCGCGTCGACCTGGAAATTGCTTGTGGCGGGGAGGCTCAGTTCGATCTGGCCCTTTTTCAGGTCGACCTCGATGGGATGGGTTGGAGGAGTGGAGGTCCGCAGTTCCACGTCCCCGTTCGTATCGGTGATTTTCACGCTGTGCCTGAAGTCAGTGAGGGTGATGTCCTTTTGACGAGTCGAGATTTCGAATGGGCCGTCGATACCGTTCAATTCGAGCGAACCGACCTCCATGTCGAGGCGGCCGGTGAGCCTCTGAGCTGTCATTTCGGTTCGCGAGGATTTGAAGTGCAGGGTCTGAGCGATGTCGCGGAATTGCATGTCTCCGCTGAACTCCCCGTTGACGCTTGCCGTGCCGGTGACGCCGGATATATTGACGTCACTTCCCCGCCCCTCGACGTCCACGCTCCCTTTCAGATCACGGACTTCCGTCGTGCCGCTGCCCTTGCCCAAATGGACGAGCCCTTCCACATTGTCAATGTGGGCATCCCCGTGGTGCGCGGTAACGGCTTGCTCGGCTTTTAATCCGTCCAGGACTACGTCACCGTGTTCCGCCGTAATCTCTGTGCTGGTGGCGTAAGGAACGCGCAGGTTGTAGTCCAGGCGCACGTTGTGCCCGCCATCGGGAAGCGCATCAAGATTGGTTTGGACCAGGTAATGGCCTGCTTCTTCGACGACTTCAATTTTGACCTGGTCCGAGAGCTTCTGGGCGTCTCCTTCATTGGCGGCCCAGATGGTCTTCTTCACCACCGCGTCAACCGTGGCTTGGCTGGCCCCATGCACCTCCACATCACCACGACGGTCCACGACCAGGATGTGAGGCTGGGGACGGACTTGGTGAGAGAAAGTCTGCGTGTAGGTATAGGAGTTCATGAACAGGCCGGCAAAGCCCTCGTTGTCCATATCCACACCCATGGAGGCCGGCCACTGCTGCCAGGGCCTCAAAACGATCTTAGAAATCAAGGTTCCCATAACCAGTATCAAGACCAGCAAGATGACTTCGCTGGCCGAGAAGAGCGGTGGCGGCACGGTCTCAGGATGGGCTTGGGCCTGAATGTAATCTATGAGCTTCGAAAGGCCCCAAAAGATGATGAGGATCGGCCAGAACTTGGCGATGACCTGCCAGGGATGAATCGCAGGGTTGAAGTTCTGCCAAAGGAAGATGGCACCCACCGCAATCAGCGTGAGCGCCCAAAAAATCGATCCCCGACGATAACCGTAAATGCTCATGGTGTCCTGCCTTCTACCGTACTCCCGGTGTCATCCGTCCCAGGCTTTCTGCTTCCTTCCCCGCCCCGCGCCCCTAGAGCCTGGGTCCTTGCGGAGGTCGCGGCGGCATCGCACAATCGATGAGTTTCAGAACGCCGATGACGATCAATAAAATAGGCCAAGTCCTGCTAATGCCCCACTCTGGAACGAACTCTTCCATCAGGAAAATGACTCCAATCGTGATGAGAATGACCGGACCCGTCAAACTCGGCCTGCTTGAAATCGACGTGCTTGGTGGGTAACCCATGGTCTATTGTGGTTCTCCCTTCTCGCCTGCAACTCACCAGCCCTTTCCTCAGCCCATCCGTTCACTGCTCTTACTTCACCTCTTCCAACTCCAGTTCCAACTCGCGCATCTTGCGCTGGTGCTCCATCTCCTCCAGGCGCAACCGCTGGTGAGCCTCCATCTCCATGTCGCGAATCTTCACCAGGTGAGTTATGGCGACGATCACGACCACCATCGCGAAGCCTGCCAGGGGAATGATGAACGGCGATTCCATGGTCCTTTTACCTCCGCAGCCTCTCAATGAAGGCTCACAATCAGGCAGTCCGCTCGTAGACCTGGCGGGCCTTGGCCTTCTCGAGTTCTACTTCCAGTTCCTTCATTTTCTGCTGATGTTCCATCTCCCGCATGCGTATTTCCCGTTGGAATTGCAGCTCCTTGTCACGTACCCTGTACCAGGTCACGATGGCAACGATACATACAATCGTCAAGCCCAATGCGCACACGCCTAAAACCGGAGCTATGTCTGGGATATTCCACATTGAAAACCTCCTCGAATCCTGTTTGCCAATCCCCCGCCGTCGGACTGGCTTAGGAGATTTTTGCTGATCCGCCGGGACGGGGTTTCCCCCTTCCCGAGTCACATCTCCTGACCCCCCGGAACAGTCTCGTCGAGGCTCAGGCCGTCTTATCAGCAGCGTGGCGGTTCTTCTCTTTTTCCAGCTCCAACTCCAATTCCCTCATCTTGCGCTGATGTTCCATTTCACGGATGCGCAGGTCCTGGTGGAATTGCAGTTCCCTCTCACGCGCCTTGTACCAAAAGACGATCCCCACGATGGCCACAACCATCAGTAGACCGCCGATGCGCGACGAGAACAACAAGAATGGAAACATAGTCGGCTTTCCTCCGCCTTGATGGCCTGATGTGTGGCAGCAATTGAATGCTGTCTCATGCGCTCTTGCTCGCCTTGGCCTTTTCCAATTCCAGCTTGGCCCTCTCGATTTCCAATTCTTTCAATTTCCGTTCGTGCTCCATCTCCCGAATCCGCAACTCCTGGTGGGCCTGGAGCTCATGCTCTCGCATTCTTCTCATGGAGACGATGGCCACGATGAAGATGACCATCAAGAATGCTCCCAGGGGGATGATGAAGGGGTTGTTCAGGATGTTTTCCATGCAAGTCCTCCGGGCTATTGGTTTGTCGTGCGCCGTGTCGAATCCTGTTAGGGCCGGTCCCGCAAGGCGGGACCGGCCTGGCCGCCCCGCCATGGCGGGAGGCGGCCCTACATTTTGGGACACTACCCGAATCCTGGCTGAGTTGTGTCCTCTGACAAACTCAGGGTTAGTCCACTACAGTTCTCGTGGTCCCGACGCGCCACCGGGCCCTTGTCTTGCTATGCTGCGGGCGTCCGACGAAGGAGGAGAGGGTGTATGCCCTCCACCCATGCGACGTTGCAGCAATATCACTCCGATCACGATGAGCAACACAGGCCAGTACCTGCCGATATGGTGAAAAACAGGTATGCCAAGGTTATCAAGCAGGAACAACGCCCCCAGGCCGATGAGCAACGCGGCGCCGATGGGGGCATTCATCTTCATGTCGCCAAGCCCAAACCATTCCGGTGTCGGCTGGCCCAGTTGCTTAGCTTTAGCGGTCTGATATGAATCAATCACCATATAAAAGTAAAACGCCGCCGCGCCCAGGCCGAAAATGGTGTCCATGGGGCTACCCACGCGATCACCCAGGGCGATGAGAGAGCCGAATATCAGCACCTGAACCATGGCCTTAACGATCTGGCCGTTATAGATAGCGCCCACGCCCGGGATGAAGCCCAGCGCCAGCGCCACGCCAGGGCTGGGGCCGGTTTGCGGACCGAACAATGGAGTCTGCAGGCGGCTCGCCAGACAAGTCTCGCAATAGAGCATTCCGTGTACGTCGCGCTTGCATTCAGCGCACAGAGGACGCCCGCACAGGCCGCAATAGGCGACGGAATCAACGTTGGGATGGTTGGCGCATTTCATGGGTTTTGGCTCCTTACTGCCTCGAGGGTTAGGGGGTTCGACACGATTTCATTCCACAGAATCGCGGTGCGGTCGGCCACATCCGCAACCCGGGCCTGATTTGCCGCCAGCGCGGGCATAGTTAGCGGCGTGCTGTTCGTGGACCCTCCCGCGGGCGGTTCTTGCTTGGGCGCTTCCTGCGGCTCCTCCTCTGGGTGCGAGCGGAGTTGCCGGAGTCGAGACTCAATCTCGATGACCACCCGCAGGTCGTAGTAGAACTTTTCCACCCGAGCGACGAGCAGGTGCCCGGCGCGATTCCCCCGGAAGAACCAGGTACGAGGGTTCAAGTCCTCGACAGTCATGTGCCGCAGATCGACCCCCGCGGCGTTAATGATGATGGAGAATGAAAACACAGCCATCGCTACACCATAAGCGAATCGGGGTTGAAGGGCGGGGCGGAAGAAGGCCACGAGGCGATCCGCCAAGCTGGGTTTGCGTTCCCCCACCGTGGCGAGCATGATCTTCCGCACCAGCCAGGGAGCGGGCTCCAACTCCGGGGCGGAATGGCAGAGTTCCATGGCCCGGCGCACCTCTCCCACCATTTCGAGGCAGGAGGGGCAGACGCTCAGATGGGCTTCGAATTCCCTCTTCAGCGCCGGCTCGAGCAGCCCTTCCAGGTAATCGCTCGTCAGGTTTTCCAGGTCCAGGTGCGTCATGGCTCATTTCCCGCCTTTGCGGGGCCTCTCATTCCTTCCATACGTTTAAGGACCCGCCCTAGTTCCAATCTTCCGCGGTTAATTCTCGATTTCACGGTACCCTGGGGAACCTTCAGAACCAGGGCAATCTCCTCGTAATCGAGGTCGTGCAGGTCGCGCAGGATCACTGCTTCCCGCAGATCCGGCGAGAGTTTGTCCAGGGCCAATTGCAGGATCTCCCTGCGCTCCCGCGATTCCACCTGGCCAGTAGGCTCCATATGTGGGCTTGGATTTTCCTGCGCCGCAGGCAACTCGTCTTCCAGCGAGGAGGTCACACGGTCTTTCCGGGTGCGTCGGTAGTGGTCCACCAGATGGTTGCGCGCTACCCGGTTTAGCCAGGTTGAAAAGCCGCCCTGAGCGGCATCATAACTTTTGAGAGTCTGGAAGACTTTGATGAAAACTTCCTGGGTCACATCTTCGGCTTCTTCCACCCGGCCCGTGAAGCGGTAGCAGAGATTATAGATTTTTCGGGTGTAACCCCTGAGCAGGGACTCCCAGGCGGAGTCCTCACCGGCGAGGCAACGGTCCAATAGTTCCTGATCCTGTTCCACTCCGGCTCACCTCAGCCATTTCCCGAGAACGACGGACGTCGATCCCCTCCGCCGCCTCGCCCTACGGCTCATTGGCTTGCCCGGCATTGTAACAGAATGCAGACCATCGATGCAGGGTGTCGGAATTATTTCACCTCCTCAGACGCCGATGCCACCTCGAGCTGTGCTGCCCCAAATTGAAGCCCCAGTGTTCGTTGAGGCCCACCGGAAGGCGAAGAAGCTCGGAACGGGTCGGGTTGCGCATCGATGGTTAATCTCCGCGGCTTGGCCAGAAGATCGCTTGAGAATGACAGCTAACCTACTTTATTTTCAACAATATTCCCGTCCCCAACGCGTAACCACCTGTATTTTCTATAACATTCCAGCTTCGGCCCGGGCCGCGGAAATCCGACCCTTTATTTTCATAGACATTCGCGCTTCGTTCCTGCGTTTTCAAAGAATTCTTATTCCTTTTCCCTTTCGAGAAGGGACTTATTTTCCGCCTTAACCCACGGCGCTTTCCAGGCTTTTGGCCCCGCTTCGGACATTTTCGGGACCGGATTGGAGGATGGGGTAGCATGGCAGTCGAGTGTTCCCAGATGGCCATAGCCTTCTACACAGCCTCAACTTACTATCCTAGCCTATTTCCTTCCGCTTGTCAAGAGACAGAGTGTCCGCTCGGTTGATCGGAGAAGATAAGGACGAGGTCGGGGTTTGCCCATGCAGGGGCGAGACTCCGAAGAGCTGTGAGATAATTCGCGGGCGCCGACTTTCGCCGACCGCAACGTATCGACTCATATACCCGTCGGTTAAAGAGAGAGTGATAGATATATGACAACGAAAACGGCGCCGAGACTTGAAACTGTCGAGCGGCTTATCGAAGAGGTCGAAGAATGGTCGGGCCGAGTGCACAGGATTCGCCAGAAAATGAGCCGCGTGAAGCGAGAAAGCGATCCCTACCAGGACCTGCTCTCTGAACTCTCGGTCGAACTCGACTGGCTGAAGATGAAAGCCGAAGCCGCCGCCGAAGCCATCGACGAATACCACGAATCCCTGCCGGAAGACGAATGACGCCTGGTCATAACGAGCTCGCGTAGCCATGATTATTTCGATTTGTGAACCAGCCGACTGTTTGTATTCATGAAAAGCCGAAGGGGAAAGCGCCGGCGAAGCAACCGTCCTAAAGATCGCGACTGGCGGCCATGACTGGTATAATGGGTGTGTTGGATGGGACGAAACAAGGAGCTTCGAAAAAGGATCGCGGCGCAAAGGGAGGTTATCGAGGACCACGAGGAAAAGATCCGCCGAGAGTGGATGAAGGCGATGCCTAACGAATCGTATATCCGGGGCTGGAGCCGCGAAATCAGCACGGCAACAGAGAAGATTGAAGACCTGGTCCGCCGTCTGAAGAGGGAGTGGTAACGCCATGGCTACCAAAATTGTGCCCAGTCTCGAAACGGTCGAGGGGTTGATCGTGGAAGTCGAGGAGTGGTATGAGCGGGTCCGCAAGATTCGCCAAAAGATGACCTGCGTGGAGCGCGGAAGCGACCCCTATCAGGACCTCCTCTCCGAACTCTGGGTCGAACTTGAATGGCTGAAGATGAAAGCCGAAGTTGCCGCCGACGCCATTGACGAATACCACGAATCCCTGCCTGAAGACGATTAGCCTCCAACTTCAATTGAGTTGGTAGCCACGGCGCGCGGGTTGGAGCGCGAGCTTATGATCCTGAAACGCCGCTGGCTTGGCGCGTAAAGACCGTGCCGTAACTACACGCTGAAACCCATTGTCGGTATAATCGAAGACTGAAGCGCGAAGGACACGTATGATCGAACGAAAAGATGATCTCCTCGCGGAAATTAGGCAGTTAGGCTACGGGGCACGGATTGTTGACGGCCGGATAATCGTAAAACTAGACAGCCAAGTCTCAGTGAATATTGATGAGGTGCAACTTCGCAAGCTAATAGATCAATTGACGAAGAATGACAAAAAGGGTCGTGCGAAAGAATCTACTCCGGCCGGATCAAGAAAAGCCTCTTCCAAACTGGTGAAGAGGGCTGCGCGAATCCGAGCAAGAGCCGAAAAGCAGATCGTGACCTCTGCCCCTGCGAGCGCGAGGTCGTTGGAGACCCAAACTGGGTCAAGACCGGTCTTACGCAGAGCATTTGTCACAGGACTGCCGTGCCCTGGTGGCCTCCCGAGCTTGGGCAAACACAGGTGACGAGGGATGACAGAATCCGCCACTCGTCCGCGACAGCATAACTGCGTCCGCAGGCGGTGTGAACCATCAGTGGCTACAGCAGTCGTTACCAGTGCGGCTTGTCACAATCTCTTCAGGAGATCATCCAGATTCTGACACACTCCTCCACCACATCCCGGCATAGCGCTATTGGCGACACGACGGACATAATCTCTCATCCTGTTATCCAGCGTTATCAGGTCGACGTAGGGAATACAGCCAACATGAGCCGCGTCCGGGATGTCAGCATCTCTGGGCACGTCGCTGAGATTTTGCCGGACTGAATGATAAACCTCGTAGCATAAACGTAGTGATGGGCAGCGAGAAGGATCGTCGTAAATCCAGTTAGCCAAGGCGGCCACACGGCTCTTCGGTACAGCTAGTCTCCCCTGCGAGATGTGTCTGTCCAAGACCTGGGCGAAGTTCTCTCTCAGAGTTGGGGGATTCGCCAATCTGCGGTCAGCTTCGAGCAAGGTACGTAGAGTTCCCCCGTGTTGTGGGACGCTCATTAGTGGGTTTGTGTTCGCCGAAAAGAGCATAAGAACAGTTTCAGAAAGGCTGAGGTTGAGAAAGCTGGCCGTGGCAGGGCGCTTATTCCAGGGAGTGCACGCCTCATCGAATCGACAAACGAACGGCGAGACGCCTGCATACTCACGCGCTTCGGAAAAGGCGGCAAAGGCTTCCTCAACCTCCTGGGGACAAATATAGGCCTCACGGATGTATTTCAAAGGGATCGTCTCAATTTGGTTCAACAGGCTTGTAACGATGGTCCTTGTCTGTGCTTTGAAAAGCGGCTGTGATAGCTCACGCACATTCGAGAATGAAATTACAAGCTGATGCTTCCCAGCGACAAGCCGCCTTCGGAATTCCTCAGGCCCGCATGGCCGTCTCTTCTCTAGGAGGTCTATCAAGTCCCGGGTGTCAAGGTAAACCAACATAATGAGAGCTCTGCAGGCTGGGGAATACCTAGCGGCTCTGGCGATGTCGCTGTGTTATTGTGATCGGCGCGTGGCGGACACGCCGGTCTACCCCTGCGATTTCAAGAAGCAGAAAACTCCGGATTGCATTGCCCCGCCCCCAGTCACGCATTGTTTTTCTGCTCTAGACTAAGCGCTTGCTGCAACGTGACGACACCGTTCCTGATCGCCATACAGGCGCGCAGAAGGTGAAGTTCGTACATCATGTCATCGCGGGGGAATTCCCCCTTGATTAAATGGCGGAGTTCCTCGAGCTTTTCAGCGGGAATACGGGCCTCGCGGGCGACTTCCTCGTAGTCAAAGTAGGTCACAGGTGAGCTCCTTCAAATCTCAGGTGGCGCCACGATATCAATGGTAGGCAGACCCAATGAAATATTGGCGTCTTTGATTTGGGCACGCCGGCGCCGATTGACAAGGTGCTTAAAGTTCCACGACAACAGCACGTCCTGCCGCGTCAATACAGCCGCTGCAACGTGCACAGCATCATTATACATAACTTCGGTGAAGATTCCGGCCTGGATGTAGTGAACGGCAAGAGCTCTCATTGCGTCAGTGACGTGGTGGATCGTCAGGCTATCAAGCAAGGCCAAGAGAGCTAGTCTCCTTGTAGCGTCAGGCGTCCGTTGTAATTCCTCACGTGCCAGTTCTGACGTCGAGACCACGAACTGGCTTCGGCGTGGCCAGAACTCTTCCGTCTGGATCCGCCGATCGGCCGCCTTCTCGTCGTAGTAGGCGCTGAAAACCGAGGTGTCAAGATAAACCCGCAAAACCATAAGTGAGCGAGGTCCTTTCAGCGGGATCGCGAAAGTCTGGGCAAGACTCCCGCTTTCGGAGTTCTGACCTCGCAATCCCGTTCTTTCCTGCCTTCTGCCTCCTGCCTACTCTGTTCCGCCACCTCCCCCACCCACCTTCTCCAACTCCGCCCCCGTCGTGGCTGACACCACATCGTGCAGTGAGTTCCCGTGCGAATCCATGGTGACGATTGCCGGGAAATCCTTGGCTTCGAAGACCCACATAGCTTCCGGGATGCCGAGTTCCTCGAGCAAGTAGACGCTTTGGACCTTGGGCAGGCAGCGGGCGTAAAACTGTGCGGCGCCGCCGATGGCGTGGAGATAGACGGCTCCGAATTCTCTGAGACCTGCCAGGGTCTTCTTACCCATGCCGCCCTTGCCCATTACGGCGCGGATGCCGAAGCGCTTGATGACGTCGGCTTCGTAAGGTTCTTCGCGGATGCTGGTCGTAGGGCCAGCAGCATTGGTGCGCCAGCGTGTATTGGGCGATGTTCCCTCTTTCATCATGACCGGGCCACAGTGGTAAAGGATGGCGCCGTTCAGATCGCAGGGGGCGTCGTGGTGCATCAGGTAAGTGTGAGCGGCGTCGCGGCCGGTGATCATCGGCCCATTAATCAAGACCACGTCACCGACCTCGAGGGCGCGAACTTTTTCTTCGCTGAGCGGAGTTTCCAGCCGAATTTCTCTGCCTGACACCTGGAACCCGGCGCCCGCCACTAGTCGCTCGACGGGGCGCTTAGGGTCGCGGTAGAGCCACTGCTTGATGGCGCCGGACCCGGTTTCAAGCAGGAGGCCGAGCCGCCGGAAGGCCCAGCAATCGTAGGCGACGGAAACGAAAAAGCACGCGGGCAGCCGGTTGGCGGCGGTGATCTTGCAGCCAATCAGAGAGACTTTGCCGCCAAAGCCCATCGTGCCCACCCCAATCTTGTTGGCCCCGTCCATGATTTCCTGCTCGAGTCTGGCCAGTGTAGGGTCGGGGTTCACGTCGTCGAGCGGGCGGAAGAGTTGCAGCTTCGCCAGGTGGTAGCCCGTCGCGCGGTCGCTGCCGATGCAGACGCCAATGGCGCCGGGCGCGCAGCCCTGTCCCTGCGCCTGCCACACGGCGTGCAGGAGGCATTTCTTGACGCCTTCGAGGTCGCGGTCCGCACGGCCCAAATGTTCGAGCGTGCAGGGCACCGAATACTGGATGTTCATGTTCTCGCAGCCGCCACCCTTCAGGAGCAAACGGATTTCGATATCCGGCTCTTCCCACTGCTCGAAGTGGACGACAGGAGTGCCGGGACCCAGGTTGTTGCCGCTGTTTTTGCCGCTGATCGAGTCCACCGAATTGGGCCGCAGCTTGCCGCGCTTGGTGGCTTCGGCGACGGCCTCCTGGATTTGCTTCTTCATCACAAGCTGGTTCACGCCCACGGGAGTTTTGATTTCGAAGGTGAGCATGCCCGTGTCCTGGCAAATGGCGCCTTCATCTTCGTACGCCATGTCAATGTTCTGGCCGATGATGGCCAGCGCCTGGCCCGCC
>Ga0208821_1001276_pt1 | contig 14857 bp, 10 predicted proteins | sample June2015DPH_20_5_FD_184720 | JGI IMG/M metagenome (GOLD analysis project Ga0208821, IMG submission 184720) | Peatland microbial communities from SPRUCE experiment site at the Marcell Experimental Forest, Minnesota, USA - June2015DPH_20_40... | ecosystem: Environmental > Terrestrial > Soil >... | reverse complement strand
CCGCCCCACAGCCCAATCGAGGCCGCCTACCATCGCGCTGATCAAGCCATCGAAAACGTCCTCCAGCTTGTTGCGGCCTGACCTATCTAAGAGGTAAATCCTCAGATCTCGGCACGAAGTTGTCTACTGCTTTTCCGTGAGTGCTGCCACACCGGGCAACGTCAATCCCGACAAGAACTCGAGCGACGCGCCGCCGCCGGTTGAGATGTGGCTGATCTTATCCGCCACGCCCATCTTTTTCACCGCCGCCACGGAGTCGCCGCCGCCGACAATGGAAAGCGCTGAAGAAGCGGCAACCGCCTTGGCGATGGCCAGGGTGCCTTCCGCGAACTGGCTCATCTCGAAGACACCCATGGGGCCGTTCCAGACGATGGTCTTGGCGCCGGCAATTTCCCGGGCATATTCGGCGCGCGTGGCGGGTCCGATGTCCAATCCAATCCAGCCGGCGGGAATGTTCTGCGTGTTGACCACTTCCGCCGGCGCGCTGGCGTCGAATTTCTCGGCTACCACATGATCCTTGGGCAGCAGGAACTTCTTGCCGCTGCTCTTGGCGAAGTTCAGCAGTGCCTTGGCGCTTTCCAGCTTGTCATCTTCAACTTTGGATTGGCCGACTTCCACGCCCTCTGCCTTCAGGAAGGTGTAAGCCATGGCCCCGCCCACCAGCACAGTGTCCGCGAGTTTCGCGAAATTCTCGAGCAGTTCGATCTTGTCGGACACCTTGGCGCCGCCCACAATCGCTACGTACGGACGGGCGGGGTTCTGCACCGCCTTACCCAGATATTCGAGCTCCTTCTCCATCAACATGCCCGCCGCGCAGGGCGAAAGGAAATGGGTGATGCCCTCGGTTGAAGCGTGCGCGCGGTGAGCGGTGCCGAAAGCGTCGTTCACGTAAACCTCGGCCAGGGCCGCCAGTCGCCGGGCGAATTCCGGCACGTTCTTTTCCTCTTCAGGATGGAAGCGCAGGTTTTCGAGCAGCAGCACCTCCCCATCCTTGAGCGCCTGGGCTTGCTTTTCGACTTCCGGGCCCACGCAGTCGGCGGCGAAGGCCACGGGCTTGCCGAGCAGCTCCGAAAGCCGCGTGGCTGCCGGCTTCAGGCTCATCTTCGGATTGGGCTTCCCTTTGGGTCTTCCCAGGTGCGAAGCCAGAATGAGCCGCGCTCCCTGTCCCAGGGCGTACTGGATGGTGGGAAGCGAGGCGCGAATGCGGGTGTCATCGGTGATCTCGGAGGCATCGTTCAGCGGGACATTGTAATCCACCCGCATGAAGACACGCTTACCCGAAACGTTAATATCCGTTATAGATAGTTTTGACATGGATATTTCCTTTCTGAGATGTCAGTGGTCCGTCGTCCGTCGTCCGTTGCCAATCCTCCGTTGTCCCGACGGCTTGCTTTTGGAAGGGGTCCGGTCGAGCGGAGATAAGCATTGAGTTTGGGTGCAAGCTCATCGACCAGTTGCAACGGACTACGGACCCGCCGCGGCGGGACCACGGACAGTTGGCTATTGTGCCCCGTGTCCGTTGTCAGCCGTCCAGTGACAAATGTGAAATGGCTTGCAACGGACTACGGACAACGGACCACGGACAGTTTGCTTCAGAGGCTCTTCGCCACGAAGCCGATCAGGTCCCTGACGCGGCAGGAGTAACCCCACTCGTTGTCGTACCAGGCGATCACCTTCACCAGATTGCCATCGATGACCTTGGTGAAGCCGGCGTCCACCATGGAGGAGTGCGGATTGCCGGTGAAGTCTTTGGAGACCAACTCCTCTTCGACGTACTGGAGAATGCCCTTCATGGGGCCTTCCGCAGCCTTCTTGAGGGCGGCGTTCACTTCTTCGGCCGTGGTGGTCTTCTCGACGAGCGATACCAGGTCAACCACCGAAACGTCCGGGGTGGGGACGCGCATGGCGTAACCATCCAGCTTGCCCTTGAGTTCGGGTATCACAAGTCCAATGGCCTTGGCGGCGCCGGTCGTGGTGGGAATCATGGACAGGGCGGCAGCGCGCGCTCGGCGCAAATCCTTGTGGGGCAGGTCCAGGATGCGCTGGTCGTTGGTATAGGCATGAATGGTGGTCATCGAGCCCTTGAGAATCTTGAAGTTCTCGTGAACCACTTTGGCCGCCGGGGCCAGGCAGTTGGTGGTGCAGGAAGCGTTCGAGATGATGTGGTGCTTGGCGGGGTCGTAGGCTCGCTCATTCACCCCCAGCACGATGGTGATGTCTTCACCTTTGGCCGGCGCCGTAATGATGACTTTCTTCACGGTGCCCTTCAAGTGCTTCTTAGCGTCCTCCGCCTTGGTGAAAAGGCCGGTGGATTCAACCACAACCTCGACGCCCAAGGAAGACCAATCGAGGTCCGCGGGGTCCTTGGTCTTAAAAACCCGGATCGACTTGCCATTGACCGTGATGCAGTCTCCGCCGTGAGCCACTTGGGCGGCCAAGATTCCGAATACCGAGTCGTACTTCAGCAAATGAGCCAGGGTTTTCGGGTCAGTGATGTCATTGACCGCTACGAATTCAATTCCTGGATCGTCGAGCGCCGCACGCAACAAGTTCCGTCCAATGCGCCCAAAGCCATTGATTCCAACCTTAACAGGCATAGATAATCCTCCGTTGTTCATAATTACTGGATTGATTCAAATCAAGAATCTTACGCGGGTTGCCAGGTGTTGTCAAAGCCAGCAGCTTGCCAATGCAGACAGTTCGTCGTATTTCTGGCTTGCGTCAAAAAACTCAGACTGGAAGACTCGCATGACCTCTGCCGCACCCAAGATTCCAAAAGGGCAGCAGGCAGTGGGCGGCACGTCCCGGGTGGAGGCAATCTGAAACCTAAAATCTAGCCATACGGTTTTGAAATTCTCCGCCCTCCCCAGGCAGTCGAGGGTCAAGAGTCGAGAGCCGAAAAGGGCGATAGCGCAAAAATGTGTGCGACAACCTGCACAGAGTTTGGCGGTAAGAATCTAAGACCGAAAATTGCCCCAGCCTCTAGCATGTGTGCCTTGGCCTTGTCTTTCCTGAATCCCGAATCCTGAATCCTGGCTCCTGCTCTTCCCCCTTTCTTTTCAACAACATTCCCGCTTTAAACGCGAATCTCCTTTATTTTCACATACATTCCCGCTTGGTCGCGGCTTTTTCCACAGCGCCCCTTTGTTTTCAACAACATTCCCGCTTGGTTCGTGCAAAAAAGAATTCCTTTGTTCAAGCATGCCGGCGAACTCACCGATCCTGCTCTGTCGAGCCGGTTAGCATGTGTGCCTTGGTCTTGTCTGTCCTGAATCCCGAATCCTGAGTCCTGAATCCTGCTCTTCCCCCTTTCTTTTCAACAACATTCCCGCTTTAAACACGAATCTCCTTTATTTTCATATACATTCCCGCTTCCCGAGGGCTTTTTCCACACCGCCCCTTTGTTTTCAATAACATTCCCGCGTCGGTCCTGCAAAAAAGAATTCCTTTGTTCACGCATGACGGCGAATTCACCCATCCTGCCCTGTCGAGCCGGTTAGCATTTTTGCCTTGGTTTTGTCTGTCCTGAATCCCGAATCCTGCTCTTCCCCGCCCCATGGTGTTCACCCTTCAGTGCTAACATAACACTAATAGGCTACAGCAAGTCGTGTGGCATGTCAAGAGAAGCTTTCAGCCGTCAGCGGTCAGCTATCCCGCCGCGGCGGGTCAGCTTTCAGCCTTTAGCCTTCATACGATTTGAATCCTACCCAGTTTAGTGTCTTCTGCTTTTGGAGGGCCGCAGGTGCGGAGGGCGGGACGTCCGCTACGACATCGCCGGGCTGAGGCCCGCCGCTACGAGCATTTTCAGTGTCCTGCCAAGCTTGGCCGGATGTGCTATGGTTGGGGATGATGTTGCTACCGATACCCATCAAGTGGCTCACCATTCTCCTGGCGATACAGATTCTAGGGGTGCAAACGCCCGAAGTGATGAGCGCCGAGCTGAAGCCGAAAACGGTGGAGGCCTTCGACAGGTACGTTCAGTTGACTGAGGCACAAATCAATCGGGAAGTTTCACAAACTGAAAAGTTCTTGTATGTGGATGAACTTCCTCTGCCGCGCCGCTCCGAAGTCCTGGCCGCACTCAAGCGCGGTGAGATCTTTATGGAGCGGCTTCAGACGCTCGATGCTTCCGGTCACACGCTGGAGGCGCCGGAGGCAATCATCCATCATTGGCTGGGAGCAGTTTTCGTTCCGGGCGCAAATCTTCCACAGACGATCGCTCTCGCGCAGGACTACAATCACCACCAGGATATCTATAAGCCGGAGGTGGTTGGCTCACGTCTGATCAGCCGCGACGGGAATGACTTCAAGATCTATTATCGCCTGCGGAAAAAGAAAGTCATCACCGTCACGCTCAACACCAATCACGACGTTCATTATTTCCCCATTGATTCCACGCGCTGGTACAGCCGCTCTTATTCAACCAGAATCGCCGAAGTGGCCGATGCCGACACACCGAATGAGCGCGAAAAGCCCGTCGGCCAGGACGAGGGATTCCTCTGGCGGATCAATTCCTACTGGAAGTTTGAGGAGAAAGACGGCGGGGTCTACATCGAGTGCGAGTCAATTTCCCTCACCCGCGACATTCCCACAGGATTGGGTTGGCTGATCAAGCCCTTCGTAACCAGCATCCCCAAAGAATCCCTGGAAATGACCATGGGCTCAACTCGGGCAGCGCTCGCAGCGGGCAGGAAAGGAAATTAGAAATTAGAAATTGGAAATTAGAAATTCGAAACTGGAAATTGGAAATTGGAAACTGGAAAACAAGGCTGCTAAGTTTCAATTTCGAGTCTCGGCAGCATCTCTGCCCCAAGACAGGCAGTAAGCAGGAGGCAGTAGGCAACAAGTAGTCGGCGCAAGCGAGAGGGCAATCCAAAATCTAAAATCCCAAATCCGATATCGCCCCAGCCCCAAGCACCCAGCCCCTTTCCCCCAACGCACCACGGACTACGGACAACGGACTCACGCGCGCTTCTGCTCGAGCAAGGAATAGAGCACCGGCATCACCAGCAAAGTAATGAAAGTTGAGATGGAGAGGCCGCCGATGACGGCCAGGGCCAAGGGTTTTTGCAATTCTGCTCCCGCCCCCAGACCCAGCGCCAGCGGAAGCAAGCCAAAAAGCGTACACAGCGTCGTCATCAAAATCGGACGCACACGGATTTTGCCGGCCTGCACCAGGGCCTCGCTAAGCGGCATCCCTTGCTCTTCCCAGAGCTTGTGAACGTAGTCAAAAAGAATGATGCCGTTCTTTACGACCAACCCCACCATCAAGATGATCCCCATAAATGAGGAGACATTGAGCGCCGTCCCGGTGGCGAGCAGCATCACGAAGACGCCGAGCAGTGAAAGCGGGGCTGCCGACATAATAATCAGGGCGGGGGCGAAGGCGCGGAACTGGATCACCAGCACGATGAAAACCGCCGCCAGCGCCAGGCCGAGGACGGAGAGGAGGTCGCGGAAGGAGCTTTGCTGGCTTTCATAGAGGCCGCCGATTTCATAGGTGGTCCCCACTGGAAACTGGATAGTGCTCAGGAGGTTCTTCACGTCGCGTACGGCGCTTCCCAGGCCGCGGTTCTCAAGTCGCGCCGAAAGCGCCACCATCAAGCGCTGATTCTCGCGCGTCAATTCGCTCTCGCCCTGGACGGTCTCGATCCGGGCCAGAGCGGAAACCGGCACAATCTGCTTGCTCGGCGTGAGGATGGGGAACTGCTGCACGTCCGGGTAGTTATACCGGAACGAATCCGGAAAGCGCACGCGGATGCCGATGGTGCGGTCGGTCTGACGAAGATCGGTCTCCGTCAACCCCAGCAGCCCCGCCCCGACTTGCTGCGAGACTTGGTCCACCGTGAGGCCGAGATGGCCTGCCTGGACAGGATCAACGTGAACCACGATTTCCGGGTTGCCCTTGAGGATACCCTGGAAATCCACGATGCCGGGGATCTGCTGCATTTTCGGCCCGATCTCGTCCGCAAGCCTCTCCAGTTCAGGCATGTTACTGCCGAAAATTTTCACCTCAATGGGGTTGGGGTTCCCTTCCATATCGCCAATCATGTCCTGGAGCACTTGAGTGAACTCCACCCGCACCCCGGGAATCTTGCTGAGGATGGTTTGGCGGAGCTCATCCATGGTCTCGTAGATGCTGCGGTCGCGCCGGGAGCGGGGTTTCAGCTTGACCACAATCTCGCCCGTGTTTTGAGTGGTCGCGAAAGGCCCCATCTCCGCGCCGGTGCGGCGCAAGAAGGCCTCGGTTTCAGGCGTCTTTTGGACCTGGTCCCCCACCAGTTGATCGATGCGGTCAGTCTCCGCCAGCGAAGTTCCCGGCGGTGTCCACATGTCGAGGACAAAGCCACCTTCGTCCATCTCAGGAAGAAAGCCGGTTTCTGCGCGCGTGTAAAGAAACACGGCAATGGCGATGGAAGCCAGGGTAGCTGCTGCCACCACCCAACGCTTGCGAAGCGACCACCGAACGGCCTTTTCATAGGCACGATTGATGGGCCCGATGAAACTCTCCGCCGTCGCGCGGTGACGCTCCGGGGAAAGAAGCCTTTGGGAGAGGAGGGGGATGAGGGTTAGCGCGAATACGAGGGAGAGAAGCACCGACACGGCAAGGGTGAGGCAAAGCGCCGAGAAGAAATCGCCCACCACGCCTTTCAGCAGGCTCAAGGGAGAGAACACGACCACGGTAGTTGCCGTCGAGCCGATGACGGCGCTCAGCAACTCCTGCGTTCCTTTTTCCGCCGCTTCTGCGGGCGGCTCGCCAAGTCCGAGATGGCGGTAGATGTTTTCAATGATGACCACCGCATCGTCGATGATCAGTCCGATGGCAACGGCCAACCCACCCAGCGACATCAGGTTGAGCGTGCTCCCGAACAAATTCATGAAGAAAAAGGTGCTGATGACGGTGATGGGAAGTGTAACTGCCGCAATCAGGGTGGTGCGGCTTTCGCGCAGAAAGAGGAAGAGAATAACAACCGCGAGCAAACATCCGATCAGGACTGCATCGCGGATACTGGCCACCGCCTCGCGCACGAATTCCGCCATGTCGTAAACGACCGAGAGGCGCAGCGTCCTGGGAATTGCCGAGCCCAGGTCTTCCGCCAGGGCCTTGGCCTGATCGGCGACTTGCAGGATGTTCCCACCAATCTGGCGTGAGATGCTGAGCAAGGCCCCCGGCCTGCCGTTCCCGTAAACCAGGATGCGGGGATCCTCGACTCCGTCCCGGACTTCACCGAGGTCGCAAACCCGGATGGGCGTCTGGCCCTCCACCGCCACGACGGAATTTCGAATATCGTCCAGGTCGGTAAACTGGCCGGTGGCCAAGACGAGATAGCGTGAATAGTCTTTGTCCAATCGCCCGACGGAGGTCACCCCGTTGGTGGCGCGCAGGCGGTCGGCGATGTCCGGCAAGGAAAGGCGGTGGGCGAGCATCTTCTGCGGATCGACGATTACGGAAACCTCGCGCGTCGAGCTGGCCTGGACTTCCACCAGCGCCACGCCCGGCACCCGGCTGAAAAGCGGACGCAGGTTGTAGTAGGCATAATCGCGCAGGTCCGAGTCTGGGACGTTGCCGTTCAGGACAAACATGAGGATGGGCCACGCCGTGGGTGTAATGCGCTCGACCGAGATGTCGGTGGAGGCGGGCAGGTCCGTTCTGACGTCGCTGACGCGCGCCTGGAGGAGCTGAAGCGCATACTGCATATCCATGTCGGGATTGAACAGAACGGAAATCTCGGTGGCCCCCCGGATGGTCCTGGAGCGCACGCGGCGTGCACCCAGCACTGTCCGCGCCTCCTCTTCGAGAGGCCGCGTCACCGTGAGGAGCATGTTCCGAGGCGAAAGATCACCCGCGTGCGCCAGGATGACAATGCGCGGGAAGGAAAGCTCGGGATAGATGTTGCTGGGCAACCGGAAAACCGAAACCAGGCCCGCAACCACCAGCAAGCCCGTCAGCAGGTAAACGGCGCGACTGTTCCGGCGACAGAAGCGGACGACGTTCATGATTTGACCTTGATTTTGGCCTTTGCGGGAAGACCGTAGCCTCCGCCGAGGATTATGGTCTCACCCTCTTGCGCCCCGGAGAGCAGCTCGACGCGGTCCTTTGTTTCGAGCCCCAGTTTCACCGGAACCGCCTCCGCTTTTTCGCCCTGCACGCGGTAAATCTCCGGGTTTCCATCCTGGTCACGGTATACTGCCTCGAGGGGGGCTACCAGCGCGTTGCGATGCGTTTCGAGCGGCACCTGAGCGGTGAGAAACATTCCCAGCCGCAGCAGTCCTGTGCCATTGGCGATTCGGATTCGGACTAGCCCCACGTTGGTGGCGGGATCAACGGCGGGAGAGATCGCCACGACGTGACTCTGAAATGTCTTGCCCGGAAAAGCCTCGGTGGAGATTTGGAGCGCCTGCCCCACGCGGATCTTGTCGAGGTAAAGGGCGGACACATTGCCGAACAGCTCCACCTCTGACGTGCTCGCCACTTCAAACACCGGCTGGGCAGCCGTGCCGTCCACCTGCTCGCCCACACTCAGCAAGCGCTTGACAATCATTCCCGTGAGGGGGGAGCGCACTTCCGTCCGCGAGAGGTTCAGCCGGGCTAGCGATAGTGCGGCTTCTGCCTGGCTCAGGGCAGCTTTGTTGACGCTGGCCTGCGTGCGGGCATCCTCGAGGTCTTTCCGCGCGGCAATGCCCCGCTCGATCAGACTCTCATTGCGTTGCAGGTTCAGACGTGAATTTTCCAGGTTCGCCTTGGCCTGATCCACCGTCGCCTGGGCCTGCTGAACCTGGTCGCGGAAAGGCCGATCATCGATTTTCGCCAGCACTTGGCCCTCGCGGACGTGATCACCTTCTGCAACCATCATCCGGGCGACACGGCCGGGAACGAGCGTGCTGACGCGAACGTCTTGATTCGGCAGCGCGGAAACGGTCCCACTGACCGAAAGAGTTGATTGAATGTCAGCGCGCCCCACGCGCGTGACAGTCACTTCCGCTACGATGTTTGCTGTACCCTCTTCGGTGTCCTCACCCTCACCGCCCGAGGTTTTTTTCGAGCATGAAGGCAAGAGCAATAGAGCGAGCGCCAAGGCCAGAAAACACCAACTGATAAGTCCGGGAGTTTTTTGGAAACGCATTTAGTCCACCGGTCCTCCCACCGTTTCTTCCAAGCCGGCGTAAAAGCCCTGTAATTCCTCGAGGCTCTGGAGATAACTACTCTCCACGCTCTGCACGGCCTGCTGGGCCTGGATTGCCGTCAAGATGCTGGTCTTTCCGGCCCGGTAGCTTTCCTCAGCCATGCTCTCGAGTTGACGGGCCACGGGGAGCAGCCTGTCGCGGTAGAGTTGAACTTGCGTGCGTTGGGCTTCGAGGTCGTAGAAGCCGGCTTCCACGCGGGCGGAAACGGAGCGCTCGGTGGCTGCGGTTTCGGCCTCCAAGACGCGCTCATTCGCCAATGATTGCGCGATTTCCCCTTGGTTGCGAGTAAAGAGCGGAAGAGCAATGGAAATCTGGCCGCGTGGCCCATAACGGAAATCGTGTGGCGAGTTAAAATCGACCCCGGCTTCCAAGTCAAGGTTGGGAATCCTCTCGGCCTTGAGCAGGGAGCGGCGGCTCTCCTCAACCTTTTTTTCGCCGCCCAGGTGTTGCAAGTCGGGGTTTGATTGGTAAGCGCGGCTGATGAGGTCTTGCAAGTGCGCCGTGGGCGTATTGTCCTCGAGAGTCCCTGCCAGATCCCAGGCTTTTGAGGCGGGTTCATTAAGGAGCGCGTTGAACTGGCTCATCGAGACCTTCTCGCGCTGCCGGGCGACCTGGAGGTCTGCTTCGGCGCGGGAAACTTCCAGGCTGGTTTGGATCACCTCGAGCTGTGCAACGTCTCCGGTCTTGAAGCGGTCCTCAGCAATCTGTGCCAGGCGCTTTGCAACTTCCACCACGCGCGCCAGCCTTTCAGACTCCGCGCGCGCGTGGGCTGCCGCGTAGTAAGCTTCGCGAGTGCTTCGTCGCACTTGGCGGGCCAGGGCGGCGATTTCGAGCTCGGTGAGCGCCCCTTCTTGTCTGGCGACGTCAATCCTTCGTCCACGTTTTCCGCCGATTTCCACTGGTTGGTCGAAAAAAAGGCCTTCGTGTGGCTCATCACGGAAAGTAGTGACGTTTGCGGAAGGATTGGGTCTTTGCCTGGCTATCTGGATTCCTGCCAGCGCCACAGCCCGCCGTCTGCGTGCCGCAGCGAGGTCGAGGTTTTGCTTGTCCGCAAGGTCGAGAGCTTCCTGGATCGGGAGCCGGAGTGGCTGTTGCCCCTGCACAGAGGTTATGCCGCCGAGCAGAATCAACACCAGCCCTGTCAGTTTCTTCAAGCGGTTCCTCCTTACTTGCCGACCACCAGGATGACGAAGGAGCCGGGTTTTGCGCGCGGCCTCCGCTCGCCCTGGGCCGGGGGCTCGAAGTCGGCCGCCGCCAGGAAGATGTTGTGCGTTTTCATGTCGAGCGCCATGGTGCGCGCGCTGCGTTTCGTCGGAACGTTTTCCACCACCGAGAACTTATCCGGCGAATCTTCATGCACGACGGTGAGAATTCCTTCGCCGGTGGAGGCAAAGGCATAGTTCGTTTCGGGATCGAAACGGTTGGCGTCCACGCCCTGGCCGATGGCCGGTGTAGCGATGACCTTCCCGGTATCCGCATCCACGACAGCCATCATTTTATTGCCGCATCCGGCAAAGAGGCGGCGGTCCTTAAGATCCATCGCCAGACCGGAGGGCTCCTCGCAGGGGGCCATCGGCCAGCGGTTCAGCACGGTCAACTTCTGCGCGTCGAACTGGACGAGCTCGGACTTGTCCTCGATGTTCACGTAGATGCTGCCCTTGCCGTCCGCAACCGCAAATTCCGGCTTGCCGGCCAGCTCGAGCGTGCCGGCGACGGTACCATCGGCGGCATTGATAGCGGTGGCGTCGTGGCTACGCCCGTTCATCGTGAAGACGCGCTTCGTAACGCCGTCGTAAACGATAGCATCGGGGTTGGTTCCGGCGTTCACCGTGCCGATGGCCTTCAGCGTCTTCAGGTCGAAGATCGTCACGGTATTGGCGCGGCCGTTGCTCGTGAAGCCGCGGCCCAACTCTGGAGCCAGCGCGATGCCGTGCACGCCTTGGGTGTCAGGAATATCACCCACGATGGCATGGGTGTCAATGTCCATGACCTGGACGTGAGTCCCGTGTGAAATGTAGAGGCGGCGCGCCTCGCTATCGACAGTGAGATAGTCCCAAAAGCCCTCGCCGCCCACGGGAACGGATTTAATGACGTGATAGCCGGACGGGCCTGCTGCTTGGCCAGCCGCGCCTGAGAATGTTCCTGTAAAGAGGACTGCTGCCAGTGCAAGCACGCCGGTGCTTGCGAGAAGCGTAATCGTCTTGCGCATGATGATAGACCTCCCTTTCTTGTCAAGGCTTCGCTAGGTGCTGTTCGAGCCCGCTTGCAATGTACAGCACCTTATTCATGTAAGGTACGCTGAGATTCTGAAAATAACCTGAAAGCCGAACCGGACCGTCTCCGCTCGACCGGTACGATGTTCATTGAATGCTAGCCGGATCGGAAGGAGCAATCTATCATCGAACGGTAACCAGTGTCATAACTGGTTGTCTCATCGAAAGCGTCCACTCCAGCCCTTCACCTTACTGCCAGTCTCTTAAAGTAGTCCCCGAATTCTTTCACCCTAAGCAGCTTCGCGAGGATCGCGATCAGAACCAAACCTACTGAGCTAACGCTCACCAGGACGACAAGGGCTTGTTGAGTTGTTTGCCAGCCAAGATGAGATGCGAACCAATTACTCAGCCCGAAGCAAGCGACGCCTGCGAGCGCAGAGGCCACGCACATCTTTAGAAAGAAGATCACGAGCGCGTGAGCCTCGGCATTGCGGATGCGGCGATTCCAGAGCAGAAACAGAATCACCGTGTAGGCGACGATGCCGAGGGAACTCGCCAAGGCAAGCCCGAGGTGTTGAAAGTGGCGGACCAACCACCAGTAAAGGGGAAGACTGAGAAAAGTGAGCCCGGTTCCCACCACGGCCGGCGTAATCGTGTCGCGCGCTGCGTAGAAAGCGCGGGCGAGAATATTCTGAAGCGCCCAGGCAAACATGCCGATGGAGAAGACCCGGAGAGTTGCGGAGGTGGCTTGGAAATCCGGTCCGTGCAGACGAGTGTGGGAGAAGACGAAGTACACGAGGGGAGTGCTCTGGGCGATGGTCAAGGCTGAAATTGGAACCAGCAGGAGAAGCAACCCTTTCATGGTGGCGTTAAGGGTGCGGTTGAGTTCCTCAAGTTTCCCCTCCGAATAGAGCTGTGCCATGAACGGAAACGATGCCACCCCTACTGACATGCCGACAACGCCCAGGGGAACCCGCATCAGGGTTTTCGCGTAGGTCAGCCAAGTGATGGACGCCGGGACCAGATAAGAGCCGAACCAGCGGATAATCCAGTCATCCGTGGCGCTGAGCGAGAGCGCGAGCATAATAGGGATGGAGAGCTTGATGAACCAGCGGAATCCAGGGTGCCGGATGTCCAGGTTGGGCGTGAAACGTGCTCCGGCCCGGTGCGCTCCGTAAATCTGCAAGAGGAGGTTCCCACACAACGCGCCACCCAGCACCCCCACCGCAAAACCTGTGATGCCGATACGCGACGAAAGCAACACTCCCCCAGAAATGACCCCGAGGTTGTAGACCACCCCGGAAAGGGACGGGATGATGAATTGCGCCTTGGCCCACTGGACTGCGGTCAGAATACTTCCGAGGCAGAAAAAAATCTGTGCGGGCAGCATAAGCCGGGTCAAGAAAACGGCCCGCGCCTTGGCCGCGGGGGCGAACCCTGGGGCGATTGCCCCAACGAGTTGCGGAGCGTAGACCTCACCGATCCCGACCAAGGCCACGAGCGCCAGGCCCATCACCGTGACGACGGTCGAGAATGCGTACCAGCCCTCGTCCTCCTGCTTTTCTGCCAGGTAGTGTGAGAAGACGGGGATGAAGGTTACACTCAGAGCGCCAGCGGCAACCAGATAATTCAGAAAGTCCGGCAAGGTGAAGGCAGCGTAGTAGGTGTCCGTGATGGAGTTCGAACCAATTTGGTGGGCCACCGTCCACTCACGAAGAAAACCCAACAGGCGGCTCAGCAACATTCCCCCCATCACGATTCCGGAGGCTTTGGCAATTCGGCCCGTGACATTCGAAGAGGGCATTTGGAAAGGTGTCCCACCCTTCTTGAGAGCTTGAAATCGGCAATTCCAGCCATGGCGCCGACTCGCAGGCCTGCGAGTCCCAAGACCGCTAGCTCTTGGGATAGGGGAAGCGGTTGCGGCACTTCCTACAGCGGGCCATCCTTGGGCGCAACAGGATTCGTTCCAGGATGGTGCGCCGAGAACGGCGGTATTCCATGCTGCCGCAAACCGGACAGGGGCGCAATTCATGGTTTGAGTAATCTACGATGGCTACTTGCTGGGTAACTTTGGGCTGGGAGCTCTCTCCGGCCGTTCTTGAAGTCCTTCCTTCCTCCCCAACGTGGCTTACGGTTGCCGCCTCCTTCCCCGATTTCACTGAGTCAGGGGGTTTGTCATGATGTCCGGGATAAGGGAAGCGCGCCCCGCACTTCTCGCAGTGGGCCATGGCTGGGCGCAACAGGAGTCGCTCCAGGGTGGTCCGCCTGGACCGGTGGTATTTGCTGCTGCCGCAATCCGGGCAGCGGCGCAATCCATGGTTCGAGTAATCTACGACAGTCACTTGCTGGGTAACTTTCGGCTGGGAGCTCTCTTCGGCCATCTTTGGAGCCCTCCTCTCCTCCGCAGGGCGGGGTACAGTTGCCCCGGGCTCCGCCACTTTCAATGGCTCAGGATGTTCCTCGTGATGCCCAGGATAGGGGAAGCGCAACCCGCACTTCTCGCAGCGGGCCATCCGTGGGCGCAACAGGAGGTGTTCCAGGGTGGTGCGCCGGGTACGGTGGTATGCCGTGCTGCCGCAAGTCGGACAGCGGTGCAATCCACGGTTCGACGAATCCGCGCCAGCGACTTGCTTGGTAACTTTCGGCTGGGTGTTATCTTCGGCCATTCTTGGAGCCCTTTTCTCCGCCGCAGAGCAGGGTACAGTTGCCAACGGCTCCCTCAATTTTATCAAACCAGATGATCTATCACGATGCCCGGGATACGGGAAGCGCACCCCGCACCTCTCGCAGCGAGCCATCCGTGGGCGCGACAGGATCCGTTCCAGGGTGGTGCGGTGGGTACGGTGGTATGCCGTGCTGCCGCAAGCCGGACAACGACGCAAACCTCGCTCCGAGGAATCTGCCGCGGTAACCTGCTTGGTAACTTTCGGCTCGAGGTTCTCTTCGGCCGTTCTTAAAGCCCCTCTCTCCTCCGCGAAGGGGGGTGCGCTTACCGGCCCCTTCCCCAATTGTGATGAGTAAGGGGGTTTTCCATTATGTCTGGGTATAAAGCGTGGCGCGCGACACCGCGCGCACTCGTGCAGTCGATACCCAAAAGCCCACACGAGTTTGTACATGAGTCCGTGCCTGACCGGATCTATTTTCGCGTCGCCGCATCTTGGGCATGGTGAAGTCATGACGAACGGCCGCGATTCATAACATTAACAGACCTCAACGAACCCCGCAACCCTTCCGGCTGCGTGGCATAGCCCTGGTACATCGTATCCCCCCTGTGGGATTGAAGTGTGTGAGTGAGTGGAGGAGGAGAGAGATGGCTGCCTTGGTGGGGGGGGGACCAAGGCAGCCGCCGGTCGGGGTAAAATCAGCGCCCTATGCCGGCTCCGGTCCCCTACTTCGATGTGGTCCGTCACATGAAGAACGCTTTTAATTATCGCCTCCAACTGGTCACCCACGCCCGC
>Ga0208821_1001275_pt1 | contig 14857 bp, 15 predicted proteins | sample June2015DPH_20_5_FD_184720 | JGI IMG/M metagenome (GOLD analysis project Ga0208821, IMG submission 184720) | Peatland microbial communities from SPRUCE experiment site at the Marcell Experimental Forest, Minnesota, USA - June2015DPH_20_40... | ecosystem: Environmental > Terrestrial > Soil >... | reverse complement strand
CCCAACAAGGGCAACAACAGCTCAAGAAAAGCCTCCAGGCGACCTCGGGCCTCAAGCAATTCTTCTCTGTCCATGCGACCCAGGCTCGCATATTAGAGAATGCTTGTCAAGACTTAACGTAGTAGTACTAGAAGCTATTGCAAAACCCCGGTCTTCCTAAAAATGTCATTCTGAGCAAAGCGAAGAATCTCCTATTTTTAGTGACTTGAGATCCTTCACTTCGTTCAGGATGACAGTGAAATCAGGTTTTGTAATGGCTTCCAGGAAATGGTTTTAATAGCTGACCAATCATTCTAGCAGGATGCCAAAATGCTTAAACTTTTTCTTACATTTGCAGGTCTAAAGTGGCATCCCCAGGGAGGCAACCGCGATCAGAGTTTTTCTTGGATGGGCTTATCTAAAGTGAGCGGCTGTGTGCTGCATCTTAATGACTGTGCAAACATGCGGGTTACAGGTGGGTTAATCGGCCCCAATTTGAACGAAAGCCGCCGGCTAATGGTTTAAGTGCAACTCATGAACAATAAATAATAATCTGCCCTAGGGTCATATGAATTTCCCCCAGAATCCCATTCGTAACGATTTTTGGGATGGAATGTAATTTAATAATTTAAATTCAGTAGCAACTGCGGCAATGGGCTCTCCCACCTGGACAATATCGGCCTCATTAATCGTACCGAGGACAAATTCAGCCCTCTTGAGATAACCGACTTTATAAGGGTTGATCTTCATGACCCGCGCACAAGTGGCGTCCACCGCCGGGAGATTGCGGCCCATGACTAGCACCCCCGCGGGTTTAGGGTCTCCCATAATGGGACCATCACCCTCCATGCCCACGATCCCGTCCACGATAGCCAGGTGCGGGCGTAAAGTCGCCGTGATATCCAAGATGGCCTCCTCGATACCGGCATAATGGAGAACATTTTTGGGCCACCCATAATAAAGTCCGGGCATGAAACCAAATAAATTTTTCATAGAAAGGGTAATACCCGCCCAATGATGGGTTTTGAGCTTGGCCAGGGAGACGATCAAGTCCACTTGACGGAGAATTGCCGGGAAAGTGAGACTGGTCAAACTGCTAAACTTTCCTACATTCGGTATGCTATAAGCATCCTGGTAATTTAGATCAATAAAGGGAATCCGGTCTTCCCATAGCACTTCAGCTAAACCGGACTCCTCCAACACGCGTAAGGTATCTCGGCAATGTCCCGGGCCCTCGGCGACCATGACCCGGGAGGCGCCGAACTTGAGGAAGGCTTCGACGGCGCCGCGGACCACCAGGGGATGGGTATTGATCTGGATGCTGGCGGGGTTGCTCTCTACGAGATTCGGTTTCAATAAAATCCGTTTGCCCTTGATTTCCTGAGGAGAGATCCCCAGGTGGGCTAATCCTTCGCAAATCACTGTGGCAATGTCAGCCTGATAGCCTGGGACTTTGGCAATAAAAGTCTGAGCCTGCCATCTGCTTCTTAAAAACTTTCTCCAGAGGAAATGACCGGAAGCCGCCAGAATGGCGCCCCCGACACAAGCCCCCAGGAATTCGCGGCGAGTAAAACCCATGAGTTTTCTATCCTCTGCGGTGCAACCCTTTATGGGGCCAGCCTGTATAAACTTTCAATTCCTCCAGATAAACGGCAAGCCAGGATAAATAAAGAGAGGGAAGCTGTGTCATAAACCCCAAACCGCGCTTGCCACTCCCAGCATTCGGAAAGCCAGCTTGTGGCGGCCACCGGTCGCTCCCCCCAGGCGCCCAAACCCAAGATTCCCCACGACAAGGCAATGGGAGTCCGCAAATTTCTCACCACAACTTTGAGATAATCTAAACTCAGTTCCAGGTTCGACCTCGCAGTCAAACTCTGAAGGGCATCGAGCGCCAGGCCGGTATTCTCCGGCATTGGTCTTAATTCCTTATCGAATAAGATGGTATTACCGTAATTCCATCCCCCATGCGGCAGTTGTCGGTTCAGAAGCAGGCGCGTGGCCTCCGCAATGCGTGGATGGTTACTATGGCCGGTAACTTTTAGGGCGATAATCCCCAGCGCAGTGGGGTCAATCCAGGAATAGGTACCCGCTACCCAAGGCCAACCCTTAAGAGTGACGTCGCTGGCGTCAGGTGACTTCTCTTGTTCCTGCAGAGACATACCGGAGTGATCCAGCAGAAAATCCACCGCCCGGGCCAAACTGTCTTGATGAGGTGGTGATTGGGACCAGGCGAGGATGGCCAACGGCGTCGGCCAGTAGACTTCCGGATGGTAGGGAGAGATACAGACTCGCCCATCCGGTAGTTGCCCGGAAGCTAAACGGGAGCGCGCCCGACTAATAATTTCCGGGTCTAAACCGCAAGCACTCAGAGCTAGTATTGCCCAGGCCGTGGCATCAGATCGATAATCGCCGTTATCGGTATTCGTAAAGCCACCTTCGGCCAAGGATCGCTTCCGCAAAATGTTAATACTGTCGGAAACCACTGGATCGATCATAATAAAGTTAAATATTAATATATTAACGGGAGCATGAAAGGGGTTCCAGCTTTATCCCCTCTCCCCCGATGGGGGACGACACCGGGTGAGGGGGAATTTAATCTCTTTTCCGCTCCCATTAATAATTAACCGAGATTATGCAGCACCCTTGGCCACCGCAATCCAAAAAAGGTTTTGGGGACCTCTTGCCTAAAAAAAATCCCCCAAAGTTTCTGTTCTTGAAGCCAACTCCTCTCATTGATACCATGGTAACACAAGTTTTCTTGAAAAAATACTTTTTCCCTGAATTTTGGGGCATATCTAACCCTCCGAACCAAGATACCTCACTGCTATGGAGCTATTTTCAGGTCATTATCAGTAATTATAACGTAGTCTCAGCCAGCACCCAATGCCTAACAGAGCCAGAACAACAATTCCCAAAAAATAATAGATCAGGCTAAAGGCCAGCAATGTAGCAGCCCGGACCTCCGGAGTGGAAAGGGGGACATATGGGCTGAACAGCAATACCAGAGCGGCCTGGGTGGTGCCCAAACCCACGGGAGTGATAGGCAGGGCACCGATGAGTAGCACTAGAGGCACCATCGCTACTCCCTGCGCCAGAGGGACGGCAATACCCCAAAGACGCAAGGCCCCCCAGTAGGTGAGGACCAGAACCAGTATATGGGGGAGCCTCCCCAAGGCCGCCTTCAAGTGCCCTGTAAGACCAGCTTCCAAGAGGGGTGCCAGCAGTTGATAACTCTGCAAGCAGCGAGGCCGCAGCCCGATGATGGCCAGATACAGCACCATTCCGACTAACAGTCCGTAGCCCAGGGGAGAAAGGTTAAAGTGGACCGTTCCTGGGTAGCCACCTGCCAATAAGCCAAAGCTGGCTACTAGCAGGAGTACCCCCAGGTTGACAATCATCAGGAACAGCATAGTACCTGCAGCCCGAATGGTCCCAACCCCTGAGCGCTGAAGGTAAAGGCCAAAGGCCCCCTGTCCCAAGGCGTAGTTGAGGATACCCAGGATGTAGGATGCGCCTCGGGCCAGAAAAATTAGGGAAAATTGCTTCCTGAACCCCGTGATAGCCAGAGACACTGAGGTGGCATAGGCGTCTGCTATTAAGATTATGAGCGCCTGAAGGAGGGTATACGCTCCCAAGGAGAGCCAGGGGCCTGCCTCAAGCGCGTTCAATAATGCCCTGCGGGGGATTCGGGTGAACAAGAAGGCAAGGATGGCCAGTGCCACAAGCCAAGGCCACAATTTGGCAAAGACCCCTCTGGGGGCCGGAACGGAGCGTTCAAGCCCCAGGGAGGCTGATCTCTTAGCCTTAAGGGGAGTCATGGCGAGTCTTGATGAGGTGAAGGCCGAAGTGGGCCAGTTCTTCGGGCTTAACGGCATGGACTGTTCCCAGTGTTTTTAATTTGGCCAATTGATCCTCGTTTAAATAGGGAGCGAACAGGATCTTCGGATGATTGCGCAGGAAAGGGTCGTTTCGCACCAGCAACTGAGAAAACCACACCTCGGTGGGATCAATGACGGCAAAGGAGTACGGCAGGGATTGAATATACTGGGCCGATCTGGCAAAAGGCTGGATAAAGCTCTCCACTTCCAGGCAACGGAGGGGAAATTGGACCAGCACCGCCAGAGCCGTGCCCAGCAAGAAGAATCCCCAGGCTTTTCTGAGCCCCAGGCTTTCCTTGAGATAAAACCAGCCGGCCACTGCCACCAGGACCAGATTTCCCAGGACTCCGCCAAAGAACCGGTATCCCCAACCCAACACCTGATCCTCCGGGAAGAAGAAGAAAAACCCGCAGGTAAGTAGACAGCCCGAGGCCAGAGCCTTCAAGAAAGGAGCCAACCTCTTCCAATAAACCAACGCCACGAGAGCCGGGACCGTGAGGGCCAGGGACTGCCAGGCAAACAGCATGGCCAGGTTCATCGGTTGAATCAAAAATTGGTAGAATCCAGGAAACTGGAAGGCGTTAATGTCGGAGCTTCTAAAAAAAACCAAGCGGGTCCACCAGAGATACCACGCTACGCAGCCAGCAGCGTAAACCGCACCGAAGTACAGGGTGAGCCGCCAGTTTCTCCGCCAGACCAGGGCCAGGAGAAAGGGTGTGACAAACAGGGCATGGACAAATGGGTTGTGTAGGCCCAGGGCAAAAAAACCGATCCAGGGAGTCACCAAGTATCCTAGCCGATCGCCGCGGCAATAGAAATAGAGCCAGGCCAGGTTGAAGCAGAGATGCGCCGGATAGGCATAGGAGGTCATGGAAGTGACGAGAAACTGCGTGGAGGAAGCTAAAAGGATAACCGCAATAAATGGCGCCAGGGCCTCTTGGGGCCATAGCCGGCGGGCCACGGCGGCAATAAGCACGAGGCTCAATCCTCCCAGAACTGGACCAGTTAGGGGTTCCGCTCCCAGTGCCAGGAATCCGGTCCGCAGCACGGAATATATCGGCAGGTAAGCACTGATCCAGGTACCTTTCTGGGGATCAAAAGCTGCGAAAATCGGGGTCAGGGCCTGGCCGAACTCTCTCAATTCGAGGGGGAGCAGGGTCTTGATATGGCCGGCGGCAAAGATTTGCGCCTGAAACCGGGGCAGGTACTCGTCATTGCTCAAGGGAAAATTGTGTAACACCAGGGAGTTCCCTATCCAGGCAAGGAGCACCATGGCCAGGACAATCACCCACAACCAGGGAAATCTGGCCAACTGGTCGCGGCTGAGGGGAGCCGGCCAAACCGAAAGGAGCCGATCCCCCAAAAGATACGGTCGCGCCAGCCATAAAGCCAGGAAAAGCAAGATGAACACCCCGGTCTCATTTCTGACATACAGGACATGGAAGGAGTTACCATAGAAATCGAGGCTCGCAAAGCCGGACCGCCACACGAACAGACTAAGAACCAAACCCAGGGCAAAGATGGCCATCGCCAGGTTAAGGGCAAGCCTGAGGCTATCGGGGGCACTAGCGGGGTTACTTGTGTTCTGGGTCATTTTGCTGGGCCTCAGGTCCTCTTTACTTGTTATCTCCAGTAGTACTTGTGCAAGCTAAGACGATAATTAATCCAGACAGGGAGCAGATGGGATTTTTGACCCAGAGCAATTCCCAGAGATCTGGCGGCTTCGTGTAAGAAAAAATATGGAATCCAACCACTCTGTCTATAAAGGAGCAATTGTTTGACGCCGGCCAGTAAATGATTGAGTTCATAAAGGGCCATTTGGGAAAAAGGATCTTCGACGACTTGGCGCAATGAGCAGCCGCTGTCAAAATTTCTTTGGAAGACCTGCCTTACCCCATAATTATGAGCATGCAAGACCGCGGCAGCAGACTCATAAACGATGGAATAGCCTTTGAGTAAGACTTCTTTAGCCCATTGCTGATCCTCACTCATGATGAGACTTTCGTCAAAGGGAACCCGTTCCCAGACTCGACGTCTAATGGCAGAGTTAACATTGGAAAAGAAAATGGAGCGAATGGAGGATCGGCCAGAAAGACTATAACTCCGAATCTGAGGGAGATCAGGATAAGTACGTTCCAGGAAAAATTGTTCTACAGGGTTCGTTGCAGGCCGGGGAAGCTGCCTCCCATAGACTCCAGCCACCTGTGGATCTGAAAAGGGGGCAATAAGTTGCTCAAGGAAGTGGGGGTGAGCGGGAACCGCATCTTGGACTAAATAAACAAGAATATCACCTTTGGCGAAGCTAGCTCCCAAATTGCGGGTTTTGCCATGTCCAAAATCTGAAGATTTGATTTCAAACAATTTGATTTTTGAATATCGTTGAGCGTATTTTTTGGTTAAATCAGTTGATCCAGAGTCGATCATTAATATTTCAGCTTGGTCAATTCCCTTACAATCAAACAACTTTTCAAGAACCTCAGAAAAGAGATTTCCGCCATTTTTAGTTAAGAGGATGATAGAGGGTTGCATCCTGCTCTTCGCAAGACTTATTTTATTTAATTCCTGAAAGTAATAAAATTAGATCAAGATTATAAAATGTTTCTTTTTGACATTTCTTAGTGAAGTTTCCGGTAAATCCTTTCCATTAGAGTATTGATAGCAACTTTAGGAAGGTCTATCAAAAAAGGGTGCCACCAGATATTTTTAAGATTGCGCCAAAAACGTTGCCGTCGAAATTTTTTATAAACATTGATAATTTCCTCTCGCCTTAACTGCTGTGAAAGCAAAATTGCTTTCTGATAGCTTACCTCGAAATTTACATTTAACCGTTCCCAATCCATTTCATTGGCCACCAATCCTTGAGCCAAAGCATAATCCCATATTGCTGTGCCTGGATATGGTGTGAGGACATAGACATCCACCAGACAAACCGGGCTTTCTTTAATAAAACGAAAAGTTTCCATTATATCATCCAACGTTTCTTCAGGTGAGCCAATTACAAAAGAAGCATTTCCGGCGATACCATATTTCTTTAGTATTTCTAAAGCATAGCGGTTCTTTTGAACCGAAAAAGCTCTTCCCTTAAGATAATTCAAAGTTTTATCAGAACCAGACTCCAGCCCCATTCCAACTGACACTATATTCATTTCTTTAAGAATCCGAGCAACTTCGTCGGTTATATTTGGAGCTGAACACGAACAAGAAAATTTTACCTTTCTTAGAAGACCTGAACGGTCTAAACCCGCAGCAATTTTCTTTAAGCGGCCCACATCGCTGATAAACATGTCATCATAAAAGGTTATGAATTTGACTTTATAATCCTCTACCAAGGTGCTAATTTCATTGACTACATAATCTGCAGAAAAGAACCGGAGCTTATTCCAATATGCGGAAGAAGCACAAAAACGACAACGGTATGGACAACCGCGAGAGGTAAACATGTATGTATGGGATTTGATGGGAAGAAGATCACGGGCCGGTAAAGGAATGACATCGAGATTCGCTATTGGTGGTCTGTGGGTGGTAAACATTAATTTATCTTTATCCCATAAACAAATCCCTGGTATCTTTTCGAGATCGTTTAATGGTAACTTGCCATAATCGATAAAAAGCCTGACTAATTCAACGATGGTTTGGTCCCCTTCCCCCAAACATCCCAAAGTCATGTGGCAATCAAGGCTTTGCGGGAGGGAAGTGATGTGGATACCACCCATAAGCACTGGAATTTGTGCTTGATGAGCCATTTGAGCAATTTTAATGGCTTCGTTATAGTTCTGCGATACTGAACGCAGGCCCACTAAATCGGGTTTATATTCCGTAAGAGCTTGCCTGTAATCTTTGTCGACGATGCGGATATCAATCTCTGTACCGAATTCTTGCCTCAAAGTAGCAGCAAGATAGCCTAAACCCAAATCAGGATAACGTCTCTCGACCTCTGATGTTGGGTGGACTACGCTGGCTAAAAGTATTCTCACCATTTAGTTTTCCTTAATGGCCACAACGAGTCCATGTAAGGAGATGGCCCAACGATAAAATGGTATTATCTTAGATTCGAGTATCTGAAAACCATGGGAGGATAAGAGGTGAACCATACCAGTGATAGTCCATTGTCGTACGTGCCCGGGATCATAAAAGGCCTCGCGAAATCGGAGAGTAAAAAGCCTTGCGAGAAAAAATGTCCGGTCATTGGGAAATAAAACCAAGAACCTGCCACCCGGTCGCAATACCCGGTAAACTTCTCGGATGGCGCTCTCTGGGTCGGATAAATGTTCAATAACTTCCAGTAGTAAAACTACATCCTGGCTTGAGTCTGGCAAATCAAGGGAATACGTATTCCCTAAGCGAGCGGGAAGCTTAAAAGATTGACAAATTTCAATATTTTCCGGCAAAACGTCGATTCCATTAATATTCCGCCCTGGAAATTTTTTTAGGAGACGTTCAAGGGTGATGCCTTCACCGCAGCCCAAATCCAAAATATCATGGTTTTCAGGCTTAATATAATCAAGGATGATCTGGTCTCTTCGATCCCAATACCAGCGCCCAAGGCCACCCTTGTCATATTGGTCACGCTGGAAAAGGGGAGGATAACGGTGATATCCCAGGTCAACTGGCATGATAGTAAAATTACCTCGTTGAATTATGAAAGAGAATTTCGTTACTTTCGTGGCGCCTTCTCTATTGCAGGATGAAAATGGACCGGGAAAATATATCAAAAGCAACAGATTTCATTAAAAACTCTCCATCAGCCTAAACATTGACTATTAGACCTTGCGAGGCATTTTATTAATGAATTTAACTATAATCCATCGAATTAACGTCATCATCCCCTTGAATGAATTAATAAACTGGGATGCACTGCTAATAGAAAGCAGGCGTTGCATAATATATTTTGGCCTAAAATAATAAGAGAGATATGCTTTCATTACTATTTTGTTTATTTCCTCCTCGTTCCAATTAGGTGATATAACTACCGGCCTCTTGAGACCTTGATCTATTGGGTTTTTGGCATCAACTTCCTTATACCATCCCTTAGCCATGGCCTCCCTAAACAATTTAGTGCCGTAATATGGAGATAGTAAACTAAACTGTACATAAGTTGAATTTAACTCTTTGGCAAATTTTATAGATTGAAGTTCTTCTTTATAGCTCTCTGCAGGAATTCCCAAAATAAAGTAGGCCATTGTTTCAACACCAGCCTGATGTGTCAATGCAAAAGCACGCCGAATCTCGTCAACCTTAATTTTTTTATTTAAATAATCCAAACCATGTTGATTGCCACTTTCAACTCCATAGGCTATCATCGAACAGCCGGCCTGTTTCATGAGTTTCAAAATTTCAAAGTCAACAAGATTCACCCGGCTTTCGCATTTCCAATCAATCTTATACCCGCGCCTTAAAATCCCTTCACAAAATTCCCTCACCCTTTCTTTTTTTAGAGTGAAAAGATCGTCATAAATAATTAATGATTTAGTTTTAAAAATATTGACTATTTCATCGACTTCTAATAGGACATTGTCTGCAGACCTTGCCCGCCAGCGAGAGCCAAAAACAGATTTATCACAGAAAATACAATGAAAAGGACAGCCTCTAGAAGTAAAAAGTGTAGTGACCCGTTTATTTTTTGAAAAATGATAATGGTATTTATCCAGTGGTAATAAATCCCGTGCAGGGAATGGCAATGTATCGAGATCGGTTATCAAGGCACGAGGAGGACCCATAGAATCTCGGCATATCACGCCAGGGACAGAGTTTGGGGATTTCCCAGACTCCAGGTTCTGGACCAGCTCTACTATGGTTTGCTCTCCTTCTCCGACGACTCCAAAATCAATCTCCGGGCATTGTTGAAATATATCCTGTTTCCTCACTGAGACATGAGGACCACCTACAATAATTGTAGAAACATAAGAACGAGCCATCCGTATCGCAGCAAAGGTTGTGTCTATCACTGGAGTCATGGTGTTCAAGCCCAATATGTCTGGGCACTCAGATTTGAGAAAATGGTCCAAATCAGACAAACTCATTTGCTCTGCGAGGGCATCTTTAATTGTGACTCTATACCCTGCTTGTCGCAAAGATGCGGCTATATATCCCAAGCCCAACGGAGGGACGATAAAACTTTCCGACCCCTTATTTCGCGCAGGAGGATTCAATAAAATAATATACATAGAAGATTCCATCTTTACTCATGTCATAAATATGAGAATAGAACCGGAAATTCATTTCCGTGGCAAATCAAGAATACTCAAGAAAAAACTAGAAAAAATTATTTGCACACCTATCATCATGAAGGTGACCGCAGGAATGACCATCCTCAAGCTTTCTGAGTATGGAATGACTCCAAAATTGGACCCTTTCCAATAAAGAACGGCCATGATCAGTTTAGCCAGCCCTACCAGGAAAATCACCAGGCCCAGCAAAACCCCCCTTTCCAGGGTGAACCATTTGTAGATCCGGTCCAGGGGGCTGGCGGTCTTAGGCAGCAATCCTTCGGAGATGGCGAATACCCGGGTAAATATGCCGAAGAAGAAGATTTGCAGTCCCACCACCTGGCACATGGAGCATACCAGCATAGTATTGGTGTCAAAACCAAAAGGGCCCACCTTCCAGGATCCCATCTGCAAGCGGGCACCGAAGGCAGTTCCTATCAGGAGGAGCAAGACCCCGGGTAACAGAAAGAGCCAGGTAGGGCTGTAAAGCAGCATGAAGCGCAGATGCCGCCAGCCATCCCGCCAACTCCTCAGATGAGGGGGCCGGGATCGCCCGTCCTTATAAAGGGTGATGGGAACCTCCGCGATGCGCAAGCCTTGGAGCGTGGCCTTGATAACCATCTCGGATGCAAACTCCATGCCCGTAGTCCTTGGAGTAATCTGCTGGTATGCTTCCCGGGTAAAGGCCCGCATGCCGCAATGGAAGTCGGTGGCCCGGCTTTCAAAGAAGAGACGGCCGATCCCCGACAGAAGCGGATTGCCGATCCAGCGATGCTTCCAGGGCATCGCCCCCTTCATGATCTTCCCGCCCCCCTTGGGAAGACGGCAACCCATAACCAGATCGTAGCCATCCTGCAGCTTCTTTACGAAGGGAGTAATCTGGCCAAAATCGTAACTGTCATCGGCGTCGGCCATGAGGATCCATTTCCCTGTGGCCGCCTCGATCCCTCCCCGCAGAGCATTGCCATAACCCTTCTCCTTAACGTGCACCACCAGGGCTCCCAGATTCTTGGCTATTTCTAGAGAACCATCGGTGCTGCCATTATCCGCCACAATAATTTCCCCGTCAAGTTTGAGTGCTTCTATACTTTTTTGGGCTTTCAAAATACAATTACCGAGGGTTTCAGCCTCATTTAAGCAGGGTAAAATGATGCTAAGATCTCGCATAACTACCTCTTAAGCGTAGCCAGCCACATTAATATTCCCAGAAGGGAACTCATAATAATCATGTTAGCCGAGATTATGCAGCAGCCTTGGCCAGCGCCATCCAAAAAAGGTTTTTGGGACCTCTCGCCCGGAAAAAATCCCCCAAAGTTTCTGTCCTTGAAGCCGAATCCTCTCGTCGACGCCATGATAGCACAAGTTTCCTTGAAAAAGAAATTTTTCCGAAATTTTGGCATACTACTCCTCAGTCTCTGGATACCTCACTGCGATGGAGTTGAAGGACCCCAGGCCAGCACCGCCCGGTAATGGTGAGCCAGGGGAAAAGCGGAGGCCACCTGGATGGCCTCATCAGGGTAGGCTCCACAAACCTGGGGAACCATGCGCTCATAGCCCAGGAGCAAAACCAGGAGCGCCTGGCCGGCGGCGATCAGCTTATCCCGGGGAGTTAAGGCAACCGCAGGCTCCTTTACACCGGCAGCTCTAAACCTATCGAACCCTGCTTGGAAAGATAGTTTCATCTGAGATTATGCGGCAGCCTTTGCGCTTCTGTGAAAATAGAAAGATCGCGTTTATCAACAACAACTAAAAACATCATGACAATTGACATCAGTGATAAGCAATATACCTGGTAGGGCAAAACCAGGGTGTTCCACCACCATAACGACCCTATACTGGTAGGAATCACCCCTCTTGCCACCAAATTCTGCAAGAGTCCGGGTCCGGGTAGATATAAGGGCAAAAATAGAACCATTAAGAGCTTACCATACCTGGCGAATTTGGTTTTTAATGACAGAACTATTAATACCAAGAGAAGTATAAGAATAGAGGCATCTGCAAGGCGGTGATAAGATGAGATAATGACGATGGTTGCAATCGTGGTCAGCATCGTTAGATTTCCATATAATCCTTCATTATATTTATATACAATTAATAAGATAATAAATTCGATAAACCCTATAGTATAAGCGATTGCATTTGCAATGAATTTGCTATCAGTGAACATGTATAAAGGATACTGGATGTTCAGCAGAAAAATACTGTTGGGATTATTCAAGGCTGGTTTAGTTGTGGCCCATTCCTTTGACACTACTTGAAGATTGTCAATCCAAGAACCAAACCAAGAAAAATCACTCAGCCCCAATTTAAGGGCCCCTATCGATGTAATAGCCACCAGGATCAATAGGGAAACCCCCATAATCTTCCATCTCCGATAGATAATAAAATAACCTAAAAAAATAGCGCCGAGATTTAATTTCAGACTCAAGCTGAAGGCTAACCAAATCCCCGAGGATAACCAGCGGTTGGCCCTATTCTCGCGGAAACTGAGAACTCCGCAGAGCATTGATAAGATAACGGGCTGGCCCAAGACAATAGCAACCAGCGACGGCGTAAAAAATAAAGAAAATCCGAATACCACTATGACCTTCAATTCATTAAGCTGGTAATTTATCATTGACATTAATAAGATAAGTAAGCCAATAAATGCTCCGCAATTGATTAATGTCCAAATAATTTTAGCATAAGGCCATTTTAACAAGGTTAATGGCGCAATTAATGGGAAGGTGCAGATCGGATAAAAAGATGGCCATCCCGGAATCTCCTCCGGAGGTCCGCCGGCTTCAGACCAATAATTATAAAAAGGTCCGCGTTCATACGGATTTGTGCCATGTATCCAGGATATTGATGACAAATAGATTATGGCAAAATCCCGGCAATCTTTAGTGGCCATAATTGGCACTCTTAAAAATGCCACCATAATTAAACCTAAAATGGCAACCCGGACTAACTTTGCTAATGAAGTGTTATTGTCGATATTCATGCAGGTTACTCATTCAATCAGATCCCTTTAACCAGAAAAGACGAGGCCGCGCTTAATAGCCTTTCACCTTAAGGGAAGTGAGCGCTGATGGGTTTCCCCCGCATATCTGTGATAGGTAATCTTTTTGCCAGGTCTGACCGCAGGTACAGGGAATATCCGTCATCCTGATAGACGCGGGTCCATCTGGGTGAGTTACCGTTGCTTATCCAAACATCGTTCTTGCCCATAACTTGATCAAGCTTGCGCCAGCGGGGGACCAATATCGCGTCAGTCTTATATTTAGTAAGAGTCTTCTGCCAACCTTCTTGAGCAGCGTAAAACATTATGTTTTCCCTCACAGCTTGAATCGGATACGCAACCTCAAACCTGCTATCCATGCTTACCTTGACTTCCGGATATAGTTTCCAGGAGACGTACGCCCCCGCATCAAAAGGAACCATGAGGTTCCCGGAAAATTTGTTGTCTTTGAGATAGCTAACGGCTCCTGCGGGATAAACAGGCACTCCTTCCTTGTTTTCCTCTGCCTTGGTAGGGATACGGAGTTGCCATAATTGGTTCCGCACCGCATAGAGAGTTCCCGATATCCCAATAATAACAAAAATAGCAGTCAATAACCTGGAGTTTTGCTTACAAACCTTATTTATTAAGTTGCCCAAATAAAAGTGTTCTCTACATAGGCTGGAGTGTAGCACATCCAGGCGACAGCATATATCGATAAATGCCGATAATGCCATAAGGAAACCCAGGCGGTTGCCGCGATTATGAAGAGCCCCGGCATTTGTCTCAGGTTTTTTTGAGTCTTGCAATAGAGGACCAAACCGATTGAAAAAATCCACGCCAACAGGTCTGCCCAGTTTATTGCCCACAGAGGGCGCCATTCGGGAATAAAGGGCGTGCGGTCCAAGGTGACTGCGTTCCAGATGTAAGGAAAATAATCAGTTCCATATGGAGTTATCAGGGTTAATAAACACGTTGCCATCAAGAACAATATCTGGCGTTTCACCATCTGCAGCGATTTTAGAAAGTTTTTTTCAGCAAAGAAGTCCATGAAAAACCGTTCACTTATATAAACAGCCAACAATACAACGCCAACCAGGAAGCCGCCGTGCAGGTTGAGCCAGATCAGGTATACTGGCAGCCACGCCCATAAGGCCCAGCCCTTGCCTTTCCGGTCTTCTTCAACCAGGAAAAGTAAAATAATGGTAAAAAAGAGGGTGAAGAGTTGCGCCCTGATGGTTGTGAACCCGCCCAGCCCCATCGATATTCCTAACAACCCTAAAAAGGAAAAAACAGGATAACTTGCACCCTGGCGAGTTGCGAAAAATAAGCACCCCAGGGCAATGAAAGCCGTCAGTAAATATTTAAGAACCATTAATCCAGCGGCGCCGAGACCAAGTTGAACAGTGACGAGATATAAAATCAGGCCCGTGCCCCATTCGTGGTGGACGACAGGGCTAATGGTCGGAACATATGAAAAAGTATCGGTACGCGGTAAAAAGCCTACCCTGAAAGCTTCCCGGATAAGAGCCATTTCATGAAATAAATCCAGATCTAACACGTTAAGTCTGCTTATGGCAGCGAGAAAACTACCACCTAAACCGAAAAACATAGCTCTGCGCAAAGACCTTTCAGACACAGAATGCCCTCATCTATTTAGCAAGATCATACGGCGGTGGTAACGGCCTTCCTGGAAAATATCTTGACAGGGGCGACAATCATCCCCAAGCCAGAAAAATTGCGGATATCCCTCGCTGGTCACATCTGGCGGCCGTTAATAGTTAAATCTTGCGATAGCTTCCCAGCTCATCTCG
>Ga0208821_1001272_pt1 | contig 14886 bp, 11 predicted proteins | sample June2015DPH_20_5_FD_184720 | JGI IMG/M metagenome (GOLD analysis project Ga0208821, IMG submission 184720) | Peatland microbial communities from SPRUCE experiment site at the Marcell Experimental Forest, Minnesota, USA - June2015DPH_20_40... | ecosystem: Environmental > Terrestrial > Soil >... | reverse complement strand
ACGCCTACCATCCAGCGCAAGACCGGACTGCCCTAGACAGCGCCAACATCTGGTGGGAGCAGATATTGGGAGATGTGGCGGGCTATGAATTGAAAGAATTCTGGCCCGATATTCGTCGCAAACTTCACAAGAAGTAGTCAACTACCACCTACTGGACTTTTGACCTTCGACAGTTGACTTGTCGGGCAGCCGTTCCTGTATCTCGCGCCATCTCCTTGCCCCAATTTACTACTCCCCAACTCCTTGTTCAGGATTTGGCAATGTGTCGGAGGGGCCAGCGAACCAGACGTAAAGGGTGGGGAGGAGAATGATGCTGATGAGGAGGTTGGTAATCAGGCCGCCGACATTCACGATGGCGAAAGGCCGCTGAGAATCCGAGCCGATATCGTGAGAGAGGGCCGCGGGCAGCAGCCCCAGAGTTGCCACCAACATAGTCATCATTATCGGCCGGAGACGTCGGATCGCGCCTTCCACGGCTGCCTCCATCACCGCCTGCCCACGTGCGCGGAGCTGATTGATATACTGAACCATGATTACGCCCGTCTGCACGGAGACACCGAACAGTGTCAGGAATCCAACCCCAGAGGAGACACTGAAGTGCGTTCCGGTGAAGAATAATGCCAGCAAACCACCGATGGGGGCCATCCCTACGTTCAAAAGGATGAGGAACGCCCACTTGAACGAGCCAAAGGCTGTATAGAGAATCAGCAGAATCAGCAGGAGAGTTATGGGAACAATAAGCGCCAGCCTTTTATTGGCACGTTGCTGGCTCTCGTACTCGCCCGCCCAATCCAGCCGATACCCCTGGGGAAGCTTGACCTTTTCATTCACTTCGCGGATGGCTTCCTCAACCGTGCTGCCGAGGTCACGGCCTCGTACGCTGTACCTGATGGCGATGTAGCGCGAGTTCGCCTCGCGGTAAATCATGGAGGCGCCATCTTCCACTTTGACGTCACAAAGTTGTGCAATCGAAACACGCTCCCCCGAAGGCGCCAGGATACGAATATTCGAGATGTCTTCCACCGTTTGCCGGTAGGGTTCCTGATACCGCACCACCAGATCGTAACGGCGCTCACCTTTCAAAATCTGGCTAACGGCTTTCCCCCCCGCGGCGGTCTCGACGGCGTCCTGTACGTCCGACACGTTTATACCAAACCGGTCGGCTTTCGCGCGGTCTACGATAATGTTCACATTCGGCTGGCCCAGGACACGAAAGACGCCCAGGTCGGCGACGCCCGGCACCGTTCTCATGACATTGGCAATTTCCTCGCTTTTGGCCTCGAGTAATTTCAGATCGCTACCAATCAGCTTAACGGCGAGCTCCCCCTTGACCCCGCTGACTGCCTCCTCCATGTTGTCCGCGATGGGCTGGGAGAATCCCCAATCGACGCCGGGGATCTTCTCAACCTCTCGGTCCAGGGCTGCGATGAGTTCCTCTTTGTCTTCATGGAACTGCTTGCGCCACTCCCTTCGGGGTTTAAGGTCGATGAAGTACTCGGTGTTGAAGAAGCCCGTGGCGTCAGTGCCGTCATCGGACCGGCCAACCTGCGAGACAACCTGAGTTACTTCCGGGAATCGGGCGAAGGCAATGCGTGCCTGGTCCATGATCCGTTCGCCTTCATCGGGGCCAGTGCTGGGAGCCAGCGTGCCTCGAGCCCAGATAGCGCCTTCATCGAGGTGAGGCAAGAACTCGGAGCCGATCACACCGCCGAAAGCCAGGTAAAGAGTCAAGAAGAGAACGGCCCCGGCAAGGCTAGCCGTCACCCAACGGTGACGGATGCACCAGGGAAGGTCTTGGCGATATCGCTGGGTGAGAAAGGCGAGCAGCGGATTACGCCATTCGCTGGTCCGGCGGCGGAACAAGAAACTGGCCAGCACCGGCGCGAGCAACAGAGAAAACAGCAGGGCGCCCAGCATAGCGAACGCCATGGTCCAAGCCATGGGCCGGAACAGGCGGCCTTCAACCCGCTGCAGAGTGAAAATCGGCAGGTAGGCAGCGATGATGATGGTGATGGCGTAAAAGACGGGGCGTTGGACCTCGTGCGCCGCAACGCGGATCGTCTCCCCCATACTTCTCGAGCCGTCGCCGTTGGCGCGCATTTCGAGGCGGCGCAGGATATTCTCAACCATCACCACCGCTCCATCGACGACCGTTCCGAAGCCGAGTGCCCCGAGGGAGAGGAGATTGGCGGGAATGTGGCGCAGGTCAAGACAGATGGAAGCAAACAAGAGCGAAAAGGGAATGGTAAGGGCGACAATCAGAGCGCTGCGGATGTTGCCGAGAAAGATAAACAAGATGACGACCACCAGGATGATTCCCTCGCCGAGGTTGTGAAGGACGGTGTGCGTGGTATACCTCACCAGATCACTGCGGTCGATGTGGGGAACAATTTTTACGCCGGGCGGCAACACGTGCTCGTTGAGGTACTTGACCTTGGCGTGCAGGGCCTCGAGGGTGGGAGCCGCATCGGCGTCTTTCCTGATTTGGACGATGCCCTCCACCACGTCGTCGTCATCGATCACCCGTCCGTCCTCGCGATGAATCGCCTTCCCGAGACGCCCGAGGCGAATCTTGGGACCTTGCACCACATTCGCCACGTCCCTCACACGTATGGGTGTTCCATTTTGTGCTGCGATCACGGTCGAGCCGATGTCGTCCGTATTCTTCATGAGCCCGATGGCGCGAATGTTGAAAGCTTGCTGGCCTTTTTGGATGAAGCTGCCGCCCGCATTCACGTTGTTAGCCGCCAACGCTTGCTCGACTTGGCCGATGCTCAGGCGATGGGCGACGAGTTGGTTGGGGTCCACCTGGACTTGGTACTCGCGGGTGATCCCGCCAAAAATGGAGACCGCCGCGATGTTGGGTACGGAGAGGAGTTCCTTCACGATCACCCAGTCTTGCAGCGATTTCAGGTCCATGACGTCGATCATCGGGTTGCTGCTGGTGAGGGTATAGAAATAGATCTGCCCTACCGGGCTGAAGTCGGGCCCGATTTGGGGGCTGAGATTCTCGGGCAGGCTGACCAAGGTGAGCTTCTCCAACACTTGTTGGCGGTTGGTCAGATTGTTGGAATCGTCGTCGAAGATGATGCTGACAAATGAAAGCCCCGAGAGGGAAAGGGAGCGAAGGTGGGTGAGGTGGCCCACGCCGTTCATCTGAATCTCGATGGGGATGGTCACCTGTTGTTCCACTTCTTCGGCGGCGCGGCCGGGCCATTGGGTAATCACCCAGACGTACTTGTCCGCTACATCCGGGTAGGCCTCCACGGGCAAGTTGTGAAACGAGATGATGCCCCAAATCAGGAGGAGTACACCAATACTCAAGACGAGAAATCGGTTGCGCAACGCAAAATCGACCAGGTGCTTGATCATGTCTTTACTCTGTATCCGCGGCACTGGCGAATTGCAGGGCGTTGACCACAATCTGGTCGCCGGGTGCAAGCCCCGCGATGACTTCTTGGAAGCCGTCGCTGGAGACGCGACCCGCCTGAACTTCAATCCTGCGGAAGCGGTGGCCGCCTTCCGCGCGAAACACCCAATCCTTGTCGTGGAGGCGCAGCACAGCTTTGGCGGGCACGACGGAGCGGAGCTGCTTGCTCTGGGAGCGGAACGTCGCGGTGGCGAACATACCGGCCCGCATCAGACGGCGCTCGTTATCCAATTCCAGACGCACTTTGGCCGTGCGAGTGCTCGGATCGAGCACGCGGCTGATGTTGCTGACGCGCCCTTTCAAAGCCTGGTCCGGGTAAGCGTTTAGCCGGACTTCCGCGAAGTCGCCGAGTCGGACCTGCGAGAGGTTGTTCTCATAAACGTCGCAAAGAACCCAGACGCGGGAGAGGTCCGCGACGGTAAAGAGGTTGGGAGAATTATCCATGGAGCGGACTCCCGTGCCGCCGGTGACGTTCTGCTCGACGATGGTCCCCGCGATCGGCGCCTTAACCTCCACGATGGACGAGGGCTGGTTTAGGTCCGCGCCCAGCACGCGAAGGTGTTCCGCCGCCGTGGCCAAATCCACCTTCGCCTTCTGCTCGGCATCCTCGGCGGCCTCCAAGTCGCGTTGCGCGATGGCCCCTTTAGCCAAGAGCGTCTCCGAGCGCTCCTGTTGGCGGCGGCCCAGCACCTCATCAGCCTGGGCCTTCTGATAGTCGGAAAAAGCTTGTGAAACATCCGGGCTGTTGATCCGTAACAGGACCTGGCCCTTGGTCACGTCATCCCCCAGCTTGGCGCGGATGTCCACCACGCGGCCTCCCGCCAGCGAAAGCACCGGGACCGAGCGGTTGACATCGGGCGTCACTACGCCATTGACCTTGAGCTCGTCGTAAGTAAGGCGCTGCTCTACTGTCGTCAGGGGAAATTGTTCGGGATCCGGCGCCTCCACGATGGCGGGGTCCGGGGCTTTTTCAACCGTTACCGGGGGCGCATGGTCGGCGCTCGATCCGTGGCTGCAACTTGACAAAAGCCACGCTGCCAAACTAGCGACAAGAATCAAAGCCGTCATGGCGTAGGAGTGATGTTTCATTGGTCACCTTCCTGAATCTATCAGCCCGTCCGGCACATGAACGAGCCAGGGGCTTGTCCCTGGCCCCCGGCCTAAGGAGCGCTCTTGCGACGGCCTCGCTGTAGACCTTCAAGCTCTGCGCGAGTCCGCCGCTCGGTAGGAGTGGACCTCCCGCCAGCCGACACACCCGTTGCGCCATCGATCCCAAGGGCAGCGTTAATCTTCGGCAGCTAGGTTAGCCGTGGAGGGAGGGACCGAGGCGGAGCTCTCACTTGCAGCCTACCTACGGCACGACTAGGAAGGTTGGCGCCGGCCAGGAGAAGAGCGAGTCGCTCGAAGAGCAAGTTGTTGCAGAAATAAGATCCGATGGAGAAATCAATGCAAGATCGGTACGACTCAGGAACGGTTGCCTGAACTCTCTCATGTGGGATATCCGACAAGATGCAGGGACCTTCGGTCCAGATGGATCGTGGGTAGGCAGTTAGATCCCCCTGAGTGAACTCGCCATGGCCGTTGTTGATCCAGACCCCGACTGGGGCAAGCGTCCAAGCGCTCATGACGACCAGATCCAGGTCCCCATCGCCGTCCACGTCGCGGGGGAAAATACGCAGTCCGCCTTTCTCGGCGGAAACGCTGAAAGAACTGGGGCTGACACGAGTGGTGAGCTGAAGCTCGATTCGATACCGGAGGCCCTTCGAATCCCAACCCTCCGCCCGCACGATGGCGAAGTCGGGACGGCCATCCCCGTCCAGATCGGCAATAACGCCGCCCTGGTCACACAGGAGAGGTGCGGTTTGCAGTGGCAAGGCTGATGGCGATAATGTTTCCGAGGCTAGGCTGGCAGCCGACAAACCCCATAGTGCGCAGAGTATCAGGGCGGGCCGGCGAGAACTGCCAGAGCAGGGGGCTGCCCTCGATGGCCTAGGGCCAACCCTGGAGGCGCGCCCAGCTTGGTGAAGAGGCAGCATCCGCAGAAAGCACCCGAAAATTCCTTGTCCATCCAACACAGAGCTATAGGTTACTCCAGGCGCGCAAGGCGAGTCAACGCAGCTCCCTATTGGGTAGTGGGTCAGTTTGAATTTCTTTTCTTGTAAGGCCCACGCGGTCCAAAAACTGGCTTGGGCAAAAGACCTATAATCTCGTCATAAGTCCAAACATGGTCGGCCACACCAGCCTCCATAGCCGGGGTGCATCGTATGGTCTGATGAATTCTCCCAAAATTGTAGTACATGAAATAGACGGCCACGGTCGCTAAATGGTTCTTGAGTTTCTTGCTAAAGGCGTTCGTTAACCGAGTGAAGCGGCGCATGTGCATTCGCATGGAGAGATTCTGGAGCTCAACGTAACTGGTCGAAATATGTTTGGGATCGGGATTCCCTTGCATCCGCTTAGTCTCGCAGCCAATGCATTCGGCGGGAGAATAGCGGGTTTCCTCCTGTGAGGCTCCGTAAATCTTGACCAACTGCGCATAGTCAACATCCGCTCCGAAAGCCCCTTCTACCGCTTCCACGTAAACTTTGAGACCATCGGTTGTGAGTTGAATGCGGCTTGCAAGGCGGCTCTTGAGATCTTCAATGAAAGCGTTGGCGGTACGTGCATCCCTGTTGCCGAGCATGAAGGACGGAATGAGCTTAGTATCCGCATCAATGGCCGTCCAGGTCCACACATCCCCCACGCCAAACGTCCCCTTCATTTCGGCTGGAACGTTCTTTTCCTTGGCGTAAACGAAACTCCAGGTTTCATCACACTGAATCCGTTTGCACTTTAGGTTTCGGAGAGTACGATCCTGATAATCAATGCAGGCATCGCCAAGCTCCACAAGTAGCCTAGTGATAGTGTTCTTCGAAATTCCCGTTAAACGGACGGTGGCCCGTATGGAGTTTCCCTCGCAGATACAGGCAACGACTTGAGCGCGTTGTTCATTTGATAGCTGTTTCATACTGCCCATTATGCATGACTGGATTTTACTTGTCAAGTGTTTATTAAAATATTTTCTTGCTTTCTTTAATGGAATGGGGTAGATTAAAACCACTATGATGGATGAAAAAGACTTCACGGTTTCGATGACAGGGAAGTTGGTCCCAGTGGTTACACCCTCGCCAGAGGTTAAGGTGGCGTTTGTTCCTGACCCGCTTCCCCCAAAGTGGCAATGGCCGGACGCGCTGTGGAGAAATCTTATTGAGGCAAGAAAGTGCCTATCAAGCCTCGATGGGACGGGGAAGCATCTACCGAACCCGGAGATAATCTTACGCCCCCTGCAAGGTCGAGAGGCACATCTTTCCTCCCAATTGGAAGGTACGATAACGGACCCACAACAGCAAGTGTTATTTCAATCCGAACCCCGTTATCCAACTTCAGAGCGAGACCCAAATAACGCTTTCCAAGAGGTTTTTAATTATCGAAAGGCATTGAGGCTCAGGTTGGATGGAATAAATGACCTTCCACTGTCACTACGATTAATAAGAGAGCTTCATGTAATACTTATGGATGGAGTAAGGGGGGCAGAGCAAAGACCTGGAGAATTCAGGAAAATCCAGAATCAGATTGGATGGCCAGCACGGTTTGTTCCTCCACCTCCAGAGAATCTGGATGAAACGCTAAACGCGTTTGAGCTGTATCTACACACAAACGACAACTTTGATCCTCTAGTCAGAGCATTCCTATGTCATTATCAATTTGAAACTATTCACCCATTTAGAGATGGTAACGGAAGAGTGGGAAGGCTTTTGTTGTCATTAACAATCGCGGATTGGTGCGGCCTTTCCAGTCAGTGGCTCTACATGAGCGCCTACTTTGAAAAGCACAAGCGCGAATACATGGATTTGCTCTTGAGCGTAAGCACTCATGGAGCTTGGGAATCATGGATTAGGTTCTGCTTAGAAGGTGTAGTGGTCCAGTCCGCCGACACGGAGAAGCGCTGCGACAAACTACTGAAACTCCACCGGGATTTCCATGACAGGATAAAAGGCGGAAGTATCCGTCTGGCAAAGCTTGTCGATGACTTGTTTGAGTCGCCAGTAATCGCTGTTAACCGATACAGAACGACATTTGGGGTAACCTATCCCACCGCACGATCAGATCTTAAGAAGTTAGAAGGACTTGGAATAGTCAAAGAACTAGAGTCGATGGGTCGTATAACCTATTACTGTCCACAAATATATGATGTGACGTATGAAGAAGTTGAATCTTAACGGTTGTTTGATCCCCAACGGTCCCTTGCTGCTTTTCTGGCAATTTCTCTGCGCCTGCGTGGAGAAAGCGCCCTGGCTCGTGCTATGCCTCCCTTCGCTCCTCCGAGTCTGCCTAATGCGACAGCAGCTGGATTCTTTCGCGATTGGGGATCATCCAGGGGCGTTCCGTCCAGGTGCTCTCCAATGGCCTGTTCAACCACTCTGCGGGCCACCGTTACAAAGTCATGGTCTTTGCTTGAGCGTGTAGGCATATAACAAGTATGTCTCTCGCTTCTGAGCGAGTCAAGAGAAAAACCTTCTAGAACATGGGCGACTTTACGGACCAGGACAAGGCTCCCTTCCCGGGTTTTCAGCAACTAGCTTGGTATCGGTATTAACTGTTATCTTTTTGACTGTCTTAAGCACATCAGCTTGGGTCAGTGGAGTCCCCTTTTGATTTTCCTTTGCTTCGGCGCTCTTTGAGGTATCCTGCACGACACGTCCTCCTCGAAAAGAGAATCACAGAAACTTCTTGATGTGGTCTTTGATCTTCTCGAACTTCGGCGCTGCTTGATCGGTGACATCTTTGGGCTTAAAGACGCCCATCTCGTATCGAGCATTGTAGCCGAAGAATTTCAAATCCTGATACTCGTGGAAGATTCTTCTCAAGTTTGAATCTCTACCTACGATCGAGTCGCGTGTCGTATGGCTTCTCATGTGTATGCCGAAAATTACCGCTAAGTAGGCTTCGACGTAGTGCAGTGCAGCGTAAAACAGGGCCACGAGAGCCCAATCGATTTGGGGTTGGCTATCTAGGGAGAGCGAAAGCGCGAATGTCGCGTCCCCGTTAGCCTTCGCGATGTGCTCTTCTTTGGAGGGCACTTGGACTTCTTCTTAGCGTGAATAAATGACACTGGCACCAGTGGCGATCTCCGCGTGACTCCTACCCATGGCCAGTACAAGATTGAAATCGAAATCAATTTCAGGGAACCCGTCGATAAGCTCCATTTCCTTCTGATAAATCCGTGCCCTCACTTCTGGGGTGGGATCATCAACTGCAATCCATACGAGGAATGGGCCATCAACACGCTCCGCCATCACGTGACAAACCTGGGGAACGCAAGCGAAATCCTTGGCCATGGCGATTTCTAAGCTTTCCCCAAACAATACGTCCGGTTCAACGCCGTAAGCGGTTGTAGTTGTCAGCCATGGAGTACTGGAATTCAATTCGAGTCGAACCTCGCTGTGCTTAGTGTCACATCTTTTCGGAGACGTCGCCAAAGCTACCATGAGCACACCTTCAATTAGGAACATATTGCGTATCCTTACTGAACCTTCTTCTTCAGGTTGTCAGGGACTTCGACGTTTACTAACTGCTGCGCTCTAAATTGGTAAAGCGGCTCGCCGACATTGTTGTATTCGTCCAATCTCGCTACGTCCAAGACAACAAGTTTCACCCGCAGTTTCGTCCCGTCTTCCAAAAGGTAAACGTTCCAATTCTCTCCCTTGCTCTCAAAGTTGATCTCTTGGCCAGTGATCTTTCGGCCTTGGAAGTCGAACGTCTTCTTACTGATGTCATCCACCTCTGACCTCCCTCGAAAGCCGCGCTGATGTTCACTTGAGTTACAAAGTCTAGCACACATCCATTATGCAGGCTAGGGCAAGCAGAATGATGAGCCGGGTGTACTCGACTAGGTCCTGCCCTTCCACGGTCTGGTTAGAGGCTCCTTCATAGGCCCCCTAACACACTATTTTCCGCACTTCGCTGGCCTTCGTCAATGGCACAACAGTACCATTCCGCAGTATGGTAGAGCCATACGCTTAACGTAGCCGAAACGTAGAGCACGTTTCCTTCCACTCCAATTTTCCTAAATTCAGACTGACCCACTACCCCCTATTCGCAGCTCCCTATTCGCCATCTTGCCAGTTCTTGACGGCACGTGGAGCCAAGCGTTAAGCTTCGTCTGGGCCTTCGCCAGTGCACACTCCCCAGCGCTGGCCCGCCCAATCATGCGCAGGTCATCGTTCTCGAAACCGCTGCTGGCCACCTTGGCAACGCTCTTTGCCGCTGCCACCATTCTTTACACCGCCCTTTGGATGTACAACACCCGCTGGCAACCTCGGGTGGAATTGGGCTTTGATAACCAGTACCTTGAGGCTGAGCATTGCGAGCTTGTTAAAAGTGTCCAAAGTGGCAGCCCCGCTGAGAGCGCCGGATTGAGCGCGGGAGATCGAATAATAGAGATCAACGGACGCCACATTGAGAATGCCTTCTCCCTCAGCAATGTCTGGGCCATGCACCACCCTGGTGATGTTGTCGAGCTGACCATCGAGCGTGCCGATGTTTCTGCGCCGTTCGTCATTAAAGCTGTATTTCGGGGCCCTCGCCCCGCTTCGAAGGAGGGAAGGGTAGCGCAGGATGTGGGCAGGGACGTCGCGAACAGCTATCCCGTGGGGTTCCTCGTGGTCGGCTTGGCGGTTCTGTTTCTTCGCCTGGAAGACCCCAATGCCTGGCTTCTGGCTTTGATGTTCGCTGGCTTTATCGCTATACCCTCTGCTGGGAATTCGTTCGCGGGCCTGAATCCCTCCTTGCGGTCGTTCGTGCTGGCCTATAGGGCATTCTTCGGCAACATGGTTACGCCCTTGTTCTATTTCTTTTTCGCGGTCTTCCCCACGCGCTCGCCGCTCGATCGCCGTCTTCCTTGGTTGAAGTGGGTCGCCCTCGTAGTAGGGTCATACTTTCCGCTGATGGACGTCTTGGGACGGCCCCCCGGCGGACCACATATCCTCGTGTTGTCTTTTTTCTATGGGCTCATCGCCTTGGGCTTTGTCTCGCTTATATGGAATGCCTTCAGCGCTCCCACTCCGGAGGCGCACCGCAAGATTCGAGTGATTCTCTGGGGGACACTGGTGGGCGTCGTACCGGCCACGCTGGTACTTGGGGCAAATGACTTTTTTGGCTTTCACGCGCCTCTATTGCTTGTTGTGGCGATCGTAGTTCTTTTGTGGCTCTTTCCCTTATCCTTTGCCTACGCCGTAGTAAAGCACCGGGTGCTGGAGATCCCGGTTTTGCTCAGGAGGAGCGCTCGTTACCTGCTGGTGCAACGCGGCTTTACGATTCTGCTGGCGCTGCTGAGTGTTGGCGCGACGCTGGCTTTTGCTCTCTCCATTGCTCGCTATCTGGAACCACTAACCCGGGCCGCCGTACCCGGAGGTATCGCCTTGGGAACGGGTTTCGGGACGCTCCTGCTCTGGACCGGTACGCGTGTACATCAAGGCGTGGGAGGAAGGATCGACCGGGCGTTCTTCCGCAATGCCTACGACGCTCGGGTGATCCTGGAGGATCTGGTTGAGAAAACCCGGACGGCGACGAACAGGGCAGAACTGGCGGCACTACTCGAGCACCATTTGAATCAGGCACTTCAACCCAGCTCCTTCGCTGTCTATCTCGAAACGAGTGACAATCGGCTGTCTGCCACGCGTGGTAGTGTCCCGCCTGAACTCGAAACCATCCCTGCCACGCAGGCGATCATGGCTGAACTGGTGCGACACGGCCGGATGTATCGACATTCTGGGGTTCCCTCCACCTGGGAGGTCCCCGCGGAGAGGCCCAGCGGTACGACAGAACCCTTTCTACTAGCGCCTCTTCGGCCCGATTGTCTGGTGCCCATACTGGGACGTGATAGCCGGCTGGTGGGTTTACTGGTATTGGGCACTCGCCTCTCGGAGGAGCCTTATTCGAGCGACGATAAACACCTGCTAACTTCAGTAGCGAGCCAAGCGGGCGCCGCGCTGGAGAGCATTCGCCTGGGCGAGAAGATTGCCGAGCGGATCGAGGCGGAGCGACGCATTACCCAGGAAATGGAGTACGCAAAACAAGTCCAGGCCAGGTTGTTCCCGCAGAAGCTCCCGTCAATGAAGAACCTCCAGTATGCGGGCGGCTGCATCCAAGCTCGCCAGGTAGGTGGGGACTATTACGACTTCCTCGAGTTACGCCCCGGCCGGTTGGCGCTGGTGCTGGCGGACATCGCGGGCAAGGGGATATCCGGCGCTCTCTTGATGGCCAATCTCCAGGCCAACCTGCGCAGCCAGTACGCCGTGGCCTTGGACGACCTGGCGCGGCTGCTCAAGTCCGTGAATCAATTGTTCTACGCGAACAGCAGTGACAGCAGTTACGCCACGCTGTTCTTTGCCGATTACGACGATTCGAGCCGTCGGCTGCGCTATGTGAATTGCGGACACTTGCCGCCACTCCTGCTGCGGGCGGATGAACAGTTGGAACGATTAACCGCTACTGCCACCGTGCTGGGATTATTCGAGAAGTGGGAATGCTCGGTTGCGGAGGTCCAGCTTGCCGCGGGCGACATCCTGATTCTTTACACCGACGGCGTCACGGAAGCGGAGAACGCCGAAGGGGAGCAATTCGGCGAGTCCCGCCTTATCGAGACGGTGCTCGCCCACCGCCACCTACCTGTCCCCTCTCTGCTCGAAACAATCGTGGCGACAGTGCAAGAGTTCAGTGATGGCGAACAGGCAGATGACATCACACTGGTGCTTGCACGGTGCAGATCCTAGCCCGAGTTTACCGAGTTTGCGGACGGAAATCGACATATCTCATGTAGGGAGCATGACTTACGGGTTTGGCGATGTATGACCTACGCTTGTTTGGAAGCGCCTCAGGTCAAGAGCTTCGACGAGGCGTTGCTGGAAAGGCGTCAGGGAAGTGTAAGAGATGACCGGAAGGGTTGGGCGGTCGGGATACAGGTGAGGCCGGCAAGAAGTGAGCAGCCCCAGGCTCAGCCGGTAAGCCCGCTGGAAGGTGCGCTGCTGAGAGTTTGTGACTTTTTTAATTTGTGGGGCTTTTTGAGGCACTTAAGTCTCTTGTTTTCAGTCCCTGTTTGCAAGCACATTCAAGAAAGTCACAAACTCTGAGGAAAGAGCGAGCGCCAAGATTGCAGCAGTTGGTCGAAAGCCTCAAGAAGGTTCATGAGCCACTCCCGGAGGGGCCAAAGGTTCTGGGCAGAGAAGCTGACGGGTCTGGGGGCTGAGCGGATAGAGGAAGATGTGTTTGGGGGAGCGGCCCTGGGCTTGGCCGGTGCGATCCATGCGGCCGCGGCCTTGAGGGGTGCCGACCTCGATCCAGTTGACGGCGCGATAGCAGGTGCCGGGGAAACGGGTCACGTCCACCAAGTGATTTCTCTTACCCTCCTGTTAAAAGCGACAACATGTCTCTTGACATGCCCCACAACTTGCTGTAGCCTATTAGTGTTATGTTAGCACTGAAGGGTGAACACCATGGGGCGGGGAAGAGCAGGATCCAGGATTCAAGATTCGGGATTCAGGACAGACAAGATCAAGGCATACATGCTAACCGGCTCGACATGACAGGATGGGTGAGTTCGCCGGCATGTTTGAACAAAGGAATTCTTTTTTTTGCAGGAACGACGCGGGAATGTTGTTGAAAACAAAGGAGCGCTGTGGAAAAAGCCGGAACGAAGCGGGGATGTATATGAAAATAAAGGGGGAAGAGCAGGATTCGGTATTCAGGACAGACAAGACCAAGGCACATATCCTAACCGGCTCGACAGGGCAGGATGGGTGAGTTCGCCGGCATGCTTGAACAAAGGGATTTTGTTGCAGGAACGAAGCGGGAATGTTATTGAAAACAAAGGAGCGTGGTGGAATAAGCCGGTAGGAAGAGCGCATGTATATGAAAATAAAGGAGATATTCGTTGAATCCGGGAATGTTGATGAAAAGAAAGGGGATAGGAGGTAGGTCGTATACGGTAGGTGGGGGAAAAGCGGAGCCAGGATTCGGGATTCAGGACAGATAAGGCCAAGGTGCAGATGCAGGTCGCACACATTCTTGCGGTATCGCCATTTTCGACTCTTGACTCTTGACTCTCGACTTTTGACTCTCGACCTTCGACTTTCGACTCTCGACTTTCGACCCTGGACTTTCGACCCTCAACTGTACCTGGCTTTGACAACTCCTGGCAACTCGCGTAAAATTCTTGCTTTGAATCAATTCAGTAATTATGAACAACGGAGGAATATTTATGCCTGTTAAGGTTGGAATCAATGGCTTTGGGCGCATTGGACGGAACTTGTTGCGTGCAGCGCTCGACGATCCAGGAATTGAAATCGTAGCGGTCAATGACATCACTGACCCGAAAACCCTGGCTCATTTGCTGAAGTACGACTCGGTATTCGGAATCCTGGCCGCCGAAGTGGCTCACGGCGCAGACTGCATCACCGTAAATGGCAAGTCGATCCGGGTTTTCAAGACCAAGGACCCCGCGGACCTTGATTGGTCCTCCTTGGGCGTCGAGGTTGTGGTTGAATCCACCGGCCTTTTCACCAAAGCGGAGGACGCAAAGAAGCACTTGAAGGGCACTGTGAAGAAAGTCATCATCACGGCGCCGGCCAAAGGTGAAGACATCACCATCGTGCTGGGGGTGAATGAGCATGCCTACGACCCGGCCAAGCACCACATCATCTCGAACGCTTCCTGCACCACCAACTGCCTGGCGCCGGCGGCCAAGGTGATTCACGAGAACTTTAAGATTCTCAAGGGTTCGATGACCACCATTCATGCCTATACCAACGACCAGCGAATCCTGGACCTGCCCCACAAGGATTTGCGCCGGGCTCGCGCTGCCGCCCTGTCCATGATTCCCACCACGACAGGCGCTGCCAAGGCTGTTGGCCTGGTATTGCCCGAACTGAAGGGCAAGCTGGATGGTTACGCCATGCGCGTCCCCACGCCGGATGTCTCCGTGGTCGACCTCGTGGCGTTGGTCGAGAAGCCGACCTCCGTGGAAGCCGTAAACGCTGCTTTCAAGAAGGCCGCAGAAGGCCCCATGAAGGGCATTCTCCAGTACGTCGAAGAGGAGTTGGTCTCCAAAGACTTCACCGGCAATCCGCACTCGTCCATGGTGGACGCCGGCTTCACCAAGGTCATCGATGGCAATCTGGTGAAGGTGATCGCCTGGTACGACAACGAGTGGGGCTACTCCTGCCGCGTCCGGGACCTCATCGAATACGTGGCGAAGAGCCTATGAAGCAGTAGGCAGTAGGCAGAAAGAAATCACTGCTGTCCAAAATAATCGAGTCCTCAGGGTCCAGCCACTGCAACGAAAGGCTTTAGGACAGGATCGATCAGTAAATGAGAAGGAGGTTGCGGTTTTCATAAGTGCGTTGCCTGTCCAAATCATG
>Ga0208821_1001271_pt1 | contig 14894 bp, 14 predicted proteins | sample June2015DPH_20_5_FD_184720 | JGI IMG/M metagenome (GOLD analysis project Ga0208821, IMG submission 184720) | Peatland microbial communities from SPRUCE experiment site at the Marcell Experimental Forest, Minnesota, USA - June2015DPH_20_40... | ecosystem: Environmental > Terrestrial > Soil >... | reverse complement strand
CCGCGGCGGCTCAAAAAAATCTGGAAGCCGCGGAGACCGCCCTGAAAAAAGCTGTGCCCACCATCGCCAGGGTGGCCGGCAAGGGCGCCCTCCATTGGCGCAGCGCCGCTCGCAAGATCTCCCGCCTTACCCGGATAGTCCAGGCCCTGCAAGGCGCCTAGAAAAGCTCACCGCAGAGCCGCAGAGAAATATTTGTTCAAAGTTCAAGGTTCAAAGTCGAAAACCGGCTTTAACCTCGAACTTTGAACTTTAAACTTTGAACTCCTTCTCACCCCGGCCCCATCTTCAACAGGGCCCACTCCAGCCACAGCCGCGGCGAGCCGCCGCTGGTCTTCAGTTGCCAGTCGATCTGGTTCAGCAGAGAAAGGTGGGAGCGCAAGGCTGCTTCCGAAAAGTGGGGGGCTTGCTGCGCCAGGCTTTTCAGGACGCGCGGCGGCAGCGAGAGGCTACGCCTCTGGTAGGCGCCGCCGCCGGCGCCGCCTTCTTTGAGGGAGATCAGCAGGCGTAATTGCCGGGCCAGCATCACCAGGATCTTGCCCTGGTGCTCTCCCAGGTCCAGAAGCTGGCCCAGGGCGTTCAGGCTCTTGTGGGCTCCGGGCTCTCCCAGGGCCTCCACCAGGGCAAAGATGTTGTGGGTGCGGCTGTGGGTGGCCAGCTGGTTTACCAGGTTGGGGGTCAGCGACTTTTCGGCGCCGGCATATAGAGCCAGCTTCTCCAGCTCCTGGATCAGGTCCGCCAGGTTGTCCCCGACGATCTCCACCAGACGCTGGGCCGCGGCCAGGGTCAAGGTCTTCCCCAAACTCCCGGCCTCCCGCGTCAGCCATTGGTAAAGCTCCCCCTCCTTCAGGCGGAAAAACCCCAGGGCCGCCTCCTGCCGCTGCAAGCGCTCCCAGACGGGATTTCTCCCCCAATCCCTGGCCTTAACTCCCTCGGCCAGGAGCACCACCCAGGCCCGGGGCGCCAGGTGGTCCAGGTAGTCGTTGACGGCCTCGAAGGCCGCGGCGTTGAGCTCCAGCCGGCGCAACACCAGAAGTTGTCCCGGGCCCCACAGGGAGGCCACCCGGGATTCGGCCAGGAACTCAGGCAGCTCCACCTCCTGGGCCTCCCGCAGCACCCGGACCGGAGCCTCGCCCCAGCGGTCCTGGAGGCCCTCCTCTAGCCGCCCCAGGGCACGGAGCATGAGGAACTCCTCATCCCCATAAAACAGGTAGAGGGGTTTCATGGACTGGCGCTTCAGGTGGCGTTCCAATAATGGATGTGACATAAAGTTAAAGTTATTTTTCTTTAAATATCATTTATATTTATATCTAATTTATTGCCAATATAAACCAAAACATCTTCTGATTTTGATATCTTAAAAACGATAAAATCCCCCGGAACTTCCGTTCCTTTGGCATAAGCTAATGTTTTAATATAACAAATATATTGGGGGACCTTAATCCTCTGTTTAACTAATTCCATAGTGCATTTATTCTTAAGGCATGAAAATAGCAGGTTATTTGAGAATAACAAATCTAGTTTATTTTTATCTTTAAAGCTATAATTAGGTTTTGCTTCTACACATAATAAAAATGGCTCTTTATAAGCTATCATATCAGGGATCATTATAGGCTGACCTTTAACATTAATAATCATTCCTCCATGACCACCGGGAGATTTATAGGCAAGGATTTTCCATCCCTTCCAGAATAAATATTCTATCAAAATAAACAGAACATTATCTTCATTAAGCATTTATTATCCGAATACAACAAAATCATCGAAAATTATCATGTCTGAAAGATAACCATAAGTCCTTAATTGTTTATTTTTTGTATAGGTACAACCAGCTTTTATATGAAGATTTAGAAGAGGAATATTATCAGGAGCTTGATTATCATTAAATGGACAACTAGTTTTCCAATATGAATGATACATTTTTGAATAAACTTTAAATTGGATACCGACCGCATGGAAAACTAGATTATATCTTCTCTGTATTGTTGTTTCGCCAACCCTGCAAAAACAATAATCAAAGAAAGCTTGCATTCCTGCATAAGGGTCTGTTCGAAATTTAGATTTTGCTGTTCTAAATTCTGGCGTTTGAACCAGCGACATTTCCCTTCCTATGAAATAGTCGGGAAGATTAGCAGGTTGTAAACTGTAATCTCTTTCTAATTCTCTAACTAACTCATCGGTTGTTTTTAAGGATAGTCCCTTATATCTGGATATTTCTACCGGATGCTCATATGCCTTACTTCTATTAAAATCAAGATGACTAAACAGTATTGGCTCCCTTAGCAAGAGAGTGGCCGGTTTACCCTGAATAGCATAGTTTAAGCATAAATTTATATATTGAAATAGATCTTTTATCTGTCCTTTTTCAAGTGGAGCAGAAGGATACCTTCTTGAATGTTTTAATATTCCATTATCGTCTGGCCAATAATAACCAAAAATTGGCACTCTATGGATGTCCATTAATTTTTGGAATGCATAGAAAATATCTGTGGTGCATTTATACATTTGCCCACCACTAGCTTTCTTTTCTGGAAAAATAAATGCGCAAGGAACCGCATGTTCGGCTGATGAAACAATTCTACAGAATCTCTGTTTAGTATGTTGGCTTTGAGGGGTATGAGTCATGAATTCTAAAGCTATGATTGGAATCTGCGCTCCGCTCTCTGCAAAAGTAATTATGATATCATGCTTATCTAAATATAATAATTGTTGAATTTCGCGGGGTATTTTAGGAAAACTTCGCCTGTTTGTTGGTGGATATAATATTTGAAATAGTACATCCCTATACTCTCCTAATAGGGATTTTCTTTTTATCCAATGGGCCAGATTTAAATCATTGTCATGCCAAATTGTAAATTGTGTCATTTTTGCTATCCCTTATTATGTAATTAACCTCAATATCACCAAGTAAATTTTTTGATAACTCAACTTTCTTTTTTATAAAGTTTAAATATTCTGGAACGATTTCATATAATACAGAATTTCTTTTAGATTTTATTGCTGCTTCTGTAGTTGTTCCACTACCGCCAAATGGATCAAGAATTGTGTCATTCACAAATGAATAAAGCAGGGCACATCTATAGGGAATGTCTATCGGAAATGGGGCTATATGTCCATCGACATTTTTTTTGATTCTAACTCTATTAATGGTCCATATCTGTTTAGTGAACTCTTTGTATTCAGTAGAAGAAAGCTTACTTGCTTGTTTATATTCTTTATCTAAATAAGTATAATTTACCTTGCCAGCTTTTCTCAAAATAAAAATATATTCCATGCTATCGCAAATTAAAGGGCTTGGAGGATAAGGCAAAGAACCATACTGAAATCCCTTCATTGGGACCTTATTCCATATAATTCTATCGACTATTTCAAACCCATTTTTAAGCAAAATATCCGTCAAATAAAAACCTAGGGGTATCCACTTAACACCGTATTCTCCAGAAACAGGTTGGTCTGAAATATTCAAACAAAATTTCCTGCCAGGCTGGAGAACTCTATAGGATTCTTTAAAAACAGCTTCCATATCTTTTAAATAACAATCCATTGATGAACCATAACCTATCTGGTTATAATTACCATAATTTCTCATATTAAAATAAGGAGGTGAAGTAACGATTAGATGAATTGAATTAGAATCTAATTCATACATATTTTTACTATTGCCTACTATAATCTTATGTTTAGTATTCATATAATTGCTCACTCCTAAAGCACCAACAACACCTTATTCAGGACCCGCTGGGCCATTTTGACCGCGGCCCGGCGCAGGCCCTCGGCCCTGGTGACCTCCCCGGCCTGGTAGCCGGGGTCCACCACATAGTCTTCCTCCAGGATCTGGGTATCTTTCCAGAGCACCTTGCCGTTGTCCTGCTGCCGCAGGGTCAGCTCCACCCGCACAATCACCCGCCGTACCGTGGACTGGGTGACGCTGGAATAGGCCACCGAGGTGTTGTCCACCGACTGGACCTTGCCAACCAGGACCAGGTCGGCCCCATCCTCATAGGGGGTAACCTTGACCGCCCGGGTCTGGGCGAAGGTGCTGATCAGGGCGTTGGCCAGAATGGCTTCCAGTCCCACCTCGGTGGAGCGGTTGGTAAACAGGGGCACGGCCAGGGTGCGGGTGATGCCGCCGATAGGTTCGGTCCCCAGGGGGTGATAGCCGCAGCCGCTGAGGAGCAGCAGCGGCAGCAGGAGAGGCCAGCAACAGCGACCCGTTTTCATTGGGGAATCCTTAAGTGACGATATTGATCAGGACGATTCTGTACAGTTTATCCTGGACCGGCACCACCCGCCGGGGGGCCTGGCCCTGCAGCCATTTCTGGATGGCGGGGTCAGCCAGGGCCATCTCTTTGATCTCTGCCGCGGTGGCCGTAACCGGCGCCACCAGCCGGCTTCGCACCCTGCCATTGACCTGGACCACCAGGGTGAAGGCGCACTCCTCCAGGGCCTCCGCCTGGGCCTCCGGCCAGCAGCACTGTTGCAGGGAAGTTTGGCGCCCCAGGGCCTGCCACAGTTCCTCAGCCAGGTGGGGCACCATGGGATTGAGCAGCAAAATAATGGCCTCCACCGCCTCCCGGAATACTTCTTGGGCCGCAGTATTCCGGGGCAGGTTCTCGGCCGCCAGGTAAAAGTTGTTGACCAGCTCCATCACCGCGGCGATGGCGGTGTTGAAGTGGAAGGAGTCTTCGATGTCGTCGGTGACCTTCTTGATGGTGCGGTGCACCTTGTGGCGAAATTCTTGCAAGTCCGGGGACAGGCCGCGGCCATTGCCGGCGTAGGCGGCAACCTGCTGCAATTCCGGCAGCAGCGAGTTTACCAGGTTCCAGAGGCGGTGCAGGAAGCGGTGGCAGCCGGCCACCCCCTGGTCGCTCCACTCCAGGTCTCTTTCCGGAGGTGCGGCGAACAGCAGAAACAGGCGGGTGGTGTCGGTGCCGTATTCCTCGATCAGGTACTCCGGATCTACCACGTTGTCCTTGGATTTGGCCATCTTGGCCCCGTCTTTGAGGACCATTCCCTGGGTGAGGAGGCGCTGGAAGGGTTCGTCGATTTGCACCAGCCCCAGGTCCCGCAGGACCTTGGTGAAGAAGCGGGCGTAGAGCAGGTGCAGCACCGCGTGTTCGATGCCGCCGATGTACTGATCCACCGGCAGCCAATAGTCCACCCGGGCCTTGTCCAGGATGCCCTCCCGATAGTCGGGGCAAGCGAAGCGCAGGAAATACCAGGAGGACTCCACAAAGGTGTCCATGGTGTCCACTTCCCGGCGGGCCGGACCGCCGCAGCCGGGGCAGGAGACCTCATAGAAGTCGGGCTCGTGCGCCAGGGGCGAGCCGCCCTCCCCGGTGATCCGCACGTCCAGGGGCAGGACCACGGGCAGCTCGGCCTCCGGCACCGGCGCCATCCCGCATTTTTCACAATAAATAATGGGAATGGGCGCTCCCCAGTAGCGCTGCCGGGAGATCAGCCAGTCCCGCAGGCGGAAGTGCACCGCCGGTTTCCCCAGGCCCTTTGCTTCCAGGTAGTTGGCGATGGCCTCCCGGGCCCGGGCGCTGGCCATGCCGCTAAAATCCCCGGAGTTCACCAGGACGCCGTCCTCTTCATAGGCCCCGGTCAGCCCTGCGGCCGGCTGTTCCTCATTTTTGGTATTTTTGGTATTTTTCGTATTTTTGGTGAGCTGTGGCCGGACCACCACCCGGATGGGGAGATGGTACTTTTGGGCGAACTCAAAATCCCGCTGGTCGTGGGCCGGCACCGCCATCACCGCGCCGGTGCCGTAGCCCATCAGGACGAAGTTGGCCACGTAAATGGGCATCTTCCAGCCGGTGACCGGGTTCAGGCAGTAGCGCCCGGTGGCGACCCCTTCCTTGGTGATCTCTTCCAGGGCCCCGCGGCTGCGATTCTGTGCAGACCAGAAATCGACGAAGGCGCGCACCTCCGCCTCCTGGGCGGCGCCCCGGGCCAGTTCCAGGGCCAGGGGGTGCTCCGGGGCCAGGCTCATGAAGGTGGCGCCGAACAGGGTGTCCGCCCGGGTGGTGAAGACCTTGATGGGCTCGCCGCCGCCCTCCAGCGGGAATTGGATCTCCGCCCCCTGGGACTTGCCGATCCAGTTGCGCTGCATGGTGGCCACCCGCTCGGGCCAGTGCGAGAGCTGATCCAGGTCGGCCAGCAGCTCCTCGGCGTAGGCAGTGATCTTAAAGAACCACTGGTCCAACTCCTTCAAGTGCACCGGGGAGTCGCAACGCCAGCAGCGGCCATTTTCCACCTGCTCATTGGCCAGCACCGTGGCGCACTTGGGGCACCAGTTGACCGGGGCCTGCCGTTTGTAGGCCAGCCCCCTTTGGTACATCTCGATGAAGACCAGCTGCTCCCAACGATAATATTCCGGGTCGCAGGTGGCCAGCTCCCGGGGCCAATCATAGCTATAGCCCAGGGCTTGGAGCTGGCCGCGCATGTAGGCGATATTCTCCAAGGTCCACCTGGCCGGGTGCAGCCCCCGGGCCAGGGCGGCGTTTTCCGCCGGCAGGCCGAAGGCGTCCCAGCCCATGGGGTGCAGCACGTTGAACCCCCGCATCCGTTTATAGCGAGCCACCACGTCGCCGATGGTGTAATTGCGCACGTGCCCCATGTGGATGCGCCCGGATGGGTAAGGAAACATCTCCAGGACGTAATACTTGGGGCGGCTGGGGTCTTCGCGGGCCTCATAGAGCCGCCGCGCCTGCCAAATCTCCTGCCATTTGGCCTCCAGGCGGCGGGGTTGATAACGGGGCGACATGGGCACTCCTGCTCACGCTAATTTCTCTTGATAAATTACCATAGACCGGCCGAGGCGACAAATGATAAAGGACGCTACCAGCCCCGGAACCATTTCACCCTTGTATTTCCCCGGATTTTTGATTACCTTCTCACCATGGCGGCCCAGCCTGGCCTCAGCGTCATCATCCCCACTTACAACCGGGCGCCCCTGGTTAAAGAGGCGGTGGCCTCGGTGCTGGCCCAGACCTGGCGGGATTTTGAAGTCCTGGTGGTGGATGACGCCTCCAGGGACGGCACCGCGGAGGCCCTGGCCGCTTTTGGGTCCCGGATAAGATTGCTGCGCTCCCCTTCCCGCCTCGGGGTGGCGGCAGCCAGGAATCTTGGCATCTCCGCGGCCCGGGGGCAGTGGCTGGCCTTCCTCGACTCCGACGACTTGTGGCGGCCGGAAAAACTGGCCCGGCAGATGGCCTATCTGGCAGGGCTTCCGGAACTCGTCCTCTGCCAAACCGAAGAGACCTGGGAGCGGCAGGGGCTTAAGGTCAACCAACCCCGGAGCCATCGGAAAATCGGGGGCTGGATCTTTTTCCAATCCCTGGAGCGCTGCCTGGTGAGCCCCTCGGCGGTGATCCTGCACCGGACTGTTTTTCAGAAACATGGCGGCTTCGATGAGGGACTGCCCGCCGCCGAAGACTACGACCTCTGGTTGCGCCTCAGTTGGCGCTACCAGATCGGCCTGCTGCCGGAGGCCCTGGTCATCAAGCGGGGCGGCCGCGACGACCAGCTCTCCGCCCAATGGGGCCTGGACCGTTTTCGCATCCGGGCCCTCCTCAAACTCCTGGATGACCCGGGGCTGCCGGCCCCGGAGGCCCTGGCGGCCCGGCGGACGCTGGCCCGCAAATGCGCCATCTACGCCCAGGGCTGCGAAAAGCGGGACAGGCTGGAGGAAGCCGGGGTTTACCGGGGTTTGGGGAGACAGGCGGATGGCTTGGAGCCGATAAAGATGCCGCAGGGCGGGGCGAAGAAAAATTGTCTGGCGATGTGAAGACAAGGTGCCAAATCTTGATAAAATGCCTTAGCAAAGAAACGAATTTCGAGACCTCCTTTACCAATGGCAGGCATAAAGGCTCTTGCGACGTTCCGGCGGAGAAAGGCGGCGGCGACGCCGGCTTCCGGCCCCTTGAGCTATTGGAAGCCGCTTTGGCTAGCTGCCTAAATATCTGGCTAAGGATGTATGCTACCCGCCATAATATGCCCCTTGCCGGCCTGGCGACCGAGGTCTCCTTGGATCGCCGGGTTGCCGGAGAGGCGGTTTTCGAATATGGGTTGGAATTGGACGGACCCATCACCGAAGGCCAAAGGCAAGAGTTGCTCCAGGCTGCCCAATCTTGTCCAGTTTATCAAACCCTATCCCAAAAAATTTTATTCAAGTATGAGCCCCGATAAAGAGGAGATGCTCGGCAATCAACGGAGGTTCCATGGACATCTACAAAGCCATTCACCATCGTCGCAGCCATCGCTTGTACAAACCGGACCCGCCGCCCCGGCAAGTCCTGGAACGGGTAGTCGAGGCCGCCCTGTGGGCCCCCTCCGGCATCAATCTCCAGGGCTGGGACCTAGCCGTGATGGCTGGCCGGGTCCGGGACGAATTCGTGGCCCTGGTGAGCCAGGCCATCAAGTATCTGCTGCCCGAATTGAAGAAGGCCAACGTCCCTGGAATAGACCCGGAACTGGTGATGAAGTTCTTCAAGGACCTGGGGGGCGCCCCGGTGGTTATCGCGGTGACCATCTTCAAGGACCCCCACCCCGGCATGAATATGGCCAACCTCCAGAGCGGCGCCGCCCTCATGCAAACCCTGCTCCTGGCGGCAGAAGCCGAAGGCCTGGGCACCTGCTGGATGACCGGGGCTAATTACCTCGAAGACGAAATCCTGAAATTCCTGGGGAAAACCGAGCGGCAACTGCTGGCCATCACCCCCATCGGCTTTCCGGCCAAGGAACCGCCGGTACCGCCCCGCAAGGAACGGGAAGTGCGCTGGCTGGGGTTTTAGCGGTCAGCTTACCGCCAAACGCCGGTAGCGGCGGGGTTACCCCAGCCTTACGGCTTTGCCGGGATGCAGGGAACCGGTTCACCCCAGCAAAAAAAGCGAAAAAGCCAGAATCGAAACATTATCCGGTTAGCGAGAGGCCCATGGCAGAAGAGAGACCAAAACCCCTGGTGGAGCAGGTGCGGGCTGCGGGCTGAGCCTCCAAGATACCTCCGGGGGTCCTGGAGGACGTCTTAAAGAGCCTGCCCTTTAAGAGCCATGCCGATCTCCTGGTGGGATTGGAGGCGGGGGACGACGCCGGGGTCTATCGTCTGACCCCGGAGCTGGCCCTGATCCAGACGGTGGATTTCTTTACCCCCATCGTCAACGATCCCTATGAGTTCGGGGCCATCGCCGCGGCCAACGCCCTCTCCGATATCTACGCCATGGGGGGCCGGCCTCTGTTAGCCCTGAATATCGCCTGCTTTCCCCTGCAGAGCGAGTCGCCGGATACCCTCAAGGCGGTGCTCCGGGGTGGTCTGGACAAGCTGCACGAAGCCGGGGCCCTGCTGGTGGGGGGCCACAGCGTCGAAGACCCGGAGATGAAATACGGCCTGGCGGTCACCGGGTTGGTGCATCCGGAGCGAATCTACACCAAGGCCGGGGCCCGCCCCCGGGACTTGCTGCTGCTCACCAAGCCCCTGGGCACCGGCATCATCGCCACCGCCCTGAAGGCCCGCCTGGCCTCCCGGGAAGCCGAGGCAGCGGCCATCCGGGTGATGGCCGCCCTCAACCGGGCCGCGGCCGAGGCCTTGGCAGGGCTGGAGGTGCACGCGGTCACCGACATCACCGGCTTCGGCCTCCTGGGACACGGCCTGGAGATGGCCCGGGCCTCCCAGGCGGAGTTCACCATTTTTGCCGGACGGGTGCCGGTCCTTTCCTGGGCCCGGGAGTATGCCGCCATGGGCCTGGTGCCGGCGGGCAGCCACGCCAACCGCCGCTTCTGCGAAAAGCACCTGACCCTCGACCCCGGAGTGGACCCGGTAATGGCGGACCTCCTGAGCGACGCCCAGACCTCCGGCGGCCTGTTCATCGCGGTGGCGCCGCACCACGGCGGCGAGCTGCTGAGCCGGCTCCGGGAGCGAGGGGTAGCAGAGGCGGCCATCGTCGGCGAGGTCGGCGGCACAGGAGCGGGGCGGATCCGGGTGACTCCGTAAGCCCCTGGAAAATCAAGAGGCGAGCCCAGCCGTTTTTCTGAAAATCGGCCAGGCACCGATGCGGAGACTTCATTTGGTGAAATCTTTAGAGGAACAACTGGCTCTGATCAAGCAGATTATAGGGCGGCCTGTGGCCGCCATGAAACGGCGGGTACAGCCCGCCCTATAAAGACTAGAATAAACAGATGGGAGTGCACTTGGCGTGAAACCGGTGGACGAACAACTGGCTCTGATCAAGCAGGGCTGCCAGGAGATCATCCGGGAAGAGGAGCTGGAGGCGCGGCTTAAGGAGGCCATCGCCACCGGCAAGCCCTTGCGGGTCAAGGCCGGGTTCGATCCCACCGCCCCGGACCTGCACCTGGGGCACACGGTGCTCATCCAGAAGCTCAAACACTTCCAGGACCTGGGCCACCAAGTGATCTTCCTCATCGGCGATTTCACCGGTCTGATCGGTGACCCCTCGGGCAAGAGCGAAACCCGCCCGCCCCTTACGGAAGAAGAGGTCAAGGCCAACGCCGCCACCTACCAGCGCCAGATCTTCAAGATCCTGGATAAGGAGAAGACCGGCATCGACTTCAACAGCCGCTGGATGAAGCAAATGTCCGCCCAGGACCTGATCAAACTGGCGGCCCGCCATACCGTGGCCCGCATGCTGGAGCGGGAGGATTTTCATAAGCGCTATGCCTGCCAGACCCCCATCAGCATCCACGAGTTTCTCTATCCCCTGATCCAGGGCTATGACTCGGTAGCCCTTCAGGCCGACGTGGAGTTGGGGGGCACCGACCAGACCTTTAACCTCCTGGTGGGCCGGGACTTGCAGCGGGAATACGGCCAGCAGCCCCAGGTGGTGATTACCTTGCCACTGCTGGAAGGGCTGGACGGGGTGCAGAAGATGAGCAAATCCCTGGGAAACTACGTGGGGATCGACGAGGCCCCAGGGGTCATGTTCGGCAAGATCATGTCCATCTCTGACCCCCTGATGCTGCGCTACTTTGAACTCCTCACCGACATCGCCCCGGGGGAACTGGCCCGCCTCAAAGAGGATCTGGCCCAGGGGGGCAAACACCCCCGCCAGGTGAAGGAGGAGCTGGCGCTGGAACTGGTAGCCCGCTATCACGGCAAGGATGCCGCACTCGAGGCGGCCCGCGAGTTCGCCCGCATCTTCCGGGAAAAGGGCCTGCCGGAGAAAATTGAGGAAGTGGCCCTGGAGGCTCCAGGCTCGAAGCTGTGGCTCCCCAAGGCCATGGTGGACGCGGGCCTAGCGGCCGGCACCTCCGAGGCCCGGCGGCTAATTACCCAGGGCGGGGTCCAGGTTGATGGAGAAAAGGTCACGGATACCAACCTGGAGCTGGCTGTCGGGAAATCATATCTTCTGAAGGTGGGTAAAAGACGGTTTAAGAGGGTAACCCTTCAGCCGGAAGATTTTAGGGTCATCTTGCCCAACAGAGATAGTCTTTGGTAGGGTGGCCGTCGCAGGCCGCACCTTTAAAGGCGGACACGGAGGCCCACCCCCCCTTAATTCTGGTAGACAGGATGCGCCTAAAATATTTATGGAAAAAAGAGAGAGGGACAATATCTCTTGGCTCCAAAACTCCCCCTCCCTTGAGGGGAGGGGTTGGGGGGAGGGTGATAACATTTGGAGATAACAGAATAAATAATCACCCCCACCCGGTGTCGCCCCCTCAAGGGGGAGGGAATAAAGCGGTTCTTTTTTAATCTCGTTCCCAAGCACAGCTTGGGAACGAGGAAAAGTTTGCTGGGGCGGGCCTCCGTGCGCGCCGCATCTGATGCACTGGCGAGTCGCCGGTGCCACCAATTTTATCAAAAAGGCTGGTTGGCCGGCCGTTAAGGCCGGCAACCAGCCTTTTTATTTTTCCCTTAAGGGATTGGGAGAGCGGGTTTGGGGGAGAGATTGTCAGCGGCCCGCGGCCCTTAGCCCTCTCCCCCAAGGTTGTCTTTTTCCACGCCCCGGCCTCCGCCGCGTCGCCGGCGGCGGCGGGTACGCCGGCGCCGCGGCCTGGCGGCCCGGGACTGGGGCGGCCGGGGCGGGACCTGGTCCGGGGCGCAGCGCTCCAGCAATTCGGCTTCCGGGGCTTCCTTGATCTGGAACAGCAGCCAGGCCTCGGGGTAGAGGGCCAGGCGGGCCAGGCGGGCCGGCAGGGGCCGCTGGTCCCGCAGCAGCGGGGCTATCCGGGTTTCCAGGGCCAGAATCTGGGAGACGTCGTCATGGCGTTGCCGGGGGAATTCGATGCCCCCCAGGGCTTCCTTGATCCCTTCATGGATGAAGTCCCGCAGCTCCTTGAAATCTTCCGGAAAGGCAGTGCCCTGTTCCAAAAACGGGGTTAAAAAGACGGCCCACAGGAGACTGTCGGAGGCGTAGCGCTCTCCCAGCATCAGCCGGTCCAGGCGGCGGCAGAGGGCCAGGAGGCGCGCCTCGCCGCTCCGGCCCAGGCGCTCTTTCCAGGCGGGGAAGATGCCGTAGAAGAGGGCGGAGGACAGCATCAGGTGGAAGAAGGGGCCGGCTGCGGCGCTGCGGAAGTCCTTGAGCAGTTCATCCCGCACCCGGGCCGGGGGGCAGCGGCGGATCAGGTGGCCCTTAGACAAGATCTCTTGCCAGGCGCCCGCTTCGATGGTGAAGCCGGTGCGACCCGCGTGGCGCAGGGTCCGCAACATGCGCACCGGGTCGCTCTCGAAGCGCACCGCCGGGTCGCCGATGACCCGGATGACCCGATCCTCAAGGTCCGTCAGGCCCCCCACGTAGTCCACCAGGGAGAAATCGGTGATGTCGTAAAACAGGGCGTTGATGGTCAGATCCCGGCGCTCGGCGTCCTCGGCCGGCGTGCCGAAGGTCTGCTCCCGGCCCGGAGCGCCTGCCTGGTCCGGCTCCTCCTCAAACTCCGAGCGGCGCCGGAAGGTGGAGACCTCGACGATGCGGCCGCCATGGAAAAAGACCTGTACCAGCCGGAAGCGCCGGCCGATGATGCGGCTGTTGCGGAAGAGTTTGCGCAGCTCCCCGGGGCGGGCGTTGGTGACCACGTCGAAATCCTTGGGCCTTTTGCCCAGGAGCAGGTCCCGCACCCCGCCCCCCACCAGATAGACGGTATAACCGGCGTGCAGTAGCCGGTAGAGAACCTTAAGGGCCTCCAGATCGATATCTTTACGGGAGACGGTATGTTGCGGCCGGGGGATGATGCGGGGCAGGAGTTCTGCCGGTTCAGGGGTGGTAAACCGCATGGAGCTATTATAGGCGAAATCTCCCAATTTTTAACCCCTTATTTAATAAATGCCCGCGGTTCCCGGCCCAACCCGGGAAAATTGGAGGGGAGAGGTGGAATTATTGACAAGCGGGGCCAATCCATATATTTCTAAGACATTAGATGATTAAGGGAGATTGCCGGTAAACCTGGGGCGAAGAAGGCTGGTGCTGGCCCTGGCCACCTGGGGGGGAGTGGGCTTCCTGCCGGGCGCCCCGGGCACCTGGGGGACCCTGGCGGCCCTGCCCCTCTGGTGGGCCCTGGCGCACCTGGGTCCCTGGGGCTACGGCCTGGGGACGTCGGCGGTTCTCCTGGCGGGCTGCTGGGCCGCGGGCCCCGCCCAGGATTACCTGGGGCGAGCCGACCACCCCGCCATCGTCATCGATGAAGTGGCGGGCCTGTTAATCACCCTGGCCGGGGCGCCCCTCTCCTGGGCCGCCGCGGCCGCAGGCTTTATATTATTCCGAACCCTGGATATCCTGAAACCGCCTCCCATTCGCTGGTTCTGCACCGGAGAATCCGGCGGCCTGGAAGTGATGGTGGACGACCTGGTGGCGGGGGTGCTGGCGCGGCTGGTTTTGGAGATAGTCTATGCGTTCAGAATATTGCCAGGCTGATTTTGCATGCCCACAATATTAAGAATTCTAAGGATATAGATTTTTCTTTTTTAGCTCGAGAAGGATATGGAAAACCGCATATCCACGTAGAATCCGGCGATAGTTATGCAACGTTTTGGTTAAAACCGGTTAGTATGGGAAAATCTTTTGGATACAGGCCCGTCGAACTTACCATGATACGGAAAATAGTTGAAAGCCACGAGGATTTATTTTGGGAGAAATGGCATGAATATTTCGCCTAAGACTCTTTTAGTACTGATCACTGAAATCTCATTTGAAGAGGGTGTCTTACAAGTCTTCCTTTCCGATGGCCGGGAAATTCGCGTGCCCCTGGAGTGGTTTCCCAAGCTGCGGGACGCCTCACCTAAAGCGCGCCGGCATTGGCGGCTTATCGGCAAGGGGATCGGGGTTCATTGGCCGGATATAGATGAAGATTTGTCCCTTGATGGATTATTGAGCTAACCTTTGCGAACTTCTATGCAAGGTGAGATCATTGCCACCGGCACGGAGTTGATCACCGGGCGGGTGGCCGATTTTAACGCCCGCTATGCGGCCCGGCGGCTCCACGAAGCGGGCCTGACGGCGCAGCGGCTCACCATCCTGGGGGATGAGCCGCCGCTGTTCCAGGAGGTCCTGCTCCGGGCGCTGGGCCGCTCCCGGTTCATCATCATCACCGGAGGCCTGGGGGCCACCGAAGATGACGTCACCGTGGCCACCGCGGCCCAGGCCCTGGGGTTGCCGCTCCTCCTTGACGAGGGACTGCTGGCCCGCATCCATCGCTGTCTGGAGGAGCGCCAAATCCCCTGGCTGGAACGCTATGGCCGCCTGGCCCTGATTCCCCGGGGCGCCGTGGTCCTGGACGCCGGCGGCCTGGCCTGCTGCGGCTTTGCCCTGAAGCACGGCGACGCCCGGCTCTTTTTCCTGCCCGGGGTCCCTGCGGAGATGCAGGTCCTGTTCGAAGCCTATGTGCTCCCCAGCCTGATGGAGTGGGCCGGGGACGTGGGCGCCGTGGCCCAGCGCACCTTGCGGCTGTTC
>Ga0208821_1001270_pt1 | contig 14897 bp, 14 predicted proteins | sample June2015DPH_20_5_FD_184720 | JGI IMG/M metagenome (GOLD analysis project Ga0208821, IMG submission 184720) | Peatland microbial communities from SPRUCE experiment site at the Marcell Experimental Forest, Minnesota, USA - June2015DPH_20_40... | ecosystem: Environmental > Terrestrial > Soil >... | reverse complement strand
CTTTCAGCGGAAGGAAGTTTTCGTGGATGAACTCCGCAGTCTTCTGATCTTCATACGACTCGGCATCCAGCCGAGCACAGGCTCCTCAAGCCGGAGCCGCGCTGAAATCCAGTAGGATGGAGCGGGATAGCTCCTTCGCTGCGGCCAGAGTCTGATCGATATCCATGCTCCAATTCACGCCCATCATTCGCCTCCTTTAAGAAGCATGTTGCCACGAATCGAGTTTGCCCGGTGCTGACGGTCTAGGAGAATCCCGGGGATTGGAAATGGCTCCGATAGAACTCGACATTCACAAGACACCTCAACCGCCAGAGTATTGCGCGACTACTCCAAAGTGTTGCGTATCGCGGTCAGAGCCTTCTGCAGATTCGACAACGAGCTACTAACCGCTGCTTTTCTGACGATAGAACCTTTCAACCCAGTCAGGCCCACTTGCTCAGAGCCCATAGCCTTGATCAGGTAAAAACCGGGTTCGCCGGCGTTCTCGCCTGCGCGCACGCAGAAGGAAAGGTCAAGCGCGGTTTCGAAGTAATGGCTGGAATAGAGCTGTTTTTCCGCCACGGCATAGATAACCGGATCACCCGGCTTGCCACGCATGGTAATAAGATGCACGATCCGCAGCGTCGGCTTCAATCCGAATTTGACCTTGCCCCAGTAGAACGCGTCATCAGTATTGACGGGCCTGTAATCCGGGTATTCAAGAAGGTAGCGATGGAAATCCGGCAGTTGCTCCGGCAACACTTTGGCGTAGCTGAGCATATATGCGAATTGCTGGGGCACATCGGTCGGGTTGCGTTTGTCGTGGAAGACGCCCAACGCTTGATTGCCCTCTCTTTGGTATCGACGTACGTGCTCCAGTGCTGCCTTGTGTAGAAGGTCGTTGACCTGCTGGCTGAGATCCGTCGCCGACCAATCGATCGCTTTCTGGGCCTGGTCCATGGAACTTGCCGGCATCTGGATCAGACAATCGCCTGGTTTGCAGTCCTTCAGGGCCTTGATGTCATCATCATCGAAGGAGAAACCACTCAGATCCGAAAGCTGAGGCGGGTTGCTGAACACTTCGAGCGCCAGGTAGTTCGGAAGTTGCCGAAGACGATCAAAATTATGAGCAAACTGGATGTATGTCTCCGGCGCAGCGTGGACATAAACCGCTCCGAAGAGAAAAACCTCGGCGGGGCTGCGCGATGGCATCGCCTTCACGACGGCTCTCCCGCTCTTAATTGCGGTAATCTGCTCTTCGCTCAGGCCGATGTTGTTCCGGAAGAACTCCTGTAGCCTTGAGTTCGACTGCGAAAAGCTGGGAACGCTCGCCAGAAGCATCACCGAAAGCGCAGCTCTCGTCACAAGCCTTCCCCATTTTCGCTGCCGAAAGTTGCTGATTTGCATTATGGCTTTTCTCCTTAGAAGAGAGGTGTCAGGCTGCAGGGGCATCCAGGTTGGTCTCGCGCAGCATCGCGAGCGCCACGAGTGTAACCGAAACTACTACAGGTCCGATGAACAGCCCGAGGGCCCCGAACGCCTTCACACCCCCCAAGAGCGCGAAAAACATGAGTAAAGGATGCATATTCGCTCGTTGACTGATGACCCAGATCCGAAGCAGATGGTCAATTTGCGACACTACCGCTGCACTCCAAAATAACAAGATCAAGCCCTTTCCCCAGTGTCCGGAAATGAAAAGGAACATCGTAGTGGGTCCCCATACTACAAATGAGCCAACGATCGGAAGCAAAGAACAGAGAGCCGTTACCAGTCCCCATAGGATAGGAGACGGCAGACCAAGCACCCAGAACCCCAAGCTCATTAGGATCCCCTGCGACGCGCCCACGGCCAGGCAACCGTAGACGTTGGCAACGATCGAATTGCTGATGCCGGTGAACAGACGCTCGAATTGATCGGCCCTAAGCGGCAAGAACGCCGCTAGCTGCAGTTTCAGTGACTCGCCTTCCCGGAACAGAAAGAAGAGGGTAAAGAATGCAATTATTGCTTCCACAAAAAATGAAACGATGTTGCTCAGGAAATGCGTTCCCCAGGACAACAAATAATGGCTAATCTGCTCCAGCCAACGAACCAACGCTCCGCGCAAATCAAGCGCGGAGAGGTCAATGCAGTGTCCCGCCCATCGCGAAAAACGGTCGAGGAAGTGCATCGCATAGGGATTCCAACCACCTTGTTCTGCGCTTCTCTCGCTCAGGAGGTACAGCGCGTGAGCCTCCCGGGCAACGAGGACTCCCAGTATTACCGTTGGCACAACAACAGTAACAAGGACCAGAAGAGTAGAGGTCAGACCTGCCAAATTCCTGCGCTGGATGCGGTTTTGGATCCGTAGATGGATCGGATGAAAGACGATTGCGATCATCAGCGCTAGAAAGATGGGAGTCAGAAAAGGCCTGGCTATCACATAGCAGAAATGGAGTGCGACGGCAGCCAAAACCAACAAGAAAACCGTCCCGACCGAAAACTTCCCAGGTACGGCCTCCGCTCTGCTTCCTTCCTGGTTCGCTTGAGTATGTGATGTTTTTTCTGGCACGAGTTTTCACCGCGACGCGCAACTTTATGTAACTGTTACTAGGCGTTCAGCTGCCGATAGCCCATTGGGCGGATAACGGGCAATCGAGCCAGGTATAGCACTCTGCTCCTCACTGAGCTAGACATCTTATCGGAAAAAACGTTGTTCCGACTGTCTCACTGGATGTCAGCAGTGCCTCTGACAAGACAGTCGCAACGGGAGATCCATGGCCCATAGAGCCAGGATCTCCCGTATCGTCCTTAGAGCGTTCGCCTGCAGTCTCACGCCACCATGCTCTTGGCTCGCTCCACCCACTGCTCGTACTGTTTCTTGATCTCAGTCACGCGCGCATCGATGGCAGCTTTGGCATCGCCCTGAGCTTTAGCGGCTTTTTTCTGCAACGCCTGTACCTTGGCTTCGGTCTCATTCTTGATTTGCTCCGACCGTTGCCGGGCCTGCTGCAACTTCGTTTGCAACCGAGTATTGAGCTGGTCGATCTTGGCTTGTAGTTTGGCCTTATGCTCCGCTTTTACGCGAGCATGCTCGGCTTTCAACTGGTCAATCTCGGCTCGCAGCTCGGCGACTTCGCGGGCCCGTTGGGCTTCTTCGAAGCTCTCTCTGGCCGTGCGGAAGACAAAGCCATTGAGTGCTTCCATTCTGGTATCCACCGGGGTTACCCATTCTTCGCTGATATCCGCGACGATCGCGTACTTGCCCGGGGTGAGTACGTTCGAAACTTCGGCCAGGAAATCCGAGTCGACGCCGGCCGCGAACAGGTCGGCAACACTTCCCGCCATTGTGCCGGCCAGTGCCCCGACTGCGAGACCAGCCGGGCCACCCAGCAAACCGATGAGGCTGCCGATCGCTGTTCCGCTCACCGTTCGAACAGGAAAGTCGCCTTCGCCCTGTTTCACAGTGACCGTTCCATCAGCGTTTTTACTGATGACGGCTTCGGCGTGAATCGTTATGCTTCCCTCGGAATCGAGTTGACTTAGCACTCGCGATCCCTCGTACGCTTTGGTTTCATTGTCGAAAACTACTACTAGCATTTTCTCCATGACATTCTCCTTTTAAAATGCTCGCATCCAGCGAGTGGGTTATTGGGTTAGGTTTACGCAGCTCTTTCGAGTGCTACGTCAGGCAGGCTGTGGACCGCTGTGGCAAATCCGATCAATGAAGTCCCGTCGAAGATCAGATCCAAGCCAATCGCGAAGCCGATGAACCACACGCTCGAAACCGGCATTTGCGCCAGCAACATGATCCCCAGCACCAGCGAAACAATTCCCGAAAACACCGACCAGCCCCACCGCGGGAACTTCAACATTCCTGCCCCAATGGCGCGAAACAGACCGCCGACAATGAAGAAGGAAGCAAGGATCAGAGTGAGGCTGGCTGCCCCGGCGAGCGGATACCGGATCAGCAGATATCCGGTGAACCCCCGGAACAGTGCGCTGAGCAGAGACAGCAGAAAGCCCTGCCAGCTGTGAGTGCGAAAAGCATGCACCAAAGCGAAGATGCCACTGAACAGCAGCATCCACCCGAAGACCAGAACCGTGGCAAAGGTAGCGCTCACGTTACTGATCACGCAGACCGCGCCAAGAAGGATGAACAGAATCCCAAGTGCGAGAAACCATCCCCAGGAACGGCGAATTTCCTCAATTCCCGCTGCGAGGGGGTTAGACCCAAACTGCTTGGCTGACATTTTGTTTTCTCCTTTTCTGTAAATTGATATTGAGTTCCATCATTCCTGCTAAACACATGGATCCGGGGCTGATTCATTTCACTCACGTCTTACGAGCTCAGAACGCTCCCTTCGAATCCATTCACGAACAAACAGCGGACAATTTCGAAGTTCTGTGCCGGCTGCTTCTGCCGCTGCCAGGAAGCGCACAGCGTCAGCATCCACCAGCGTCACTTCACCGAGTTCGAGAGCAATGGGCGACGAATGAATTTGCATTTGCATCCTCAGCTCCGCAAGACTCTCCGCGTCGATACGCCCACTCACTCGCAGAAGGTGTGACTCCCGACTTTCTTCAAGTCTCAACATTTCTGGACCCGAACTCGCTCACTCACGGCGATCGGTATGAATGCAAATCGGACGCCATTCGCAAACGAATGACAGCATTGAGGATGGCGAGAGTTTCTAGTGGCGAGATCTCGGGAATTGTCGAGTTTTCGACAACGCCGCTGCGACTGGACGGGAGGAATTGAATTTGAGCTAGGCCGACCGAAACCGGTGCTTGTTAATGTTTAGACTTTTAATTCGGGATTCAAGAGTTGAGCGGGGAATGCCCAGGCGGGCCGCTGCACCAAGGGGACCGGACACCCGTCCTCGGCTCTGGGTCAGTGCGTTCTCGATCATTTCCTTTTCCTGATCGGCAAGAGAGGCGAGAGCAACTCCACTTGGGGCAGGTCTAGGCGATGTCCGCGGCAGCCAGTTCTCATCCACAGCGAGCGTTGCTCCCTCGCACAGGATGACGGCTCGTTCGACCACATTTTGCAGTTCCCGTACATTTCCAGGCCAATGATAGGTCTGAAACAGCTCCAAGGTTTTCTTATCGATCCCGTTGATCGTTTTTCCCATTTTGCTTGCATAGCGCTGTGCAAGGTATGCGACGAGCAGGGGAATGTCTTCGACGCGCTCGCGCAGCGACGGCATGCGAATTGGGAACACGTTCAATCGGTAGAACAAGTCGCGCCGGAATGAGCCTGCGTCCACGGCGGCCTGCAGATCGTGATTCGTGGCGGCAATGACCCGTACGTCAATCGCTACCGCGTGGGTCCCACCTACTCGCTCTAATTCACGCTCTTGCAACACTCGCAGTAAAGCGATCTGGGTCTCAGCCGGGAGGTCACCCACTTCATCCAGGAAGATTGTCCCGCCGTCAGCAACTTCAAATCGGCCCAAGCGCCTTTGGGTAGCGCCTGTGAAGGCTCCTTTTTCGTGGCCGAAAAGTTCAGAAGCAATAAGAGAAGGTGGAATGGCAGCACAATTGACTGCGACAAACGCGTTCCGTGCGCGGTGCGAGCGTTTGTAGATTGCACGGGCTGCAAGTTCCTTTCCGGTTCCCGTTTCACCCGTGATCAGCACGGTGGAATCGGTCGGCGCAACCTTGCACAGAACAGCGAGAACTCGTTTGATGGCATCCGATGCTCCCACAATCTCTTCGAACATGGATGCCTGATCAATCTCTTCCTTGAGAGCCAAGTTCTCCTTGTGCAGCTGGTCTTTTAGCGTTTTGATTTCGTCAAATGCTTTCTTGAGCTCTTCCTCTGCACGCTTCCGATCGTCAATCTCGATACTGGATCCATACCACATCACGATGTTCCCTTGGTCATCCCACTGGGGAACGTTGCGATGCAGAAACCAGAGATATTGTCCGTCGGCACGGCGCACGCGGGTTTCGTACTGGAACACTTCTCCGCTGGCACGGCAAGCACTCCACCTTGTCAACATTCCCTGTAAGTCTTCAGGATGAATGAAAGCAGTCCAGCCCCAGCCCTGCAGATCTTCTTCAGGGACGCCGAGGTATTCAAGCCAGCGTTGATTGAAAAAACCGAGATTGCCGTCAGGGTCAGAACTGTGCAGAAACGCAGGAGTAGTATCAATGACGCGCCGCAGTAGATCTTCGGCGGGAGTTGTTGGCCAAAGCTTACCTGTATCGCGTGTCGCCGTATCGGCCTCGTTTCAGGAGGACTCTTGGGAAGTAATTGTAGGACACGAGGGCCAGGGGTCAAGCCAAACTTATCGGTCACGGGTTTTTGGAGAGGAGTTGAACCCCAGTGCGTGAATCGTCGGCAAACCGGAAGCTATCCAGAAACGGGCTTCGAGGAAATGTCGGCTAGGCCGATTTCGACAAGCCGACTTACCAGTTGTTGATGAGTGCCGCCTATCGCTTCGCCCATGCGCCAAAGAAGTTTGGCTGTTCCGGGACCGCGGCGCCGTCGGCGCGGGGATCGGATGCACCGAAATTGATGCCGGTTTTGCCGTCGTGAAGGATCGCCTGGCCGCGCCCCATCAGTGATGTGTAGTCGGTGTGCACTTGCAGCACATGTCCCATCTTACTTAGCGCGTCGAGGGTGGCGGGGGTAACGCGGGACTCGATCACAATTCTGCAGCCAAGCTGCTGGCGATCTGTGAACCGCGGTTCTTCCATCGCAGCCTGAATATTCATGTGGTAGTCGACGACGTTTGACACAAATTGTGCATGAGCCAACGGCTGATTCAACCCGCCCATGATGCCGAAGCCGATGTGCTCGTCGCCTCGCTGCATGAAGGCGGGGATGATGGTATGGAACGGGCGCTTGTGGCCGGCAAGCGCGTTGGGGGACGCGGGATCGAGCGAGAAAAGGCCTCCGCGATCCTGTAAAGCGAACCCCATGCCCAATACAGTTACATTCGATCCAAAGTTGTTGTAGTTGCTTTGGATGACGGAAACGATATTGCCTTCGCGATCAGCGACCGTGAAGTAGGTGGTATCGCTAGTGCCAAGCGCTCCGGGGGCAACCGTACAATTCGCTTTGGCTGGGTCGATGAGTGAGGCGCGTTTTGCGGCGTAGTCTTTTGACAGAAGCTGATCAACGGGAATCTTGCTGAAGCGCGGATCGCCGTCGCAGGCTTTCACGTCCGCATAGGCGAGTTTCATGGCTTCGATTCGGGTGTGCAATTCACCGGGACTGTGCGGACCGGCGGGATCGGGCTTGAACTGCTCCATAATGTTCAGCATTTCAAGCGCTGCCATGCCGTCGCCGTTGGGCGGGAGCTCGTACACAGTCCAATCTCGGTATTTCGTCGAAATCGGCTCGACCCATTCAGCAGAGTAAGACGCGAGATCCTCGGCAGTCATGGTTCCTCCGAGTTCGTCAGAGGTTTTTAGAATTGCCTTGGCAATTTCTCCCTTGTAGAACGCGGCCTCGCCCTGATCAGCGACCAGCGTGAGCGCGTGGGCGACATCGGGATTGCGAAACATCTCGCCGGTCTCCGGGACCTTGCTGCTGGGGAGAAATACGCGGCTGCTTTCCGCATTCGTCAGCAAGCCATCGCGGTCTCCATCCCACCAGTCGTGAATGATCTCCGCCACCGGGAACCCATGCTCGGCATAAGAGATCGCAGGTTGAAATAGGTCGCGCCAGGGCAGTTTTCCCCAGCGATCATGCACCTTGGTCCATCCGTCGACCACGCCCGGAACGGTGACAGAATCGACACCGAATTGTGGCATCGCCGTGATGCCCTTTTGGCGGAGATGCTCAATCGTGAGAGCTTTCGGCGCCCAGCCGCTTGCGTTCAGCCCGTAGATTTTGCCTGTCTTCGCCTCCCAATAAATGGCAAAGAGATCGCCGCCCATACCGTTGGAAGTGGGTTCGGTGACGTTGAGTACAGCGTTGGCTGCGATGGCAGCATCTATGGCGGAGCCGCCCCGTTCGAGGATGAGTGCCCCGGCTTGTGATGCCGAAACCTGACTCGTGGCAACCATACCGTACTGCGTGGCGACAACGGAGCGTCCGTAGGAACGATCCTGGGCGGACAGATTGAATGTCGTGAACAGGAAAACGAGCAAGGTGAAGGACAGTCTGAGTGCGGTCATGCGTGCGAGGCTCCAGATCAAGATACGCTACTGAATCGCTGAGTCTGCAACGACGGTATGAGCGTATCACTTGAAAAGCAAGATAGAAAAAGAGCGAAGGCTGCTGCATTCTGGTGAACGGCCCCATAAATCTGGGTCCGTACTTGAGCAGACTCAATTTCTGCTAGGACACGCATCGCTTCAGACACCGGAGCGTTATTTAAGGCGCTAGCGGAAACTGAACCAAGCCTCGAGCGACAACCTCGGACTGGAAGACACCTGATGGTGTGGTCATGGCCCAGAAGAGGACTTCTGGCCCGGGGTTGTCGGGAGTCCGCCGTGGCCCGTGACTTCAAAGTTGCTCGTCACCTTAGCACATCGAGTCTGGAGTGCATCCGAATATCTTGGAGTGGCCAACGATGTCCTTCATCGTTGCGACTCGTGGAGCCACGCCGTATTCTTGTTGTTCAGGTCTGATTTCATGGAGCCAATATGCGTTTCTGGCTGCTCGGCGGGCTGTTAGCTGCTCTGTTGTTCATCCCGTTTGCGTCGGCACAGTCGGCCACCGACCGGACGGCTGCAATCTCGGGTGTGGTTAAAGGCGTGGGTGATTCGCCCTCCGTTGTCTATCTGGAGTCCACCGACGACAATCCTACCCGCTACTACGACGGCTACCAAGTGGCGGCGGAAAAAAACGGCAGCTTCTCTTTTTCTGAGATCAAGCCGGGAACCTATCAGCTTCGTGCGGAGGCCTTTGGGTTCATGTCTGCCGCCCCTAGTGGCCACGAAACGGAAATCACCCTGCGCCCGAACGAGAAGCGCAAAGGCGTCACCATTGCCATGGTCCGCCGCCGTGCTATCTGTGGTCGCGTGACGGAAAACGGGAAACCTAAGCAAACATGGATGAACGCGTTTCGCTACGACACGGAGTTCGGGACACTTTCTGACACCTCACCTCCGAGTACAGAAGCCGACGGCAGTTTCTGGATTTCAGACCTCGATCCGGGAACATACTACCTCCGGGCCTACATGACATGGTATCCAGGCTCCTATAGTTTCAACGGCGCAAGCCCGATCAACGTCGGTCCCGACCCGGCTCCGGCAAAGTGCATCTTTGACATCCCGCTCCAATACACCGGGTGCCACGGAACCAAGGTGACCGGACAGATCTCCATCTCTCCCACCAGTGACGACACGCGGTACCGCGTGAATTTTCTGGAGCGCAACCCCAGCGGTGGCACGATGCCAACAGTAATGGCGATGAACCTGACTGGACCATATAAAGCTGGAGATTCCTTCAGCGGTACGGTGTGCCCCGGCGACTACGACGTTGTGCTCAGTGAGCAACAAGGAAATGTGATCTTTGATTCGCAAAGAGTGAACGTCGGTCAAACGGAGATTGATGGCCTGGTATTGACTACGCGACCGATGGCATCAATCAGAGGCGAGGTCCATTTTGAGGACATCACCCGTTATGCCAGCTGTCCCGGTCTCGGTGGACAGCACGTGGACATTCTCCGTCAGGGGGACGGCCAGTTTGAGAGCGCCACAATTGACAATAAGAACCGGTTCGAATTCCACAACGTTGCGCCCGGCGATTACTCGATCTCTCTTGGGCCCTTTCTCCGCGAGGCCGTCTACGTTAAATCGATCACCGTCGCCGGCAAACCCATTGAAGGCCGTCGCTTCTCCATCGCGCAGCCTGCACCGGCAACAATTGAGGTCACTCTGAGCGGGGACCTAGCGCACGCGAGCGGCCACATCTCTCCCGACCTCCGCCACGAGAAACGTTGGGAGGTCGCCTGGACTCGCCCCAAGGGCAGCGTCAGCGGCAAAGTTCAGGGCGACGTAGAAGGCGGCTACACTGTCAAACTGCTTTCGGCGCGGTTCAACTCAAACGCGTCTGGCGAATATTCGACACACACCTTGACTGACGGCACCTTTCACTTCGACTCTGTTGATCCCGGCGTGTACACGTTGCGAGCCGAGAGCGGCAATTCCCTTAAGTATGAATATGGATCGCGCCAAGCCGGCCAGCGCGGAACTCCGATCGTTGTTACTCGTGGCGCTCATCTGAAAGACCTAACACTATTTCCACCAAAACTCGGCGCGATCTGTGGTCGAGTTACAGATGCAGCTGGCACCCCGCGTTCAGCGCTCCGTATTTTTGTAGAAACCTTTGAAAATGGTCAGCTGGTCGATAAGTCGTGCGGCAACATTTACCTGGGCCACGAGTCAGAGGCGACGCAAACCGATTCGACTGGCCGCTTTCGCGCCGACAAACTTCCACCAGGAGAATATTTCTTCGCCTTCCCGTACGGCTATTTTTCGACATTCTTTTCAAGTGACGGCAGCCTGAGTGCAGCCACACCGCTCCAATTGCCGGTCGGCAAGGATCTCGGTTGCGGCGCAGAGTCGCCGATCGAACTTCGCGTGCCCGCTGTTATTAACCAAGGGCACACCATTGCCGGGCAAGTCGTCGGCGATCTGCCAAGGAGTGTGGGGACCGCTTTTGGGTGTCCATCACGTGGGACCTGCGCGGCTCTGGAGGCCACCCGTGGGCAGCAACTGCGAAACTGGACGACACTCACAAGTTCCACGTTGATCACGTGCCGAACGGACGATTCCTGCTCGAACTTTACAGCGCGTACGGTCCAGAACCAATGACGTGGTCAGGACCCTACGGTCCGATCTCTCATCTTCTGGCAACGCAGAGTTTCGAAGTGCACGATCAGGACGTTCTCGATATGCAAATCACCCCGATGCGCTTGCCCTCTGTCTCCGGCACTGTTCATTTCGAACACATCCCCGCGGAATGGAAGGGGTTCGATGTAAGCGCGCAATTTATAACGCTCGTCCCGAGCACTTATCGGGCGCCATTTTCCGCCAAGCTCTCGGCCGACGGCAGTTTCAATATCGACCCGGAGGACCCGGGCGACTACGAAGTCACATTTAACCAACTTCGCGATCCGCTTTACGTTCGCTCGGTCCTCATCGATGGGCACGAGGTCCGCGGGCGCTATCTTCGATTGAGCGACGCCCAATCCGCGCATCTGGAAGTATTCGTGAGCGGTGACGCCGGCCGTGTAAATGCTTCGGTCTCGCCTGATCCCTTGGTCCCCCTTCCTGAGCCTTCGGTCAGCGAAACCTGCGGCGGCCGACTCTGGCCGGAGTATCAACTATTCCTGTTTCCGGACCCGCTTTTGTTCAGCGAGTCCGGCTCTTCTCAACCAATCGAACCCCGCGTGATCAGAGGCTATAAGGTCGGATATGCTGACCATCCCAGCCTGCAAGCTGGTGCCGTGCCACCCGGCCGCTATCGCGCAGTCACCGCGGAGCACCTGTGGCCAAGCCCGTTTCTTGTACGACCTGATGGTCTGACAACTAACGAGGAGCGGCAGTGGTGGAGCGCAATCGCGGCGCTAGGCCAGCCTGCAACCGTTCAAGCTGGTGCGAAGCTTGAGATCGTGTTGCCTGACAGGACGATCGACGTTGAGAGACTTGCCGCCAAGTTCGGTATGTCATTGGATGCCAGCGGCTCCATTGCGCCATAGTTCTGACACACCCGCAACATCACCGGCAGCGTTACAGCCTCGTGGTAATGCGGCAGCCTCAATGCAACCTGCGAGGGTGATTTCTCACGGTCGAAGTTGGATTATGGCTGCACGACACTACTTTCTGGTTGTGTTGTCGGCCGAACATGAGGTTGTCCAGAAACGGGCTTGGAGGAGATCAATGGCGATCTCCGCGAAGAGGACTTCTGGCCCGAGATAAGTTCCGGTTTGCCCGTGACTTGGGCGCAATCCCGAGGCAGCGATTATGAGTTGCGAACGGGGCCTTCTGGCATTTGCAGACACTTTTCCCACTGTTACTTGAGTAGAACCAAATCGCGTGGATCAGATCCCCGCCTCCTGGCTGAAATACTGGTAATCCTCTCGCCAGCCGCCTTGGCCCAGGCCGATGGTTTTGTAACACTCGATGAACTCAATTGCGCGGATGTACTTCACCATCGTGAATCCAAGCTGCGTTTCGACGCGAAGTCGGAGCGGTGCTCCGTGCAAAATCGGCAGTGGCTGGCCGTTCATTTCGTAGGCAAGAATCGTTTGGGGATCTTCCGCCAACTCCAAGCGAATCGTGCCGTAGAAGTACCCCGGTCCTTGGGCATGTGGCTCCGATGTGGATTTATTGTCGAACGCGTAGAAAACGATGTAGCGGGCGGAGGGAAGCGGATGGCAAAGTCCGACGATGTGATGCAGAGATACGCCGCCCCACTCCGCAACGCCCGACCAGCCCTGGATGCAACAGTGCTTGGTAATTTGAGTTTGTTTCGGCATTGCGCGGAGATCCGCCAGCGTTAGATGCAGCTGCCTTTCGACCAATCCGCCGATTTCCAGGCTATAGTTCGCAAAGTTCTCGCGTACCATCGCCAGAAAATATTCTTCTTTCGGCGGCCGGCCGTTCACCCAGAAGTGTGGCGAGATGTCCGCATGTGAGTAATGCTGCGCGGACATTTCGTGGCCGAAGAGCAGTGAGCGCACCGGATCGGTGATCAACTGAGTGGCTTTCTGGACAAAGCGCGGGCGACGACGCGAACACACGGTTGTCACAGTATGGATGACCACTATGCCGGTCAACCCGGACAGCCAGACCACAAGAGCAAGCGTCAACTGCGCATCGTGCGTCTGTCCCAGAACAATAAGCGCCAGCTCTCTCCGAAAACCATGCAGAGCCACGATCGTGACGTGTCCAATGAAAAATACGATGAATGAACAAAGAGCCAGGAAATGCAGACTCCGTGCGCCCTGCCGTCCGTGAAAGATCCTGATATACCACGGGAAACGAGCGGCGACGGCTGGGGACATCGCCACTCCCGTCGCAATGCTGAACGGCGCGAGCAAGAATATGACTGCCGCGTAGCTCAACTGTTGCAGTGCGTTGTATCCTCCCGGGGTTTCCACGACGTGAAAACTCAGATAGCTAAGCATTGCATGCCATGCGTCCGGGACAATCTGCCAGGAACTCGGAATTAGCCGTCGCCACTCCGGCGTGACGAAGAGCATTACCACGTATGTCAAACCTGTCAGCAGCCACGCGAAATCCGCGAGAAAGTGCCAGTGCCGTCCGAGACCTAGATTTTCGTGGCCTGGCAGGGCAATCACGGACGGGAATGAACTTTCCTCGTCACTCGCCGTCCAGAGTCGGTCATCAGGTCTCTGCTTCTTCGTGAACTTGAGCCATTCGCTACCCGGCGTGCAATGATCGTTCCAGTAAAATCTCGGATGTGCACTCAAGATCTCGAGACCACTGCGGATGAGAAGCGAGAGGAGAAGAAAATTGAAGAAGTGCGCCGCCCGCAGCCACAATGGATAATCAAGAGGCATCTTTGATCACATTCTCAAACCTTGATTTTTCGGTTCTTTCGTAATCTTCCTCGACAACCAACTGGAGGAACTCGCCCCGCTTCCACGATTCCCGGCCGGGTACGTGATGCGATCACCTTGGACACGTGCAAAAGGAATGAGTGCATGAACTTGGGAACGCTTCATGCTCATAATGTCGTCAACCCGAATCCCGCGAACAGTCAGCGCATCGGCGATAAGGGAACGGTGACAACGCCATGGAACCGCTTCCGCACACATAATCGCGCTCCGCTTCTGCCCGGCCAATTTCAACAATCGGAGTAACCCTGCTTCGAATTCCGAGGTCTGCATATAATCAGCAAAGCCACGAAATGAGGTATTGCGCCAGCCCAGGTTCGTCGAATCGCGTCGCGCATAGCGTAAGCCCCCGAGCTTTCGCAAGTGCACGTAGCCGATCCTCGCGGCCCGCAGCTTTTTCGACAAGGTCTCCCGGTTGAACTGAGGGTTGTGTCTCGATCGCGGGACACTGCGTACGTCGATGACGCGCTCGACGCGGTGCGCCCGCAGAAGATCGAGGAACGCTTTCCATGTGCGGGTCGAATGCCCAATGGTCAACACAGCGGGCATTTCTGGAGCTTTCATACAAATCAAGTCCTCCGGTCCGCGTCGCTCACGACCGGATCATCGTCAGCAGCATTTTGAATCTACTGAGGGCCTTCAGAGAGTGAGGTTGATGTGCTGGCATGAGAACCGCTTCGCCTGCCGTCGTCCGTAGTGGCTTGCCAGAAACCGCAATTTCCGCTTCGCCCTCCAGCAGATGTGCCACTGCGTCGAAAGGAGCGGTATGCTCGCTTAAGCCTTGGCCCTCATCGAAGGCGAACAGCGTGACTGTTCCTGTCGCGCGGTGGACTAGCGTCCGGCTGACAACGGCTCCTTCCTGGTAATTCACGAGGTCGATCAAGCGGACGACTTCCGCGATGGGCATTTCACGCCTACTCTGCTCCTGCTGCGCACTCATCTTTGGTGACCTCCACTGCCGCCACTGTCTCGTCTTACCGGCCCGCTTCCATCAACGCTTGGCATTATCCGCACCGCAACCTCGGTTTTCCGCTGGCCCTCACGCTTATTCTTCGAGGCGCACCCAAACTTTTTGAATGCCCGCCTCTCGCTTACTCCGGCCTGGCGGACCAGGAACTAATCCAGGAACTTCAAGACCGTATCCTAGTTAAAACCCTGGGAAAAAGCGCTTCCGGTCAAAAAGAAACACATTTGGATTTCCAGCCCTAGGCATGACTGTGGAAGTATTGTCGGCAACCCTTCCCTTACCGGATTATGGAAGGGTTGCCCGTCATTCGGGGGTCTATGACCTTAGACCCGGTGTACAATACCCGCATTCCTGGGTCAACGGAGGTAATCGTGCTGATCATGCTCCGGGGAATTGCACTCAAGAGTTTCAGCGGAATTGTT
>Ga0208821_1001266_pt1 | contig 14942 bp, 13 predicted proteins | sample June2015DPH_20_5_FD_184720 | JGI IMG/M metagenome (GOLD analysis project Ga0208821, IMG submission 184720) | Peatland microbial communities from SPRUCE experiment site at the Marcell Experimental Forest, Minnesota, USA - June2015DPH_20_40... | ecosystem: Environmental > Terrestrial > Soil >... | reverse complement strand
ACTGCCCAAGCGATCACCGCCACCGCACACAAAATCGCACGAATTCTCTATCACGTCTTATCGACGAAAGAACCCTGCGCAGAAACCGTTTTCCACCGTTGTGATGAACAGGCACAGCGGCGAGCCGGAATGCGCCTCCGTAAACAGGCAGCTCGACTCGGCTTTCAACTCCTTCCTATCCCAACAGGAGAATAAGAGTTAGTTCCTCAGGAGCCCGTTTCTGGCCAACTTCCGAGTAGCCGACCAACCAGGAGTTATCTCGCCGCTTCCACGTCTCCCTTCCCAAAGCAATTTTTCCGGGTTCGACACACTCGGGCCAAAGCCGCCATTTTGTTGACGGGTTAGGATGTGGCGACGGGAAAATCGGCTCCACCCCCCACCGGAGGGCCAGGGGCCGGTCACGTCGCTGACCGCATTGCTGTCAACTTCGACATCGATGCGAAAGGTGTCTGCAAGATCTCGAAGCCGGCCGCCCGGTCGTGGAGTTGGGAGAGCGGGTAGGGCTCCCATGACCTGCACCCGCACTGTGTACAACTGCGCCAAGCTACTGGCGCAATGTGCCACTCCGCCGCCGCCGAAGTGAGCGGTGCCCAGGAGACGCTCCAGCCCGGTAGCAAGAGGCGGCGGTTCTGGCTTTCCGCTTCTCACCCGAATTCGCCATCCCTGCTCCGAGCAACCATTTTCGTTGGTTCCAGGCAGCCGCTCGGTTTGCCTTCCGGCAAGCTTCCATCGCCTTTTTTCATCCGCCCGACAAAACTATTTGCTGGGGGCTTGACAACGGGGGTATACTTCCTTCGTTGTGTGGTCCACTTATCGGACCACTTGGAGCCCCAGGTTGCCCACGGCCATCAAGCTCGACTTCGAGGTTGTCCGAAGGAACAAGGTCTACGAAGAAGTCGCCAAGCAGATTGAACGTCGGATTCTGAAAAAACTGAAACCCGGTGACAAACTGCCCTCGGAACGCGAACTGGCAGAGCTGCTGAGAGTAAGCCGCAGTTCCATTCGGGATGCGATTCGAGGCCTGGAGCTGATGGGCTTGGTTGAGCCCCGGCAGGGCGCCGGGACGATCGTTCGCGAAACCTCCGCCGAGTCGGTGGTCCATCCTTTTGCTAACGCGCTGAAGCGGCGGCGGGAACTGGTGAGCGAGCTTCTGGATTTCCGCAAGATGCTCGAACCGCCGCTGGCCGCGCGCGCCGCCACCCACGCTTCTGCCGAAGAAATTTCCGAGATGGAAGAGATTCTGCAGCGGCAAGAGGAAAAGCAGGATCAGGGAGATGCCGCTGTGGCTGAGGACGCGGAATTCCATTACAACGTTGCTCTGGCTTCCGATAACAGTGTCGTGCTGAAAGTGCTCGACATTCTCATGGACCTGCTGCGTGACACGCGGGAACGCTCTTTGCAGGTGGAAGGGCGCCCGCAAAAGTCGCTCGCCGGCCACCGGCGGATCCTGGCTGCCATCAAGCGCCGCGATGCCGAAGCGGCAAAGGCGGCTATGCGGCGTCACATTGAAGACGTCGAAGAGATCGTACTTAACAAGTTTTGACCAAGGGAGGGTTTTCCCCTTGGGTTCGGATATTCGCGATTCGCAATTCGTGGGAAAGCGATCGCGTCACATTGAGCAAAGCGGGTGCCTCTGCCGAGGGCCAAGGGTGAGCCCTCGGGCAGGCTAGTCTGGGGACTATCAGATTGACTGACCTGGGAAATGACATGACCCGCGGGGCCATCGCGTCTCACGAGCCGGATCACATGGAGATGCAGACCCTCACACTGCGCGTTGCCGAGGCGCAGGTCGAGGACGTCGGCCACGCCATTGCGCGACTGGCGCCAGCCGACCTGCTGCGCATGGGTGCCCGAGCAGGCGACGTGCTGAAGATCGCCGGCGGCACAATCGGGGTCGCGCGTGCCGAGCTTTCGGACGACGGATACGAAGGCATGATCCAGATCGATGGCACGTGCCGCAGTAATTGCAGTGCGGGGCTGCAGGAGCAGGTGACGGTGACGCCCATCGAGCACGAGCAGGCAGTGGCCGTCCGCTTCGCGCCGTTGTGGGTGGGCGCCGCGCCCGCCACCATCGCACCCGATCGGATGCTCGAGGATCTGGTGGGAGTCCCGGTCATCGCGGGCTGCACGGTGCGTGTGCCGACGTTTGCCAAGGCGGTGAACTTCCAGGTTGTGCGCACGATTCCTTCGGGACCTGTCGTGATCGGGAAACGCACCGACCTTCGGGTCGTTGATGGCGAGCAGACTCCGGCTCGCGCTCCGGCCGTGTCCTACGAAGATATCGGCGGACTGGAGCGCGAAGTGGCGCGAGTGCGCGAAATCGTCGAGCTGCCGCTGAAGTACTCGCGTATCTTCGAGCGCTTGGGAATTATTGCGCCGAAGGGCGTGCTGTTGTACGGTCCGCCGGGCACGGGCAAGACCCTGCTTGCCCGCGCGGTAGCCGCCGAAAGCCGCGTGCATTTCATTCACCTCAACGGCCCTGAGATTATGCGGAAGTTTTACGGCGAGAGCGAGGCGAAGCTCCGCGAGGTTTTCGAGGAAGCGGCGCGCCACGCGCCGGCGATCCTCTTTATCGACGAGATCGACGCCGTGGCTCCCAAACGCGCCGAAGTGACTGGCGAGGTTGAAAAGCGCGTGGTGGCGCAGCTTCTCAGCTTGATGGATGGCTTTGTCGCGCGCGGCCAGGTCATCGTCATCGGCGCGACCAACATCCCCGAGGTTCTTGACCCGGCGCTGCGGCGTCCCGGCCGCTTCGATCGCGAAATCGAAATTGGGGTTCCGAATACGCAAGCGCGGCTGCAAATCCTCAGGATCCACACGCGCGCTATGCCGCTCGCGCCCGACGTCGACCTCCAGGAGATCGCTGAACATTCCCACGGCTTCGTCGGCGCCGATCTCGAGGCTCTGGGACAGGAAGTCGGCATGATTGCCTTGCGCCGCTTCCTCTCCGCCTTCCCACTCGAAACCGACGGCGCTCAATCTACTGAACTGGGAGCGCTGCAGGTTACGCGCGACGACTTTCTCGCCGGTTTGAAGGAAGTCGAGCCCATCGCGACTCGCGAATTCTTTATTGAGAAGAGCGCGTCGACGTTCGCATCCCTCGGAGGTCTTCACGAGGTGAAACGGTTGCTCGACGCCGTTTTCGAGCATACTCACATGCGCGACGAGATCTATGAGCAGGTTGGACTGGCGCCGCCGCGAGGCATCCTGCTAACCGGACCGTCAGGTACCGGGAAGACTGCGATGGTGCGCGCTCTCTCCGGTGAAAAGCAAGTCCCGCTCATCGCCATTGATGGCCCGCAACTGTACTCGAAGTGGTTGGGCGAATCTGAACGGGCGCTGCGCGAAGTTTTCAAGAAGGCGAGACGGGCAGCGCCCTGCATCCTGTTTTTCGACACGATTGACGCGGTCGTGCCCAAGTTCGGCGCCGAACAGTTCGGCACCGACGTTTATCAAAGGATTCTCAGCCAACTCCTGCGTGAGATCGACAACTTGCGCGACGTCAAAGGCGTGATCCTACTCGGAGCGACGAATCGTCCCGAGCGGATCGAGCCGGCGCTGTTACGAAGCGGGCGCTTCGACTATATTCTACCGTTCGCCAAACCCGACGCTGCTGATCGCGCAGCCATCATGCGGCTTTGCTGCCGGCGCGTGCCGCTGGCTCCCGATGTCGATTTCCAGGAGTTCGCTGGCCGGATGGAAGGGTGCACAGGCGCTGATATAGAAAGCCTGTGCAAGAAGGCGACTCTATTAGCGATTGCGGAATTTCAGGACGGCACTCGCGTCGCGCCTTTCGTCGTCTTGCGGAGCGATTTCCTGGCGGTTCTGGAGTCCGATCGTGGCAGTCCCAAGCAGGTGGCAGTCATAAACAAACGGAAAAGGGTGAGCGTGCTGGGCAATGGCACAGAGGATTTGTCGCCTGATGTATCTGACTAAGTTCGGTCGTTAGTCATTGGTCGTTTGCGAACGACTAATGACCAATGACTATCGACCAACGACCAATAAACGACGAGGGTTGATCATGAGTTATACGGAACTTACTGTTTGGACGCGCGGCATCATTATGGACAAAGAGGGCCGCGACATCGTCAATTCCATCTCCGCTTCCGCCCGGCTGGAGGGCAAGTTCGCCCAGGCGATGGAGAACTACGTTGACAATCCCGATCGTACCAACGCCCCGACACGCAAGTACTGTCGCGTGAGCGACGGCGTGATCGAGAATGAACTCACCTACGAAAACGATCAACCCAACATCGTCGTACTAGTCGAGGGGACGATGGTCAAGGGGTGGGATTATATGCGCGGGATGCCTCCGGGCGGAACGCTGGTGATCAACACGCACTACACCCCGGAATACATGATTCGTTTCGTGCCGGGTGCCGAACGGCTAGCCCAACTGGTCTGTGTGGACGCCGCTCACCTGGCCGACCACAAATGGCTCTACTACCGGCTGGGAGAGCTCGGTCTCGACCGTCTTTCGACCGAAGGCGCCGCCGAGCGTAATAAAGCGATCGCACCCGATATCGCCGCTCCGCTCATTGCCGCCGTCGTGAAGACTACGGGCATCGTCAAGATGGAGACGATTGAACCGATGATCGCGAACAAGAGGGCATTCGAAATTGCACTCGACAATTTGCACATCATGCCGCTGAACCCAGTGGCTGCGTAGGAAGGAATACATGTCAACAAAAGGCACACGCATCCCCGACCGCCTCAAGATCCCGTTCGCCGGCATCACACCGGCGCCAACGCAAGAGAAGGGGCAGGACCTGTTCCCCACCGGCAACTGGCGTTCGATCCGGCCGGTGTACCGAGACAAGTTGCCGCCCTGCAACAACGCTTGCGGAACCAACGAAAAGATCCAGGGCTATCTCGACCTGGTGAAGCGCGGCAAGTATCTGGACGCCTACGCGCTCATCAAGGAAGACATGCCCTTCCCCTCGATCACGGGCCGTGTGTGTTATCACCCGTGCGAGCAAGCCTGCAACCGTGGGAAGTACGATGAAGCCATCTCGATTCGCGCGGTCGAGCGGTTTCTTGGCGATCTCGGACAGGCACTGACACGCGACGTTGTCAAAGCCGGGGCGCCCAACGGCAAGAAAGTCGCCGTCGTTGGATCGGGTCCCGCCGGCCACAGCGCCGCGTACCAACTGGCGCGCCTCGGCTACAAAGTGACCATCCTTGAGAAGTCGCCGAAAGCAGGCGGACTCAATCGCGGCGGCATTCCGGACTGGGTGCTCCCGCAGCACGTGCTCGATCGCGAGATCGAGCGCCTCGTCGAGCTCGGGATCACGATCAAGACTAACGTCGAAGTCGGCAAGGACGTCACTTGGGACGATTTGAAAAAGAACTACGACGCCGTCGTACTGGCCGTCGGCCTCACCGAGCCCAACAGCGTGCGCGCCGAGGGCGAGAACAAGGAAGGCGTGCTTTATGGACTTCCGTTCCTTCGCGACATCGGCATGGGCACATCAAAAGTCAAGCTGGGTGCTCGGGTCGCCGTCATCGGCGGCGGTAACACCGCGATCGACTGCGCACGTGAAGCGTTGCGGCAAGGCGCCGTAGAAGTGACCATGATCACGGTGGAGGCCACGCCCGAGGAGATGCCGGCCGTGTTGGAAGATCTCCGCGACATGCTTGAAGAAGGGGTGGAACTCGTGCACCGGCGGGCGGTGACCGCCGTGCTCGGCAACGGCAGGATCGAGGCCTTGCAACTGCATCCGGCGCGCTTCTCCGGCGCCATCAACGCTTCGCCGATCATCATTAATCGAGAAGTCCCCCCCGAACGCTTCCACGTCGACAACGTGATCATCGCGGTGGGACAGCGGGCGTCGCTCGGTTGGCTGCCAGACGAGTTCAAGACCGAGCGCGGAACGATCAAGATCGACCGCTTCGGACGTCTCGGCGACACGAATATTTTTGCGGCAGGCGACGTAGTGCAGTTGGGCGCGGGTCAGCCGCTGATGGTGGTGAATGCGGTTGGTGACGGTAAGCGCGTCGCCTTCAATCTGGACAAGGTGCTGCGCGGCGAGTCGTTGCAGCCGCGGACAATTCCCATCGACGTCATCTTTGATTTGAACCGCATGAACATGACGTATTTCCCGCACTTCCCCCGCGTCCACCAGGAGATGCTGCCGTCGGCCAGCCGGCGCAAAACGCAGGAGGAAGTGATTCAGGCGTTATCCGAAGAGCAGGCAGTCGAGGAGGCCAACCGCTGTTTCAGTTGCGGCACCTGCAACGCCTGCGACAACTGTTACCTGGTCTGTCCCGAGCCGTGCATCGCGCGTCCCTCGCGCGCGAATGGCCTCTATAAGATTCTGGTCGACTATTGCAAAGGTTGCCGCGTCTGCATCGAGGAATGTCCGACGGGCTGCCTGGAAGGTGTACCTGAACTCGACTTCGATACCGGCGTCGTGCGCATGGATACCGCGTTCGCCATTTCGCCCGGACTGCACGGACGGCAGGCGGAAGAGTTGAGGAATCTGGGCGAGCGAGCGGCGAAGAACATTTAGAAGCGGAACATCTAGAAATTGGAGTGAATCATGGCAACGGTTACTGAAACAAAGAAGAAGACGGTCCGGATCAACGGCTGTGTCGCGTCGGCGCAGGCGGCGAAGTACGCAGATGTCGATGTGATCGCAGCCTACCCGATCCGGCCTTACACGGCGACAATGATGGCGCTCGCACAAATGGTGGCCAATGGAGAACTCGACGCCGAGTACATCGTGGCTGACAGCGAACACTCTCAATTAAGCATCGCGCACGGTGCTGCGTCGAGCGGCGCGCGCGTTTTCACCGGAAGTTCGGGGGTTGGCGTGCAGTTTGCGTACGAACTCTATTCGCCGATCTCGGGCAGTCGTATGCCGGTGCAGATGATGATCGCCGACCGCACGCTCGATCCGCCCGGCGATTTCGGCTCCGAGCATACCGACGCGCTCTCGACGCGCGATATGGGGTGGCTCATGGGCTGGTCGTGCGATGCCCAGGAAGCATTCGACAATCACCTGATGGCCTATCGCATCGGTGAGGACCCGCGCGTGCTTTTGCCCCAAATGGTCTGCCAGGATGGTTTCTTCGTCTCCCATATCACGACTGACGTCGAATTGCCCGATCCGGGCCAGGTGAAGGAATTCCTGCCTCCTTACAAGCATCCTTACCCACTCGATCCGAGGCATCCGGTGTCGCACGGCCCGCAGATCATGCCCGAGCAGGGTCCGCCGCTGCAGTTGGAGCGCGCCCGCGCCATGGAAGAATCGATGGCGGTCATTGAGCAGGTCCACGACGAGTTCGCGAACATCTTCGGACGACGATACGACCCTTGGGTCGAAGAGTTTATGACTGATGGCGCCGACGTTGTCTTTTTCATGCAGGGCGGCCACGCGGTGACGGCTCGTTTCGCAATCCAGCACATGCGTGATCGAGGCCTGAAGGTCGGTCTCGTGCGGTTGCGCACCATCCGGCCATATCCGACCGATCGCGTGCAGGAGGTCCTCAGTAAGTTTAAAGTGGTCGGCGTGATTGAGACCAACATGGGACTCGGCAGCGTGAGCAGCGGCGGCATGCTCTATGCCGAGGCCGCCGCGGCTCTCTACGAAAGCCCACAGCGGCCGCTCGTCTTCTCGTTCATGGCGGGCATGGGCGGCGAGGCGATCGTGCTGAAGGAATTCTATTGGATGACTGAGAAAATGATGCAAGTGCAGAAACGTGGAAAAATCGAAAAGCGCACACATTGGGTCGGATTCGAAGAGTAAGAGCAGTGGAGCGCCGGGCGTCCTCGCCCGGCTACGGAGGAACTGAGTATGGCGACAATAGAGGTTCAGCGGCAGCTACTGCCGATTCTCGACAGCCCGAATCAGGGCGCGCGTTTCTACAACCCGGAATTACCTTCGTCCGAGCCGTTCGTCCCCGGCCACCGCACCTGTGCGGGCTGCGGGCCTTCCATCCAGTACCGTATGACGAGCAAGGCCGCGGGTGACAATACGATCCTGGTCGGACCGACAGGCTGCATGTATGTGGCGAACAGTTCGTATTTGTGCACGCCCTACAATGTGCCCTGGGCGCACACCCAGATCGGAAGCGCCGGCAGCTTCACCGCGGGCGTCGCCGCCGCCTATGAAGCCATGATCCGCAAGGGCAAGTGGAAAGGCGCCTATCCGAACATCATCTGCGAGGCGGGAGACGGCAGCGCGTCCGACATTGGCCTCGCCTCGATTTCAGGCGCGCTCTATCGCAATCACGACTGCCTGATTATCTGCTACGACAACGAGCAGTACGCCAACACCGGCATCCAGGCATCGTCGCGCACGCCCTACGGCGGCATGACGACCTTCTCCCCTCCCGGCCCCCTTATTCCAGAGGCGAAGAAGCTGTTTCCAAAGGACCTCGCCCGCATGATGGCGGCGGGCCATCCTCACTGCTATGTAGCGACCGCGAGCGTGGGCTATCCGATCGACTTGATGAACAAGGTACGCAAGGGACTCAACCACAAGGGCGCTGCCTACCTCATGGTCTACACCCCCTGCCAGAAGGGCTTCGTGTACGAGACGCCGCGCTCGATCGATCTTGGTCGGTTGGTCGTCGAATGCGGGCTGTACCCGATCTGGGAGTGGAACCCCGAAAGTCGTTCTTACGATTACAGCTTCCGCCCACAGAGCATGCGGCCGGTATCCGAGTACCTAAAGTTGCAAGGACGCTTCGGCCACCTCCATGCCGAGCACATTGCCACTTTGCAGAGATTTGCCAACGAGCAATGGCGAATGATGGGAGTCGAGTTGCCCGAGGTCTTGATCCAGGCCGCGGATGCGAAAAATCTGTTCAATATGGCGGCTGCTGAAGAAGCCGTGACTGTGGCGGAAACCGTATGAATACCAAAGCAACTCTTCCTCCTGCGCCTGCACCCGCGCCTGCGGCTCCCGAGCCGCAGGAAAGCTATATCGTCAGCGAAGGCAAGAAACGCGGCGCGGCGCGCGACGTGCGGCCGGAAGCGGCGTTCGACCGCTACTACACGGTCCTGCGTGTGCATGCGGGCGACGCCATCCTCACGGACAACTGGCATACCAACGAAGTGCTGGATCACGCGCGCAACAACTTCGAGGGATACACGTTCGCGATGCGCACCTTGGAGGCCTGGGGCGCGATGATCGAAAACGACCGTCGTGCCTACTACACGGCCGGCGGGCGAATATGGGTCATGGATCTGGAGCCCTGCGAAGGCAAGAAGCCGCGGCTGCCTGGCGCCGGAGCCGGCAAGAAGTAGCGTACGCTTGCGCCGCATCCTGCTCATCGACGACACGCCGGAGATTGCCGAGCTGCTGACATTTGCGCTGCGTGACCGCAGCTACGAGGTCTTTGCAGCGGGATACACCGTCACCGTCAACGAGCTGATTCTCGAGCAGCGCGCCGATGCGCTCGTGCTCGACTGTTCCTCCTACGACATGAGCGAGTCGCTCTTCGACGCCGTGCGTCACCATCCGGATCACGCCCAGCTTCCCGTCGTCATCATCAGCGACACACCGGAGATTGCGGACGCGAGCCTTCGTTCCCGGAACGCGCGAGCAGTCTTGCTCGTTCCAAAACCGTTCACCGGGGCGCAGGTAGCAAGAGCGCTCGATCAGCTTCTGGAATAGATATGCCATTGTGGAGCATGGACGAGTGGCAATACGTCGAGCGCGAGGTCGTCACCGACCCGAAGGGTAGGCAGTGGACTGTGGCGCTGATGGACGTGCTCGGTCAGGAAGGGGATCCTGACAGGCCGGACAAATTGCTCGAACTTCAGTATTCATCGGGCCGGTATTTCACGCTCATCTACTCGGCTAGTGGAGCGCTCCAGCGGGAACGCGGCTACGCCCTTCTGCCGGAGGCGGAGAACGCATACCGAGACTTGATGGTGGCCGTCATCGATGGTCGCCTCGATCCGTCACAACCGGTGTTCCGGCAGGACCTGGAAGATTGATTCTCATTGCTGTCGATCCAAAACCTGCCGGTGGAGAGTCGGGCATCCCCGCCCGTCTCTCCATCGTATTTTGGCGCGTTCTACCGGCCCGGATCCAGATCTCTCATCACGACACGAAGCACCTGCCCGGCCTGTCGCGCGTCACGCTCGGAAACCGTCGCCTTGGGGCCGCTCTCGCCGTCGGCATTGGTGTGATCGCGATACGTCCGCGCGACGGCGGGCAGCCGGGCGCACCCGCCGCGAATGAGTCCCGCCCTCTCTGCGACGGCGACCCGCGTATCGAACGTCCAATCGGCAATCTTTCCTGCGGGTGCGCCCGAGGCAGCCAGTGCACCCAGCCCCTTGTGTTCCAGCGCGTCGGTCACAATGGCCTCCAGGATTCCGCAACAAGTGCGCAGCGCCGAGTCATAGTCCTCTTGCTCGAGGGCGCGCCGACTATCGGTGTAGGCCTGCTCGACAACCGGTCGGAGCTCGGCGTTATGAACGAACTCGAAGCGGGGAGGCGGCGGCGCCTCCGATGATGCAGAAATGACAGGGCCATCGTTCGTCCGGGAGAGCGAGGCAACGGCTTGTTCGAGGACGTCGAGCAGTCGCTTGACGATCTCGGCCGGCTCCGCCCCTTCAACGGCATGGCCGGCCGTTGAGCGCATCAGGAAGGCTTCGCTAAACGACCGGGCAAGCCAATGAGCCTTGCTGCCTCCGGACAATTGATTGACCGTTACCCCGCAGTCTTCCTGCCAGACGCGAGTGGCCGTGATCGCCGACGTGTTGGAGGGATCAGTCGCCAACGTCTCGCGAACCTGACGACCGCGGCGGATCAGGCCATCGAGGTGGGACAGGTAAGTTTCGATCTGGGCTCGCAGGCTCTCATCCATACTTCAGCATAGTAGACCAGTTGATGATCCCGTCCTCGTCTACCGCCGCCGCCCTGACATCGGGCGTCCTACCGATGGCCATCAGCGTCATGAAGCCGCCGCAAGAGCCGCCGTAGATGCCGATTTTCCTGGGATCGACGTAACCCGTGGCTTTGAGGAAGTCTACGCCGGCAATCTCGTCTTTGAGATCGCCGCCGCCTAAGTCCTGAAAGTTAGCCTTTTGGAAATCCAGGCCATAACCGTGGACCCGCGCGGGTTAGGAGCGAGTGCCTGAAGGCGCTTTTGGGGCAATCCTGAAGAGAACCGCAAAGTCTATGAGGAGGACTCGCCGATCACTTACATTCGCAGCGAGAAGGCGCCTTCACTCGTGCTGCAGGGCGACAATGATCCGCGCGTGCCGAAGGAGGAGGCGCAACAGGTTGTCGATATCCTCAAGAAAGAAGGCCGGGTCGTGGATGTTCACTATTACCCGAATGAAGGTCATGGCTTCGTGAAACGCGAGAACCAAATTGACTCCATCCGGCGCACCATCGCCTGGTTCGATCAATATCTCATGGGAACAAGCCCCGCACCATAGAACTAAACGGCTCAATGAACGAGCCAGAAAACTGTTCTAAAACTTGAAAACCCTATTGACGTCCGATTCTGGGCGGTTGACGGGCAACCCGGAAGTTATTCCGGGCCAGAAGTCGGCTTCGAGGAGATCATCCATTTGATCTCCCCGAAGCTCGTTTGTGGATAACTTCCGGTCGGCCGACAAACCAGTAGTAATCTCAAGCCACTCCGAATCGAAATGCCGGGTAGCCAGTGCGGGACAGTCCCTCATTCGTTGACCAGCGGATACCGCATCCTTATTATCGTGACTTTGGGCACAGCAGAAGGCGAGGGCGATTCAAGCAGCTTCCAGCATGTCCGTAAGCAAAGACCATAACGCCGACAACGCGATTGACTTTCCGAGCGCGGATCACGCATTCGCTCCTAAGCCAAGCCTGGCGCGTCAACTTGGGCTGTTCGACGCCACCATGCTGGTCATGGGCGGCATCGTCGGTTCCGGCATATTCATAAATCCCTACGTGGTGGCGCAACAGGTTCATACCCCAGCGTTGATCCTGGGAGCCTGGATTTTTGGCGGGGTTGTTGGAGTGGGCGGCGCCTTTATATGGGCTGAACTGGCGGCCACGCTGCCCGAAGTGGGCGGTCAGTACGCTTACCTGCGCGAAGCCTATCACCCAGCGGTTGCATTTCTGTATGGATGGGTGTTGCTGCTTGTCATCCAGACCGGAGGCATGGCGGCTGTATCGATCACCTTCGCGCGCTACTTTCTCGAGCTTACCGGCGTACACGCGCCAGACTGGATCGTGGCGACGGCAGCGCTTGCTACCCTGACACTCATCAACTGCCTCGGCGTAAAAACCGGCGGACGGACGCAGAGCGCGCTTATGGTAATGAAAATCGTCGCCGTATCTGCCCTGGTGATCGCCGGGCTGACCTTGACCGGCAAGCATGTGACCGTAACGACCGCAGCTGAGCGGGAGTGGTCGCTGACATCGTTCGGCGCAGCTATGGTGCCGGTGCTATTCGCCTACGGAGGATGGCAGACGGCGAACTTCCTCGCGGCAGAAGTGAAGGAGCCAGAGAAAAACCTGCCCCGAGGACTACTGCTCGGAGTTCTCGGCGTAGTGGTGTTGTACATCGGCGTGAACTGGGTGTGCCTGCGCTCGCTCGGACCGCTGGCGCTGGCTGCAACCACCACCCCAGCCACCGCCGTGATGCGGATGGCATTGGGCCAGCGGGGTGCGACGTTCATTGCGGCGGCGATCGCCATCTCGACTCTAGGGTTTCTAAGCCAGTCGATCTTGACTGGACCTCGCGTGTACTTTGCCATGGCCGATGACGGCCTGTTCTTCCGCGCCATAGCGTGGCTGAATCCACGCACACGCGTACCCATAGTTGCTATCGTCCTGCAAAGCGTGTGGACGATTGTAATCGCGCTCTCGGGCCGCTATGAGCAAATTTTGAATTACGTCATTGCGATGGATTTTCTATTTTTCGGGCTGACTGCTACAACGATCTTCGTGTTCCGTCGGCGGGCCGCGCGCGGCGAGATGAACGCCAGTCACGGTTATCGTATGCCGGGGCACCCGGTGAGCACGGCGATATTTGTCGCGATATGCTGGTGGGTCGTTGCGAATACGATCTACCGCTATCCTCGGAACAGCCTCATCGGTTTTGTTCTACTGCTGGCGGGCATTCCCGTGTACTGGTTTTGGAGCCTGCGGGCACAGTCGCGATCTGCTGATTCGTAATCGGATTTTTCTGCAATCATTCTTTTAAAATCAGTTTCTGCAATGAGTGGAGCAAGACATGAATGATTTGCGGCCGGATGCAGTTTCGCGCTATCTGGCGTGGGCCAAGCTGCACTCCAATGCGCGCTTCAACCTGACGTCCAGTGGGGTCTTTGACTATCCGCTGGCTGAATTGCCGGTTCACATCGAGGACCTCGAGATTGGCGGGACAGGGGCCTACGGTTATCCACCGCTGATGGAGCGGTTGGCCGCGAAGGCGGGCGTGCCTCAGGAAAGCGTCGTCTACACCCTCGGTACATCCATGGCCAACTTCGTGGCACTCACGGCACTCGTCCACCGAGGAGACGAGGTACTGATTGAGCGGCCGACGTACGACCCGCTGCTGACTATTCTCGATCACATTGGGGCCAAGGTATGCCGCTTCGAACGTCTCGCGGAAAAGGGATTCAAGCTAGGACTGGGAGAACTCGAGCGTAAACTCACGCCCCAAACGCGTCTTGTGATTCTCTGCAACCTTCACAACCCAAGCAGCGCCCTTGCCGATGAGGGCACTATGCGGCAGGCAGGCGCGATGGCGGCCAGGGTTGGAGCGCGCGTCCTGGTGGACGAGGTGTACCTTGAGAGCCTGTTCGACCAGCCCTGGCGTTCTGCGTTTCATCTTGGAGCGAATTTCGTTGTGACCAGCAGCCTGACCAAGGCGTATGGGCTGAGCGGCATTCGCTGTGGATGGATTCTGGCTCAGCCGGACCTGGTGCAGCGCATGTGGCAGGTCGTTGATTTCACCTACGGAAGCCCAGTGCATCCCGCCGAACTCCTCGCAGTGATTGCCCTCGACAATCTCGATCGGGTGCGCAATCGCGCCCGCGCGCTGCTGGAAATGAATCGCGTGCTGGTTAACGAATTCCTGGCTAGCCATCCGGACCTCGATTGTGAGCCAAGCCGCTTCGGCACTACAGTGTTTCCGCGGCTCAAATTGGGCCGTACCGAAGAATTTGTGGAGATGCTGCGGGAGCAGTTTGAGACCGGTGTAGTGCCAGGAGAATTTTTCGAGCAACCACAACACTTCCGAATTGGTTTTGGCGGAGCCACAGAGACAGTGCGCGGTGGGCTGGAGCGGCTGAGCGCCGCACTCGAAGCATTCCAGCAGCGGTCCCGCTAGCGAGAATCAGCTGTTGTTCCCTGAAAGCTTCCGAGCGATTTTGGTGGATTACGGCCTAAGCGCAAGCTGTGCCCCGAGACGGACTCTCAGCGACGATGGCCATAAGTCCTCTTCGAGGAGATGATCCATCGATTTCCTCGAAGCCCGTTTCTGGCCAATCAATAAACGTTGATTAGTTCGGTGGCCACAAGGGCGTTTGAACGAAGCCGCTTCGCGGCGGACGCTTCGCGTGTAGAAGATGCAAACGTCTGAACTTCGGTATTGCACGATGGACGGCCCCGACGCTAGAATGACGCCGATGAATGCGAGGAGCCATATATCGATGAGCATCAATAACAGCCTTTTGGCCAAAGTCCCCGTCTGGCAGGGCTTTTGAGACAACAATCGATTCAATTCCCATAGCGCCCCCGTCTGCCGCATCCAGGGGCGGCTTCCTTCAAACGACCCTATCGAAACTGCCCCGACCCCACGGACCTGGGCATCCCCGCATTTCTGCTTCGGGGCAGTCCCGATAGGGATCTATCGTTTATCGGTACGAATCCCGAAAACGCAGCCAACTTCTGTATTGCCCGTCAGAACGAAGCCGCTCGCGCGGCGGACGCTGCCGCGTGTATAGACACAAGCCTCGGAACTGTCCTCTTGAAGAATGG
>Ga0208821_1001264_pt1 | contig 14947 bp, 9 predicted proteins | sample June2015DPH_20_5_FD_184720 | JGI IMG/M metagenome (GOLD analysis project Ga0208821, IMG submission 184720) | Peatland microbial communities from SPRUCE experiment site at the Marcell Experimental Forest, Minnesota, USA - June2015DPH_20_40... | ecosystem: Environmental > Terrestrial > Soil >... | reverse complement strand
CATCTTGCGGCTGCGCCGTGAGTCTGGCGGTGAATCCTGTCGGAGAGCCGGATGCGGGAAATCCGCACGTCCGGTTCGATGAGCGGGGATGGGAAACGGGACGACGCTCGAGTCGCTACCGCGCCCATCCTCGACTCTACTGATAATAAAGGAGATTCGCGTTGAAAGCCGCAAAGTTATTGAAAACACAGTGCTTATACGAAAAGCGGAAGGCAGAAGATTCTTACGGCTGGAATTTCCCTAATTTGTCCCACCCATTTCCAGTTGGTCTACTTTTGACCTTCGACCTTTGACTTGTCGGGCAGCACTGATACGGGCTGTTCGTCATTCGTAGAAGAATAAGGCCACCGCCTGTCATTCTGAGCGAAGCGAAGAATCCCCGCATTTAAAAGCTCAATCAGTGCGAAAAAATGCCGGGATTCTTCGCTTCGCTCAGAATGACAGGCAATGGGGTTATCCTCTACGAATGACGGACATTGCGTATGAGAGTTTCAAACATGCTTTGCCAGCAAGAATCGGGTTGCGCCGATCTTCCATCCTGCCCATCATGGATTAGGATGGCAAGGAGGGAAGATGCAAATGCAAACCAAATTTGAAGACTACCAGCGCATCGAGAAAGCCATACAGTTTCTCGCGGAGAACTATCACCACCAGCCGAGTTTGGACGAAGTGGCGCGGAACGTCAACCTGAGCGAATATCACTTCCAGCGGCTCTTTCGGCGCTGGGCAGGCATCAGCCCCAAGCGCTTGGTGCAGTTTCTGACACTGGAACATGCCAAGAAGGTCCTCGAGGAATCCCGGAGCGTGCTGGACGCCGCCTATGATGCCGGGTTGTCCAGCCCAAGCCGCCTGCACGACCTTTTCGTGAACGTCGAGGCAATGACTCCCGGAGAGTTCAAGGCGAAAGGGGCGGGCCTCAAGATCAATTTCGGATTTCACCCCAGTCCCTTCGGTGAGTGTCTTCTCGCGGTTACCGAGCGCGGGATTTGCGGATTGGGTTTCATGGGGGAAGGAGGTCGCGCCCAGGCTCTGGAGGACTTCAAGCGAAGATGGCCGGCGGCAGAGTTCCAGGAGAATTCCCAAAAGACACGCTCCTATATCGACACAATCTTCAGTCCCAAGAAAAGAAAAGGCAGTAATTCTGTGAAGCTGTTGTTGATGGGCACGAACTTCCAAGTCAAAGTCTGGGAAGCCCTGCTCAGGATTCCGCCGGGTTCAATGGTGTGCTACGAAGACCTGGCGCGCCAACTTGGGAAGCCGTCGGCCGCACGGGCGGTCGGCAGCGCAGTGGGCCGGAACCCCATATCCTTCCTCATTCCTTGCCACAGGGCTATCCGCAAGATGGGGATTACAGGTGATTATCATTGGGGAGCGGCTCGAAAGAAGGCTATCCTTGCGTGGGAAGCGGCGCGCAAGAATGGAGAATCGGAATAACACATGGCTGCCCCGCCTTTGATGCTTGATGCTGAGACTCGCGCCAGACTTTGGCGGCAATTGGTGGACGCTATTGAAACCTACGCCACAAAGCTGGAGACCGGCCGAGTCACGCCTCCGCTCGATCCCGTGAAGCTCCGCGCCTTGCTCTCGCGCTTCGATTTCTCCGCGCCGATCGATGCTTTCGAGGCCCTCGATTTTCTAGTCGAGGGTCTGTGGAAGTTTCAAACCCACACACCGCATCCCCGCTATTACGGACTGTTCAACCCCGCACCGACTACCATGGGCATCGCTGGGGACGCCCTGGTTGCGGCCTTTAACCCCCAACTCGCCGCCTGGAGCCACAGCCCACTGGCCATCGAGGTTGAACAGCATTTGGTGCGTGCCTTCGGCGCTCGATTTGGTTACGACCCCGCGCAGACCGATGGGACTTTTGCTTCAGGTGGCATGGAAGCCAACCACACGGCGGTCCTCACCGCTTTGGTGCAGACGTTTCCGGAATTCTCCTGCCGTGGCGTCCGAGCGCTTGCCGCCCAGCCCGTTCTCTACGTTTCCGCAGAGGCGCATCATTCCTTGCTGAAGGCGGCTCGACTGTGCGGGCTGGGGACGGATGCCGTGCACGAGATTCCAGTGGATGACAGCCTGCGCATGAATCCGGCAGTCCTAGTTTCGAGAATCGCCCAGGACCGTGGCCAGGGCTTCGCGCCTTTCATGGTGGTTGCAACTGCGGGAACCACTAACGCGGGGGTGATTGATCCCCTTGCCGCCGTCGCAGAGGCGGCTGCGCGCGAAAAACTATGGCTTCACGTGGACGCGGCGTGGGGCGGGGCGGCAGCGTTGGTCCCCGAACTGCGTCCTCTATTGGAGGGCATCGAGCGCGCTGATTCAATTACCTTCGACGCGCACAAGTGGCTTTCTGTGCCCATGGGCGCGGGAATTTATATCACCCGGCACACCGATATCCTCGATCGAACATTCCGTACCGCCGTAACGTATATGCCGCGCGAGGCAGCGGAATTGGACGTGGTCGATCCCTGCATGCACTCGATCCAGTGGTCCCGCCGGGCCATAGGTCTGAAGGTGTTTCTCTCGCTGGCCGTAGCTGGTTGGGAGGGATACGCCGCGGCAATCCGCCAGATGGTGGCCATGGGCGCGCTGCTGCGGGAGCAACTCGAAGCCTCGGGCTGGCAGGTCGTTAACGAAACACCATTGCCCCTCTGTTGCTTCATTGACAAGCGGCATGCGGAGGGCCGCTCCGCTGCCTACCTGCACGCGGTGGCCATGAAAGTTGTCGGCTGTGGAAAAGCCTGGATTTCAACTACCTGCCTGGCCAACTCAGTGCCCGTGCTTCGGGCCTGCATCACGAACTACCGGACCAGCGGCGACGATATTGCAGCCTTGATTGGCGCTCTCGAAGAAGCTCGAAGACAACTTCGTTAGCCCAGCTTCCGCACTCGGCGGAGTGAAACCGCGAGAAAGAGCGGGAGGCCACGAATTCCTGAACGGCGCGGGCAGCATCGAGCATGTCCCACAGGTGTGCGGCATCCTTGGCCTCAGGCTGCATACAGGATCTCGCGGGCCTTCAGGATCTCGTGCCGACGAAAGGGATTGCGTAGTGCTCGGGGAGAGAGGAGGTCCACGTCACGCCCGAAGATCTCCCGGAGCTCGCCGATCATGTCCGTCCAGTCGTAGAGGCTCCATTGGGCGTCCGAGGCGAAGGCTACCAACAGATCCACGTCGCTATCGGGGCGGAAATCGTCGCGGACAACCGACCCAAACGCGGACAGTTCCGCGACCTTCCACTTGCGACAGAAATCGTCAAGCCGCTTTTTGGAGGTTGTAATATTCACCCAGTCCCCCACGAGCGTGACACTGGCTGCCAAAGGCCATTATGCCAGAACCGAACCAGGCCGGCAAATGCCAGTCCCACTGAGTTGCGGTGTCGTTTCGAAATGGGAGCCAATTCGAAACGCCTGTCATTCCGAGCGCAGCGAGGAATCTCGCTCTGGGCTCAGGTGGATAGGGCTCGTGAGAAGGAGATCAAAAGCTGGGGCGAAAGTGAAGATTCCCTTGATCGAAGCGGTGAATCGGGATTGGAAAGCCTTTAGCGCCACTCGGTACGGCGCTCAAGGCAGCGCGGCCGGTGGTAAGTGGAGGAAACAGTCAGAGCTAGATTGCCCCCTTCGCTCCGCTCTGGGTCGGAATAACAACATTCACAAACGTTCTTCAGCTTCCCGCCAGTCGTCGCGCTGCTGAAAACACTGCTTGCTGCTTCGCGGCGAATCTGCGAACATTCGCACTTCAGCACTAAGTCAGGTTTCATTTCGTAGGCTGATTACCCTGGAGGCAAGAATGCCATTTGATCCCAAGCACTGTAGTCGCACCATCACCGACGGGCGAGACCGGGCGGGCGCTCGGGCCATGCTCAAGGCAATTGGTTTCACGGATGCCGACTTGGCGAAGCCGATTGTTGGTATCGCGAATACCTGGATTGAGACCATGCCTTGCAATTTCCATCTGCGCGAGCTGGCCGCAAAAGTGAAAGAAGGCGTGCGCGCGGCGGGTGGAACGCCCATGGAGTTCAACACCATTGCGATTTCCGACGGCGTGACGATGGGCACGGAAGGTATGAAGGCTTCGCTGGTGAGCCGCGAAGTCATCGCCGACTCGATCGAGTTGCTGGGCCGTGGCCACATGTTTGACGCCATGGTGGCGCTGGTCGGATGCGACAAGACAATCCCCGGAGGCGCGATGGCCCTGATTCGCCTAAACGTGCCAGGCATTGTCCTGTACGGCGGGTCGATTGCCCCAGGACGGTTCCAGGGCCACGACGTTGCGATTGGGGACGTGTACGAAGCCGTGGGCGCACATGCTGCGGGGAAGATGACGGACGCCGAGCTTAAGGACCTCGAGGACCATGCCTGTCCTGGCGCTGGCGCCTGCGGCGGCCAATACACGGCTAATACAATGTCCACGGTAATGGAATTCATCGGCCTTTCGCCCATGGGCGGGAACAGCGTACCGGCCCTACACCCCCTGAAGAATGAAGTTGCCTACCGCACCGGCGAGATGGTGATGGATTTGCTCCGGCGAGGCGTACGGCCGCTTGACATCCTCACGAGGAAAGCGTTTGAGAACGCCATTGCGAGTGTGGCGGCGACGGGTGGTTCAACCAACGCCGTGCTCCACCTGCTGGCCATGGCTCGCGAGGCTGGAGTTCCGCTTACGATCGATGACTTTGACGCTATCAGTTCGCGCACGCCCATCATTGCTGATCTGAAGCCGGGTGGGCGGTACCTTGCTGTAGATGTCCATCGGGCCGGCGGAATCCCCCTGATTGCCAAGAAGCTGCTGGAAGCGGGACTCATCGACGGGTCTCAACAGACTCCCAGCGGGCGAACAGTTGCTGAGGAAGCCCGGCTTGCCATCGAGACGCCGGGCCAGGACGTGATCAGGCCTGTCACCAATCCGATTAAGAGGACTGGAGGGCTAGTTATCCTGAAAGGGAACCTCGCACCGGAAGGCTGCGTCGTCAAGGTGGCGGGGTACGAGAGGACTTACCATCGTGGGCCCGCGCGGGTGTTTGACTGTGAAGAAGACGCCATGCGTGCTGTGATGAGCAAGAGCATCCGGGCGGGAGACGTGCTGGTGATCCGTTACGAAGGCCCGCGGGGCGGCCCGGGCATGCGCGAGATGCTGGGCGTGACGGGAGCGCTGGTGGGGGAGGGATTGGGCGACTCGGTCGGGTTGCTCACCGACGGCCGGTTCAGCGGCGCGACGCATGGACTGATGGTGGGTCACGTGGCTCCCGAGGCCGCCCGCGGCGGTCCCATTGCGGCGGTCGCCGATGGCGATGTTGTAGTGTTCGATATCGAGAAGCGACGCCTCGATGTTGAACTGGCCGAGGAGGAGATCAAGAATAGATTGGCCAACTGGCGTGAGCCCGAGCCGCGGTACAAGACAGGTGTGTTTGCCAAATATGCCGCGCTGGTCTCCTCCGCATCGGAAGGCGCCATTACGCAGGCGCCATGATTGCCGATTGTCGATTGGTGATTGCCGATTGTCGCCGCTGATTGCCGATTGAAAAAGTGGTATGGCAGCTTCTTCCGCTGTCAATCAGCAATCACCAATCACCAATCGCAAATCGCCAATTCCCACCATCCATATGAAAAAGCGGCTGTTGTCCTCGCTACTCCTCATCCTCGAAATGATAGTCTTATTTGCAGGTTCGGCCTTGGGGCAGAACGTGAAACCTTACCGCGTCTTGCTGGTTATCTCTGACCAGTGGAAGGATCCAAGTAGCTACTTGGTCGCTGACGGAGGGGAATTTCAGACCATCGTGACACTCTTCAAGTCCTGGGGTATCCCGTTTGATATCCTTCGGCTTGATCAACAGGTGATGGACCCGAATCAGTTCGCTGGCAGGCACGGCAAACCTCGTTACGGAGCCATTCTATGGGACGCCGACACGACGGGCCACATTCTTCCACAGGACTTTGGCGTGCTGGCCGAGGCGGTGGAAAAAAATGGTATCTCCTTCATTGCGATTGGGGATCGGATTGAAGAGAACTCGGTGCAGCAACTCTTGGGAATTCGCTATCGAGGCGAGCACCCGCACAGCTCCCATGTCAGAGTTACTGCGGAAAGTTCCTTTCTGCTGCGGGGCCTGAACCCGGACCTGGAGATGGGCGGTCCGCTGTTGCCTTTCAAGGAACGCGTCCAGGTAATCCCGGAACGCGCACAGGTGCTGGCTACACAGGGAGGTATGGCTGCCATAACAGAACGAGAGCTAAGCCAGGACACCCGAACCATTTGGATTGGGGGGGATGTTCAGCAGATGTTTTACTACCCGGCCTTAAGGACCGTGCTGCGTCGCGCGATCACGGAGGCTATTGGCTACGCCTTCGTTAAGACTTGGACAGACCACATCATCCTTACCATGGATGACATGGGCAACGCACAGAACAGTTGGTTGGAACACTGGCACTATCCTGAGTTGACCCAAGAACAGATTCGCAGCCACTTGATTGAGCCCTTGCGGAACCACCATGCAGTCCTTTCTCTGAACATCGTGCCCGGCTTCGTCGATGACGCACAGCGCCGTATAGTGCCGAGCTGGGAGCAGCACTTCGTTGATGCTTTTGGAACGAAGCAGGATTACATCTCCACAAAGCGCGGGATAGATGAAGGTGTAGCGGCGGGGGTCTTCGAGATCGAGAGCCATGGATGGACGCATATGCAACCCGATTTGACCTCAGCTCCCGGACCCTGGTGGGGAACCGATGTGAACGGGGAGCGCGCCGAAGTGGGCTGGTACCGCGAGTTTTATGACACCCGGCGCAACCGCGAAATACCCGCTGCCGAGCAGAAGTTCCACCTGCTGGAGTCGAGGGATTGGATCAAAGACCAGTTTGGGCTCGAGCCCCTCGCCTTTGCTACGGGTGGAAATGCGGTCTCTCTTAGCCCAGCCAACAATACCTGGCACCTGGCAGCGGAGGCGGGATTCGGTTACTACGGAAGCTACCTGGGAGGAGACTTGGCAATACAAGGCCTGGCCAATGACACTGCGGAGTTCGGGGGGTCAGAAGACGTCCCACTCGTGCTACCTGCACCGCCGGACGGCCATGACCGAGGCATCACCCGCGACCCCGAGGCGTTTGCCAAGGTGTTCGATCTCTATCCTGGACATGTGTTCACCGGCCTTGATGAATACGTCGGCTACACGCACGCCGACATCCGGGTAGAAACTGGGCCAGGAGCGGACACTGAAAAGGCAGAGTCTCCAGACATTCGCCTCAATGTTTCCTTTGATCCGCACTACTGCCGCGCCTTGATCGCCAAGGGGTCGAGCTGGCACTTGCACCTTTCCGACTGGCTGCGAGGGCAGCTTCGGCCTGGGGAATTGAGAGTCAACGGAATCGAGACGGTGCGCGGGGTCGGGGAGTGGACAAGTGTAAGGTTCGAGCCCGGCAGGGCAAGGAATTCTGTCGAGGTTCAATAAGGCCTCGACCCTGCATTCCACGACGCTCGAGAGTAAAGCTGAACCGCGAGTAACTCGACATCTCAAACGCAATGTCCGTCAGTCGTAGAGGATAACCCCATTGTCTGTCATTCTGAGCGAAGCGAAGAATCCCGGCATTTTTTCGCACTGATTGAACTTTCAAATGCGGGGATTCTTCGCTTCGCTCGGAATGACAGGCGGTGGCTTTTTCCTCTATGAATGACGAACAATCAGTATCAAACGCCTCAAGGCCCACCCCTCGGTTACATTGAGCATGTCTCGATACCGCGATTGCCTTTTGAGTTTGAGTCGTCTATCCTGTTCGCGATACACCTACCCAACCTCATGAACGGGAATCACATCCTTTTAGGCATCGTGATGCTGGCGGCGACGCTCTGCACGCTGGGCTGGAGGTACTTCACTCACAGGAAAGCTCCCGTGCCGGCGTGGGGTTGGTCGGGACTTGCAATTATTCTGCTCGCAGAGTTGCTGCTGTTCTTGCGCGTTCGCTGGGTCGAAGTCTTCTTTACGCCCATCGTGTGGACAGGCTATTTGCTCTTTGCCGATTCGCTGGTGTGCAGCCTGAAGGGTTCGTCTCGCATCGCTAATTCACTGCGCAGTTTTTTGGGTCTGGCTTGTTGGTCTGTACCCCTGTGGTTAGTTTTTGAGGCTTACAACCTGCGCCTTAGAAACTGGACTTACGTAGGACTGCCTCAAAACCCGCTCCTTCGCGGACTGGGCTACACCTGGTCATTTGCCACCATCTGGCCCGCCATCTTCGAGACCGCGGACCTGATTTCGGCGCTGGGTTTGAGTCGAGATAAACGGGAAGCCGGATATGCCTTTCGCCCCTCCAGGCACATCACCCCTTTTCTCCTCGGCTTGGCATGCCTTACTCTTCCCCTGCTCGCGCCTCCACGCCTGGGAGGTTATCTGTTCGGGGCAGTTTGGGTAGGGTTCATCCTGGTACTCGACCCCATCAATTATTCCTGGGGAGGGCGCTCCTTGTTGCGTGACCTGGAACAGGGTGAAACAAGCCGGCTTAACGCCTACCTCTGTTCCGGACTTGTGTGTGGAATCCTCTGGGAGTTCTGGAACTACTGGGCCAGCGCCAAGTGGTTGTACGTCTTTCCGATGTGGCAAAATTGGAAGGTCTTTGAAATGCCCATACCGGGATTCCTTGGTTTTCCTCCGTTCGCGGTAGAATGCTTGGTGATGTACGAGTTTCTGCTCGGCCTTCGTGGCCGGGTCTTTGGACATGAGTGCAGCCTCAATGAGAAGAATTCAACTACCGAATCTGCTGGCACTGATCCTTTTGTGGGTCACCGTTAGTTGTGGAACTGTGAAGATCGCTTGGGGGGCCGGGAAGGCAGACGAAGTGGGAAACCAGGAGATTGCCGTCCGCGGGATGAATAAACTCATGGACGGCGACTTCGACCCTGCGATGGAAATCTTCCGCCAGATCCAGAAGTCCGATCCCGAGTCGCCTCTCGGCTACCTTCTTGAGGCCGATGCGAACTGGTGGAAGATTTACTTGACCGAAGCCAATCTGATTGACCCGGAAGTTTTCGAGGCTCTTTCCGAAGCTGCCACTCCTTATGACGGCGATTTCAGGCGATTGGATGAACTGGCCATCCGCAAAGCTGAAACGCGCCTCCACGCGCATCAGGATGAAGCGCGCAGTTACTTTTACGAGGGCCTGGCCTACGGACTGCGGGCGCAGTTGGAAGCTTTACGGGACCATGCCCTGGCAACTGCCCACGCCGGCAAGCGCTTGCGGAGTTCCTCTCTCGCCGCCCTGAGGCTCGATCCCAACCTCAATGATGCCTATTTTGGAGTCGGGCTCTACAACTACTTCGAGGACACGTTGCCAACCTATGTGAAGATGCTGCGCTTTTTGATTCTGCTTCCGGGCGGCGACCGCCTTGTGGGTCTCCGCCAAATGCAGGAAGCAATGGAAAAAGGGCAACTCGTGACCTCGGAGGCGAAATTCCACCTTGCCAAGAACTACTCCCGTTCGATCGATCGGCAGTTCGCGAGATCCCTGGAACTGTTTCGCCAGATGGAGCAGCAATATCCCCATAATCCACTTTGGAAATTGCTTACCGGGAGCACTGAGCTCCGCATGGGAGATGTCAAGCAGGGCGAGGCACTCTACCGGCAGGTGATCGACGAAACCGCCCACTCCCAATCGGAGATATGGAAACCTCTCCACCAACAAGCCGAGCGAGCTCTGGCGCGCCGGTCGGGGCACTAGCAGTCATTCCCGCGAAAGCGGGAATCCACTTCGGAAAAGCGCAATTGACGTACTGGATTCCCGCTTTCGCGGGAATGACACGAACAGGTCGATTGCCTTACTGATTCAGTTTTTGGGTTTGCTCGTGGGCGTGGTAGGAGCTGCGAACGAGAGGGCCGGACTCGACGTGACGGATCCCCAGGCGGAGACCTTCCTGCCGGAGAGTGGAAAACTCTTGGGGGGAACAAAAGCGCGCCACAGGCAACTGCTCACCGGAGGGGCGCAAATACTGGCCAATCGTGACGATATCGACCCCCACAACACTTAAATCGTTCAGCACCGCCAGCAGTTCTTCAAACGTTTCCCCAAGGCCCACCATGAGGCCGGACTTAGTTGGGATGGAAGGAGCGATTTCACGTGAGCGTGTGAGGAGGCGCAGGGACCGCTCGTACCGGGAACCACGCCGTGCCACCGGGTAAAGGCGCGGGACAGTTTCGGTGTTGTGGTTCAGGATGTCGGGTCGAGCACGCAGCACGGTTTCCAGAGCTTCGTCAGACCCGCGGAAGTCGGGGATCAGAACTTCCACCTGGCACCCGGCAACGTGCTGGCGAAGGGCCGCAATTGTGCGGGCGAATATCGTGGCCCCACCATCTTTCAAGTCGTCCCGGTCGACGGAAGTGACCACCACATACTTCAAACCCATCTTCGACGCCGCTTCCGCCACTCTTTCCGGTTCCTCCCAGTCAACTTCACCGTGCGGCAGGCCTTTCGGCACGGCGCAGAAGCCGCAGCGGCGGGTGCAGAGCTCGCCCAGGATCATGAAAGTGGCGGTTCGATGCGCCCAGCACTCGCCGACGTTCGGGCAACGCGCGCTTTCACACACGGTGTGCAACCCCAGCCCGCGCATCAAATGCTTCAGCTCAAAATAGTTCTCCCCGGCGGGAACGCGCACCTTCAGCCATTCGGGCTTGCGCACCTGGACGCGAGCTGAGGCAATCTGGACCAAATCACTCATTCCTCTGATTCTACTCTGTCTATGCCGGCCAGACAATCCGGGCGCGCTCGCGGAATTGATTCATTGATTCAGTGAATCATTGATTCATTGCACGAGTCGTGCGCGGGTTCTGGGCTGGATGCGTGGCTTCTCGGGTTGTGGGTCAGTTCGGGCAATCACTCCAGTCAACGTGTGTGTCTCTGAGCCCTCTCCTCTCAGACCCGTTCTACCCGCCCGGCGGCTAGGAGCTGCCGGTGGTTGACCCGCAATTCGCGCAGCGATACCAGTCGCCATTGCGCACCATGATGGCGCCGCAGTCGGAGCAGCTTGGCGCATCTTCACTATGTACCACTCCCGCCAGCCCCGGCAGGACTGCCGCGGAAGGTCCGGCCGCGGCATGGGTGAACTGGGTTGCCAATCCGGCGGCTTTTTCGATTTCCGTGCCGTTCAGGGAAGCGACGCTGGCGTCTTCCTGCGGCTGGGCATCCTTGGGCAGAAACTTGTATGCCAGCCAGCGGAAGATGTAATCCATGATAGATTTCGCAAAGTGGATCTTGGGATTATTGGTCCAGCCGCTGGGCTCAAAGCGCATGTGGCTGAACTTATCGCACAGCACCCTGAGCGGCACACCGTACTGCAAAGCCAACGATACGGCGGTAGCGAAGGAGTCCATCAAACCAGAAACCGTCGAACCTTCCTTGGCCATGGTGATGAAAATTTCGCCCGGCTGCCCTTCGTCGTAAAGGCCGACAGTCAGGTATCCTTCGTGCGCGCCCACGGAAAACTTATGGGTATTAGCATTGCGCTCGTCCGGCAGCTTGCGGCGGTAAGGTTTCGGCGTGGCACTAGGGACTAGGGTCTGGGGGCTAGGGGCTGGGGACTCGGGACCCGGGACTCGGGACTCGGGTTTGCGGTTTCGGGTCTCGGCGCCTGAATCCTGAATCCTGACTCCTGACTCCTGCTTTTCTGACTCCTGACTCCTGACTTCTGACTCCTTTTCTTTCGAGGTGTTTAGCGGCTGCACGCGCTTCGACCCATCGCGGTAAATAGCTATGGCTTTCAGTCCCAGGCGCCAGCCTTCGGTGTACACATTGGCGATCTCGTCCACCGTCGCCTCCTCCGGCATATTAACGGTCTTCGAGATAGCGCCGGAGAGGAACGGCTGCACGGCGGACATCATGCGCACGTGGCCCATGTAGTGAATGGAGCGCTTGCCGTTCGTAGGCTTCAAGGAGCAGTCGAACACCGGCAGGTGCTCCGGCTTCAGCCCGGGAGCGCCCTCAATCGTGCCGTGCTGGTCGATGTAGTTGACAATCTCCGCGGCCTGCTCCCCACTGTAGCCGAGCTTGAGCAGCGCCGTGGGCACCGCATTGTTGACGATCTTGATCAGCCCGCCGCCCACCAGCTTCTTGTATTTCACCAGCGCAAGGTCGGGCTCGACGCCCGTGGTGTCACAATCCATCATGAAGCCGATAGTGCCGGTCGGCGCGAGCACCGTGACCTGGGCGTTGCGGTAGCCATACTTCATGCCGCTGGCCAGGCAATCGTCCCAGGTTTTCTTCGCCGCGTCCCAGAGATTGGGCGGCACGTTGCGCGGGTTGATGTTCTCGAGCGACTGGCGGTGCATGGAAATCACGTCCAGGAAGGGATCGCGGTTGGCGGCGTAGCCGGCGAAGGTACCAATCTCCTCCGCGATGCGCGACGATTGGAGATACGCTTCGCCGTGCATGACAGCGGTAATGGCAGCGGCCACGTCGCGCCCCACGTCGGAATCATAGGGAAGACCGCTGGCCATCAGCACCGCACCGAGGTTGGCATAACCCAAGCCCAGCGGGCGGAAATCGTGGGAGTTGCGCGCGATCTTCGCCGTAGGATAACTCGCGTTGTCGACCAGGATTTCCTGCGCTGTTATCATGACGTCCACGGCGTGGCGGAACGCCTCGACGTCGAATCTGCCGTCCGGGGAAAAGAATTTCATCAGGTTCAGCGACGCCAGATTGCATGCCGAATCATCCAGGAACATGTACTCGCTGCAGGGGTTCGAGGCGTTGATGGGCGCGGTAGCTTTCGCGGTATGCCACTTGTTGACCGTGGTGTGGAATTGCATGCCCGGGTCACCGCACTGCCAGGCGGCTCCCGCGATCTTCTTCATCAGGTCGCGTGCGCGGTAGGACTTGACGGGCTCACCCGTGGTGATCCGGTGTGTCACCCAATCCTTATCCTCGATGACGGCCCTCATGAAATCGTCGGTAACGCGCACGCTGTTGTTGGCATTCTGGAAAAAGACGGACCGATAGGCCTCTCCGCCCAGCGACGGGTCATAGCCAGCATCCACCAGCGCCCAGGCCTTACGCTCTTCCTTGACCTTGCACTGGATGAACTCCTCGATGTCGGGGTGATCGATGTTGAGGATAACCATTTTGGCGGCACGTCGCGTTTTGCCGCCCGATCTGATCACCCCCGCAAACGCGTCGTAGCCTTTCATGAACGAAAGGGGACCGGAGGCCATGCCGCCACCCGACAGTGACTCGGTGGAGGAACGGAGTGGCGAGAAATTCGTGCCGCTGCCCGAGCCATACCGGAAGAGCATCCCCTCGGTTTTCGCCAGGTCGAGAATGCTTTCGAGGTTATCCTGGACGGAGTTGATAAAGCAGGCTGAGCACTGCGGATGCCGGTAGGCCTCGGTCTCCTTTTGGATGTCGCCCGTGGCGGGGTCCCAATAGAATGCTCCTCCCGCACCGGTGCGGCGGTACTTGTGCCACAACCCGCAATTAAACCAAACCGGAGAATTGAACGAAGCCTTCTGGCGAACCAGCAGGTGCGTCAGTTCTTCGTGAAAAGCCTTGGCGTCTTCCTCGCCGCGGAAATAGCCGCCCTCCACGCCCCACTGGGCGATGGTGTCGGCCACGCGGCTGATGAGCTGCTTGACGCTCGACTCGTGCTCGGCCGTTCCCAGCTTGCCGTGAAAATACTTGGAGGCGACGATGTTCGTAGCGGTCTGCGACCAGTCCCTCGGCGCTTCTACGTTGCGCTGCTCGAAGATTACCTGACCTTTTTCGTTCTGAATGGTGGTGGTCCGCAATTCCCACTCGATCTCGTCGAAGGGATGAAAACCGGGTTTGGTAAAAAGGCGTTTGATCCTCAAGCCGTGTTTACCCTGCGTCTGCGTATCGGAAGGGGCCGATTTTGATGCGGTGGAGGCGGCCTGCGCTTCAGACATTTTGATCCTCTTGGGGTCGGTCGCGCCCTTGGTTATTAGATTCCTGTGGTGAAACAAGAATTTGGCAACACCGCGTGGCGCGTCCTCTACTCCGGCCGACTTGCCCCCTCTAGGCAGGTCCGGCTCCGGAAAAGCTGTAGGAGAAGTTAACTCTGCGCTGGGCCTTTGTCAAGCCTTAAAGCACAACCTATAGGGGCATTCGGCAAGGAGGGCCCCACAGCTCGTATATCCGTTTGAAGCGAAGGGTACTTCATCTGAAAATATCGGGCTACCTCCTTTACGACCTGAAATCGGGTGCGACAACCAAAAGCACAGTTAGCCCGTAATACGTCCATGTGGATTGCCTCCGGGGACGCCGCGCTGATACCGTTGGATGGGTACGTGGTTGCGACCGGGGCACGCCGAGTCGGGGTGCGGTCCAGCAAGGCTGGATGTCCGCGCCACGCGTGCAAAAGCGTCGGCTAGCATCGCTGCATACCACATACCACCTTCCTTTTCAACAACATTCCCGCTATCAATGCGTAACTATCTCTGTTTTGCGCAGGATTCCCGCTTTGCTTCCCACTCTCCAAACCCGATCCTTTGTTTTCAGCAACATTCCCGCGTCGTTCGTTCATTTTTAAGCTCTCGACTGTTTCCACACCCTGTGAGTGCTCGGACACAATGGCGCTGTCGGTGACTTTCTCGATGTTCTCCATCCTCCCGCCATCGTCCTCCCCAGCAGGAGCGACCGGGGGGTTGGTAGATTCCTTCCGCAGCCTCAGCAGTATCCTCACTTTGCGGTCGATGGAGCGGTCCAGGGCGGCTTCCTGGCGTAGCATCATGCTCCACGTCTCCCCTTCCGGGGCAAGGCAGGCGTCCCGTTCTATCGCCGCCCTCTCCTCATTCGCCTTTTCCGCATACTCGAATTCTTCCCGCAGGCTGGCGATTTCCTCCTCGAGCAAACGGAGAAGTTCCTGGCGCTCGGGCTCGCCCGGCGGCACCAAGTCGGCGCCTTCTTTGAGCAGGAACTGCCGGTATTCCTCGTCCTCCTCTTGTTGCTCGCGCAGGTGCATAGGGTCA
>Ga0208821_1001260_pt1 | contig 14959 bp, 14 predicted proteins | sample June2015DPH_20_5_FD_184720 | JGI IMG/M metagenome (GOLD analysis project Ga0208821, IMG submission 184720) | Peatland microbial communities from SPRUCE experiment site at the Marcell Experimental Forest, Minnesota, USA - June2015DPH_20_40... | ecosystem: Environmental > Terrestrial > Soil >... | reverse complement strand
CCAAGAGCTCGCTACAAACTACGAACGCCCCCTCATCGTCATCGAAGGACCTGACCTCTTCACGCAGACAGACGTGCACCCTAATGCGATCCGTGGGATGCTAGCTGCTATCATTGTGGATCTGGGGGTGCCGATAATATGCTCGCGCGACGCCGCCGAAACGGCCATGCAACTTTTTGTGATCACAGAACGAGAACAGCTGGACAAAAAGCGAACTCCTCGAGTGCACGGAAAGAAGATCCTAAAGACGTTTCAAGAGCAGCAAGAATATGTACTCGCCGCAATTCCCTCGATAGGGCCAACTACTGCCCGCGCCCTTTTGGAACATTTCGGCTCCGTTGAAACCATTTTTTGCGCGGAGACTCAAGAGCTCACGAAGGTGCGAGGCGTCGGCAAACAGACCGCACAGACGATTCGCAAACTCGCATCGGCATATTACGAGACCAGCTAGGTTCTCGTTCAGAGCTCGGGTCGCACCGTCCAATAGCGCATATTCTTTTTGCAGTCGCAACCGAAAAAAATGCGCGCGGAGGCTTCTCTCGTCTGATGTGACGATCCATCTCAGTTCTCTTGACTCAAGGACGTGGGATGCACAGCCGCGCAAAATCGATCAACAGCAAAGGCGTCGAGTGCAAAACGAGCGCACTATGCGCGCGTTGAATCCGCTCGATCGTTTCAGTGAAACGCTTCGGATCCGGCCGCTAAGCAACGCGCGTCCGACGCTCGGCAACCGGTGCCGAAACGCGGCACTGCTCCATCGATTACTCTATCCCGTCCACCAGCACAGCTCAGTCGACCTTACATTGCGGCCAGTAGAATCAATAAACAAGATCGGTCTAGAAGGCTTCCGTCTCCCCTACCGAAAGCACGGTGACCCGATGACCTGCGTTTTCCGCTAGTTGCTTGAATCGCTGCGGATCTGCTTTGATCTGACTGAAGGTGTTGAAGTGCATCGGAATAGCGACATCGGGCTTAATGATGTCGAGAGCTTCAAGTGCCTCTTCTACGTCCATCGTGAAAAAGCCGCCTATTGGAATGAATAGCACCGCGACGTTCTCCAAAGGTTGAACGCCATCCAAATAGGTGTCGCCGAGATGTGCGAATCGAACGCCCCCAAGTTCAAAGACGTAGCCGGTTGGATACTTGCTCTGATGATGGCTCGCAGCGACCATGGACACGCGAACCCCTTCAACAAGCCTAGTTTGCCCGCGTTCCATCACAACCGCCTTACGGAATCTTCCTGCCATAGTTGGCGGCACGACTACTGTCGCGCTAAACCTCTCGGCAGTCGTGTGGTCAAAGTGCTCGTGCGTGATAAGCACGATATCGGGTTTTCCGGCGTAACTAGGCGCGTATGGGTTTTCTTTGCTAAAAAATGGATCAATCAAGAGAGTGTGATCGACGTCTTGCACCTCGAAACACGAGTGGCTCAGGTACGTTACGCGAACAGAGAGAGCTTCTTCCATACAAGTACGTCAAGCAGAGAGGATATAATACTTTGGCGTCACAAGTAGGGCGTCCCGAGCCAGACCTTGGAGTGAACCCCCCTCCTCATGCGGCAAAGGCAAGCACCTCAGGGAGGTTAAACGAATGCAACACGGAACGCTCGACGCAAATTACCGCTTCGAGAACAGTTGGTCGGCCCTCATTCTCAGAACGTGTTGCGCATCTGAGTCAGATACGTCGAACACACGGTAACTAACTGACCGTGTAGCGGTCCAGATGCGAATATCCGGATCTTCGGAAAACGTGAGCCTGGCATTGCCCATTGTAGCCCTTGACACGCCAACGAGACCGTCAGCCAAGTGAGGATTCACGCTGCGCGGAAGCCGGAGGCGGATATCGCGCACGCTTGCTTCAAGCGCCTGCGCAGCATCGTACGCGATCTTCGCTGAAACTGCTATCGCTGCGCATTTCTCCCCGTGAAAATTGAACCCTTCTCGGAAAAGTTCCGCGAGCACGCCCCCCTCTTCCATGTGTTGCGTGATATACCCAGAGTGCGTGTCTCTTGCCCAAAAAATCGCGTCCCATCCGGCTGAATACGGCTTTATGTCCACGACCGGCGATCCGTCGATAAGATCAAGCGGTTCGACGTAAAGGAGGGGACCGTCCACCTTTACTAGATGTGTGGCAGTGAGTGACAGTGGATTTGGCCGTGCAGGCGAGCGTAGAGAAAAAACGCCGCGTTTTTCGAGCTGAGGGTTTATTTTTCGCGGCCTCACCATTAGTGGCGCTCGATCAGCCTTGTCAAACCAGCCGATGACATTTATGTGTGTATCGCTCTCTATGCCTGTCAGCCCCTCCACAAACTCATCAAACACTTTGATGACTGCCGGAACGCCCTGCAGCGGCATATCGCGTGATTGCGTCACTGGCGACTGCACCGTGCCAATGGCCTTTAGGTCGTACATGACACCCCCCTCACTTCGTTAAGGCAGTTCTGGTCGGCGAGCCACCGCGGCCACGTGATCTTCGCTGGCAAGCGGAAGCACGTTACTTTGGAAAGTACTTTGCGACATCTCGATCGACCGCTTCAGTAATGCCCGCGTAGCGGTCAATGAGCTCTGTCAGCTCTTTGACTTTTGACTCGTATCCTTCTTTTTCTTTTAAGAGGCTCTTTTGGTGCCGATCTCGAGCGTAGGCAATGTGTAAGAAGGCAGTTTGTTGGTCAAGAGACAATGCAGTGCGATACTCCCGCGTGGCAACATCAATATTGCCCTGTTGCTCATAGACAACGCCTAAGCCGCTGTGTGCAATAACATCGTCAGGAGCAGCTTTTAGCGCTTTTCGGTAACAATCTATCGCGCTTTCGAGCTCTCCTGACTCGTCGAGTGCAGCCCCAAGTCCGGTCAATGCCGTAGGATCGCTCGGGTCTAGTTTAAGCGCTTCACGATACATCTGAATCGCTGCGCCTATGTCGTCGCTGTTCAAGCGGTCAATCGCTTGCGCTATGTAATTGTCGACTGAACCCATGAGCGAGAAGTGCTCTGCTGACTTATAAAGCCCTTTCGTATACGCCTGAGTCAGCCCCCTCGCGCGATCCTAACGGAGCAGTTCCTTAATGTTTTCCGAAAATACCCGACTCAGAGACGTTTCCGATAATCCCGCCCGCAGAATCGTCGCTATTTCATCCAGTTGCGAACCGTAAGGTGTATCAGAGCCAAACAACACCCTGGTATCCCCAATAACCTGAACGGCTTTGGCAATGCACGAGGCAAGCATAACGCGAGAGGTCTCTAAGTAAACGTTGTCGTTGCTGCGCGCTACCTGAATGGCTTCTTCGACGCCGGTTGGCGTACAAACTTCGGAGCAACCCATGTGGCCCATAATAATCGAGAGCTCGGGAAAGCTTTGCGCCACTTGAGCAATCATAGGTGGAATCGGATCGTATGCGTAGCCAGAATGAAACAGTATCGGTACATGGAGCCCCACACACGCCTCAAGTAGAGGAAGCGTTTGCTCATCGGATGGATTGAACAGCTGGCTGCGCGGATGGAGTTTCAACCCTTTCAATCCAAGCTGTTTGACCGCTCGCTGGACCTCGTCGACTGCGAGTGGATGCTGAGGATCGGTACGGGCAAATCCGATGAATTTTTCAGGGTGAGCTGCGACGACTTTCGCTATGTAATCATTTGCAGTCGAAAACGCTTTCCCAGGCTTAATCTCGTTGAACGGGAAGATTATGCACTTTTGAACGTGCGATTGTTCCATCTTACGCAGAAGGGATTGGGGCAGCTGTGTGACTCCCTCTAAGTCCATGCCTATGTGATTATGTGCATCGATTATCGCCCCGTTATACAGAAGCCGTGAGCGGTGTGGTGAGCCCATCTTAGAGCGCGTAGCCATCTGTGCATGTGCCATCCAATCAAGAGTCCTATGAAGAGACGCCCTCATAAACCTAGCGTCTTGGGCCGCATAACGGCTCCCGAAGCGCAGGAAAAAAGATATGGAACAATCCACCGGCCTAAGATCGCCGCGAGGGCGGCTTGATGGGGTCACTCTCATGCGAGTAAGTAGTCGACACAGCGCTCGAAGCTGTTCACTCGAGCTTGTATCGTTTGAGGCGCAGTGAGTTTGCGACTACTGATACCGAACTCATCGCCATAGCCGCTGCTGCCAATTCAGGACGTAGAAACCCCAGCGCCGCTATCGGGATACCGATTGAATTGTAAACAAGCGCCCAGCCAAAGTTCTGACGAATCGTTGTCATCGTCCTTTTTGAGAGCTTAATGCTCGCTACGACGCCGCGCAAGTCAGCTTGCAGCAGTGTGATATCTGATGCTTCAATGGCAACGTCGGTACCAGTGCCAATCGCGATGCCGATATCAGCCTCAGCGAGCGCAGCTGCGTCGTTGATGCCGTCACCCACCATAGCCACGACATTGCCGCCCTCCATAAAACGTGCAATTTCAGTGGTTTTGCCCTGCGGGAGCACTTCAGCGCGTACGCTTCGAATTCCGATCTGAGTTGCGATTGCAAGCGCGGCCGTTTGATTGTCGCCTGTCAGCATGCCTGATTGGATTCCCATGTCCTGCAGTTCCATAACGACGCCGGCGGCTTCGCCTCGAACTCTGTCAGCAAGCGCAATGCCTCCTGCTAGCGTACCGTTGACCGCAAGCAGCATGACGGTCTTCCCTTGCGCCTCTAATTCGCGGACCGTGGCACCCTGTTTGACTTCTATACCGCGCACATCCATGAGCGCCTTGTTGCCAAGGGTAACCTCGTCGCCATTTACCGACGCTGTAACCCCCTGCCCCCCAACAGCTTCAAAATCCTTTGGAGGGCTCGATTCTATGCCCATTTCAGCGGCACGACGTAATACTGCTCGCGCGAGTGGATGTTCGGAGCCCCGCTCAGCGCTGGCGGCGAACCGCAGGATATCTGCTTCCGACAATGCCGCGTCGCCAAAGACGTTTGTCACGGTGAGAACGCCTTCGGTAAGCGTGCCGGTCTTATCAAACACGATTGTGTTAATATCTTCGGCACGCTCAAGGTATTCACCCCCCTTGATCAAAATGCCATTTTCGGCACCGAGACCTGTTCCGACCATCACTGCGGTTGGCGTCGCCAGCCCCAACGCGCACGGACAGGCGATAACAAGTACAGCGATCGTGCGCAAGAGGACATCGTTGGACGGGAGCCCCAAAGAGGTCCATACCGCGAACGTGAGAAGAGCTGCTGCTACGACGCCCGGAACAAAATAGCTTGCCGCTCGATCTGCAAACCGCTGTATGGGCGCTTTTGACGTTTGTGCCATATCCACAAGCCGGATAATCTGTGCTAACGCGGTGTCTGCCCCGACCTTCGTCGCTCTTATTTTCAGCAGTCCTTCACGATTGATCGTTGCACCGATCACTTCATCCCCGGGCTGTTTATCGACGGGTACAGCTTCCCCGGTAAGTAAAGACTCATCAACGGCAGACTGCCCCTCAACGACGACACCGTCAACCGGAATCTTGTTACCCGGGCGAACGAGAACAGTATCACCGACCCGGACTTCATCAGCCGGGACGGACTGCTCCTCCCCCTCAATAATGACGATGGCAAATTCCGGCTTCAGCTGCAAAAGTGTCCGGATTGCCTCAGACGTGCTGCCTTTCGCGCGAGCTTCAAGATAGCGGCCGAGGAGCACGAACGCGAATATGAACACCGAGGTGTCGAAATACGTGTACCCAGGAATGAAAAAGGTGGTCGCCGTGCTGTACGCATATGCGGCGATCGTCCCTAACGAAATAAGAACATCCATATTCGCGCCTCCGTGCGCGACCGAAATAATGGCCCTCCGGTAAAATCCATAACCAACGATAATCATGACGGGAGTCGTGACAAAAAACTGGAACACAGGGTTCATAAAGAACACCGGGATGGAAGCAACGTACGGAGAGAGCATCCCCAACAGTAGAGGTATGCCGAAGGCTATCGTGAAAATGAAGCGATTTCGATACTGTGCGATTTCGCGTTCTCGAGACGCCCGTTCCCTGTCAAGCCGTGCCGTTTCCGCTGCTCGTGGGACTTCCGTGACGTCATAGCCTGTGTTTCGTATTGTTTGTATGAGCTTGTCAACCGTCACGGTCGGGGGATCATAGTCGATGACCGCCTTGGCAGTTACCGGGTTCACACTTGCATCGATGACGCCCGGAATTTCTTTCAAGGCTTTCTCTATCGCCGTAACGCACGAGACGCAGACAATGCCCGCGACTTCAAGTTCTGCCCGCTCCGTATCTACGTCGTAGCCTACATCTCGTATAGCCTGCACGAGCTGCTCAGGGGCAACCATATCAGCATCGTACGTTATCGTAGCTTGTCCCAGTGCAAAGTTGACGTTGGCACTTGCGACCCCGCGTTGATCTAGGAGTTGTTTCTCAATCGTGAGTGCACACATGGTGCACGTCATGCCAAGTATCCTCAAAGTTACAGTGCTCTCGCGCATGTTCTGCCAGACGTTTTCTGCCTTACCAATACGATTTGAAGTCTATTGAAAGTATCTTGCCGGGCGCACGGCCATTTTGGCTCGCATAATTAGAACTCAGCAGCTGCTGTTGGCACGCGCCGCCGACAGCAGCGCCGATCGCTTAGACGCTGCGACAACCCGTTACACGCTCCTTTCAGTGGCTTTGAAGCAGTCTAGGGATCTCCGACGCCGCAACTTTTCTGCGTAGAACTTTTGTAAATCGAGGCAACCAGCTGAATCACGCTTGGGCGAGATTACTGAGGGCGCCAGCCATGATGATGGCATCGCCGAACGCAGCTCCAGACCGAGAAGTGTCAACAAACGTGTAGGGAATGCCAAAAAAAGGCGCCCCGTGTCCTTTGCCGCCCCCTAGAAACACGAGCGTGCGAAAAATTAGGTTGCCGCTGACCCCGTCTGGCGCAACGAGTATGTTCGATGATTCTGTCGCGTCTTCAATGAGAATGTTGTAATTCGTTGCCTCAATGCCGGCGCCGCAGAGATGCTCAGTTAACGCCTGTGCGCTTGCAAGTGTCCGATCAACGGCCTCCGTCCTGCCTTTATCCTCAGATCTTCCGCCTGACAAAACACCTACTTCCGGACGCACGTTGAGCTCGGTTAGGAGCTGTGCTGTCTCCGCGACGAGATGCGCTCGTGCGATGGTTGATGTGCCTTCATCGATACCTACCGGAAGCAAAAAGAATTGCTTACCAGCTGTGGTCGAGAGCAGCGCCGACCGACATATATCGCGGGCTCCAGTCTGCAGTTTGAGGTATTGCAGCGTCTTTCGTGCACTTGTCGTACCCCTTACAGCTGCGTCAATCGCACCATCGACAAGCATTTCGACGAGTTTTCGCTCTGGTTCAGACGTTTTTACGACGTCTCGCCCCGCACTTTCAACATTCCCGACGAGCACAACATCAGAGAAGCGGACGGCCCTCGCAACTCCGCGCATCAGCCTCGAATTTGCATCTCCGACTCCGATGCCAACTCGGCTCCGCGATTGCGCAGCACAGCGCTCAAGCTTCCTCAAGATATCGTGCGCCATCGTTACATCCTAACACGCTTCTTTGTATTGTATGAGCGCCGATAGGCTGATAAATCCTTTTCTATCGCTCCGCTACGCAGGCCGTCGCAGCGAAAAGCGGACAATACGTATATAAGGCAAGGCCGCAAATCTTGGCTAAAACAGGCAAAAGGTGACGGGATGCGCATCGATGACATAAATAAGAAGATTTTGTACTTGCTCCAAAAAGACGCTCGCATGACGTATAAGGACATTGCAAGAGCTCTCAACCGATCAGAATCTACGATACGTGATCGTATCTCCATCATGGAAGACGAGGGCGTGATCAAGGGTTACTCCGCTGTGATAAACAAGGAGAAAGTTGGACTCAACTGCAATGCCCGCACGTTTGCAAAAATCGATCCGAAGAATCTGGACGCCTGTATTAAGGAGCTTCAAAAGATAGAATCGGTGTATCAAATCAACCAGATTTCAGGCGACCACAACCTAGAATTCTCAATCGCCGCAACGGATTACGACCACTTGCGGAGCATATTGAAAGAACAGATATCGCGGTTAGGGATCAACGACCTAACGATCAATATCATTATGAATTCGGTCAAAGAAGAGGGGCCAATACAAATCCCGTAAGCTACGGAGCCTTCAAAAAGCTTCCCACCAACTTTTTTGACGGCGCCGACGAACGCTTCAGGAGGACGTCCTATCAAATCCGTGCACAAGCATCCCACGCAAGACGTCCGCTAGGGATTCAATGGAGCTCCGCACCTGTTTTGTCGTGTCTCTGTCCCTGATGGTCACCGTAGAATTTTCGGTAGTTTCGTGATCGATAGTAACTGCGAACGGTGTTCCGATCTCGTCTTGTCTTCGATACCGTCGCCCAATCGTGCCTGAGTCGTCGTACTCGACCAAAAGACCCGCACGTCGAAGGAGGCGAAAGACCTCCAAAGCTTTTTCGTTCAGCGCTTTCACCAAGGGAAATACCGCTACTTCGATAGGAGCTATATCAGGCGATAACCGCAGCACGATTCGCCTTTCGCCGTCGATTGTGTCTTCATCGTAGGCGTGTTCAAGAACAGTGTAGATAGATCTGTCGATGCCAAACGATGGTTCGATAACGTGTGGGGTCACGAAGTCCCCTGAGATGGACTGTCTAACAGTTTCGATCGCGTAGCCCTCGGGGTCTACGACGTCCCCGTCGAAAACGATAGGGCCTTCAGTATCATGGATCGTTGAGAGAAAAGCGGCTACCTGTTTTGCTTTGCCCTTATATTTTGGACCCAAATATCCCATGTTCGGACGAACGACGATCCGCTCCACTTCTTTGGGTTCTTCATAAGGCACCAAAACCGCCATTTGGAGGCCACTTTGCCGCTCATGTTGTTTCAGATCGTAGTCCGTTCGGTCGGCGATTCCTGCAAGCTCAATCCAGCCGTGTTGCGTAAGTCCCTCCGCATCCCAGCAGTCGACCGCATAATGTGCCATCTCATCGGGCAAGTGCTGTCTGAACCTCAGTCGCGATTCCCGCACGCCCACGCGGGTAAAAAACTCCTGGCAGCGGGCGATGTGGTAGGCCAAATACTCGTGCGCGATGATGTTTCGTTCGCACGCAGCTTTGACTGAAGCCGTGCCTGCGAAATCCTTTGACAGAATATTGATTTCCACGTCAGCTACTTCATCGAACCGAGGATGGTGGTTCTTTTCGCGTGGATCCACAAACACTTCGACTTCGGCTTGGGTAAATTCTCGCAATCTGATTACGCCTTGACGTGGCGATATTTCGTTTCTGTATGACTTTCCAATCTGCGCGACGCCAAAAGGCAATCGGTCTCTGTAAAATCTCAGAAGCCTCGGAAAGTCAGCAAAAATCCCTTGTGCTGTTTCAGGTCGAAGGTACCCATTTCGCTGGGTCCCCGGCCCTATATGAGTGGTAAACATCAAATTGAAATCGTGCACTTTCCCCAAAGGCCCTCCGCAATCCGGGCACATAATGCCGTAAGAGTCTATCAGTTCCTGGGTCTTTTCGCTCGACGGCACGCACGCGTCGGCAATGTCGGGATCGCAGAGATCGGCAGCGATTCCCCTGCTTTTGAGATACTCTGTAACGACGTGATCTGCTCTCAAAGCCGTCTGACAGTTCACACATTCAACGATGAGATCCACGAAGTTTGATAAGTGCCCGGAGGCGAGGAAAACCTCTTCGACCCCGATAGTGGGCGTTTCAATCGGGAGGGCGCTCTCGCCCACGACAAAGATGTCTCGCCACGCGCTTTCGACTCTGTGTTTTAGCATCGCACCAAAAGGGCCGTAATCCCACAGTCCTGCAACCCCTCCATAGATCTCATACGAGGGCCAGAGAAATCCGCGTCTCTTTGCCAACTCCAAGACCCGGCCCTTTAAGCCATCGATGGAAAGGTCCTGACGTTTGTCAAGCTGCATGACGAATCCCTCTTTGCCTCCATTTGCTTCGCTGGAAACCACGCGCTTTGAGAATCCTCACTTCGTAATGCTCGCCTTGCCGCCGCGACTGGTGCAGGCTTAGCCTACTCGTGGCGCGCATCGCTGGCGAGAAAATCGATTCCACGGATAAGCTGAACGATTCGGAGCCCGCGCTCTATGCATTCGAGCTGTGTGTGGATTCGCGTTAAGTCCGTTTCCGCTCTCATCTCGATCGCCAAGTTTGATATTACTTCGGTTATCAGGTCGTCCAAGGGCACACGTTGACGCGTGCTCTCTGATTGCGTCGATTGGACCGCTTGTGTCGAAACCTCCGCGGGGCTTTTTGATGTCTGAATAGCGTTTTGCATCGCTCTGTACGTACAAACAGGACACGTCGTCTTGCCTTCAAACTTGAATAGTGGGGACTTACAGACGACGCAGTGATCGGCAAGCATCTTGCCACCGCGTTCGAGCATCTTTGATATTTGCTCCAGCTCTCGATCATCTAAGGGCATACGAGTTCTAGATGGCGATTATCGTTGAAAAGCTTTGTGAAGGGCGCCAAACGACTGCCGCGCTGCGCTCGAGCCTCGTACCTGACAGCGCTCACGCTCGCCAACATTCACGTCATAGCAGCGCGACTGAAAACATCAAGGAGTGCCAGAACGTGGTTGTTTCCTGGATTTATCTTCACGGCAAGCTTGAGGTCGAAAAGACCCTCGTTGATTTCACCAAGCGCCAGAAAGCAGAGACTGCGCAAAGCGTAGACTGACCAGTTCACACCATGAGCGGAAATACAGCGATCAGTAGACGTCAAAGCTGCCGTAAAGTCGCCCAGTGCGATCAGCGAGATAGCCTTGTTGTTTGAGATCTCAAACAAACCGGCTTGAATCGATTCTGCTGCATCAAAGCACTCGATCGCGACGTCGAACTCATCCAGCCTCTGCAACGTGCAGCCTTTATTGTTGTGCGACTCGACGTATCGTGAATCGAGTGCGCTAGCTTTGTCAAAACATTGGATGGCCCTTGCATAGCTCCCCAGGAAATAGTTACACAGTCCCTTCTGATTCCACGCGTGCACGTACGATGGCTCAAGCCTGATGACCTCATCAAATCGCGCGAGACTTTCGAGATATTTGCCCGACAGCGCCAATGCGTAAGCCTCGCGGTAGATCCAACCGACCCGCGTGTCTGACAGTTTCTTGCTTGCGTAGACGTGGGGTGCAGGCCGATGCTTCCTTACAGTAGCGACACTAGATACAAGAAAGCACGTGTCACGGGCAATGATTCTGAAATCGATACCGAAGTGCCGTTTAAGATTTCCGATACCTTGAAAGTCCTCTCGAGGCGGCGTTTGCATATGGTTCACGCGCGAGCTGCGATTAGCTATTGCTTTTCGTTTCTTATGAGGCCCCGACCGACTTTAAAGCCACAAATAGAGACGTCCGGTCACGTTCCGTTCGAAAATACGTCGCCAAAGTCTGAACTCCAATAATCGATGCCCATTTTGTTAAAGTCCTTTTCCGTCATCTTGTGAAGAGGCACGATCAGAGCGGCATTCATGACATTGCAGCCGTTGCACCCGTCGGTACGGGCCTTTCTTGAGCGTGCCATATGTTACCTCTGATCAACTAACCACATGCGGGCGATCTCCTATCATGAATATGAGCCAATTTTTCGGATCTTTCAAACGAATGAGCTCGTAGACGCCCTCAAGCTTCTTGCCGAGCAGGACGACCTTGATCTTTTCTTCGTTCTTTTCAAGCAAATAATAATCCCCGGCATCGTATATGCGGACTATCCCGGCGCCATAGTCACCTTCCGCGATCTCTCCCTCGAACCCTATGTAGTTCAAATCGTGATCCTCAACCTGCACCGCGAGACGCCTGACTTTCTTCTCGCGAGGAACTTCCTTGGGAATCGCCCAGCTCTTCAATGTTCCATCCATCTCCAAGCGGAAGTCGTAATGATGGTGCGACGAAAAATGCTCCTGGACGACAAAACGATTGCGCGGATACCGTATCATACGCATAAGGGCAATGTGCACTAAACACGTTGCTGTAAAGAGTCTATTAGTGCAGTAGGCAATAAATGTTGCCTGGCAGCTGCTTCCAATTTTGTGCGCCTCTATAACGCCCCAATAAGCCTCAACACGCTCGGTGTTCTATACCGTTTGCTGAGAGGCCGCGTCGACAGAATGAGCGATTTTACGGCCTTTTGTGAAACAGAAAGCTATAATAACGGACGACGCTAAGGACTGCTAAAGAATGTTGGAAGGTTTCAAATGAAGGTAAACGGCGTAAAGATTGACGATACCTACGCAGAGGCATTCCCAGTATATGCCGCGCGTGTTTTAATCACAGGCGCGACGACCGCGCTTGCCGAAACTGCCGCAACGGTTGCAACCGGATTTGCCACTTCAGTCATCGGCTGCAGCGCCGAAGCGGGAATTGATCGCTATGTGCTGCCGGGCGAGACTCCCGATGGCAGACCAGGGGTTATAATTATGGTTGTTCACCCATCGAAGAAACAGATAAAGAGCAACCTTATTGAAAGGATAGGAGAATGCGTTCTCACCGCAGCAACGACTGCCGTTTTCAACGCGCTGGAATCTGAGGAAACCGTGCCCGTCAAACTCCATTTCTTTGGCGACGGCTACGAGTATCAGACCACGGTCGGCGGACGAGACGTGTGGGCAATCCCCATACTCGAAGGAGAGTTCATCTGTGAGGAGACTTATGGCGTGCAAAAAGGAGTCGCAGGGGGCAATTTCTTCATTTACGGCGAGACGCAAGGTTCAGCCCTATTGGCTGCCCAAGCAGCTGTTGGGGCAATTAAATCAGTTGATGGAACCATAACCCCATTTCCGGGTGGAATTGTTGCGTCAGGGTCCAAGGTGGGTTGTCCAACGTATTCGACGTTTATGAAAGCTTCCACGCACCACCGACTTGCCCCGACCCTCAAAGATAAGATACCAGATTCGTTCGTCCCAGACGGCGTAAAGTCGATTTACGAAATAGTAATATGCGGCCTAAGCGAAGAGGTCATCGCAGAAGCGATGAAGCGGGGGATGCTTGCCGCGGCGCACGCAAAAGGAATCGTGGAGATCTCAGCAGGCAACTATGGTGGAGAGCTTGGACCATTCAAGTTCAACCTTCACGAGATACTGAGCGATTACGCTGATTCAAAATAATCGCTGCGGGCTCTGTTTGTCAATACCGGCCTGGAAGAGCCTCAGTCTTGGCGGTAACCAAAAGAGATAAGTATACTCTCCCGTAACTTACGAAAGATGATGGTTCATGGGAACCAAAGAGTAGTTCTAAGGTGATAGGTGAAGGAAAATGGTGAAATTAGGAATCGCGAAAATAGGTAATATCGTCAGCGGTTTGATGACTGATTTGCTTCTCGACGAGCGCGCGGACCGCGAGGACTTTGAAGCGGTGACCGTAACGAGCGGCACGAAGATGAAAGAGGAAGATGCAGAGAAGGTTGTCGAAGCGCTGCTGAAATTTGAGCCAGACTTGTGCGTAGTGGTGTCTCCTAATGCGGCTCAGCCAGGCCCGACAAAGGCACGAACATTGCTGAAAAATGCCGGGAAGAAAGTTGTTGTCATCACAGACTCAGGCAAGCTTAAGGACAAGCTTGAAGAAGAGGGAGGGTTCGGATACATTCTTATAAACGCCGACGCGATGATTGGTGCTCGGAGAGAATGGCTTGACCCCATAGAGATGGCCATTTACAATGCCGACCTGATGAAGGTTCTGGCCGCGACCGGTACTTTTAGGGTGCTCCAAACTGCGCTCGACACGTGCCTTACAGCTATCAAAGAAGGCAAAGAATGCGAGCTACCCAAGATTGTGATGACGGCGGAAAAAGCGACGATCAATGAGTTCAGTAACCCGTACGCCCGCGCGAAGGCGATAGCGGCGTACGAAATGGCCGCTAAAGTTGCCGATGTCAACGTTAAAGCCTGCTTCATGACGAAAGAGTGGGAAAAGTACGTCCCGCTTACGGCTGCATCTCACGACATGATGCGCACTGCCGCTAAGCTCGTCGACGAAGCTCGTGAAATGGAAAAGGCTGACGACACCGTAAAGAGAGCACCTCACTCGAAAGACGGTGCTATTCTTAGCAAGACCAAGCTGATATCAAAGCCTGAGTAATAGCCTTTTCTATTACTCACTTTTTTCTTTTTTGACCGCGCCGGAGATGCTATCTTCGCTTTTTTGGCGATCTAGTTTTGATCGTAAGCGTTGCTAGATAGCGCGCTAGTCGAGTATGAACGGGCTCACGTAGAGTCCGTCGATCCGTATCAGACGTTTTAAAGAATCAGCTTTAAACGGGATTATCCAGGCGTGTTCCGCGCTGTCCCAGTGAGACCCGGGCACTTGCTTTAGCTTGTCCTCGATCTCGTGCGTATCCCCGAATACCTTGACCCACTTCTTATTGCGCGTTCCCACGGCCCACGTATTTTGCGAAGACGTGCACAAACAGTGCACGGTCGGGTGCAATACGACGCCTCCGTTCTTCAGGCTCTCAATCGATGCTCGATTGATCGGAAATCGCCATACCCTTTCCTCTTTGTCCCAGAACCCGCCTTCTGTAGCGCTTGGCCTATTACGTGCGCTTAGAGTGCTTCCGCGCACAATCAACGTTGTGCAGTCTTCATCCAGTTCGCACAGAAGTCTACCCTCTACGTGGTGTTCTCGCAGCGGCTTCTGCACCGAGTTTCTTTTTGCATCCTGATGCTGCGAGCCGTTGTTTCGGTCAGTCTTCTGGATTCGATCTTCTTGAGAGGTGTCAAGAGTTTTTAGGGCGATCCTCGCGTGCAGCCTGACGTCTTCGTGCGCGCTCTGCATTGCCGCTTGAGCCAAGATGTCGCGCGCCGCCGAATCCGCGTTGCCAGAGGCGAGCGCAACCGCTTCGAGCGCATCGACGGCTTTAAATCGCTGGTGCTCATTTTCATCATCGAGTGCCTTTGAAAGCACGTCAACTCTCTTGTAACGGGTCAGCCGGTCGAAGTCATATTCACCCATTTCTGTCACCAG
>Ga0208821_1001258_pt1 | contig 14984 bp, 18 predicted proteins | sample June2015DPH_20_5_FD_184720 | JGI IMG/M metagenome (GOLD analysis project Ga0208821, IMG submission 184720) | Peatland microbial communities from SPRUCE experiment site at the Marcell Experimental Forest, Minnesota, USA - June2015DPH_20_40... | ecosystem: Environmental > Terrestrial > Soil >... | reverse complement strand
GACACAAACTGCAGCCCGCGGAAGAGACGCAGATTCACTCCTCAAGGGGCGTAACGTAGCATGATGCCCGCTTGCTGCTAATGAGCTTCTGTTCGTGGAAAAGGCGCGCTGTGAGGTGGAACATGCCTTCTTCACTCGCGTAGAGCTCGCTTACGAATCGCTTCGTGTCGCCTTTTGCGATGAAGTCGATATCGAGCACGTCCATGAGCGTGTGGGCTTTCGACGGGGGAGTTGCGGCGATTTCGAGCCGTAGATTCCGCACATCGCGGTGCGCGTACACTACCGTCTCCGTCTGGATGGTTTCTTCAGGCGCCCAGTAGGGCCGGTTCACGAAGAAGGTCTGGATCTCGGCGGGATCTTCATTGATTCGAACCTCATGATGAGGAGAGTACCAGCTCACGAAAGCACCGTAGCGGTACGCCGTGACGTGCAGATAGACCCATCCGGCGTGGTTCGCAAAGACGTGAAAGTTCAGCACTTCCGTATCTTGAGGGTGCAACTCTTTCACGTAATGAAACGCACCGCTTGGCAAAATGTCGATATCGTGCGAGTTAGTGGTATACAGCGTCGCGCTTACGTCGACGAGGGGGTCCGTTGATACGTTTCTCAGCTGGACGGTGATCCAGTGGCGCCCCCGGTCGAGCACCTTGGGCGTAACGATTGCCTCGAAGGCATACTTGCGTTGTTCTTCTCGTTCTTCCGCGGCGATTCTCTTCTCTTTTTTCTTTTCGTCGGCCATAGTATCATCAAATTACGTAGAGCACGGAAGGTAATAAGGCATACACAAGGAAAAAACAGATCACGAAGGAGAAACACGCTGCGCTATTATAGTTCGGGCCTACCCGAGAATTGTGATGGGCTCCTTACTCACTTAAGTGAAAACGAAATTGCGACTGAAAAAGCACTCGCAGTAATCTGCTAACAGCATGCGGCTAGAAATTAGGGCCGGAGCCATAAATCTGACCCCGGCAGTATGCTCCACCACTGCCCGTAAGGAGATGTGTTCGTGGTGTTGCGGGAGTAAGGACGCACGAAGCGGTATAATTATTTCGCTCAGCTCGACTTTGCTTAATAAGTAGCAAAACAAGCGGACTTAAACCAAGCCCCTGCGCCTTCGACCCATAACGCATGCAATATCGAAAACGGGCTTGAAGTGTGGCAGGACGGTAAACAGAAGCCGTATCTTTTTGTCCTAGACGGCACGGCCAGTGCGATATGCGGGTTATGCCCTTCCAAGTTGCTGCAAGTTGACGGTGAGTGAAAAAACAAACGAACAACGTTTTGAGGTGACCTTACCTAACCTATCAATGACTATTCGAAATACGAATCAACGTTGTTTGATGTCGAAGCGAAAGCAAAGAGGGGTAAAGAGAAATTCCAAGGATTGTCAAAAGGCGTTTGATGTGGAGGCTCGCTTTGTCAACGGTTAAGGTGGGATCACGCATAACGGCCTTAACCCTTAACGTTTAAATAAACCCGCGCTTATGGCAGCAGGAGATAAATAACAAAGATGTGGCAGGACACTGTAATCCTCATCTGCAGCCTCGTCTTCGGTTTCCTTCTTATCCCTCAAATGCGCGACATGCACAGGGAAAAGACAGGTATGAACATACTCTCCTGCGCGACAACGTTCTCTTTTCTCGTTGTATTAAGTTGCGTATACGCGACGCTTAGTCTACCGTTAGCGGTGCTTGGCGGCGCTATCGATGCGGGGGCGTGGGCAATAATAACAGCGTTATCGGTGAAATACATATCACAACCATAGTTCTGACCTAACGACGGGATAATTTGTATGTAGCGAATACACCTACTGCATTAATCACCGTTTGATCTAAATGAGCAGGCACGGCTCTGACAGGGCACTTGATGTGACCTCCGTCTAAATCAGACGGAGGATTTAGAGTTTTTAGAGGCATTCTCTGATCGCATCTCGCCACCTGCTTCGACGAAAGCATCTTGGCGAGCATGTCACAAGATGAAACGATCAAACAGGCTGAAGACGAAACGATAAAACGGCTAGACGCCTTAACAGAGGAAAAAATCTCGCTAGCGAAAAAATTCCACCCGAATTATTACAAGCCTCCAAATGAGCATACAGTTCCCGAAGCTGTTACGCTAAAATTAGAAAAAGAGAGAGGGCTATATCTAACCCTCACAAGTTCGTCACGACTTGATGGCAAGCCGTCGCTGTATGTCAATTTCTGCGGGAATGTGGATATACTATTGCTGTTTGCCTTCGGCGTCGGGCACAGTGAACGACGGCACCTGGGCCACCAACTCGGCGAGCTCGGGGTGCTCCTCGTAGTTTCGGGCTTGCAGCTTCGCGATCTTGTCGCCGAGCTCGGGATCATCGGAGTCCGTGATGTCGAAGGCCTCGAACCGGTCGATGAGCTCCATTCCATTCATTTCGGAGCGGACGTGCGCCGGATGTGTCAGGTACTCCCAGTACCCGTCGAGATCCTCGAGCACGTACACGGCACCCCATTCGAACTCTCCTCCGAGGTTGGGGCCCACGACGTACGACTGCACGGCAGGGTTGGCTTCCCCCGCCTGGCGAAGCAGGTCGAGACCTGCTCGGCGCTGCTCCTCGCTGAGATCGAACTTGAATGTCATGCGGTTGATGTGAAAGATCATTCTCTTCTCCTCTTGCGGGTTGTGCTGGTTAGTTGTTGTTCTTAATCACTAAGTTATAGACTATCAGTACTTCGTAAAGTAAACTGAGCTGGAATTATACACCTACGTTGAGATAGAACGAAAAGGATGCGGTAGGGGCGACGGCGTCGATTTTTATCTATACAGTTGAGCGGAAAGCATTGTTAGACGCGCTCAAGAATTTAGTTGTTAGTATCGCACGCATTGAATGCTTGATACTGAAAAATGACACTTAAATCTGTCACTTATATGCATTTTTCTTTCAGCAATTCCCACAAATCTATTGGGTTTTTGAAATGCATACCCTGAAGACCATACGTTTTTGCGGCCTCCACGTATGCCTTAATATCATCAATATAGAGCGTTTCTTCCCGTGCGATGTCTGTCTTCTCGAAGACGGCATCAAAGATCTTTTTTTTAGGTTTTCTTGCGCCTACCTCATAAGAGAGTATCCACTCGTCGAGGGAACGGACAACGGGGTAACGTTCCATGACGTAGGAAAAATGGAGTTCGTTGGTGTTGCTGAGAAGAAAAACCGGGTAGCCTTTATTCTTCAGATGTGTAATAATCGCGTTAACTTCGGGATCCTCCTCAAAAATGTTGTTCCACATATCTTTGAATTCTTCAAATCCCAGTTCCAATTTGTATCTCTCCCTGAGCTTCGCGAAAAAAGCCAGTGACGATATGCGGCCTTCTTCGTAGGGATTTACGAAACCCCGGTCTCGTTCAAAGAGAAACCTGAAAAGGTCATCAGGTGTAAAACGGTTCTTTATTAGGGAGACTTCTTTGAGTTTCACCGCAATTTGTCTGTGTTCAAAGGGAAGGATGACGTTGCCGAGATCGAAGACGAAGAGCCTAATCATAGGAAAAACCTTTACCTCTTTATGTTCGGTGCCAGATACATGAATCATGCTGAATATCACCGCGTTATCAGCTAGCATCATGAAAAAAAGGAAACCCACGACGTTCGAATTCGGATCGTTTTAGGCGTCCGCTGTGAGACAAGAAAAGCGTTAAGCGGGCGTCAAGTAACCAAGGTAAAATGTAATAAGATCAGCAAAGTGCGCGCCGAAAGCAATGGGCTCGGCCGGATTCGAACCGGCGACCTCCGCCGTGTGAAGACGGAGGATTCTGAAGTGTTTGAGGCGTTTCTATCTGATGAGATCACGACGAGAAAGGCGAGCGCTCCTTGGTGAACGGTCTGGTAGATGCGAGTTGGTAACCCGGCAAGCATCGAAAAAGTGTGCGGCAATCTGATTGTTGGATAGCGGTACCCTTCTTTTGCGCGGTGGAGTGAGATTTTGCTGTGGTGGACTTCTAGCAGTTCGTGGTTTGGCATCGCACCAGCAAAACATGGGTAATGTTCAGCGGCTAGCATAGTAGTGAAAGGGTAGGCGCTGGTCACTTAATCGTTGTGATTAGGCGCGCATGTTAGCACATTGGATAGATAAGAGCCTTACCTATCACCTATATAAGCCCACGAAAGAGGAAAAAGAAAGGCTGGAAGGTCCCTTTCAGCCACAAGACGCGGCAAGCCGCGGCGCCTTTTATCGTCGGAAATATTATGAGTGTTTCATTATAGTAATCTGCAAGGAGATAGAACATGCCCATAAAACCAGAAACCATTCTCGGCTTAAGCACGAAATTTAGGGAATCAAGAATTTTCCTGACCGCAGCTGAACTGGACATATTCAGTCTTCTAGCAAAACATCCTATGTCCGCCCAAGAAATCGCGGATACTATACAAGGTACATTGCGAGGCATCACTATATTGCTTAATGCGCTGGTGCCTATGGGACTACTCGAAAAAAAGGATGAGAAATATTACTGCCCAGCGGAAGTAGCAACACTATTGTCGAAAGACTCACCGACTTCAATCATGCCCGGAGTAATGATTACAGTTGCGGGATGGAAAAGATGGTCGGATTTAACTGAAATTGTTCGCTATGGCCCTCAAAAAATCAGACCATCGATATTTGACAGCAGTGAACGGGAACAAGAAATGTTCACTAGAGCGATGCACGCTATTGCCTATCGATTAGCACCCAGAATTGTTGCTGCTATTAAGCCTGTCGCAGCCAAGAAATTACTCGACATCGGTGGTGGGTCGGCTTCATATACGCAGGCATTCCTCGAAGCCTATCCTGATATGAAAGCCACGCTATTCGACCTCCCTTCGGCGATTAAAATCGCGCAAACGCGTCTCGCTGATACTGATTTAATTAATCGCATTACCTTTGTCGCCGGTGATTTTTATAAAGATGAACTACCAACAGGTCACGACCTTGCGTTGCTTTCGGCTATTATTCACCAGAACAGTCCTGAACAAAATATTGCATTGTACCGTAAGACTTATCGCGCTTTGCAACCCGGAGGTCGGCTTGTTATTCGCGACCACGTTATGAGTCCGGACCACACCCTGCCTATGAGTGGAGCCTTTTTTGCGGTAAATATGCTTGTGGGGACCCGTGAGGGCAGTACTTACTCATTTGAAGAAATTAAGGCTTCACTCGAATCTGCTAGTTTTACTAAAATCAATCTCACACAACCTGATGAAGAAATGAATGGTTTGGTTGAGGGATTTAAACAATGAATGGTAGAGCATATTAAAGGACACTCTTACAGCTTTTGTGGATGTTTCTTCTAGGGCACTTCAAAGTAAAGACTGGTTTTTTATTATTCTTGTTAAAATGAATGGGTTAGAGGCCACCCATTAAAAGGCCCTGTCAAGAGAGGGAAGAACCTAAATGCGACAATCGCAACTTTTATCTCTAAAATTTCTTAAGTCGTTTTTGGAGTAATCGCATAACGGCAGGCACCGGGATGCGGATTGAGGGGTGATATATGCCAACGAATGATCAAAGAAACGAGACCACGGTCGATTTAAACACATTCAAACTGTCAGATAGTATTTTTATGGAGAGAGAAAGACAATTTGATGAAACTGCGAAAACAATTGACACGATTGATACAAAAATCGGTGTCATGCTTGGTTTTGTTTTTGTCTTTATAGGTCTGGTATTTAACAAAGATCTGCTCCCTCTAGTGTTTGCAAGCCCTCCGTTAGTGATCGTTTTGTTTGTTGCCGGGTCTATTTTTATCGTCATTTCAGTTTTTAGTGGCTATTTTATAAATTTTGACTAAATTAAAGAGGGTTCTATTTATGGATAAATCATACACAAAAAGTTCTGTAACTTCTAAGGATGGTACCGTTATTGGTTATCGGCAGATGGGTAGTGGCCCCGGTATTATTTTACTACATGGGGGTGCAAAGTCCTCTCAAACTTTAATGCAACTTGGTACTGTCCTGTCTGACGAATTTTCAGTGTACATTCCAGACCGTCGTGGTCGTGGTTTAAGCGGTCCTTTTGGTGATAACTATGGTTTACAAAGGGAAGTTGAAGATATGGGTGCTCTTCTTAAAGAAACTGGTGCACACTATGTTTTTGGTACAGCGACAGGTGGAATTATTGCGTTGCAATCTGCTCTTTTTTTGTCTGCCATCCGTAAAGTCGTCCTTTATGAACCACCATTCTATGTTAACGAAACTGAAATGAACAATTTTAACGATATCGGTAAGCGTTATGATCAATATGTGGCTGAAGGCAAATTAAGCTCGGCAATGGTGACTAGCAGTGAAATAGCGACCAAAGTAAGTGGTGATGAACTTGAACCACCTTATAAATGGGTAAAGTACATGCCAAGTATAATATTGAGGATAATTTTCAGACTTATATTAGAAATAGATGCAAGGAATGTCAAAGATGATGATGTAAAGCTTAAAGATCTTATACCCACATTTCACAATGATGTAGTGCTTGTTAATGAAACTAAAGGAACAATTGAAAACTTCAGAGACGTATCTGCAGAAGTATTATTACTAAACGGCAGTAACACATTTTTATTCCTGAAACGCATCATAGATGCTTTAAACGAAGTATTACCTCATGTTGAGCGTGTTGAAATTCAAGGCATTGATCACGCGGCTGCAGAAGACACTACCGGCAAACCAGAAATCGTTGCACGAGAAATAAAAAAATTCTTAATAATGAAATGAGCTAAATCAGAATGAGCAAACAACTGAACGATTATGACATTACTAAGTCGATTATTTGCTCGATTTATCCGATTTATGACATTACTAAGTCGATTATTTGCTCGATTTATCAAACTGCCTCCAGCAGAAACCCATGGCCCCATGACCTGCTGCAGGCGGCCGCTGCATCCAGCGCGATGTCGACCTGTGGCTCTAACGCGCGGCAGCCGAATCACGTGATAGGAGTGTGACGGCTTCCTGCTTTGAACGCCGATAGTGTAAGTGCAGATCGATTGCATCCGTCACTAGAGGAGCCGTTCAGGCATAGCCGTCGTGATGTGCCGCAGCTGCATTTCGAGGGCTCTTTGAGCATACCAAGTGCTTCTGCCGCCACGCTTCTGAACGGGCCTCAGAAATCAAAGGAAATCGAAGAAAGAAATAACGAGCAAGGAGCTAGGGAAGCTACGGGAAGGCCAGAGGAACGTGGCAAGCATTGAACTGCGCTACCCCCCCGTTGCTGCTGCAAAGCATCTGGGCAGCATTTCCGCCTTTTTTTTCTTTAGACCCTCCCGTGCGGAGGCCGACAGACCGACATGGCGCACTATTACGTCACGCGAGATGCTTTCTTATCAAAAAAACTTCTCACCCTCGGTGTTGTTAGATAGAACAGGAGCAACGCTGCAATCAACACCCCAGGTATGTCGCTGACACTACCCTGGGCAGCTGAAACGGCTTCCCCTATCCCAGCCACCGAAAATATTACTAGCACGATCCACCACGCCCACTTCAGACCGCGTAGTAACCCATATACAGAACAAAACATGATCAGGCCAATAACTAGCAAGAAGAACCCAAACGCGATCCCAGCAGTCGAGCTCCTAAATGCGGCCGAAAAGGAGCTTTTTAAGCTCCATATTACGTCCAAAGGGGTTCCAGGGAACAATAGTGATACCGCCACAATCAAAGCCACTGCCGCAAGCAGGAATGCGATTACTGCTATTATGAAGACTCCTTTTGGCCTGTTTTCCACGTTACATCAACTCAGCTTTTTTTGTGCGAAAGATGGCAAGAAATCTTTATTTGTCGTTCACCAAGCCCCTTGCCACGATATCGGCCAGTAGATCTATGACATCGGGAAATATCTCCCGGCCGACGTCATCTTGGTGAAAATATAAGATCGCTATCGCGCGCAAGAGACCAGCCACCACCTCTGGTCGAGCGTGAATGAGTTCATTTTTTTGCTGCATACGGGTAATTATGTTTTTGACCCGTATTGTATCGGTAATTAGGTGGTTTTGAAGTCGTTCTGGTGGCAACTTGCGGAGCATGAGTTCGTAATCCCAGCTGTCGTAGGTTCTTCGGATAAACGGATTTGTCCCGAATAATTCGAACGTGCCCTTGATCACGTTCCTGATAGCTTCTTTTGCAGAGGGGCTTGAAATTACGATCTCTTCAAGAAAATGCTCGCTTTTCGCCTGTTCAACTTCCAAGATGTCAAAGTACAGCTCTTCTTTGGAATTGAAAAAGTGATAAAAACTACCCTGAGCAATGCCTCCGGCATCAGCCAGGTCAGCTACGGTGGTCTTTTTCAAACCATATGTGCTAAAAAGCTCCTTGCCTCGTTCGATAAGGGCATTTCTGATCGCCTGTTTTTCTTGTTTTGAAAATGTTTTTGGCATACGACTAATCTGAGGCTTTGTTGAATATTTATTTTTTATATTCATATATATCTAAAAAGTAGATAAAGTTAACGTGAAAAAATTGGGGACTTACCAACAGCGCCGGTTATTCTAAACGGCGATGAGATAAGCAGCGAAGTGGTATCGCGCAACTGATTCGAGCGCTAACAAACTGTACGGATCCATCTAAGCGCAAAGCCTAAACCAACTTTGTGAAGGCCTTCAAATCGGACCTGGACGTGCCTTAAACCTGCCTGAACGACTTGACGGATCGTAGTTACGAACGTTTCCGCTTGAGTTAAAAGAACAGCTTGTCCAGACCCTCGCAGTAACGGTCGCATCGATTCTAGCGGGGCCGCGAGCGCAGCACAACGCAGCAAAGCCGCCCCTCCGTCAGATCGTCAACGTGTTGCAGCAGGTGATGTGCCCACACGACGCAGAAAAGTTTGCTATTGTTGTGCTTGAAATCTACAAGGACAGTTATTGAAGAGTAGAGTTCAAAAATCGTTCGACAAGTTCAGGGAGCCGCAATCCAATGGGATTGCTGTCTTAACACGTAACGAAATTTCTGTATTATATCGCTACGCCAGATTCTTATGAAATGAATCAGTATAACTCTTCTAAGGTGACAACCTGCCCATTAGGCACTCGGAAAAAGCACCTTACGTAGGGGATAGCGATGAATACCTCAGCGGAAACCAAGGAAATTTTGCAGAAATATTATGATTGTCTTTCAAAAAAAGAGGGATGGCAATCATTGCTTTCCGAAGATATCTTGCTTACCGGAACGGTGGCAAAAGAGTCGAAAGGAAAAGAGCTTTTTGTAAACAATAATTTTTTCAAGATGGTCAAAGACTTGACATTGAAACGGATGATTGTTGAGAACGATAACGCGTGTGCTTTGGTCAGCTATGACCTTACATCTCCCAAAGGCAAAAACTTCTCTGGCGACGTTGCCGAAATTTGGAAAGTAAAAGACGGAAAACTTGATTCTCTCGCTATATATTTTGACACGGCTGAGTTTCAGAAGTCTATTGCATAAAATAAACAACTATTTTTGTCGAGTCTTGACCTAATAGCCGCGAGCACCTGGTCGACCTGCTCTTTCTCGAGGTAGTCGGTAATGTTCTTCACGCATTGCCGAAAAGGAGATTTATCGGCAATAACGGTTGTTATTTTGAAGAGGAATCATTGTGACACAGTAGTGCGAAGAGATCAGTAGACAAAACGGCAAAAACACATCCGCATGCGGCTAAAAAATGGGGCCGAAGTCATAGACGGGACCCACGTCATGGGGTGTCGCCCTGGGTTCTTTTTTTGTGTTCAACTTCTCCATCGTAATTATTAAATAGAATGATTAATAATGACAGAACCGATGAACGACCTTCAAACGAGTTTAGAGAAGGGGACTCAAACAGCTTTGCTGTTTGGCATAGACTCAGAGAGAAGACCGCGACTATCCGCTGCACTAGGCATTACCGCATGTCTAGGCAGTATCTGCTCGTGGAGTCTCATCCGGGCACCGCGTCAGAAGCTTTTTTCGGTAGATAGCAGCACGTTCATTAGCGTTCATCGTATTTCTATCCAGCAATCCTTTAGTGCTTGAGGCGCAATGCCACGGCTTTACTACTTTGATAACATTAAGATCCTCCTTATCGTTGTCGTTGTCTTCATTCACTCCGGCCTGGCGTACATTCCCACCGCGGAGGGGTGGTCCCCGAGCTACCCTGGACCTCTCCCTTTCTCGGACGTGCTCGTCGTCGGCACGTTCGAAGCGGTGGCCGCCTCGTTCGCGATGGCACTCTTCTTTTTCATCTCGGCGTACCTCCTCGTCGGCTCGTTTGACCGTAAGGGACAGAAGAAGTTCCTTAGAGACCGCTTCGTGCGTATCGGAATCCCGCTCTTTGGGATAGTGGCGTTCTATCTCATATTGATAACCGCAGTGGGGGCAAACCCAGCGACGTACTCTCTCGGCAATCTCTGGTTCCTCGTGTTCCTGCTTATCCTCGCGGTCGCATACAGCGTCTGGCGGAGGTTCAACATAACCATCCGCCATGTGTCGTGTCCTGGAAACAGAGCGCTGCTCCTCGCGGCTCTGGTGCTCGGCGCCGCGAACTTTGTCGTGCGCATTTTTTACGGGTGGGATCAATGGCTGCTGTGGCACGCTGTCGAACCGGCGCACGTGCCGCTCTACGTGCTATTTATGATCGGAGGCATCCTTGCGTATCGCAACGGGTGGCTCGAGGCGGTATCCCCCGCTTTGGTGAAGACATGGGGCATCATCACTGTCGTCGGCATTTGCGGCATCCCAGTGTTCATCGCGGTAATCGGTATCGCGCCTGTTGGCGGTGGCTTCACGCTCATAGCGCTCCTGTATGCGTTCTGGGAGGCGTTCCTAGGAATCGGCATTTGCGCGTGCCTGCTCATCGTTTTCAAGCATCGTTGGAACGCCACCGGGCGAATCAAAGCGGCACTCGCTAAAAACGTCTACACCGTCTACCTCATTCAGATTCCGATCATACTCTTCCTTCAGAGTCGATTCATTCAAGGGGGTGCCCTCATTCCGGGGGGGCTGCCGCCACTCCTTCAGTTTGTCCTCGTCGGGGCGATCGCCACTTTGTTCTGTTTCTTGTTCAGTAACTACATCGTCCGCAAGATTCCATACACGGATAAGGTCATTTTCTGATTGATGCTCAAAGTAAGACAGTTATGTTAAACTGCGATTAAAAAGAGGCCACCATAGTGCAAACATACCTCTTCTCGCCTGAACTGTTCCCGTCAAGCGCCGCGGCTTTCGTATTCAGCATCGTGTATCTTCTATGGCCTGTCAGCGAGATCATTGGCGGGGGAATCATACCGCTCTTACGCCGCGGCGGAGTCCGAACGAGGAGGCGAGACCGGGGCTCACTTTTGCTGATATTCATCAGCATTGTTGTATCCCTTTCTGTCGCCTTCTCCTTCGCTTCCGCCGGCGTCGCCATGCTGCCGAGCTGGGCGTTCTACCCTGGGATCGTCCTCATGGTCGGGGGCATAGCGTTTCGGCAATGGGCCATAGCCGTGTTGGGTCGGTTTTTTTCTATGGCGGTCAGGGTCCAAAAGGATCAAACGGTCGTGGACAGCGGTCCGTACCGATACGTGCGTCATCCCTCGTACACCGGCCTCCTCATGATCTTCGTCGGATTGGGACTGGCGCTGCAGTCCTGGGGAGCGGTCCTTGTGCTCGGGCTGATATTCACGATCGTGTGGGGGTACCGCATACGCGTCGAGGAGAGGGTGTTAATTGCGCAGCTTGGCGAGGCATATGCCTCGTACTCGCGGAGGACAAAATGGCTCATTCCCTACGTGTTCTGACGGGCTTGCGGGCCGGTGGAAAAAGAATGCTCCTGAAAACTACCTTAGTTGATTTGTGATAAGCAAAGGGAATGTTTGCGCTTCAGTTGAAAGAACAGCTGGCCCAGACACGCGTGCGTTTGTTTTATCGATTCTAACGCGACCGCGTGGGTGCCGAGACGCGGATAGTGCTGTGGAGCCACCGCTCCGCCAAATCATTGAAGTGTTGCAGCAAGTGATGTGCACACACGACGCAGATAAGCTTGCGATTGATGTGCTTGAAATCTACGAAGGCGGGTGCCACAAAGAACGAACTTCGACGTGATGAGATTCTATGTTCGAACTTTTGGTTCGCCGATCTTGTAGTTGTGCTGAACCGCAGCGTGCATCCAAGGGCTTTTTAAGGCGAAACTGCGTGCTTTTTCCGCCACGCTTCTGAACGGGCCTCAGAAATCAAAGGAAATCGAAAAAAGAACTGATGAACAAGGAGCTAAGGTGAGGGCGAGAAGGATACGCCATAGATTAAGGCTGCTGTTACAGGCGTTCTCTCAGATTCGCGTTGAGTGTAGGTCATTCGTTTTAAGGTGGGTATCAAAGACTTGTACAAGGCAAAGTCGCGATGGCGATTACAGCGACTCAAGCGCCGCGGGCTGCGTCGTTTTGGTCAAGGAATACAGTTTTAATCCCGTCACTTCGATCCAGATCCACGGCACCGCAAGGAATATCCTCTGAGCGGCCCCGGGGTAGTCGGTGCCTGAAGAAAACCAAACCAGAACAAGTGACAACAATCCGCTTATTAGTGAATACGTTCGATATCTGCCCCAAACTGCGCTATCTTTGCGTCTTAATCCTTGCCAGACCAGCAGCTGGGCTGCTATGATTGAAAGGAATGCGGCGGAGCTCACCAGCGTATGCGGCCCCTCTGAAAGATAGTTTTCAGGAAATACTCCAGCTAACAGTATGCAAATGCCGAATATAACTACGAGCAATACGCTGGCTTTCAGTGCCTTCCCGTGTGGCGCTGGCAAGCCACCTCGAAGCCCAAGCGCGAAACCGATCGACAGCAGACCGAAAATAACGAAATTAACGTTTTGGATTATCGCATAGGGGCCAACGCCGAGGTCGCTGATAAAATTGTGGAACTGGCTATACCCGGGCCGCAGAAGACTTGCTACCACCACCAGAAGCGTAAAGAGTATCGGCGCAAGAATGCCACAAAAAGCGAAGAGTCGTTGCTTGTTTTGCATTTGAGTAAACCTCCTACTTTGATCAAATGAGAATCGCGATTTCAGTAGGTCTAACATGAATATTACTGCGCTCGCATTCAAGTACAGCCATCGCATCGCAGCGCCGAAACCATTCGGTCATATTTTAATCTCCGAATCGTCGAACGGCCAACGTCGCGATAACGATCGCAACGAATGCGAGAGCTCCGCAGACGATCAGCGCCTGTGCAATCGCTGTCCAGGCGTATCCGGTGAGGAACAGCGGCCGCACCGCGAGCACCGCGTAGTTGACGGGATTGAACTTCATAGCGGTTTGCACCCAGCCAGGAGTCAAGCTTGCGGGTATCAGCGCACTGGACAGGAAGATCAACGGCAGCGTTATCAAAGTGGATACGAACACGAGTGGCTCCGGCCGCTTAACGCGCAGAGCCAGCGCGGTGAGCAGACCGGTGATACCCATCGATAGCAGACTTACGATGAGAAACGTAAGAAGGACGCCGCCCACCCCAGTTACCACGCTTGCACCCAGCAATAAAGAGATAGCCAATACGATCACGATTTGTGCGATCCCGGTCACCGCTACGTACAGCAAACTGCCCAGAATTAATCCGTAGCGATTCACCGGTGTCACGAGCATCTTCTCAAGGACGCCCCAGCTGATGTCGCTGAGGATCTGGAAACCCGAAAAGTTCGAGTTAAACACCGCTAACGTCACAATGAGGCCTGGGGCGAAGAACTGCACGTAACTGCTCGTTGAAAAACCCGGCAACACCGTGATGCTCTGAAAGATCTGTGTAAAGAGCAGAAGCCATATCAACGGCTGAATCAAGTAGACGACAATCCAGATAGGAGTGCGCACGAAAGCGCGCATAAGCCTATCCAGCGTATACCACGTGCTCCGCAATAAGCCCGTCATGCTTCAGCCTCCAAACCATACTTGCTTCGCGCCAAGTGCCTGCCCTCGCTCCTCACGCATCGTCCGGCCAGTGTACTTGACGAAGACGTCATCAAGTGATGCCCGCGAAAGGCTGAGGTCTTCGATCATCACTCCGGCGTCCTCGACCACACGCAAGATTAGAGGTACGGCAGCGCCCCTTTGGTCGACGTACACGTTGAGACCGACGTTCGTGGGCTGAACGTCTCTAACCAAGGGTTGGCCAGACAACAGTTGCTGCACCTTTTCGAACGTCTTTTTCTGTTGATCTGGCTCTTCAGGTGGCAGAGTCAAAGAGACGACGTCGCCGTGAATCTCGCCTTTAAGTGCGTCAGGCGTTCCCAAGGCAACGATGTGGCCATAATCGATAATCGCTACGCGGTCACAGACCTTGTCGGCCTCCTCCAGATAGTGCGTAGTAAGGAGGATGGACATCCCGTCGACGTTGAGGGTGCGGATGTGCTCCCAGATGCGCGTGCGTGTTTGAATATCTAGCCCGAGCGTGGGTTCATCCAAAACAAGGAGTTTTGGCTTGTTGATGAGGGCTGTAGCAATCTCGAGGCGCTTCCGCATGCCACCAGAATACGTGTTTATCAGTCGGTCTCCGGCGTCAGTCAATTCCAACAGTGCGAGCACCCCGTCAACCCTGCTCCGTATCGTCTTACTGTTGAGGCCATAGAAGTGTCCAAAGAGCGTTAAATACGCGCGACCGGTGGTGTTCTCGTCGACCCCAGCTTGCTGTGCAGAATAACCGATTATCTCCCGCACCTTGCGTGCCTCTTTGACGACGTCATATCCCGCAACACGCACACTGCCTGAGGTGGGGCGCGCCAAGGTCACTAGCATGCGGATCATCGTGGTCTTCCCGGCTCCGTTTGGGCCGAGCAAGCCGAATATCTCTCCCTCGCCTATGTCTATGCTCACGTCATCGACTGCGCGAACGTTTCCGGCGTACACTTTCGTTAGATTACGAGTCTCAACGATTTGCTTCAAGGTGCATCCCCTTTGCGTTCATCGTGCTTATCTTGGGTTTCATGCTCTTCTCGGATTGATTTCATAATTGCCTCATACGGCATTGACTCGGTTTCCCCCACGAACTTCGAGAATAGCGCCACGAACTGCTCCTG
>Ga0208821_1001246_pt1 | contig 15084 bp, 12 predicted proteins | sample June2015DPH_20_5_FD_184720 | JGI IMG/M metagenome (GOLD analysis project Ga0208821, IMG submission 184720) | Peatland microbial communities from SPRUCE experiment site at the Marcell Experimental Forest, Minnesota, USA - June2015DPH_20_40... | ecosystem: Environmental > Terrestrial > Soil >... | reverse complement strand
CACGCCGGAAGCCGACACTCGAGGCAATGCCCAATCGGGCGCCTTCTCGGCCAACGGCCTGCGACCCGCTCAAAACAACTACTTGCTGGATGGGATTGACAACAATTCGAACACCGTAGACTTTCTGAACGGCACCAATTTCGTGACTCTTCCGCCCCTGGATGCCATTCAGGAGTTCAAGGTGCAGACCTCGGATTACAGCGCGCAGTTTGGCCGCGCCGGCGGAGCGATCCTGAACGCCACGATCAAATCCGGGACGAACAGCTTCCACGGCACCGCCTGGGAATATGTCCGCAACGATGCACTCGACGCTGCGGACTGGTTTGAAGACGCCGGTAATATCCATAAGGGTGAATATCGGCAGAACCAGTTCGGCGCCACCATCGGTGGTCCGATCATCAAAAACAAGGTGTTCATCTTCGGCGACTACGAAGGCCTGCGCAAGCGGCAGGGGACAGTTTTCACCTCCAGCGTCCCGACCGCGAATGAGCGCAACAGTGGCTACAGCGATTTGGCGGAGATTATTGCCGACCAGTCAGGAACTCAATCCGATGTCCTCGGTCGGGTGTTCCCGGTCGGAACCGTTTTTGATCCCCAGACCACCCGAGGGATCGTCACTGGCCAAACGGATCCTGTTTCAGGCATCGTCGGGCCTAAAGGTTGCGCGCTCTCCTCGGCCGGTGTGCCGACCTGTTACACCCGCGATCCCGTTTTTGCCACCGCGCAGACCTTGACGGGCGTCACCAACTTTAACACCGCCGCCTGGGCGGGCCTACTCAACCAACTTCCTGCCGGTCGGATCGATCCCAACACGATTAAGCTCCTGAACCTTTACCCTTCGCCGACCAGTTCGGCCCTCTCCAGCAACTTCGCAGACTCACCGGTGGGGGACGAACACCGCAACGCGTTTGACGTGCGGATAGACTTCAACAAGGGTGACAAGGACCAGATATTCGCGCGGTTTAGCTATGTTGACGATCCTCAGTACATTCCGGGTCCATTCGGGGGAGTCGCCGATGGCGGGGCTTTCCAGCAAGGCGTTCAGACTGCGAATTCCGTTGCGCCGGTTGCCAGTTGGACGCATACCTTTTCACCCACCAGTGTTAACGAGGCGCGGCTCGGATACAGCCGCCTCGGTACTTCCCGCATGGGGCCCGTCTCCAGCCAAACTGGACTTCCGGCCCAGTATGGAATCGCGGACATACCCCAGGGCGAGAGCAACGGTGGCATCCCCGCCTTCGGAATCAACGGCCTGAATACCCTGGGGAGCAACAACTTCCTGCCTTCGGAGGAGGTGAGTGAAACAACCCAGGTAGCGGACAACTTCACCAAGACTTACGGCAAGCACACCTTCAAGATGGGCATAGAATACCAGCGCGTCCGGTACTCCACCCTTCAGCCACCCTTCTCGCACGGCCAGTGGAATTACGATGGGGATTACACCAGGATTCCAGAGGGGAACAGCTACTCTACCGGTATAGCACAGATGCTCCTGCTGCCCGGCGCAACTACCCTGCCGGCGAGCGATACTTACGCAGTCCCCTATGACGGCGGAGCGGACAGCGCCGATATCTCCAATATCGCCAGGACCGATGACGGAAAGAATTATTGGGGATCTTTCTTCGAAGACGACTTTAAAGCGAGTAGCAAGCTGACCTTAAACCTGGGACTGCGCTGGGACTTCTTCGGCCAGACGTTTGAACGCTTCGGCGCCCAAGCCAACTTCGTTCCAGGTTATAATGGCTCCCCTGCCGAGTATCTGATTCCCATTCAGCGGGAGAACGAAGTCCTGTCTTCGGGCTTCGCTTCGAGCTTCCAATCCTTGACGGCCAAGGACGGCATTGACATCGTGTATACTCGCAAACGCGGCTTGGGGACCTCGCAAAGAGACAATTTTGGGCCGCGTATTGGGTTCGCCTACCAATGGTCACCGAAGTTGGTTGTGCGCGGGGGATACGGCATGTTCTACGACGGGTTTGAAAACCGCGGCTATGGACCCAACATCGGCGAGAACTATCCTTTCCAGTTCGGCTTTACCCCCGGCGCCGCCAACGACACTACGCCGATTAACTCCGCCACGAATGCGACTTACGTCAACACTGGCTGCGCCAATTACATGCCCTTTGAGGCTGGTTTTAGTTGTAACCCTCTCGTCTCGAGCGTGGTTGGCGCGTCGGGTATGACCATGCATGGTATCCAGTACAACTACAAAACGCCTTACACGCAGGGTTGGAACATGACATTCCAGTACGAATTGGCGCGCGACACCACGATAACGATGGCGTACGTGGGGAACAACACTCACCACATCGAGGTGTTTCCTGGCTCGAATAACGTGAACCAAATCCTGTTGCCATCCGCTAACAAGTACCTGTACGTTAGCTACCCAGACTTCGACATAGGGCAGAGCTACGCTGCCACGGAAGGATCCAGTTACTACAACAGTCTCCAGACCTCGTTCGAAAAGCGCTATTCGCAAGGTCTGACTTTCCTGGCGACGTACACGTATGGAAGGTCCCGGAGTGATGCCGGAGACCTCCTCAATGGAGGGGTCGGGGAAGGATATCGAGCCCCCACCATGAACGGATTCGGCATTCAGGGTGATTACCGGGATGCCAACTTCGATATGCGAAACGTCTTTCACCTCAGCGGTATATACGAGCTTCCCTTCGGTCCGGGGAGACATTTCGCTACGGACGCCACGGGAGCGGAGAAACATATCATCGGCGGCTGGTCCCTGCAATGGAACGCTACCGTGGAGGGCGGTCAACCTATAACAATTGGCTGCCCGTCCGGAACCAGTAACGGTTTAGGGTGCAACGCGTTCATCATTCCGGGGGTTAACCGGCACGGAAGCATGACCGACCCCTTTACTTCACGCAACGGAACTGGCGCATTCCTGAACGCTGCCGCCTTCGTCCAGCCTTGCGAGCCTGGGACGAGTACCCCTTCGGGTTGCGTCCCGGTCCCAACTGGTAGTATGGCCTTGTTAGGCGGGGCGCCTACCCAGGTTTCCGGCCCGGGCATATCTCGGATCGACTTCTCGCTGTTCAAGGAGTTCCAGTTGAGCGAGAGAATGCGCCTCCAATTCCGGAGTGAATTCTTCAATATACTCAACCACCCCACGTTCATGCCTCCGGGGTTAAGCGGAAATGGCGTAACCGCAGTCCCAGGCTCGACTACCTACAATAACGTGAATTTTGGGGACATTGGGGCAACACGCTTCCCAGGCCAGGATTCGCGTCAGATCCAATTCGCTTTGAGGCTCTTGTTCTAGACAGACCAAAGCACAGCCAACAAGGGCGCCCCATGTACCGGGGCGCCCTTGCCATTTTCGCCCGGCGCGTTCTTCTCTGCGGAGCTCTGCACGGCGATTTGCGAAAATCTTCGTGCCTTGCGGACAATCCCTTCGAACCTCACTGGCTCGCCAAGGTTCGGAGTGCCGATCTGCGATTGACGATTGCCGATTGCGGATTGGAAAAAGACGGAAATCGAGACCGGAAATTCGTCTTAGCGTCTCGGTGTCGAGTTTCGAATTTCGAGTTTCGGTTCTTGGCCAATCATCAATCGACAATGCTAAGATAAAGGGGCCATGCTTCGGTTCTCCTGGCCAGTGGCAGCTTTGCTCCTTCCCGCCGTACTGTGCGCGTCGGCAAACCAGACAGGCGCCGAGGCGCACGACCGCAAGTTCCAATCCGCACTTGCTCATTTCAATTCCGGGCAGTATGCCGCCGCCCAGCAAGAGCTGGAAGCGCTCGCCCGGGCTTTGCCCCATAGTTTTGACGTTCAGGAACTTCTGGGGCTCGTTTACTCGTCCGAAGGCCAGGAGGAGAAGGCTACGGCGCCCTTCCAACAGGCCGTCCGGCTCCGCCCGGAGTCCGGCCCCGCTCGGAACAACCTGGCCACGAACCTCGTGCGCCGGGGAAAGACGTCGTTGGCCGAGAAGGAATTCAAGAAGGTCGTCGAACTCGAACCCGAGAGCTTCGACGCCAACCATAATCTCGGCGCGTTCTACTTGCGGACGGAAAGAATCGCAGCGGCCATCCCCTACCTGGAAAAAGCTCAGAGCCGGAATCCTGCCGCCTATGACAATGGCTACGATCTGGCTCTGGCGTACCAGGAAAGAGGCCGTTTGCCGGAGGCCCGAGGGCAGATTCAGGAACTGTTGAAGCAGAAAGACACTGCCGAGTTGCACAACCTGCTCGCCGAGGTTGAAGAGAAGGCCGGAAATTATGTGACCGCGGTCAACGAATACGAGAAGGCGGCACACATGGATCCGAGCGAATCGAATCTCTTCGATTGGGGCGGCGAACTCCTCCTCCATCAAACCACCAATCCCGCCATCGAGGTTTTCTCGCAGGGGCTGAAACGTTATCCCAATTCCCCCCGGCTCGCGGTCGGACTGGGGCTTGCCCTTTACTTGCGCGGCAGCTACGACGAGGCCGTGAAGGCCCTTTTGCGGGGCGCCGACCTGGACCCTTCTGACCCGCGGGCCTACTATGTCTTGAGCAAAGCCTACGACCGGGCCCCGGGCCAAGCCGATGAGGTGGTGGAGCGCTTTCGCCGTTTTGCTGAACTAAGGCCTGGTGATGCGCAGGCCCTCTTTTACTACGCCCTGAGTCTTTGGAAAGGAAAACGGCCGGAGACTTCTCAGGCGTACCTCGATCAAGTTGAGTCTTTATTGAAAAAGGCCATCGCGCTCAATCCTTCGTTCCCTGAGGCCCATCTCCAGCTTGCCAACCTTTACTCCCAACGTCGCCAGTTCGCCGAGGCTGTGCCGGAGTACCAGCAAGCGCTCCGGCTCTCCCCGAATATCCCTGACGCCCACTTCCGGCTGGGGCAGGCCTACGTTCACCTGGGGAAGAAGGATCTGGCGCAGAAGGAATTCCAGCTCCACCAGCAATTCTACGCGCAGCATTTGGCCGAGGATGACAAGCGGCGCTCGGAAATTCGGCAGTTTGTCTATTCGATGAAGGGCGAACCCTGAGGCATTGACGATTTGTGATTGGTGATTTGTGATTGGCGATTGAGGGTTGGAGAATTTCACCTCAAACACTTTGGTTCAATCGCCCATAGCTGATCCTCAATTACCAATCATCAATCACAGATCACCAATCACAAATCACCAATGCTATTAGGCGATCCAGGTGCGAAGTGCGGCGCCGAGCCGGTCGAGTGCAACCGGTTGCGCTTCGTGCCAAAGCGAGAATTCCGGAGGGGCGACAACGTAGGCTTCGGAGAGGCTCTCGGCCAGACAGAGGCACGCCGTCTGGCGTTGATACTCCTGGAGTCGGCTGGCTGCCAACCACACGTAGAGCGCCAGCATTTGCGCGTCCACGGAGCTACCCGGCAAGTCGTCGACGGCAGGGAGGGGGTTGACCTGATCCGGGTTGTCGAACACGGCCACGCCGGTGAAAGGTTTGGGCTTGCTGCGCACCCCGAATTGCGCCGCCACGAAGGAAGGCCGGGCGCGACGAAACGCTTCCGAGGCCGCCCACTCCACGAAGGAGTTGCCAAAGATCACGGCGCCGTTACCGGTGAGAAACAGCGACCGCAGAAACTCCCGAATCGCCGGTTGCGCTGCCACTTCCGGAGGACACCACGGCGTCACCTCCACCTTGCGCAGACGATCATACACCGCGTCCGCGTCGGCAAGGTCCTTGCGCATGGTGTTCATTTGGTGCGAGAAGCTCTCCCGGTAGAGAGCCAGCCTCCCGTAGCTCAGCAAGATAGCCTGGGCCACGGTCGTGCCGGAAGGCCCCCGCTCGAGTACCTGATCGACCAGGCTGCTTCCGGCATCCACAACCCAAGTGTCCGCAGGCGGGGTGTCCGGGCGGCCCAAGGCAACATCCAGCAGTCCTCCGGAACGCCCACCGGCCGCGCTGGGTATGCCTGCGAGAAGGGTTTCCGAAGGGCTCTGGGACTCGCCGGCTAGGGCGAGATCGAGTTTCAGGGGCCGGCCGATTCCCCGCCACTGGCGCCAAACGCTCGCCGCATCGACGGGGAGAGGCCGGGGGATGACGAGCAGAACCAGTCGATTTCCTGACTTGACCGCGGCGCGGTTCGTCCCCAGCGCATGCTGCTCAGCCGCGTCGAAGACCACCTGCACGGCCCGCCGCCATTCCTGAAAGTACGGCGAGCGGGCGAGCAGAGAGGAGTTCTGGATCGTCTGTTCAGTGGTCGAGAACTGCCAGTGGCGTACCCCCATCTTCTCTTCGAGCTGCACGACATCCCGGAAGAGGTCGGAAAACTGCTCCGGGTTTAGGCCTGCCACGTAAAGGAGAAACCTCAGAACCGACTGCCGTTCGTTGGGGAAAAGGTAATCCCACTCGCGGAGTTGTTGATTGACGAAGGGAAGGAAGGTCAGCGGCAGGCGTTTGAGCAGGCCTTTCCTTAAAGCGTCCTGAACTTCCTCCGGCAACCTCTCTTCGACCCGCATGATACCTTCCTACTAGCCTCGAAACTCCCTCAGCATGGTGCCTTGCGAATCCAGAGGCGGGCAGCCCAGCAGGCCCGCGAGCGTCGGGCAAAGATCAATGTGGCGAACGGGACGGTCGATGATTTGAGGCTTGTCGACGCCCGCCCCCAGAGCCATCATCCAAGTGGTCCGGGTTGACTCTTCGTTAGCACGGTGGTTGAAGAATCCGTTCGTCGTTGAGCCATCAGGATCCCGTCCGAACTCGGGGAGAATCACCATCGTGGTCCTCCCCCGGTATTCGGGGTTCGCTTCCACCTCCTGCCACAGTTGGTAGGCAAGGCGGTCTGCCGTTCGGATGCCCGACAGGTGGAGCGCATAAGAGCCGAAGTGCGCCACTTCCACGTCCGAAAAATCGACCACTAACAAGCGAGGTGAAAACTTACGCATGACCTCACGGCTGACGAAAAAGGTGAGTTCGTCGCCGGAGGTCGGGCCGCCGCCCCGCACGAAACTGGCGATGGCGTTCTCGATAATGCTCTGCACGCGGGGATCGAGCCGGTCGGCTGCGTCGAACACTGTCCAGCCCAGCCCTTCGTAGTTGCTCCCTTCCAGAGCGCTCTCCAGCTCGGCCTCAACCTTGGCCCGATCAGCCATGTTGGCGGTTCGTCCCCGGCGGAGAGCGTCGGCCACAGCCGTGAGCATCAGTTGCTTGGGAAACACCACGTTGGCGCCATACGCCGGGCCATAGTCCGAAGCCGAGCTCGCGCCGATCAGGCTGGTAAGCGCCTTATTGCTGGCCACAACCCAGGTCTCACTCCGATCAACGCGGAGCCGCTTGCGAAATTGCTCGAACAGGGTTGGAGTGGTCGGGGCAAGCTTTCCCCAGTCGTCCACGCGCTGCCAGTTGCCGGTGAGGATGCTCGAAATCGCGTTGAAGTGCGCGGTCACGCCTTCGTTGCGCACGCGAGGGTAGAACAGAGCCTTGGGGAGCAGGTCTCCCGCCAAGTGTGGGATATTCACCAACCCCTCGGGCGAAAAAGACTCGGCGTGGCGCACACCACCAGGAATGACGACCACAACCTTGTGGCCGGGGTCGGCAGCGCCATGAAGGTTCTGGTGGGCGCGTCCCTGCGGCGCCATAAGGCCAGCGATGAGCAATCCCGCCGCGCGCAGGAACGTCCGCTTGGAAGGGTCCGCAACCAACTCAAAATCGCTGGCAAGCTTGGTGTCAACCTGGGTGTCTAGGCGAAGTCTATTCTCCATGAATGAACCTCTCGAGAGTGACTTCACTCTGAATCCAGCCTCGTTCGGCCCCGCTGAATCGAGGCTTCCGTAATTATATTCCCAGCACCAGTGGTTTTCAATGTAAGCCACCCGTGGGTGCTGGTGTCATTTGGAATAGGGATCCACTCGAGCCGCCGGTCATTCCCGCGAAAGCGGGAATCCAGTCCGACGGCAGCGCATTTCCAAAGGTTTGCGGAGTAGATTCCCGCTTTCGCGGGAATGACTAGGTCTCGCAAATGATACCAGTACCCGCCCGTGCGTGTCTTGGTTGTTCCCGAAGCGTAATGCTACAATTGTCTTCTCACGCGGCGCCGAGTCAGGAATGTCTATGGCTGGGATAAACCACTTCGCGGCGGAAGGCTCTCCACACGAGTTCGCTTCTTCGCGTGCTGCCGAGGGTCACCGCAAACCCCGACCTTTAACTGACGGCGCCCTCATCAGGGTTGCCCTTCTGGGCTGGCTGCTGGCGTTCCTGGTGGGAGCGGGCTGCCTCTTAGCAGGCGAGAAAGGCACTGTGATGGGAATCGTGGCCGGCCCTTCCCAAGCCCCGATTCCCGGTGCAAAGGTGACGCTGGCGGCTGCTGATGGCAGCCGGCAATCCGTCGCCGCGGATCAAAGTGGGCATTATTCGTTTCCCTCGGTGGCACCCGGCACTTACACCCTTTCCGCCGAAGCTGCAGGTTATCAGGCTGCGACGCGAACCGCCGTGCGGGTTACGGGCGGAACCTCCATCACCGTGGACTTGCTTCTCGTAGCGACAGCTCCGCCGGGTCCAGGCCAGGCGCCCCCCGTCCCGCCACAGCCCGGCTATTACGACGACACCCCCTTGAAGGCCAGCGCGATCAAAACCACGATCGACGCAGCCGGGTACTCCTCGCAAGCGCAGAGCCCGCAACGTTTGATGAGTGAGGGCCCGAGCCTTACCGGCCACGCGCTCAAGACCCCGGCCCGAGAGCCGGGAAGCCCCAACGCCGCGGAGGTGGAACGGGAGCTCCAAGCGGCCCTCCGGGCCCATCCCGACAGTTTCGAGGCCAATCATCAACTTGGGGAGTTTTATCTTTCCGTGGGTGATTTGAAAAACGGTATCACTTATCTTGATAAAGCCCAAAAGTTGAAGCCCGAAGACTACGCCAACGGATACGATCTCGCTGTCGCCTACCTCGAGACAAAAAAACCTGGCCGCGCGCGATCTTTATTGCAGGACATGCTGCGGCGGAAAGACACCGCCGAACTCCACAGCCTGCTCGGGGAGGTCGACGAGGCTCTAGGCGATCCGATCTCTGCGCTCAAGGAATACCAGCTTGCCGCGCACCTGGACCCCAACGAGAAGAACATCTTTGACTGGGGGAACGAACTGCTCCTCCACGAAACCATTGAACCTGCCCTTGAAGTTTTCAAGCACGGCGTCGCGCTTTATCCCAACTCTCAGCGGATGTACATCGGCTTGGGCATCGCCTATTATTCCCGCAGCCTTTACGACGGAGCGATCGAGGCGCTCTGCCACGCTTCGGACCTGAATCCCTCGGACCCGCGGCCCTACCTGTTTCTCGGCAAGATGTACAACGTTTCGATGGGGAAGGCCGACGAGGTCGCGAAGCGAATGAAGAGGTTCATGGAAACGAGCCCCGACAACGCGCTCGCTTATTACTATGATGCCCTCAGTTCCTGGAAAGGCGCGCGTGGGAGTGGTCAGGGGGTGGACCTGGCGGAGATTGAGGCCCTGCTCCGCAAGTCGATCTCACTGGACCCGCGGCTGGCGGACGCGCATCTTCAGCTCGGGGTCCTTCTTCACGACCAGCACCGCGATCAAGAAGCTGTCCCGGAGTTTCAGGCAGCTATCCGATTCAAACCTGACGACCCCGACGCCCATTACCGTTTGGCGCAGGCCTACGCCCGCACCGGGGACAAGGAACGCGGCCAGGAAGAACTTCAGCTTTACGACAAGCTCCACAAGCAACAAGTTAACGAAACTGAAAAGCGCTGGCACGAGATCCAACAATTCGTCTTCACCCAGGATGCACCCGCCAAGACGAACCCCTAAATCAAGGGTTAGGAGACACGGGCTGTCCGGGCTGAGGAGGGATGACTGCGTTGGCTCCGGACGGCCCCAGGTCCTGCATCATCGCTCTGATCTTGGAAGCGAAGCGGCCGTTCGGATCAGCATGAAGGTAGGCCTGCATCTCGGAGTAAGCTTTGTCGCGGGCGCCCCCCTGAAGGTAAACGGCTGCCAGTTTCGCGCGCAGCTCTGCCGGCGGCGCCGAATTAATGGAAAGAACGCGCAACCATTCTTCTTTGGCCTTGCCGTATTGCCCCTCGCTGTAATGCGCCGTGGCGAGCTGGTCATACAACTGCCATGCTCGGGGCGACACTCGCAATCCCTGTTTAAGGATCTCTTCACTCTCGACAAACCTCTTCTGGCTGTTTAGAAGTCTGCCCAGCGATGCGAACGCGTCGGGAAACCCCGGATCGCATTGAGTGGCATGACGTAAGTTGGCTGCCGCCGCGTCAGAATCACGGGCTGCGGTTTGAACTGCAGCCAGCCCCGTCAGCGCGCGGGCGTAACAAGGATACTCAGCGACGGCCTTCTCGAATTCCTTGCGCGCGTCGTCCAGGCGGTTGGCGTGAAGGGCCTGGACCGCCCTTTTATACGCCTTTTGGGCCTCTTTCGGGGCGCTCATATCAGTCAACGCCGGCAACGGTGAGGTGGTCTTCTGCCGCGGCGCGCGCGTCAGCACAATTCGTACCGTGCGCGGTCCGCCGCCGCCGTCCTTGAGGTCTAAGTAGCTTTGATCGGGATAGAACCCCTCGGCGCTGACCGTCATTAAATAGGTGCCCCGGAAGAGAGTCGTAATTTCGAACCGCCCCTGCGAATCAGCGTGTAGCTCGGCCAAGCGAGAGGCGTCGCGAGTTTCGATAGCAATCGTTACGCCGGAAGAAATGACTGCGTCTTCTTCGGTCACTACTTGTCCCGACACCGGAATCGCCGTCTGCGCCTGCGCGGATCGGGGACTGAGGAATTCCAGCGCAATCAGCAGGACAAGTCCTCCGAGCGTGCGGGGAAGGCGCTTCTGGAGCCCTTGATACATGGTCCCCTCGACAGCGACCCAGGCCTTCTGGTGGTGCTCGCGGTTAGCTTTAACTTACCACCGTACTCGCCGTCGTGCAAGGCAATCTGCACGTCACTGACGGCGACCGAGAAACTTCTCAAGCCGTCCACAGTCGAAGGTGCTGAACACGTAGCGTACAGTCTCGTTTTTCAGGGACTCTGCGCCGCCGCAGCAACAGAGGGTTGTAAACACAAATTGACTCCTCCCTCTCCCCCTTGGGGGAGAGGGCCGGGGTGAGGGGGTTACGACCGACGCGGAACGGTTATTACGTAGCGAGGCCTTGGCTCTTTACGCCGGCCCGGGGATCGCCTGCAATGGTGCTCTGCGTCGATGAGAAGAGCCAGATTCAGGCCCTCGACCGAACCCAGCCGGGTTTGCCCTTGAAACCGGGCCGCTGTGGCACGATGACGCACGATTACAAGCGCCACGGAACGACCACCTTGTTTGCGGCTCTGAGTACGCTCGATGGCACCCTCCTCGGTGACTGCATGCCGCAGCACCGGCATCAGGAATTCATCCGCTTCCTGAAGCGCATCGACCAGCACACGCCCAGCGAACTGGACTTGCACCTGATCGTGGACAACTATGCCACCCACAAGCATCCCCGTGTCGAGCGTTGGTTGCGTCGCCATCCGCGCTTTCACCTGCACTTTACTCCTACGTCCTGTTCTTGGCTCAATTTGGTCGAACGTTGGTTTCAAAACCTAACCGAGCAGCGCTTGCGTCGCGGCTCGTTCCACAACGTCAAGGAGCTGATCCAGGCGATTGGCGATTACATCAGCGGTCATGACCAAAACCCGCGCATCTTCGTCTGGAGTGCCTCGGTCGAACGCATTCTGACGAAGGTCGCCAAATGTAAAGAATATCAACGGCTCAAAGACGAACGGTTCACCCGGTTGCACCTGGATCATGTTCCGGTGGTGGATGAGGATAACTTAAGTGTAGACTATGAAGGTATAATCCGGGAGGCGATCGAACTCGGCTATCAGTCCGTGATGGTCGACGGTTCACGCCTTTCGCTGGAGGAGAACACTCGGGCAACTCGCAAGGTCGCCGAGGTCGCCCATGCCGCGGGGGTTGCCGTCGAGGGCGAATTGGGCGCCGTCTTCGGACACGAAGCCGGGCCTCCTCCCCCCTACGAGGAACTGTTTGCGAGTGGGAAAGGCTTCACCGCACCGGGTGACGCCAAGCGCTTGGTCGAGGAAACCCACGTTGACTGGCTCTCGGTGGCCATCGGCAACGTGCACGGGGCCATTTCGGATGCTTTGAGAAACGCTAAGAAAGTTGAGGCGAGGCTGGACCTGAAGCACCTTGACTGTATCTACAGCAATGTCAACATCCCCCTGGTTCTGCATGGCGGAAGCGGCATTAAGAAGGAGTACATCCGCGAAGCTGTTCGAAGGGGAATCGCCAAGATCAACGTCGCCACGTCCATCCGCCAGCCCTTTGAGGTAGGAATGAAAGAATCTCCAGCCGCCGCGCGCCAGGCGGCGTTTGACGCCACCGTTCAGGTGCTCAGGGAGGAATTGGGACTGCAAGGAACGCGGCGGGTGATTAACCCGGAAGCGTGAGAAGACTCCTGACTTCTGACTCCTTGGAGGCAACCATGTCCGATTCCGGCAAGGTTGTTTACACTTCGAAGGTGCGCATTGAACGCGAGGTCGGGCCTGTTCGCCGGGCTTATTTGCCCGCCGAGCAGGAACCCGTCACGTTTGGCGTCCATTCGGCCATTGCGGAACACTACAAAGTTCCCCCCGGCAAGTTCCCGGCTCGCGCCACCACCATTGACTATGTGGTGGCGGCAGCGGGCGGCTGACTGACGGGAACCTTTGGGGGCGCGCTGGAAGCGCGCCAAATCGATGCCAGTAACTTGAATCTTACTTCGGAAATCACGGGGGAGGTGGAACTCGACGGGAGTGTGCTCGTCCTGAAACGGATTCACGCCCATTACCGCCTGCGTGCCCGGGAGGAGCAGCGGGAAGTGATCGAGCGCGTTCACGGCATGCATGTATCACGCTGTCCCGTGGCGCGCTCGCTGATTCCGGCCATCGCCATCTCCACCTCCTATGAACTGGTAAGCTAACTTATCCAGCCATCGCCAGGCGGTTCGGCTGTAGAGGAGAATGGAACCATGAATGAGATCAATGATCCGCGGCATGGCGCGACAACCATCCCTTCGGTCCGCCCCTGGGGCGACATCCATATTGTGGTGCGCAATCAGCCCTGCTCGGTTGACCTGACCCATGTAAATCCAGGAATGCGCGCCAGCCTCCACGCGCACCAGGTGCGCTATGAACTGTTCCATTTCATCGATGAGGGCGCCTACCTGGAGATGGATGGCCAGATCTTTCGCCCCAAAGCCCATGAGGAATTCCTCATGTGCCCCGGAGTGAAGCACCGCTTCTGGGCGGATGAGAATTCGTTTCGGATGCTGGTGATTTCCTTCGGGGAGTGGAAGGCCGAGGACCAGTATCGCTTCGACGATGACTACGGCCGCACCGGTCAGCCGCTAACCCTATAACTTAAAGGGTGCTGGCTGATTTTCAGGACAGGATATGAAGATAAATCACCGTAAACCGGCTCTGCACAATTCCACGTGGCCTGGGGTGGTCGGTAAGGGAAGCGGTTCTGAAGGCAGTCTGCGGGCGCAATCGCGCGCGCGGAGGCATTCCAGCAAACCTGGGGTTATGAATCCGTGGAGACGGACTGGCGAAGGCTCATCGAGCGGAAGGACATCGACGTCCTCGACATCGCCAGCCCCAACGACACTCATGCCGAGTTGGCCATCGCGCTGCCCAGGCGGGCAAGGCAATCCTCTGCGAAAAGCCGCTGGGCCGGAACGCCGCCCCGTCAAGGGCCATGGTCGAGGCTGTCGAGAAAGCCGGCGTTCCGAACATGGCCTGGTACAACTTTCGTCGCGTGCCCGCGGTAACGCTTGCCAAAGAGATTGGTCAGCGAGGGCAGGCTGGGGCGTGTGTTTCACTATCGCGCCAAATTCCTTCAGGATTGGACGATTTCGAAGGATCTGCCCCAAGGCGGCGAAGGGCTGTGGCGTCTCGATGTTCAGGTTGCGGGGAGCGGCGTCACTGGAGACCTGCTTGCTCACTGCATCGACACCGCTCTTTGGCTGAACGGTTCCATAGATTCGGTCGCCGCCGTCACCCAAACGTTCATCCAAGAGCGCAAGCATAACCTCACGGGCAAAGTCGAGAAGGTCGGAATCGACGACGCCAGTGCGTTTTTGGCTCGCTTCGCCAACGGTTCACTGGGCACCTTCGAAGCCACCCGCTACGCACGCGGGCACAAGGCTCTGTACACCTTCGAAATCAACGGAGAGAATGCGTCGATGATCTGGGACCTTCACGCCCTGAATCGATAGCAGTATTTCGACTATCGCGACGAAGGAAAAGTTCGGGGCTGGCGTTCGATCCACATTACCGACGGCGATCATCCCTATATGAAGCACTGGTGGGTGCCCGGTCTGCCAATCGGATACGAACATATTATCCTCTGGGCAGCCAACCCTATCTCGTGGACACTATCGCTCGATCAGATTCAGCCTGTCTTGTGGCCATCGGCGCCGGAGTAGCCGGGGGCCTTGGTAGAATGGCCATCCGTGGTGCGTCGGGTTCACACGAAAGCCTCGGGCCCCTCATGCTAATAACAACTCCTCGCCGCCTTCGTTTCCGATAACACCATTTCTTTTCAATAACATCCCGGCTTTAGACAGATAACTACCTTTATTTTCATGGACATTCCAGTTTAGTGGCCGATTCTCCACACGAGATCCTTTGTTTTCAACAACATTCCCGCGTCGTTCGTTCATTTTTAAGCTCTCGACTGTTTCCACACCCTGCGAGTGCGCGGACACAATGTCGCTTTCGGGGACGTCCTCGATGTTCTCCATCCTCCCGCCATCGTCCTGGCCAGCAGGAGCCATCGGGTGGTCGATAGATTCCTTCCGCAGCCTCAGCAGTATCCTTACTTTGCGGTCAATGGAGTGGTCCAGGGCGGCTTCCTGGCGCAGCATCATGCTCCACGTCTCCCCTTCCGGGGCAAGGCAGGCGTCCCGTTCTATCGCCGCTCTCTCCTCATTCGCCTTTTCCGCATAGGCGAATTCTTCCCGCAGGCTGGCGATTTCCTCCTCGAGCAAACGGAGAAGTTCCTGGCGCTCGGGCTCGCCCGGCGGCACGCAGTCGGCGCCTTCTTTGAGCAGGAACTGCCGGTATTCCTCGTCCTCCTCTTGTTGCTCGCGCAGGTGCAGAGGGTCACTGA
>Ga0208821_1001239_pt1 | contig 15147 bp, 14 predicted proteins | sample June2015DPH_20_5_FD_184720 | JGI IMG/M metagenome (GOLD analysis project Ga0208821, IMG submission 184720) | Peatland microbial communities from SPRUCE experiment site at the Marcell Experimental Forest, Minnesota, USA - June2015DPH_20_40... | ecosystem: Environmental > Terrestrial > Soil >... | reverse complement strand
AAGCCCTCCGCATGGCCGGACACAACACCGCCGGCTATCATGTCTCCCTCGACATGGATTGGATCGATCCCGAAGACGCGCCCGGCGTCGGCACTCCGGTCTGGGGCGGCGCCACTTATCGCGAAGCGCATCTCGCCATGGAAATCATCGCCGACCATGGACGCATGCTGAGCTTCGAAATCGTGGAAGTGAATCCCGTCATCGACGAGCGCAATCAGACCGCCGACTTAGCTGTCGAGCTGGCGCTCTCGGCTTTCGGGAAGAAGATCCTTTAGAGTCTGCTAACAGCCTCTGTAAATTGTCATCCCGAGCGGAGCGAGGATCTGCATCTCGCGGCGAACTACAGATCCCTCGCTCCGCTCGGGATGACAATTCATGGGAGGTCTAACACAACCGCTCACTGCACGTCGGAAACTTTTCCGTTAATAAACGTGACTTTGATGTCCTTGTAGACATAAATCTGCTTAGCGCCAAGATTGACGATCTTGTCCGGCGTACCGATCGCGGCTTTCACTTGATCGGGCGTTTGCCCTTTTTCTATCTGCTGAGGTTCCGGCGGAGGCGCCTGTTGCTGCGCTTGTCCTCCACCCTGGTCGCCCCCTTGCTGATCGTTGCCGCCCTGTTGTCCGTTGTTGCCGCCTTGGTCGCCGCCGCTGTCGTCAATGGCGAGGAGACCGCCGATCGTATCTTCTACCTGCGGAGCGGCGGCGGTCGCGAGCGATCCTTTGGCGAACTGGAAAACCACGTCGGCCTTGAAGAACGTAGTCGGACTGACGTTGTTACAGGAATCGCAGGCGACGACGCTGATGACCACCTGATCTTTGGGCAGATTGACGATGACCTTGGAGGGATACACTTTGTTGCCAACTTGGAAAAACTGGGTCGTTTGCGTCTTCCCTAATTTTCCCAAGCCCCAGCCGACGACCTTTGACGCCACGGGATTGGGAGAATGGACTGTTCCGCTTTCATATTTGGTGGAGAGAACGCTCTGGTCGGAATAAGGCACACCGAGGATTCCACCCTTCTTGATGTTCAGGATGGTGCCCGCCTCCACTACGGCAGCTCCGTTCGAGTCCGACCCCATCTTCACCAGCTTGTATTGCGCGGCCAGTTGCTCCTGTAGAGTAACCGCCTGGGCATTGGCTAGCGGCATCGGAAAGATCGTGGCAGCCAGAAGCACAATTCTTGGAATCAGATTGTGGAATTTCTGCGACATCGTAAAACCCTCCGGTTCAGCTTTTCCCAAAGTTAGACTCCGAGCTTTACGCTGAACGGTGAGCGCAGAGTCAGCGAACATCTCGTCTCATTGCAGAAGGGAGCGTCGTCATCCGATGCTCCCCAGTGCTTGATTGATCGGTGAGACCGCCGTTTTACAAGCGTCTGTTTCTACAACGCGCCACCAGCCGATCCCGCGGCTTCCTGCTTGACCTGCGACTCGGTCTGGTCGGCCGCCTGCTGTTGGTCTTCCAGAGTTTTTGCCGCAGTGGTATCCGGCGCCGGAGGTGGTACGTCCGAGGCCGTAGTGCTCGTGTCCGGCGCTTTCGGAATACCGCCTGTGCCCTGCTTCTTCGCCAGTTCGCCCAAGCCGCTATTGAGTTGCTCCGCGAAGTGGTTCTGCATTTCCTGCAAGTCATCGACTTTAACGGCTACAGTTTGTCCGGCCGCGCAGTCCGACTTCTTGCTCGCCGAGACGCTGGCATTCACCATATTGTCGGCATCCGGAGTGTCGGTGAGCCGCGTGATGACGTCACCGCCCGTCAGCCCACATTCCTGCCCGTTTGCGACCACGGTGAGATCGCTGTCGACCACGAAGGTGCGCCTTGCCGGATCGAGCGCCGGAGGAACTTCGCCGCTGGCGTTCGCCGGTGCTGGCGCGGCGGAACCGCCGCTCTGTGCCGCTTGTGCCTGCTGCGCGGCCAACTGCGCTTTTACTTCATCAGCGATGGCCTGCTTGACTTCGGGAGTCAGCGCTGGCGCGTTCGAGGCGGCCGCCGGAGCGGGTTCTCCACCGCCGCCGTCACCCGCTGCCGCCTCCGCATTCGCCTCTTGCCGGGCCGCATACGCCGCCTGCAAGTTCGCCGCAATCAGGTAGTCCGTCAGCCAGAACGCCGGCGAAGCATAATAGGGATACGGCGTGAACCACCCGCCGTAGAAGCCAAACCACGGCGCTCCTCCCCAACCCCACGCCCCGACACCCCAGTAAACCGGCGCACCCCAAGGCTGATAGCCCCATGCATAAAATCCCGGATGGTACCAGTAGCCCGGATAGTAGCCATAGTAGGGATGACCATGCCAGTAGTAGCCGCGATACACGCCGGTCCGATAGTGGCCGTGGTCATAGTACGTGCGCGAATAATAGGAATGGCCCCCGCGCGTCACGTAAGCGCGCTGCACGTATCCTCCATGCCGTCCCGTGTTCACGACGTGCGCTCCGTTGTGTTCACCCACAACCGTGCGACCGCCGTGGACCCCATGCTCAATGTGCATGCCGTTGCGATCCACAGATCGAATCTGTCCATTCGAACGGATGCTCGCCGACCCACCGCCCTTCAGAGAAACGTTCCTGCTCCCGGCCGGCGTGTGCCCAGCCGTAGTCGTCCCGTGGCCAGCCGTAGTCGTCCCGTGACCAGCCGTAGTCGTCCCGTGACCAGCCGTGGTCGTCCCGTGACCAGCCGTGGTCGTCCCGTGACCAGCCGTGGTCGTCCCGTGACCAGCCGTGGTCGTCCCGTGACCAGCCGTGGTCGTCCCGTGGCCAGCCGTAGTCGTCCCGTGACCGGCCGTGGTCGTCCCGTGGCCGGCGGTGGTTGTCCCGTGGCCGGCCGTGGTCGTCCCATGGCCGGCGGTGGTTGTCCCGTGGCCAGGCGTGGTCGTGGTGTGACCGCTTGTCGCCGTGTGGCTGGTCGTGCCGCCCGCGTGCTGCGCTGGGGCTGCGTGCGGGGCGGCAGCCGGCTTGCTCGGAGCCTTGGGTGCAGGGGTACTCTTCTTGTTGGCTTGAGCCGAAGCGAATGCGGTTACCGTGAGAAGAACCAGCAGCACGGACCACTTCAGCAGGACATTCTTTCCTCGGTTGCTCGATTTCATAGCCACTCCTGTGAGATGTGAAGCTCTTTCTTCATAAATCCATCAGCAGGGAACCTGTGCGGCCAGAGAAATTTCCAGCCTGCAATCCCGCTCATGGGTTTCTTCGACTAGAGCTTCCGGGTCCGAGTGCCATAGGGAAGAGCCGGCACCGGCCTTCGAAACATCGCCAATTTCACACCTGTTTTACCACTTGTGTCAAGCGAGCTCCTGCGAATTTACATTTGCCGTCCTGAACGAAGCCAGGGACCTTCTTTCCCCGGCGTGGGCTGCCCGAAATTTTCGACCTCAGCCTGGCCCGCAGCCGGTTTTCCCACCCTCCTGGGCAACTCCAAGCGCAATCACAGTATGGTCACCTCCCAAGAGTGACTTCGGTAATTGGGGAGTGCCCCATTGTCCGCCGATGGAACCAATGGACAGCGATGTTAGCGCATTGGCACACTTGGTCGGCACTCCTGGCTCTCTCCGCACTCCTGGCTCTATTTGCCTTGACTTACGCTTTGGCCGCCGACGACACGAACGATCCCTCAGGCCTGCCTCAGTATCGCAGTACCGTTTCTGAAGTCCGGGTTACATTCTTCGCCACCGACGAAAGCAATCATCCGCTCGCAACCTTGACGAAGTCGGACTTTGCCGTAGTCGACAACGAACGTGTGGTCCGCAATTTCCGGAGCTTCACACGTTCGGATGAAACCTCGCTCGACGTGGTGGCGCTGGTCGACCTGAGCGGATCGGTTGCGCCGCGCTTTCGGGTTGCCATGACCGCGGTGCTGCAACTGGTTGCGCGGGAGCAGTCGATCCCGGATGACAACATCGCCGTTCTGTCGTTTGGAGGGGCGTCTGGTGGCATACGTCCTGCCATCCTCTGCTCGAGCGGTTGCGGCGCTTCCGATTCCGTGAGCAAACTCCTGGCGGTGAAGAGCGGCGGCACAACGCCGCTGTTCGACGCGCTGATCTTTGGCGCCGATTTCATTTCGCATCATCGCCGCGCCGGGGCCCGGCCGGTCCTGATTCTGTTCTCTGACGGGAACGACACCATCAGTTGGCATTCTCCGCGCCAGGCCCTGGAGGCGGTGCTGGACGAGGGCGTCCTGATCTACTCGGTTGATATGGGGACTCCCGAGAACCGGTCGTCGAACCAGGCGTCGAACGAAACTATGGGCAGCATGTTCCTGCGGCAAGTTTCGGATGCTACCGGTGGGCGCTATTTCTCCCTGCGCTCGGCCCACCAAGACGGCGCTGCCACAGTACTGAACGCCGTGCTGGAGGATCTGCGCGCCTCCTATGTGGTGACCTACGATCTGCCCAGCCACCAGACTGGATTTCATTCTCTTCGTCTTTTGCCAACCCACAACCTCAACCTCACATTCCATAGTCGAAACGGCTATGACTACGAACCCAGCGGTCACTGATTGGAGATCATTAGATTGGAGACCGCTGACAGGAGATCTATGAAATCCACCTTGCTGTTGGCGCTTGTACTGATATCGACTGGCGTTTCGGTTGCCGTGGCCGCACCGATCGGTATCTATCAACATGGAACCGTGGTTCGTATGCGCATGGGCGACTGCATGCTGATGCACCGAGGCTTCATGACCGCGTTCGGGCCGCCGCAAGCCGCAGTGGCCGAGGAAAGCTGCCCGGAATACACGCTGGTGACCGATAAAGTCGTATATCTCATCGTGGGCAAGTCCTCCAATCAACTGGTGCCTCTCGCGGAAGTCATCGATTTCCGTTTCCAGAAAAAAGAACTGGCGGTTCGCGTGGATGACGCTCGCCACGAATCCAGGTTCACCATCAAGGAAATGACGCTGCGCTCGGAATGGGAACTCATCCAGACGCGCATCGAAGATCAACTCAATGACTCGCCCCATCGCTCCGCGGACACATCGCTCGCGCTGAGAAACCGGGAATAGCCTGAGAGGTTTTCTCGGCGGACTCGGCGTCTCGGCGGTGCGCGAGGCGCGCAGCCGGAACCAAAGCTGCGATTGACGGAAAACACGCGCGGAGCCAGACTGAAATGGCATGGCAAAACTTCGGGTTGGCATCCTCTTTGGCGGACGCAGCGGCGAGCATGAAGTGTCGTTGCTGTCGGCAGCGTCGGTTGTGAATGCAATTGATAAAACGAAATACGAAGTAGTTCCGATCGGCATTACGAAAGACGGCCGCTGGCTCACGGCGGAACACGCCGAACGTTTGCTGAAGGGCAAAGACGAAGACGCAGCGGGCGTGGGCGCCCGCGCCCCACAACTTCACCCCACGCACCTTCGGGCGGGCGATCCGGAGGCGACTCCGGGGGCGGCGGTGCTGGCTACGGGCGAGTCGGTGGTCGTTCCTCCGGAACCGGCGCGCCGCGAAGCCGGACTCGCGCCCTTCCAGACCGATGCGAAGACAGATGCGAATCTGCGGCGCGCTTCCGATCGCGCCATTAACGTGGATGTCATCTTCCCCGTGCTGCACGGAACCTTCGGCGAAGACGGCACGATTCAAGGTCTGCTCGAACTGGCCGACATTGCCTACGTCGGCGCCGGCGTGCTCGGCTCTTCCGCGGGCATGGATAAAGATGTCATGAAGTCTTTGTTCCGCGCGGTGGGATTGCCCATCGTGAAACACGTGACCGTGTTGCGCAGCCAATTCGAGCAGGAGCCGAAAAAAGTGCAGAAGCTGGTGGAGAGCAAGCTGAAGTATCCCGTCTTCGTGAAGCCGGCGAACCTGGGGTCGTCGGTCGGAATTTCGAAGGCGCACGACCGCAAGGAACTCGGTCCCGCCATCGCGGAAGCGGCAAAGTTCGATCGCAAGATCGTGATTGAGGAAGGCGTCGGCGGAAAGAAGAACAAGGCGCGCGAGATCGAGTGCGCGGTACTCGGCAACGACGATCCCAAAGCGTCGGTTGCGGGAGAAATCGTTCCCTGTAAAGAGTTCTACGACTACGACGCGAAGTATCTGGCGGAAGGCTCGGAAGGGATAATCCCCGCCAAGATCACGAAAGCGGAAATGAAAACGGTACAGAGGCTGGCGATTGCGGCGTTTCAAGCGGTCGATTGCGCGGGCCTGGCGCGCGTCGATTTTCTGATGGATCCCAAGTCGCGCAGGATTTTCGTCAACGAAATCAACACCATGCCCGGCTTCACCGCAATCAGCATGTATCCAAAGCTGTGGGCGGCAACGGGAGTGCCGTATCCCGAACTGATCGATCGCCTGATCCAGTTGGGCATTGAGCGGCACGAGGACAAAAGGCGGAATCAGTACAGCCGGTAGATTTTCACCGCCGAAACGCCGGGTTCGCCGAGAAAGTCTTTTTGGGCTTTTAACCGATACTGTCAGATTCCGCGGTGTGCTCTGGGATCTTTGTGGTTAAGCCCTTGGCTCGTCTCGGCGTACTCGGCGCCTCGGCGGTGGAATTCTTAGGGCCACTTCTATTGTGAACAGAATAAGAATCGTGGTATCGGACGGCTCGTTTCGCGTTTGACACTGTTCCAAAGCGGTTGCTATAGTCGAAGGGTCCGTATTGGACGGGGTTTCGAACCAGCTGGAATTGTCCCAGGGTCGTCCGCCAGGTCGGCCTCAACGCAACTTAAAGACCACGCCAGCAGTCCGCTATGCCACGTCCCGCATGTGTCGCGCACGAATGCATCGCGCACGAACGCATCGACATCGAGGCTATGAACTTGTTCGACGACAGCACCGCTCGCAATCTTGAATCCAGTCTTGAAACCATGACACCTGCACACGACACCCACACCGGCGGCTCGGCCGTAGTAGACGCTCCCGAGCAAGCACAACCCACTCGCGCGGAACCACAGGCTTCCGCCCCTGACGCTCCTCAAAGTGACACCCCGAAAATTTCCGCCCCCGAATTTGCCGCCGCGGCCAGCGACGCTACGGGAAATAACGCTCCTCAGAATGACACCCCGGAAATTTCCGCTCCCGAATTTGCCGCGGCTGGCAGCGATGATTTCGCCGCCGCCCTCCAGCACTTCGAGACCGAAACCGAGGAAGCAGTTGGCGGCGACCACGTAATCAAAGGCACCGTGGTGAAACTGACCGCGACCCACGTCGTCGTCGATATCGGGGCGAAGTCCGAAGGCATGGTGCCGATTGCGGAAGCTCTGGATCGCGAGGGCAAACCGAAGTTCCAGCCCGGCGACGAGATCGACGTGATGCGGGAGAAGGGCGAAACCGAAGAGGGCTACGTCAACCTCTCGCACCTGAAGGCAAAGCGGTTGCGGTCGTGGGATGAGATTGAGCGCGCCTACAACGAAAAGAAGCCGATTAAGGGCATCGTCGTGGAACGCATCAAGGGTGGCCTGACCATAGACATTCACGGCGCGCACGCCTTCCTGCCGGGCTCGCAAGTGGACCTGCGTCCGATCCGGAATCTGGATGGGATGAAGGGCCAGACGATGGAAGTCGCCATCATCAAGCTCAACAAAAAGCGCGGCAACATCGTGGTCTCGCGCAAACAGCTTCTGGAAGAAGAGCAGAACCAAAAGCGCGGCAAAACGCTGGAGCATCTGCAAGAAGGCAGCATCCTCACCGGGATCGTCAAGAATCTGACCGAGTACGGGGCGTTTGTGGATATGGGCGGAATTGACGGACTGCTGCACATCACCGACATGTCGTGGGGACGTCTGACGCACCCGCGCGACCTGGTCAACGTTGGCGACCAGATTCAGGTGAAGGTGCTGAAGTACGACAAAGACAAGCAGCGCGTCTCGCTGGGCTTCAAACAGCTCACGCCTGATCCGTGGCTCGATGCGGAGCACCGCTACCCCGTGGGAGCGCACGTCCACGGCCGCGTGATCAGCGTCACCGATTACGGCGCCTTTGTAGAACTCGAGCAGGGCATTGAAGGCCTCGTCCACGTGAGCGAAATGACGTGGTCGAAACGGATGAAACACCCGTCGAAGCTGGTCAACGTAAACGACGAGGTGGATTGTGTAGTCCTGAGCGTGAACCCGACCGAGCGCCGGATTTCGCTCGGCATGCGGCAGCTCGCGTCCAACCCCTGGGATACGCTGCACGACAAATACCCGGTGGGAGCGACGGTCGAGGGCCGGGTCCGCAACCTGACCGAGTTTGGCGCTTTCATTGAAATCGAAGACGGAATCGACGGCCTGGTACACGTCAGCAACCTGAGCTGGACTACCCGCGTGAAGCATCCTTCCGAGGTGTTGAAGAAGGGCGACAAGGTCAAGGCCGTTATCCTGGCTATCGAACCGGACAAGCGGCGCCTTTCGCTCGGTGTGAAGCAGATGCAGCCGGACGTTTGGGATTCGTTCTTCGCGCAGCACCGCGTCGGCGACATCGTGCGTGGCAAGATCCTGCGCGTGGCGAACTTTGGCGCATTTGTCGAGATTGCCGAAGGCATCGAAGGTCTGTGTCACAACTCAGAAGCCGTCGATCCGAACGGACAGCCGATGCATCTGGAACCCGGCAGTGAGTTCGACTTCAAGATCATCAAGATGAATCAGGAAGAGAAAAAGGTCGGCCTGAGCATCCGGGCGGTCGGCGAAGAAGCGTCGCGCCACGAAGTCGAGTCCTACAAACACCCGGCATCCTCGTCCTCAACCAGCACCACCATCGGCGACTTGATCTCGTGGAAACGGGCCGGCGGGGACAGCAACTAACTTCCACGTAATTCGCTAAACTCTGTCATCCTGAGCGAAGCGAAGGACCTATGCATTCTGCCCGCGCCACCGCCAGCGGTGGCCTTCTTCTTGCCCTCGTAACCGATGGCGGTGTTGTGCTCTTGATTCTCTAAGTGGCTACGCGGTGCCTTGTCCCCGAGCCAGTGCGAGTTTCATTTCCACCTGCTGCCGCTCCTGCTCGTTCACGCGGAACATCTGCTGCGGCTGCAGTTTCATCAGCCGCGCCAGGAAGACTTCGGGGAGCTGTGCGATACGCGTGTTGTAGGTGTTGACGTCGTCGTTGAAAAACTCGCGGCGGTCGGCGATTCGCTCCTCCAGTGCGGAGATGCGATTCTGCAGCGCCAGAAAATTCTGGTCGGCCTTGAGCTGCGGATAGCGCTCCGCCACCACAAAAAAAGATCGCAGAGCGCCCGTTAGCAGCAGGTCTGCCTGAGCTTTTTGCGGAATGCTGGCCGCGTTCATCGAAGCCGCGCGAGCCTGCGTCACCGCCTCCAGCGCCTGCCGCTCGTGATCCATATAGCCCTTGACGCATGCCACCAGGTTGGGAACCTCGTCGTGGCGCTGCTTGAGCAGAACGTCGATATTAGCCCAGGCACGGCCGATTTCGTTCTGCAGGCGCACCAGTCCGTTGTAGACGATGACCGCATAGATTGCGGCACCCGTAACCAGCAGAATGACCGAGGCGGAACTAAGAACCGGCATGAGCGTTTTTGCCTGAAACAGCCTCGAATGTAGCGGAAGGGTCGATCACACACAAGTTACGCCCGGGTGGATGCGGCGGCCCGGTGCAACCGGTCAGTAACACGGTGGAGTGAACCGGGCGCCGGGCGTAAGGGAAGGAGCTTATTTGGAGTTGATTTTCAAACTGATGTAAACCTGCGCACGATCGTCGAATTGGCTGACCGTTTTTGTGCTGCTCTTGCGGTTGTTGTACTGCGCGTACACTTCGTAATCGATGGTGGGCTGAAGCGCCGGGAAACGGTAGGCACCGTCCGGGCCAACGATATAAGTTTTCACAGCGCGGGTATGAGTGTTGGTTAGATAAACGACCGCGTTCGGCAAAGGATTGTCGCTGCCATCCAGCACCTTGCCGGTGAGCAGGCGGGTCTTGTCTTGCTTTGAGGAGCCGCCAAACTGCGGCGCTGGAGCCGCCAGGACCAATGTCGAGAAAACCGACGCCAACAACACAACCAGCAGCGAAGCCCCGATGATCGAGTTCTTCATGAATTTCTCATTGCAGCCGATTCCCAACCACGGCGGCCATTACCAGTCTAAATGAAGACCGATGTCGGAACGCTCGTCGTTGTCGATATGCACGGTCACTTCGGAGCCGGGCTTCAACTGTCTGCCCGAGGGCAGCTTGTAGCCTTTCACGTCCGCCCAAACGATGTAGTCCGCTTTGCCGGTGGGCACTCGCTGCGCGAACTCGCCGGTGTGATTGGAATAGAGCTCCCAGCGGGCTTTTTTGTCCTTGTCGTTGGCCCGCCGGATCTTCACCTTGACCCCGTAGAGCGGGTGCCCGTCGGGATCCCAAACTGTTCCGAAGATTAGGGCATAAGGCTGCGGTTTCTCACGGCTGCTACCGCGTGCGCTCACAGGGGCAAGCAGAGACGCCAGGAACACGAGCGACGAAGCCATTGCGACCAAGCGCCGGAACACCCGGAAATGCGTAAATTCTTCAGGAATCTTCGTCTTCATCCTCTTCGTCGTCGGCTTCTTCTTCATCCTCGTCTTCTTCGATCTCGTCTTCGCCGACCACCTTGAGTTCGACCGGATTCACTGTAACCACCTCGAAGTCGGTACCGCACTCCGGGCAGGAGACGACCGCGCCTTCATCGACCTCATCTTCTTCGATGTCGAGATCCGTCTCGCATTCAGGACAGTACACCATGTTCTCCTCCACGTTCGGAGCACCCCTGTTATATTTAGTTTCTTCGCGAGGAAAAGGTCAAGTGGCTTACCAAGAAAATTCTAAAATTGCCGAGTTTGCCAGTTTCGGCTATCCCTTAACAGGTCTTGTGGCAGCCGTGCTGGTTGCCCTGGCGCTGGCGTTTTGCGCTCCTCTGTGCCTGGCACAGGAAATGGCGCAGGGACCGGCGCCGCGCTTGGCAGCCGATCCGCACACCGACCCGCACATCGCCGAAATGATCCGGCAAGTTTCAGCGGACCACATTCGGCAGACGATCGAGAAGCTGGTCAGCTTCCAGAACCGGTCCACGATTTCCGCGCAGGACTAGGAATCCATCAAAGCCGGCAAGGGAATCGGAGCGGCGCGGGAGTGGATCAAGGCGGAGTTTGAGCGCTACTCCAAGGAATGCGGCGGCTGCCTGGAGGTGAAAACCGACACCTTCACCGAGCAGCCTGGCGAACGCATCCCGAAACCGACCGAAATCACTAATGTTTATGCGGTCCTGCGCGGAACCGATCCACAGCAGCCCAATCGCATCGTGCTCGTAACCGGCCATTACGACTCGCGAAATAGCGATACCTTCAACGGGACGGACCCTGCGCCGGGAGCGAATGACGACGGCAGCGGCACGGCGGTGAGTCTGGAATGCGCCCGCGTTTTGAGCAAAGCTTTCCTGAGCAAGACTTCCCCGAGCAGAGCGAGGTTCCCGGCGACGATTATTTTTCTGACCGTCGCGGGAGAAGAGCAGGGTCTGAATGGCAGCAAGCACTTCGCCCAGATGGCCAAGCAGCAAGGGTGGAAAATCGAAGGCGTTTTAAACAATGACATCGTGGGAGGCGACAGCAGTCCGCAACAGGATGCGAGCGTGGTGCGCGTGTTTTCCGAAGGGCTGCCAGCGGCGGCGAGCGAGGCTGAAATCCGGCGAATTCGAACGCTCGGCGGAGAGAGCGACTCGACTTCGCGCGAACTGGCCCGCTACATCGCCGACGTCGGGCGCTCCTATGATGCCGGAGTGAAGCCGCTTCTGATCTTCCGGCTGGACCGCTTCCTGCGCGGTGGCGACCACTACTCTTTCAACCAGCAGGGTTTCGCCGCCGTGCGGTTCACCGAATTCCGCGAAGACTACAACCATCAGCATCAGAACGTTCGCAAGGATGACGCCAACGTCATCGAATACGGGGACTTGCCGAAGTTTGTGGACTTCGACTATGTGGCGCACGTCGCGCGGCTGAACGCGGCAACCCTGGCCTCGCTGGCATCGGCTCCAGCGCCGCCGGCAAGCGTAAAAATGCTGACTAAAAACCTCGAAAACGACACGACTTTGACGTGGGAACCTTCGCCGGGCGCGGCCGCCTATGAGGTGGTCTGGCGCGCGACGAACGCGGCCGATTGGGAGTACGTCCAAACGGTTAGTAGCGGTGCGCGTGCAACCCTGAAGGTTTCGAAGGATAATGTGATATTCGCTGTGCGCGCGGTCGATGCGGCGGGACATCGCAGTCTGCCGGTTGTGCCGGAGCCAGAAAGATAAAGACAGTGAGTCGCGGACAAACCATCTCGTTCAGCTTTCCCCCATTTACAGGATGGGTGAAGCGCATCATCCTGACTTGCACCGGGATCTACTTGTTTCAGGTGCTGGTGGGCAGGTTCGCCCCGGAAGTTGTCGTTCTGATGCGGGAGTGGCTGGCGCTGATCCCGGTCGCCGTGATGCACGGCAAAGTGTGGCAAGTGGTCACGTACTCGTTGCTGCACGCCGGCTTTGGTCACCTGTTCTTCAACATGCTCACGCTCTGGTTTATCGGCGCCTACCTGGAGCGCGACTGGGGGCCGAAGCGATTCATCGAGTGCTACATGTTCTGCGTCGTGGGCGCCGCTTTGGTGACCATTGCTGTCTCCTATACCCATTTCCTGGGGATGGATCCGAGAACCGGGACGGTGGGCGCGTCGGGCGGCATTTTCGGGCTGCTGATGGCCTTTGGGATTCTTTACGCCAATCAGGAAATGTATTTGTTTCCGCTGCCGTTTAGGATCAAGGCGAAATACCTGATTGGCATTTGGGTGGTGGTTGCGATCATTGCGGTTTTTGAGCCATCGGGCGGAGTCGCGGTTTTCGCTCATCTCGGCGGATTGCTTTTCGGCTTCTTGTGGGTAAAGTTCATGCCTTCTCGCGGCCTCAGTTACGCGACGTCCGAGCGTTATTTCGGCGTGCGGAATTCTTACTACCGCTGGAAGCGGCGGCGCGCTGCGAGAAAATTCGAAGTCTATATGAAAGATCACGACCGCAAAGTCACCTTCGATGAGCACGGAAACTACGTGCCCCCCGACGATAACGAGAAGACGAACGGCGGATCGAAATCGGGCTGGGTGAATTAGGACGATTCACCGCCGAGACGCAGAGAGCGCCGAGAAAACCTTTTCTTTGTGTGGGGACGGGGCTACGCCCCGTCCAAGCGGGGCAGAGCCCCGCTTCCACACGGTCTAGCCGAACATCTCGTCAAATTTGGCAAGTATGCTTGCCGGGAGTTCCTGCGCCCGCGCCTTCCCCTTGAACCCCAAGTCATGACCCGCGCCTTCCACTTTCATTAACTCGGTTTTGGCCGGGATTAGCTGCAAGGCTTTCGTGATTCCTTCAATGCTTCCGAAGGGATCGCGCGTTCCATGCACGAACAGGCTCGGAACGCGCAAACTGAACAGATGCTGGACCCGGAGTTGCTCCGGCTTGCGGGGCGGGTGCAAAGGATAGGAAAGTAAGAGCAGGCCCGAGACTAGTTCTGGCTCGGAGGCGCAGAGGATCGTCGACTGGCGTCCGCCGTAAGAGTGGCCGCCGAGAAAGATCCGGCCCGCGACATTTTTGCTCAAAGCTGCAACCGCGTTGCGCAGTCCCGCGCGATCGCGTTCCGCATTGCCCGGAAACGGCGGGCCGGTCGGCCGCTCCTGGCGGAAAGGCAGATCGCAGCGCAGAACGAGGTAGCCATGTCCCGCAAAAGTTTCACTGAGCGCCACCAAAAGAGGAGCAGTGCAATCAGAGCCCGCGCCGTGAGTCAGGATCAGCGCGTTGCCGTTGGGCGCAGGTGGAGTGTGCAGCCAACCTCTGACTGCGGGGTCGAGCGAGTCATCGGAGAACGAGATTGTGGATTCCATCCCAAACTTCAACCAGATCCGGTTTGCGTTCCTTCAAGTCGCGAATCCTCTGCCCAGAAAACGTCGCCAATCGTTTTTCCCAAGCGAGGCGATCCGGGAGCTGGTCCCTAACTTCACCGTCAGCGAGCTTCGTTGTCTATACGCGGAGGCGGAACTTTCGTGAGACCGCGAGGAAAGAGCATGGCATTGAATTCGGCGCCAATCAGCACCACCAGCGAGATGATGTACATCCAGACCAGCAGCGCAATACCCACACCGAGCGAACCGTAGATGACGCTGTAGTCAACATAGTGCTGCAAATACCATCCAAATAATGCGGTGGAGATCAGCCACATGGCGGTCGCAAGAACAGCGCCCGGCAAAACACTGTGCCAGGGTTGGGTGCGGGGCACCGCGTTGTGATAGATAAGCTGGATCACGGCGATGCTGGTCAGGATGGCGATGGCCCAGCGTATCGCGCCCCACGTCAGCAGAATCAGAGGTCCGAACTCGTGCCCGAGTTGAAACAAGATCCGCAGTTCAATGCGGCTGCCGAATGCAACCAGAATGGTAGCGAAAGTCAGCGGCAGACCCGCCATCAAAACCAGCGAAATCGCAATCGCGCGCTCCTGGAGAATCCCCCACGTCTTGGGAAGCTGGTAGGCACGGCGGAAACCATCCATCCAGGAAATGATGACGCCGGAGGCGCTCCAGACCGTCAGCAGCGAAGTAAAAACGAGCAGGCCAACCGGCCGGTCCGTGCTGCCTCTCAGGTAGGAAAGTGCGGCTGAGCTGCCCGCAGGCAAGATGGTGCCCAGGGCATAGGAGATCTCGCGGGCGTAGACTTGGCCCCGGTTCAGGGTGGCGAGAACCGCGCCGAGCACCAGCAAGGCCGGGAAAAAAGTGAAGATGGATGAATAGGCCGAGGCTTTGGCCGTTCCGAAAGCATCGTGCTCGAAGGCACGCCAGATCGACAGGCGAAACAGACGCCAGAAACGTCCCAGTGCCGGCGCCAACACCAGTCCGCCAGGAATTGGCTCCGGCTTGGGATTCGGATCCTGAGGCTGCCCGGTCAGGCGCTTTGGTTCCAGTGCTAAAGCCATTGGGTTCAAAACAACGACGTCCAATTAAGCGTCATTTTACAGCGAATCCAGAGTTCGGCGACGATACCGTACTTGCCGAGCTGAGTTCGGCTTGGACGGGACGAAGCTCCGTCACCACACGAGCAAAAATGAGGGGCGACTCTGCGTCGCCCCTGTCCTCGGTTCGTTCCGTCTTACTCCGCGGCGAGTTCTTCGGTCTCGCCTTCGTGCCGCATGAGTTCGAGCGCGCGTTCGGCATCTTCGTAGGCTTGCGAGACTTCCTCCTGCACCTTGCTGGCGGCCTCTTCCA
>Ga0208821_1001234_pt1 | contig 15180 bp, 15 predicted proteins | sample June2015DPH_20_5_FD_184720 | JGI IMG/M metagenome (GOLD analysis project Ga0208821, IMG submission 184720) | Peatland microbial communities from SPRUCE experiment site at the Marcell Experimental Forest, Minnesota, USA - June2015DPH_20_40... | ecosystem: Environmental > Terrestrial > Soil >... | reverse complement strand
GCCGTAGGCGCAGGCAAGTAATCTCCGGCGGGCAGCCGAAGCGAAGCGGGACAAGGACTTTGCCGATACCCCGGCTTACGTAGATTTGTGTTCCGTCGAGCCGATTCCAGCCTTCCACAAAGCGCTCGCCCAACTTCGACCGCCCATATACTGAGCCTACCATGGGAAGGCGAACCTGTCCGCCATGGGTATGGCCCGATAGCATCAGGTCAATCCCGTGCGCCGCTGCCAGGCGTATGCCAAGCGGGTTATGGCAGAGAAGAACTTTGGGGTCGCGCGCAGGGACAGAACGCATAGCGGCGCGAATATCTTCCGCTTCCCACCAAAGATCGTCCACCCCCACGATCCACAGGTTGCCGGAACGAGACCGCAAAGCGCAATGGGAGTTTCGGAGCACGCGGATGCGTTGTGCGCGAAGCGCGCGCGTAATCTCCTCCGGGTCCACCTGAAAATCATGGTTGCCCAAAATAGCGAACACTCCCAAACGGGCGCGCAGTCTCCCAAGCGCCCTCGCTACCGGCCAGATGTAGGCAGGCGAAAGCGTAACGTAGTCGCCCGTCAGCGCAACCACATCCGGCCGCAAGTGATTGGCCATATGGACGGCGCGTTGGATTTCTTCCAGGGGAGTGAAAAGGCTGTGATGAAGGTCGGTCAGTTGCGCAATCTTCAGCCCATCGTGGGCAGGGCTGAGGCGGTTCAACCACACCTCGGTTTCCGTAATCTCAGGGGCAGGCGAAAAGGCAGAAGCGACGGGAGGGTTTTCGCGGCTGCTCAGAGAAAGTGTAATCAGCCCCCTGCGCCTGGGGAACCGCTGCGGTCTTACGGGTCCAGCCAATTTGAACCTCTCGATCCTCAACCCACGGATTCCGCGTGAATCGCCTCTCCCCTCTCCCCCTTGGGGGAAAGCGGGAGAGCCGCTGTCATTCTGAGCGCAGCGAAGAATCTCTGCAGTTGTCCTTCCTTGCCAACGGCTCATCGACGAACTACCGGGATGCTTCGCGGAGTTTACCCTGAGCGAACTGCAGAGATCCTTCGCTGCGCTCAGGATGACAGCGAACGGGCTCAGCATGACAGCAGGTGGAAGCATCACCGCAATCACGAAAGGCCGTGCCTAGTCGTGCCGCACCCCGCCACTTCCTCGGTGCTCCAGGATCTCGCTGAACACGCGGAGCATTTGATCGTGAACCAGACCGTTCGATGCGAAGATATCGTCACCGAGCAGATTGAAGGGTTTACCGGTAATGCCGGTGACCAGGCCCCCGGCTTCCGCTACCAGCAACGTGCCGGCGGCTTTGTCCCAGGGGTTGAGTTTCAACTCCCAAAACCCATCGAAGCGGCCAGCCGCCACGGAGCAGAGATCCAGAGCCGCTGAGCCGGCGCGTCGAATACCGTGCGTAAGCTGAGTGAAACGGAAATAAAACTCGACGTTCAATTCGTGATTCGTTGCGAAGGGTGGGAAACCCGTTGCCACCAGGCATTCCGCCAGGTCCTCATGGTTCGAAACGCGGAGGCGCTGGCTATTCAGAAAAGCCCCGGCCCCCCGCTCAGCCGTAAAGAGTTCGTCGCGAGTAGGGTCATACACCACCCCAGCCACTACTTCACCACGGCAGGTCAGACCCAGCGTAACGCTGAAGACAGGAAAACCGTGGGCGAAATTGGTTGTCCCATCGAGCGGATCGACGTACCAACAGTAATCAGATCCCGTTTTTTGGCCGCCACCTTCTTCCGCCACTATGGCGTGGTCGGGGAAGTGGCTTCGCAGCCGTTCCACGATCAAAGTCTCCGATCTCCGATCCGCCTCGGTCACCAGGTCCGAGCGCCGCTTGTACGTGATCTCGAGAGGCTGCCGGAAATGTTGTAGGAGCAAGCCGCCCGCCTCGCGGGCAACTTCGATTGCGGTATTCAGGCAACTTTCCATAGTCATGTCTGAGTAAGGTCTTTCCTCCATGAGCCCTCAGGAAGGGGTGGAGCGGACTCAAGATGTCATTCTGAGCGGAGCCGTCAATGCCTGTCATTCTGAGTGCAGCGAAGAATCTCCGCAGTTGTCTTTCCTCTCCCGTCGCGTTTTCACTTCTCGGCGTTGATCAGTACGTGCCTCTGACCCTCACCCTCCGCCCAGACGGACCCGTCCTCAAAATACTCCTTCTTCCAGATAGGCACGATTTCCTTCAGCCGGTCGATCGCTAATTGGCAAGCGCCAAAGGCGGCGCGCCGGTGAGCCGCAGTGACGATAATCGCCACACTGGTCTCACCAATTTCGAGCCGTCCCAGTCTGTGAATCATGCCGATGTGGTCAATTTCAAATCTTCGCCTTGCTTCGCCACCGATCTCCTCCATTTTGCGCTTGGCCATCGGCTCGTACGCCTCGTACTCGAGATGAAGAGTTCTGCGCCCACGCGAATTGTTCCGCACCACACCCTCGAAGACCACCACGGCGCCATCCTCAGACGCCTTCTGTTGGCGCACCAAATCCGCGGTGGGAATGGGAAAGCGGGTAAGCAAATAGTAGTCCCTGCTCGAGCCGCCACTAACCGGAGGCAGGAACGCCACTTCATCGCCATCCTTCAGGGCTCTTGTTCCCTCCGCGATCTCTTCGTTCACGGCCAACAAGAGCATCTGCGAGAGGTCTTTCAAGCGAGGAAAGCGGGCTGCGTAACGGCCCCACAGGCCGTCCAGGTTCACACCCTCGGGAATCTCCGTTTGCTCTTGTTGAAGCCCTGTCAGGTCTCGCGTAACACCAAAAAAAAGTACTTTGATCTTCATGATAACCAGTATACACGCCGGGAACGTGGAATTACTCTCTGCTTGGTAGTGGTGTCATTTGCGCGACAGGGCACTCCAGGCCACAGTCATTCCCGCGAAAGCGGGAATCCACTGCGCAGACCTTCGGAAATGAGCTGTCTACGGACTGGATTCCCGCTTTCGCGGGAATGACTGGCGTTTCGTAAATGACACCACTACCCCCTGCCCAGCAAATGTCGCAGCGCACCCTCAAGTTCCGGAAAACGGAATTGATACCCTGCGCTCAGGAGTCGCGCAGGTTCGATGCGAGTGCTGGCCAGGAGTAGTTCCTCCCCCATTTCGCCGAAAGCAAGGCGGATGGCGAAGGCTGGCATGGGGAAGATGGCAGGGCGTCCGAGGACACGGGCAAGCGTTTTGGTGAATACCAGATTCGTGACGGGATTTGGAGCCACCGCGTTGACCGGACCGTTGAGCGTCTCAGCGGTGGTCGCAAACAAGATGATTTGCAGGAGGTCGTCAATTGCAATCCAGCTCATATATTGCTTTCCCGATCCAATCTTCCCACCCTCTCCCATCATGAAAGCCGGCAACATTTTGGCCAGCCCTCCGCCCGCACGGCTCAGGATGAAACCAAACCTAAGGTTGACAACTCGAATCCCGCTCTCTGCGGCTGCCTTTGTCGCAGCTTCCCATTCCTGACATACCTGAGAGAGAAATGATGAACCCGCTCCACTTTCTTCCCTCAACACTTCCTCGCCGCGGTCCCCGTAGTAACCACTGGCTGATGCCGCGACAAGCACTCGGGGTGGTTTTGAAAGCCTTGCCAGTGTTTCACACAGGAGGCGCGTGCTTTTGACTCTGCTCTCACGGATTGCCGTCTTTTTCTCACCGGTCCACCTGCCGGTGATGGGTTCTCCAGCGAGGTGAACCACCGCGTCGAATCCTTCCAGCTTGGGTGCGTCAATATCCCCGGCAGCCGGGTTCCAGTACACCAGGGATTCTCCGCCCCGCGGCTTAAATCTCACTAAACAAGTCACGCGATGCCCACCTGTTGTGAGGACTGGAAGGAGCGCTTGACCGATCAACCCGCTTGCGCCGGTAACCAGGATATTCATGGGCGGCCCTCCGGAAGGGCAGTGGTTAGTGACTAGTGGCTAGTGGCTAGTGGTCCGTCGTCAGTTGTCCGTGGTCCGTTGTTGTGAACGTGTGATCGCCTGGCACCGGACACCCGTACCCTTCACCAGACACCCCACAGCTAGCCACTAGCCACTAACCACTAGCCACTAACCACTAACCACTAGCCACTGACCTCAGCCTTCCACCCGGATGCGTTTCAGCTCCGCCTCCGACCGACCGTCCTTGCGAAGCCATTCAATGGTCTCGTCGAGAACCGCGCGCATTGCCTCCAGAACTTCAATAGCGGCGTTGCGCAGGTGCTTCGTCGATCGGGTGCGCGGAGGTTTAAGTCTTCGAAGGAGCGGTGCCAATTCCCGCAACATCCACACCGCGCATGACGGAATTCCCGCGCTTTCCGGCTCACGCCGGCCGCGGGCTCTCCTGCTTCGTTTCGCGTTGGGCATTGTTCCTCCCCAGTACCACGATAAGTTCACCATCCTTGACACGAGCGCTCAAAGGTTCGCAGTGGGCGATCCTTTGTGGCAACGATACGTACCGCTTAATCCCTCCCACGCGGATGATGAGCTCGTCCATCTTCTTGTGAAGGTTAATATCATCGCCCGTAACAAAAGGCAATTTGAGATGAAGCTGGTAGTTTCCATTTACCTTACGGAAACGATAGGGCGACTCGTTGAAAAAGCGTTTGGCGGGGTCCTGGTCGCCATAGAGCGCTTTGCCCAGCCGTCTTAGCCTTTCTGCGCCCAGAACCTCGTCCTCGAACAGGGGCACGCGCCAGACAGTCACGGGCGCGAAGAACTCCTCCACCGATTGTGTCCAACGCTCCTGGGTGTCCTTCCAGGAATTGAAAAACGTATCGCGGACCTTGTCGGGCAGAATCCGGTTCACGATGACGGCATCAATAGTCAACCCGAACAGGCAGAAATAGGTGAAGGCTCGTTGGGTTTCCTTGAGGACGACCTTTTCCGGGTTGGTGACCAGACGCACCGTAGTAACCTTCGGGTCGGCCAGGAGTTGGTCGATGCCGGTCAGTTTGCGATGGAGCAATTCCAGGTTTTCGAAGTAATCGTCCTTAGGAATGGGCACGCCGGCCACCGTATTGAGCATGGGACGCATCATGCTGACCACGCGACGCTCCAGCTTAAAGAGCTTGGACATGTACCACTCGAGTGTGGTCGGGATACTCACGAACCGCAACGATTCGCCGGTGGGAGCGCAATCCAGCAGCATTACGTCGAAGGCCTTTTCGCGTACGTACTGATTCACATAAAGCAGCGAACTGACTTCCTCCATGCCCGGAAAGATGGCCAGCTCTTCGGCCAATGTCTGCTCGAGCCCGGAGACATTCAAGAGGGCTGAAACGTAAGCATAAACAGAGTCCCAGTGGCGGGAAATCTCCTCCTGGACGTCCACCTCCTGAATCCAGAGGTTTTTCGAGATATTCACGAGTTTCCCAGCCTCGTGATCCATCAATCGTTTTTCGAGGTCGAAGGCATCGCTTAAGGAATGGGCGGGATCAATAGACATCACGAGAGTCCGGTAACCGCGCCCGGCGAGTTCGAGACCGGTAGCGGCGGAGATGCTGGTCTTGCCCACTCCACCCTTTCCCGTGTATAGAATAATGCGCATGGCATTGCCTCGTGATCCGCCGCTGCCCCCTGGAATCAGCTTAGCACAAAGGCAGGATTCAGGATTCAGGATTCAGGAGTCAGCACTCGGTCCAATGAACACAGGATCGCTGATAAGGGTGAAGGGTAAAGGGTGGAGGGTGGAGGGTCCTTCATCATTCGTCTCTTAGGAGATGGCGGAAGTTCCTTTACCATTTACCATTTGCCCTTTACCCCTTACCCTTTGACCTTTCTTTTTACCATAATTCCAAGTCCCTGAATCCCGAATCCTGAATCCTGCCTGTACAATTCAGAATTCATAATTCACAATTGGTTCGTGGCCCAGGTTCTTCTGGCTGGCAAGGATTGGCAATCTCGGGCGCTACTTCGAGCGCAACTGATCGAGGAAGGCGCCAGCGTGGAGGCCTATGAGACGGTTGAGGAAGCCCTGGCGCAGCTCGAATGGTCCTTTCCCCTTCCGGCGCTTCTCATTGCTGACATATCTGCAAGCGACCACCCCTCGGCAGATATCGAGTCTTTGACGATCTGGGCGAGACGCATCCCCATCTGGATCATCGCGAGCCACACCTCGAGTGTGAAAGGCGGCCTCGAAGGTCGCGGCTTCGAGGCAGTGCTCTTTCGGCCGGTAGACATGGGAAGACTTGTCCAACAAATCCAGCAGCGGCTTGGGACCTAGTGTCCTGTCACACCTGATTCTTGACAATTGCGCGCACCAGTTTTGTAGGGCCGGGGCTTGCCCCGGCCTCGTGAGGTCCACCTGTTTATGCGGGACAGGATGAGGCCGGGGCAAGCCCCGGCCCTACAAACGGTGGAACGACACCATGGTCATATGACACTAGAACAGGGCTTGGAGCGCGCGGCTGCCAGTTTCTGCTTTCTAATTTCTAGTTTCTGCTTTTGCCGTCGCTGGCTGTTCGTGAGTGAGACAGTGGAGGGTTCCGAGACCCCAGACGAGATCCACGGCGTGTATGCCGATCACCGGACGGTCGCGAAAAAGTTCCGCGAGCGTGCCCAGGGCAACGCGGTCATTCGGATCGTTGAAGGTCGGGACCAGGACGGCGGCGTTTGAAATGTAGAAATTCGCATAGCTGGCGGGCAAGCGTTGGGCGTCGAGGAACAGCGCCATTCGTGTGGTTCCCATTCGGCGGGCAAGCGATAACCAAGCGCCGCCGGCGTGATTCCTCCCTTCGCTCCGTCGAAAGTCACGTCATTCCCGTGAAAGCGGGAATCCAGGCCCTTCCGGGCTGACGTGGACCCCCGCTTGCGCGGGGGTGACGACAGCGGGCGATTTTCATCTCTATGGGCGGGCGACATCTGGCTTTGCTTCCGCACTCGCTCATTTTGCCGTGACTAGTGGCTAGCTGCTAGCGGTTAGTGGTCGGCGGAGCCACTCACGACTAACCACTAGCCACTAGCCACTAAGCACTAGCCACTACCGTCTTTGCGCCACGTCTTCTCATCCAGAAATCGTTGAGTTATTCCCGCATAGGCGTCGATCCGCCGGTCGCGGAAAAAGGGCCAGTCACGTCGCGTCTCTTCGATGCGCGCGAGGTCGACCTCCGCAAAGACCAGCTCCTCTCGGTCCGTCGAGGCCTCTTTCAGCACCACGCCGAAGGGATCAGAGACGAATGAAGCCCCCCAGAATTCCAGCCCCGCTCCCGGCGGGTCAGTCGGCTTCTCAAAACCGACTCGGTTCACCGCCGCCACATACACCCCGTTGGCGATGGCGTGGCTGCGTTGGATGGTTCGCCAGGCGTCGCGTTGAGCTTCGCCGTGCTGAGCTTTCTCGTGCGGGTGCCAGCCAATCGCGGTGGGATAGAACAAAACGCTCGCGCCCTGGAGCGCCGCCAGACGTGCCGCTTCCGGGTACCATTGGTCCCAGCAAATCAGAATGGCGAGGCGTCCCACGCGCGTGTCGAAGGCGCGGAAGCCAAGGTCGCCGGGCGTGAAGTAGAACTTTTCGTAATAGCCCGGATCATCCGGTATGTGCATCTTCCGGTAGATTCCGGCCACCTCCCCATTCGCATCGATAATGGCAGCGCTGTTGTGATAAACGCCTGCGGCGCGGCGCTCGAAAATTGGCGCGATGACGACGACTTGCTTCTCCTTTGCGACTCTCCCCAGCGCTTGCGTGGTTGGGCCGGGCACAGGCTCAGCGAGGTCGAACAGCGCCGCGTCTTCCCGCTGGCAGAAATACTGCGTGCGGAAAAGCTCCGGCAGGCAGATGACCTCGGCCCCCTCGTTCGCCGCCGCTTCGACCCGCGACTCCGCCCGCCGCAGATTCTCGTGCGGGTCCGGCGCGCACGCCATCTGAACCAGGCCGATGGTAAATGTTTGTTGCATTTGCATGAGCGTACACAAGTTCGCTTGATTTGCCAAGAAGCTGCGCGAACATTCAGTCGACCGAATCATTTACGCCATTTTCAATGGCCTGAATGAGAACTCGGAATGGTAAAACCGCACCCTCCGGCTTTTCGCAAAAACATTTCGCAAAAACAGCTTTGCTTTACCGGAATTAGGGGTGTATCATGCGCGTATTAAAAATTGGTGTAGCAGGCGCGCGGCAGGGCGGGAGCGTCACGGAGGGATCCGTGCCGGAAGTCAATGGTGAGGAAGGGCTCCTCGGTGATTCCCTCGCCGCCCTGGAATGGTTCGCATCGCGTGCTGCAATTCCCGTTCTACCGTTGGCGAGCCCACTACGCCTGGATAGAAAGGAGAGCACCATGTCCACGACCTTCCCTTATCGGCCGCCCTTGAAAGGCGCCCCGCAACCGGTCATGAATGTTACCCCGAAACCCCAACCCCCACCACCCACGCACCATGCGTACAAAGAAATTCCCGCCCTGGCCCAATGGGTAACCGACAGCCCACTCGATACGACGCCCCGCCCCACGCGCGAGCAAGAGCGAAAGCGAGATCCGGCGCTGAAAGTCGTCGACGAACGGGTGAACGTCCTGGAGAGCGCAAAGACGCACGGTGAGCGCTGCTTTCGCCTGGCCGAGCTGTTCTTTGCCACGATGTGGTGGATGAATCATCACAAAGAATGTGCCGGGTACGTGCCCGGGTCGGACGCCACGCGCCGCACGGCCATGTTGAGCCTCAACCTGTGTGCGGCGAACAAGCTCGCGACCACGCTGAACTGTAGTAACGTCAACGAACTTGCCGGCACTCTGCACCGTATATACGGCGTCGAGATGACTCAGCACGGCAAAGACACTGACCGAGGCGGTCAGGGAGGTTATTTGAACGTGGCCGAGCGGGAAACCCGCCGGGTCATCTTCCGGGCAGGTAAGGCCTACCGCTTCCCCAGCAAGGCCGAGTCGGCCAAGCCGATTGGCGAGGCGAAGCTGGTGCCGTGGCATACGGGAGTGCCAAGCGAGGAGAGCACGGACACCTCAGGACGCTTCGGATGCCTCTTTGTGATGAGTATGTCTGGAGATCTGTTCGCGGGGTATGAAGGCAGCCGAGCATTGACAGTGACATATCATTCCAGCTTCTTGGCTGGAGGGCCCGTCTTGTGTGCTGGAACGATGTGCTTTGATCAGGGAAGGATCGTCTATATATGTAACGACAGCGGGCATTACGGGCCGACGGACACGGCCATGGTGAAGGTCCTCCAGCGGCTTCGCCTAGCGGGCGTGGACCTAAAGAATATCACGGTCGTGGACCGCGCTGAAATGGTGGAATGGAAAGGAAAGATTCGCTTCTCCAGTGACATTTTCGATGAACATCCGGAAATGAAACCGAAAGGTTCATCGCCAAGTCCATTCCAACATACGCCGAAGTATAGTCGTACAATGAGAGGGGACTTGTTCCTCTACGCCAACGGCAACTGGGAGACCATTGGGAGGAGCTCCGGGCATCACGGTGATTCTGCCGGTATTGGTATGCACGTGGTTAAAAAGGACATGATCTTTAAGCACGACTGACCAAGCCGGAGCAGCTCTTCGCAGGTGGCGCCGACATCATTTTTATGTCAGCGCCACCGGGCGATGTTTGGCACACCTGACCCTCCGCGATTCACAGCCAAGCGCGTGTATACAAGACATGGAACGCACCACCCACGGCTTTTCCTTTGCCGGCCCTGCCGGGCCGTAATGCCGTTATAATAGAAGCGAATGGTAGCCCATGAGTTTCTGCTACCCCGGCTGGTTATGATGACCGCAGCGGGATGGATAACGAAAAACGGTCTCTCGCTCATTCGGCAGCGGACGAGAGTTTCCGGCGGAACGTTTCCAGGGATACGGGTTTAACTTTGCCAGAATCCAATTCTTCGATGCGGCGCGCGATTTCTTCGTTCCAGGCGGCTTCGACGGCTTCGGGATCGTCAGGGGCGCCATCCAGACTCTCCAGCAGAGAACCCGCCAATTCGGCGCGTTCTTCCGCGCTAAGGGCGAGGGCGCGCTTCAACAGTTCAGTGGCGTCGTGCGTCATGGGATCATTATACGCCCAGAGTCAGGATACGGGCCAGAGGTTACCGGAAAAAATAGAGAGCCGGTAGCGGGGGCGCAGAATTATCCCGCTCCGGGCGGGATTACTCTGCGGCTTTCTTTCTTACGTATTAACAAATAGGTTGACGCTCATCGTGTTCAGAGCCGCAGAGTAAGGCAAGCTACGCCTAAGTCTGCGCTACCTGCTCCCGGTACGGCGGGCGCGACGCACGCGCTACCTAACTCTCCGCTTGAGGGAACGGCTAGCCCTCTCCCCTTGGGGGGAGAGGGTGGCCCGCTGCCGGCGCTTTCACCAGCCGGAGCGGGACGGGTGAGGGGTCGGCTGCACGTGCGCAGGGATCAGGGTCGCATATATCACGGGCCAATAAACGCAGAGCTTCGCTCTGCGCCAGCCGACGACATAGCCCTCGGTCCGGGACTCACTTTTCTCTTGAGGTTTGGATGAAAATGTGCTAGACCGGACCTCGCAATCATTCTCGCGTTGGTGCCCCTACTCGTGAGGAATCCGTGAAGTGCAAACAATGCGGCGCGGAAAGCGAAATAGACGCTCGGTTCTGCAAGAACTGCGGCAGCAATTTAGCGGGTAGAACAATCCAACCCGACTCCGGTCAAAAGGCTAAGGCGGGCGGATTCCACCGGTTCTGCCTAGCCACCGCTGCGATCTGGACCTTCTTCATGCTAGGCTCACTGTTGGCTATGGGCATCAGCTTAGTAAATCATGGGGTAATTGATCCGACAGCCTTTGGGCTCGGGTTAGGGATGGGCTTCACTTTTTTAGCGGGGGTTTGGTTCATAGGAACCGTGGTTTTGCTCCTCTTGGCGCTGGTCACTCGGCCCAGCCCGCGTGTCCGGTGGTCAGGCGCAGCTAAGGCGGTAACCGCCTCCCTTTCCATCCTTGCCTTTATCTGGCCCATCGTCAGTGCGAGCAGGCCACCTTCCTCGTCCACCCCCGGCAGCACCCCTGGCAGTGGGAATGGCGCTGCCGCAGCCGCTGGAGGCCCATGGCAGATTGACGCAGACAGATCACCCATGGATGGGTCCAGAAGGATCGTAATCTCTCGCAAGGCCGACAACGACATTGCCGGTTGGCTGCAATCGAAGCGCCCAACTCTTATCGTGCGATGTCAGGAGGGGAGGACGGAAGCATACATACAGACGGGTATGGCGGCTAGCGTGGAATATGATACCGACAGCCACACTGTCCGGGTTCGCTTCGATGAACGGAAGCCCACGACGCAGCAGTGGAGCGAGTCCACAGACCACGAGGCGCTATTTGCGCCTAGTGCAATACAGTTTGCGAAGGCGCTGGTAAACGCAAAGACTCTTACATTCCAGTTCACACCCTTTAACGCGAGCCCAGCAGTTGTACATTTCAATGTCGAGGGACTTCGCCCCTACTTAAACACTGTAGCAAGCGCATGCGGTTGGCAGGTCGCTGGAGAAACAAAGACAGAAGGGGCGCGCCAATCTTGGGGAGAAGGCGAAGCGGCTGTCATCTCCTCTCCGGAGGGGGCTCATGTCATCTCTTCTCCGGAGGGGGCTTATGTCACAGTTGACGGCGGGACTTGGAACGACAACCCAACACCCCTTACCATCTCGCTGACACCCGGCACACACCAACTCAGAATTGAGAAGAAGGGATACCGGACTGAGGAGGTGCCGGTCCTAATTAAGGCGGGTGAAACCGCGAACGTCGAAGTGACGTTAGTACAACAGCAGTGACGACTTTTCAGTGGGGAAGCCTACAGAACAAGCGCTTGGAAGAAACTTCGTTTTCACGTCTTACCTCGCCCGGGCAGACTTTCCTAAGCCGGTAGCGCAGACTCTGGTTTTCCACAGAGTCTGCGGTTCTTCCTTCAAATTTCCGCCTCTTCATTTACCAGCAACCTTAAACGATCGCCTGTCAGATTGAGATTCTCGCTCATCTCCCGCCCCGACGCTGAGCATGTCCCACGTTGTTTGCCGGAGACAGGGTCTTTAGGTATTCTGAAATTCCCCGATCGGACCGATGAAGTAGCCGGGGCAGCGCCCCCGGAAACGGGCTTGCAGGCGACGTCGGAATTATGAATAGTACGTTGTGAACCGCTATAATGGAACAGCAGAGCATCGAAACAGTCTTTACACGGGCCGGGCATGATGACCGCAGCGGCGCTCGACAAAGTAGTCCAAGACACCATCGGCAGAATTCTCTCGGTTGTTTCGCCGAAGCAAGTCTTCCTCTTCGGGTCTGCGGCGCGGGGCGACCTGCACGAGAACAGCGATATTGACTTGCTGGTCGTGGTCCCCAATGGAACCCACCGCCGCAAAACCGCGCAGACGATATATCGCAACATGATGGGGCTGGACTTTGGTGCGGATATCGTCGTGGTGACAGAAGAGGATGTCGAGAAGTACCGCGATGCGGAAGGCTGGGTCATCCGGGAGGCATTAGCGGAAGGAAGACTCGTTTATGGCGCTTGATGCGTCTTCACTTGCGAGGATCAACCATGAAGTCCTACACCGAATACCTTTGGTTCAACACCAAGAAGCAACGTGAGTTCATCAACATTACAGACGAAGTTGAGAAGGCGCTGGAGAAGTCGCAAATCAAGGAAGGCCTGATTCTTGTGTCAGCCATGCACATCACTGCTGGGGTGTATGTGAATGACGCGGAAAGCGGGCTGATCGCAGACATCGAGGAGTGGCTGGAAAAGCTGGCGCCCTTCCGCCGTGATTACCGTCACCATCGCACCGGCGAGACCAATGGCGACGCTCACCTGAAGAATCTCCTGATCGGTCACGAAGTGGTGGTTCCCGTGACGAACGGGAAGCTCGACTTCGGCCCCTGGCAGCAGGTTTACTACGCGGAGTTCGACGGCCAGCGGCGCAAACGCGTGCTAATCAAGGTCATTGGGGAGTAGCCCAAGGCAGGTCAAAGTGGTTAGTGGTTAGTGGCTAGTGGCTAGCGGGCACGGGTTAGGGCGGGGAAGGGTAAAAGTGCAAAGTCTGAACTGCGAACTGCCCGCTGCGTTCTCCCCATTCCCTGTTCCGCGTTCCCTCCTTACTTTTCCCTATTGCCCAGGGGGAATCCAAGATTTAAAATCTCAGATTCAAAATCGTTCGAGAATCCAAAATCCGGAATCCAAAATCTAAAATCCAAAATCTAAAATTATTCCAGCCGCTTGCCGTCCGCGTCGTAGACTTCCACGGGGCCGTACTTTTTCAAGGTGTCCTTAATCTGCTTGCCATCGCCCACGCAGACAAACTGCAAGTGTTCAAGATCGACGTATTTCATCGCCGCCTGCTCGACGGCTTCCGGGCTCACTTTCGCGACCTGCTCGGGATAGCGGTCCCAGTAGTCTTGAGGCAAGCGGAAGTAATTTGCCGTCATCCAGAAGTTCAGCAAAGTGGCAGGTTGCTCGAGCGAGAGCGCAAACCCTGCGACGATGGAGCGGCGAGCCTCGTCGAGTTCCGACTCCGGCGCCTTCTCCGTGCGAATGCGCTTGAACTCCTCCATCAATTCATGCATCGATCCATCGGTGACCGCATTGCGGACCTCGGTGTTAGCCCTCCAGGCGCCCGGGTATATATCTGAAGTGAAGTTACTATAAGCGCCGTAGGTGTATCCATGCTTCTCGCGCAGATTCAGAAACAGGCGCGCGCTGGGTCCGCCTCCCAGAACGCGGTTCATGACCGTCAGAGGTACGAAATCCGGGTCGGAGCGCCGCACCGCAAAGTCACCGGCAAGAATGTTGGTTTGAACGGAGTCGGGACGATCGACGAGGGTGATTTTTGTGGGCGCAGGCGGCGATATTTTTCCCAGGTCCGGAGGGGCCACGGGATGGCTTTTCCAGCCCCCGAAGGATTTCTGGACCAGTGAAACCACCTGGTCAAACTGGACGTCGCCGACCACGCCGAGGATGGCGTTGTTGGGAACATAGTACCGCTCGTGGAAATCCTTGAGTTGCGCCGTAGTCATCGCCTTGATCGATTCGGGCGTGGCCGAAACGATGGAAGCAGCAAAGTCACCATAGAGCACTTTTTGGAACCGTTCCTGGGCCAGGAAGCCCGGCTGCGATCGCGCCTGCTCGACCTGGGCCAGTTGGCGTCTCTGGTATTTTGCAAACTCGTCGGCGGGAAACGTCGGATTCAGGACCACATCACTCATCAGCTCGAGGAGGCGATCCATGCTCTCCGAAAGGCCGGAAGCGCTGACCGTGGAGGTGTCAGCCCCGAATCCAGCCGAGGCCATGAGACTTGCCCCCAGACCATCAACGTCGGCAGCCAGTTGGGCGCTGGTCCGCTGAGTGGTACCCTCGCGGAGCATTTCCGCGGTAGCTTTGGCCAGTCCCGGCAAGCCCTTGGGGTCAGCCAAAGCGCCGGTTTTCACCCACAGTGTGAAGGCCACGGTAGGCAGCTTGTGTTGTTCAAGCACCAGGACGGTCAAACCGTTGTCGAGCTTCGTTTCACGCGGGCGCGGCAGCTTGACGCGGAGGACTTCCTTGCTCACGGGAGCACGGTTGAGCCGCTGCGCCTCTGAGATTGCTGTTCCCTTCTCGCCCCCGGGGCCTTGCGCGCCCACAGTGGTCCCGGCAAGGTTCGCAAGGCAAAAAGTAACGAAAAAAACCAATGCAAAGCGCTTCATCGACTTCCTCCTCGGACAGGATGCTGAAAAACCCAATCCTAGCGATGTAGCGGCGACTTTACGTCGCCACCACCGCAATGCCTTCCGTGTGACCCTGGCGACGTAAAGTCGCCGCTACACGTCTGCTAGCGGCCCGCCGCCGATTTGGCCTGAGAACTTGCGGGCAGCGTAGTCACTACCGCCCGTCCCGAGGTCACCAAATATTTTTGTGCAGCCTGTTTGACCTGCTCTGCGGTAACGGCGTTGAATTTATCAAAGATGGTATTAATCAGGTCAGGCTCATCGAAATAGGCGGCGTATTGACCCAGCCGCATGGCCGTAGACAGCGATGACTGGCGGCCTTGGATCTGACTCCGCAAGTACTGAGTTCGGGCCTTTTCAATCTCCTGGGTGGTTACGCCGTCCTTTTGTACGGCTTCGATCTCGTCGTAGATGGCCTTCTCGAGGTCTTCCGGCTTAACGCCGGGGCGCGGCATGGCCGTGATCTGAAGCAGGCTGGGGCCAATTCGCTCCTGCGCTCGCACCTGGATAGAAACCGCGAGTTGCTTCTCCTTCACCAGGTGCTGATAGAAACGCGAGCTTTGACCGCCGCCGAAACCCA
>Ga0208821_1001225_pt1 | contig 15359 bp, 11 predicted proteins | sample June2015DPH_20_5_FD_184720 | JGI IMG/M metagenome (GOLD analysis project Ga0208821, IMG submission 184720) | Peatland microbial communities from SPRUCE experiment site at the Marcell Experimental Forest, Minnesota, USA - June2015DPH_20_40... | ecosystem: Environmental > Terrestrial > Soil >... | reverse complement strand
TCTTTTCTTAGGTTTAGGCTTGGTAAAGCGCTTGAAATGATTTAGGAGTCGGATGGCATGTTTTCGGTGGTAACCACAGTTTAAGCAGAATTCGTTGAGGATCATGGTTTTTTCTTTCACCGAGGCTTTCTTGTATCTTAAGTAGATGGTCTCAAGATATTCCATTCTGGCTCGTGGACTCATGACAATCCCCCTTAAAAGGGGAAATTGTCGGGTAACATGAATTATGAGTCAACGATACCTTTTGCTTAACCAAACGGGTAACATTTAATGTGAGTCAATTCGATATGCCTTATTAGTTTGTGTTGACATTTGAAATAACTTATAATTTGTATGCTGAGTAGCGAAACTATTTATTCAGTGCCAACTCATAAGGGTTTATGGGCTGTCAATTAACGAAGGAGGATTGATTTTATGCTTGCAGGGCCGGATTTGCTGGTTATTTTAGCGATTGCTTTAATCGTTTTTGGTGGCAAAAGAATTGGCGACCTTGGCGCAGGTCTTGGAAAAGGGATCCGAGAATTCAAGAAGGGTCTTCATGAAGACGATGTCGCGGCCACGCCGAAGCAATTGGAAGACGATTCGAGAAAAAATTAGGAGTAGAAGGTTTCTTCTATCCTTCTGAGAGTTGTTTTTTTAGAATTTTCCAAAGGGAGATTTTATGCTTGCAGGGCCGGATTTGCTGGTTATCCTGGCAATTGCCTTGATTGTTTTTGGGCCTAAAAAACTTCCGGAATTAGCAAAGACCATTGGTAAGGCGATGGCGGAAGTTAAGAAAGCCACTGAAGAGGTGAAGGAGAGTATCGGCATTAACGAATTGCAAGAGATGAGAAGCAATTTGACCATGGACGTCCATACTCTGGTGGGAAGGTTATCTGCTTCCATGACTAAGAAAGAAACGGCAGGAGATGTATTTACTCCCGTAGAGGATTCTATCCAGGAGACGACTTCCTCTCCCACAGGGGAATCAGCCCCTATTGGAGATGGGAAGGAGTTGGAAAAAGAAAAGAATGAGAATGCAAAATCGGAAGGATTAAAAGAGGGGGTACCAAGAGAAGGTGTCCCATCCTAAGGATGGATGAATCTCCTTTAATGAAGTCGTTACCCCAATTAAGACCAAAGTGGGTTTGGATTACCTGTCTTTTAGTTGGACTCGTTATACTTCTTATTTATCTATACAACTCACAATTGTGGATTCAGGCGGTTAAACTTCAGGGTCTCGTTCAGGACCGTCACCAATTTAAAAAAGCTATCAAGTCCTTTGGGCCATACTCTCCTCTCGTTTTTATCTCATTCCACATCCTACATGCGGTTATCCCTCCTATTCCAGGGGAGGCCATTGAGTTTTTAGGAGGTTACCTTTTTGGGGTATGGGCGGGGATGCTCTATTCCATGATCGGGCTCATAATAGGTTCTTGGCTTTCCTTCAGCATAGCGAGGATCTTTGAGAAGCGGATTGTTGAAAGGTTCGTTTCGCCGGAGCTGAGAAAAAAATTTGCTTATCTGAGTGATCATGAGGGGGTTATCCTCAGTTTTCTCCTTTTTTTAATTCCTGGTTTTCCAAAGGTGGCGTTGTGCTACCTCTTAGGTTTAACGCCGATGCATTTGGGAATTTTCCTCATTATCTCAACCATCGGGAGGATACCAGGGACATTGATGGCGACACTTCAAGGAGCAAAGGCCTTTGATCAACAATACATGACCTTATTAATCCTGTTGGGGATATCTGCTCTGATCATTTTGGTCTTCTATATCTACCACGAAAACATTCATCGATGGATTGAAAAAAGGAGTAAAGCAGGCATTCAGAAGAAAAGTGTATAGTAATTCGTTTTCAAAGATCGAGGGGAGGGCCAGAAATGATCCCGCCTTTTTAATTATTTCAATCGCAAATCTTCAGTGACCTTTCCTTGTCTCACGTGAAGATAAGTAGGTGTAATTTGCAAGAAGCGTTATCTTGACACAGTCCGTCAACTAAAACGCTGGTCAGGACAAATCAAGTCATCTATTGGTTCCTGTTTTTTAAAACTGCATCAAAGGGGTTATTTGTAAAGGTGCTTTTTTGTTTCTGCCTTTTTTCCCCTCTCCTGTCTTCCCTCTTGCTCTCCGCCGCCTTTGGGACTTCACTGGGTTTGGGCGAACTGTCCTTCATGGAAAGGGAAATCCGCCTTCTTTCGAGGTCCACATTCAGCACCGTTACCAATACCCTTTGATGAACCTTCACGACCTCCGCCGGGTTTTTCACAAAACGGTTGGAAAGTTCGCTGATATGGACCAGCCCGTCTTGATGGACGCCGATGTCGACAAAGACACCGAATGCCGTAAGATTCGTCACAATTCCGGGAAGCTTCATCCCGGGTTTTACGTCCTCTATCTTTTCAACCCCTTCTGCGAATCGGAAGGCTTCAAACTCCTCACGCGGATCGCGGCCGGGTTTGGAGAGTTCCGACAGGATATCATTTAACGTAGGAAGGCCCACCTTCTCCGAGATATATTGTTTCAAATTGATTCTCTCCCGGAGCTTCTCGTCGCGCATCAAATCCAGCACCGAGCAGCCCAGATCCCTTGCCATGGCATCCACAATGGGATAGCTTTCCGGATGGACCGCGCTTCGATCCAGCGGGTTTTCTCCATCCCTGATGCGCAAAAAACCCGCGGCCTGCTCAAAGGCTTTGGGTCCCAGACGGGGGACCTGCTTCAATCCTTCTCTCGATTGAAACGGACCGTATCCATTCCGGTACTCCACGATCCCCTTTGCAAGCTGGGGTCCTAACCCCGAGATATAGGTCAGAAGCTGCTTACTGGCCGTATTGACTTCCACGCCCACACGGTTCACAGAGCTGACCACCACATCATCAAGACTGTTCTTCAACGCTCCCTGGTCCACATCGTGCTGGTACTGGCCGACGCCGATCGACTTCGGGTCGATCTTTACCAGCTCTGCCAGAGGGTCCATCAGCCTCCGGCCGATAGAGACCGCTCCGCGCACGGTCACATCCTGATCGGGGAACTCCTCCCTTGCCACCTCGGAGGCTGAATAAACCGACGCGCCGCTCTCGTTGACCATCACCACCTGAATGCTCTTCGGGAGATCGAGGCTGCGGATGAAAGTCTCCGTCTCCCTTCCTGCGGTGCCGTTCCCGACGGCAATGGCCTCTATGCCGAAGCGCTCGCACATCTCACGGATCTTTGAGCCTGCCTCGGCTGCCGCCTTTTCGGACTGCAGGGGATAAATGGTTTCGGTATGTAAGAGCTTGCCCTGGCGGTCGAGACAGACCACCTTGCAACCGGTCCGGAAACCGGGATCGATGGCAAGGACATTCTTCTGGCCGAGGGGCGGAGCAAGAAGAAGTTGACGGAGGTTCTCGATAAAGACCCTTATCGCTTCCTCATCTGCCCGCTTCTTTGTTGCCAACCGAATCTCAGTCTCCATGGAAGAAGAGAGAAGTCTCTTGTAGCTATCGTGCACGGCGCTCCTGACCTGCTGGGATGCAGGCCCTTCCCCTTTCACAAAAAGATCGTCGAGGATTTCCAGGGCCTCCTCTTCGGGGGGGATGACCCTCAGCGTGAGAAAACCCTCTTTCTCCCCTCGCCTCATGGCAAGAATCCTGTGGGATGGCGCTGTGCTCACAGGATCTTCCCAGTCAAAGTAATCCCTGTACTTGATTCCTTCAGACTCCTTCTCCGGAATCACCTTTGACTTAAAAACAGCCTTTGATGAATAGAAATCACGCATCCTGGCCCGGGCCGTCTGATCTTCGTTCACCCATTCTGCGATGATATCACAGGCTCCTGCGAGGGCGTCCTCCGCGGAATCAACCCCTTTTTCAGGATCGACGAAAGCAGCTGCCTCGGCCAACGGGTCGATGTCATCCTGTGCAAAAAGAAGCCGGGCCAAAGGTTCCAGTCCCTTTTCTTTGGCGATGGTTGCCCGGGTCCGGCGCTTCGGCCGGTAAGGCAAATAGATATCTTCCAGAACGACCATGGTCTCCGCCGAAAGGATCTTCTCCTTTAGCTCATCGGTGAGCTGTCCCCGCTCCTCTAAAGATTTGAGGATGGCCTCACGGCGCTTGTCCAGCTCCATGAGCTGATTGAGCCGGTCGCGAACCGCTGTGATGGCAACCTCATCCAGAGAGCCTGTGGCTTCCTTTCGGTATCGGGCTATAAAGGGGACCGTCGCCCCTTCATTCAAAAGGTCTGCCGTGGCCTGGACCTGTTTCGGGGTGAGACTCAGCTCTTGCGCAATCTTAGGAATATGGCCTTCGTTCATAACCTCCCTCAAGAAAATGACAAACAGCGTGCGGAGACTTCGGATGAGGCAATCGTAACAAAGTATTGATTGAGGTTCAATGATGGACCGGGGAGAGACCGAGACACGGAGAGAGGGAGACGCGGAGATCGCGAGACGCGGGGACGCGGTGATGGGGAGACGTTTTTAATACAGTATTTCACATCGGGATCAACAGGCTTTCAAATTGAAAGTAGTCTCACTTCTCCCTCATCCATCGATCGTAAAATATCTCCTGCGGTACGGACGATCGCTTTCTTGAGATCATCTTGAGATTGAATCTTAAGAAGCAAGCATTTCAGTTTCAAAAATTCACTCGTACCTACGATGCGTCTAAGGACCTTCTGCACTTCTGAAGGAGAAACTTCTTTTAAGTGGGTTAAAGCCCCACGGAACTCGTCCTCTTTATAACGCTCTGTGATGTCATATTCTCGGAATCGCATGCGGGATTGAAGGATATCGATCAGCTTTGGCTCCCCTAACAAGGCAAAGAGGAAGACGCTTCGCAGGACGTTCTGGATGACCTCTTGTCTCCGCTCAAATCCCAATTTAAATTTGGTTTTATAGTCCAACTCGTCCAGATTGTGTAGATTTCTTAAAAGAACGATCTGATTTTCCTTGGATTGAAACCATGGAAACACTATTTGCTGACCGTGCGCCTCAGAATATTCTTGCACACCTTTTCGCTTGCGCTTTGCATCTGTTTCCTCGAATGTCAGGTACAAACTCTTAGCCAAAAATGCAATTTGCATGATTTCTTTTTCAAGCTGATAGTTCCGACGATAATAGTGTTTGTATTTGCCTTCTAACAGTTGCCTGGCTCCGCTGATCTTTGTGAGTTGATCCTGAATTTTCTTATAGGCTTGGCGGGTCTCGGTAAAGATGTCTATTGGAACATTCCTCTCCGCGGTAATCCTCAAGCATAGTTCCTCAAATTGGTCCATCGCCGCTCTCAGGTCGAGACGGGCATTCTCCATGATTTGTTCTAAGCCTGCCGCAATTGCTTGAAAACTCCCTTGCTGCATCATCTACCTCAAACTTGGCCGCTCAGACACACCTGTCACACCTGGCCCCAGCGATACGTCGTTTGGCTTTGTTCGCCTCGTTTTACTCCTGTTCTATCTCAGCAAAAATGATACCAGGTAGTTAAAGAAATCAATATCATAAGAGAAAACAAGATGTATCACGTACGGCGGGATCAAGTGTTTTATCGGTCAGCCGACAATAAATGTCACTTTTTATCTTTTTACCGAAATCCAACTTTGGAACAGTATGAAACGTGTCCGTGTCGCGTGTCCGGAATGGAAGAGATAAGACACGGAGACGCGGAAACATCTTAGATAGTGGATTGTGGAGTGCGCCTTGAAACATGTAAGGTTCAGGGCTGCCATACACCCCATCCTGAACTACGTTGAGTTCAGGACTAATCCCAAACCCTACGTGGTTCGGGGCGTGGTGCATGGCGGATTGCGGATTAGGGGAGAAGAATTCAAGGATGCCAGATCACGAATCACGCTTGCGCGCCCTGCCTCCGCCGGAGCGGCTTCGCGCAGGCAGGCGTAGCGCTTCAGCGACGCAGGCACGAGTCACGCATCACGATTCACGGAGTAGTATAAAATGGTGGACAGCAAGTGGACCAGTTCGTCTCGATGTCACGGCCATCAAGCTTAAACCGAACCCGCACACTCCAGAAATATCTGGTCAGTGGGATCAAAGGACTCTCAATTTTATGTGAAGGATTTTTTAACTGCGTTCGGCCATGGATGATATCCTCATTGGGAGGATCTTCGGCCTTCCAAATTTTTAAATCATAAGTCACTTCGGAGATTCTACCCAAATCTCCGGTTTTATCCGCTTTGATGTCTTTTGCTGTGGGGAAGGACTTCCATTGTAAGGTCGGTTTGACCGAATCGACCTGTACGAATCGAATGTCCTTCCATATGTCGTACATGATTCCACCGTCGTCGGGAGGGGGCTTGCTGCGCGTCCCTCCCTCTACGCCTCCAGATATACCACCTACTGCCCCACCAACCGCAGCCCCACCTGCGGTAAAGTATGGAAGAAGAACGATGCCAGCACCACTGGTCCCCACTGTCACACCCACGCCGACCACAGCCCCTACTAAACCCCCTATCACTGCGCCCGTACTTGTATCACCAGCTAAACGTTTGGTGAAGTCTTTCGCAACTCGAAATCCGCTCTCCTTGATGCAAGCAGCGTCAAACTCAGGTCCATCGGCTGAACAGACCCACGTCTGTTGGTAGGAGTGCTGTGGCACGTGTGCGCAGCCGAATTGCCCGATGAGCAACGAGACGAAAAACAAGATCATCATTGGGTAATGCGTTGTCGCTTTCATCTTTTCGCCCCTATCACCGGGAGTGTTTTCTCTATAGAAATAGATCCCCCTTAATAAGCATTTCTTGTGCCACCGGCAGAGCACCCGCCTGCGCCAAGGCTTCGGCGAGGTAAACATAGCGTAAGTCCTTGAAAAAAAACATAAGATGTACGTCAATTCTTACGGCAGAGACCTAATTCTGTTTACTGAAATCAACTGGTCTGGTCAGAAATTGGCCAGAAATGGACTAAACCTTGTGAATTTGTGAAACGGACTAAAAGAATGAAGCGGAGACGCGAGGATGGGGAGACCCTGAACCACTTAGGGTTCAGGGCAAGCACGGAGATGAGGAGAAACCGAAGGAACGCGTGCAACATCACTCAAGGTCTGCAGACTTTTTTATAGTTACATCTGGAGATAATATGTTCGTCTTCTATTTTACTGAATCGATCTTCTTCCATGGGGATGTTATTCGAGACATCGCTGAGAAGGGACTGCATGTCCTTGATGCTTCCGTTGATGTAACCCTTGATGCCTTTCATCTCTTCCTGGCTCACTGAAAACCAGTTGGACTTGTCAAAGGAGAGGTTATACTCAATGACGTTCAGCGATTCAGGAGGAATATTCCATTTCTCCATCGCATAAAGAGCATAACAGCCTAATTGGATGGAGAGGTCTTCTGAAAGGCTCTTTCCCGTCTTCCAATCGTAGATATAGACACCCTTCCCTTCTTTTATGGCGCAGTCGATGACCAAATTGATTTTTATACCCTCCAGATAAAAGGAAGAGAATTCTTCCACTTCAAGCCACCCGTCTTTCAGATGGGACTTTAAGCCATCATAAATATCCGAGGCATAAAAATTTCTCAGGCAAGTCTCCACATTGCCCGCCGCCTCTTTCCATTCCTCATCACTCACTTCAAGTTCATATTCATGTTCAAGCAGGCCGCACGATTTAGGATTCTTCCGGTAGTTCTTCGACTTTGAAGAACGAAACTCGGCTCTCATCTGGTCGAGAGTGATCGTAACAATTTGATCCACCGGAAGCACCTTAATACCCCTTCGGATGTTGTAGAGGGATCTTTGAATGCACTCATGGACCTTTTCTCCGGCCCACATCTGCCTGTTCTTGAGGCTCTTCAGAACATAGATCTGCCGGGTTCTCTCCGGCGCGTTCTCAAGCCATCCGTTCCAGTAGCCATAATAGGCAAACCAGTACTGTCTGGGGCAGGTCTTAAGGACCTCATCCCTTGTTTTCGACCAGGAGAATTCATTCTTGAGCTCACTCATGACGCTGCCAACCTCTCCGAAAGAAGCGTGTACCTTCGTTGGGGCTTGTTATTTCTGATGGCAATGGCCAGGGCCTTCTTCGTTCCGATCAGAATGACCAGTTTTTTCGCTCTGGTGATTCCCGTGTAGATCAGGTTTCTCTGCAGAAGCATGTAGTGCTGGGTGACAACCGGAAGGATCACGACCGGGTACTCGCTCCCCTGGGATTTGTGGACGGATACGGCATAGGCCAGGACAACTTCATCGAGATCGGAATAGTCATAAGGGACCCCTCTCCCATCGAATTCGATGGTTACCTCCCTTTCCTCAGGATCGATCTTTGAGATCCACCCGATATCCCCGTTAAAGACATCCTTATCATAATTGTTAACGATCTGCATCACCTTGTCTCCTGATCTGAAGGTCCAGGCTCCACGGGTGATGCCCGACTGACCGGGGTTCAGCCTCTTCTGTAATTCGATGTTGAGATTGGTGACACCAATGGTTCCCTTGTGCATGGGTGTCAGGACCTGGATCTCTCTGAGTGGATGAAACCTGAAGTCCCTGGGTATCCTCTCGCTGCAGAGGTCCAGGATATTTTGAAGGATCTTCTCAGGATCTTCTTCCTGGATGAATTGAAAATCGGTTTTCCCGGGTTTGTCGATTTCCTTTAATACGGGGATCTCACCTTGATTGACTTTGTGGGCATTGACCACAATCATGCTCTCCCGGGCCTGGCGAAAGATCTCGGTGAGCGTCACCACGGTAAACTTCCCTGATCTGATGATATCCTTCAGGACATTTCCAGGACCGACCGAAGGAAGCTGATCGACGTCCCCTACCAGGATCAGGTGAGCATGGGATGGAATGGCTTTCAAGAGATGGTACATCAAGAGGGTGTCGACCATGGAGGCCTCATCGATGATGACCACATCTGCCTCAAGAGGATCGTCCTGGTCTTTCTTGAAATCACCCTTATGGGGAGAGTACTCAAGGAGGCGATGAATGGTCTTTGCCTCCCAGCCCGTCGCCTCATTCATTCTCTTGGCTGCCCTTCCCGTGGGAGCCGCGAGAAGGATCCTCAGCTTTAATTGCTGGAAGATTCTTAATATGGCCGTGATGAGTGTCGTCTTCCCGGTCCCGGGGCCACCGGTGATAATCAACACTTTTGAAGTGGCTGCCAGAAGAACCGCCTCTTCCTGTTTTTGGGCAAGTTCTATGTTCAGTTTCTGCTGCACCCATTCGATCGCCTTTTCCGGATGGATGGGCCGGACGTTTGAAGGAGATTCCTTCAGATTGATTAATCTCTGAGCCACCCCCGTCTCTGCCACATGGAAGGGGGCAAGATAGGCGGCCCTGAGATGACCCTCAGGATCGAGGTCTTCTAAGAAGAGCTCCTTTTCTTTAGTTAGCTCCTTTACGGCCAGGATGATGATTTCTTCATCGACACTCAATATCTCTTTTGCCTTATGAATCAATTGATTCTCAGGATAGTAGACATGGCCTTCTTCGGTCAGCTGATTCAAGACAAAGAGGAGACCTGCCTTGGCCCGGATCAGGGAATTGCGATCGATACCGAGACTTTGAGCGATCTTATCCGCGGTGATGAAGCCAACCCCGTATATGTCGTGCGCTAACCGATAGGGATTCTCTCTCACCCTCTCAATCGACTGATCTCCATACTGTTTGTAGATCTTGGCAGAATAGGCAGCGCCCACGCCATGGCCCTGCAGAAAGATCATGATCTCTTTGATCTCTTTCTGCTCCACCCAGGCTTTTCTGATCATGGAGATCCGTTTAGGACCGATGCCTTCCACCTCGGATAGCCTTTCAGGTTTCTTTTCGATCACCTCCAGGGTATGAAGCCCGAATTTTTCGACAATCCTCTCTGACATGATCGGGCCAATCCCTTGAATCAACCCGGAGGCGAGATATTTCTGAATCCCGTGGAGGGTAGCCGGCACGGTGACTTCGAAGCTCTCGACCTGGAATTGCTCGCCGAATCTTTTATTCTGTACCCATTGACCCGTCAGTTTCAGGGATTCACCGGGGTTGACACCGGAAAGATTGCCGACAATGGTGGTCAGCTCCTTCTTTTCTTTTTCCCGGAGTTTTGCCACCACAAAGTCATTTTCTTCGTTGTGAAAAGAGATCTTTTCGAGAAGACCCTGAATGACGGACATTTTTTACCTTTTCTTGTTAACGGAGATATAAAATTCTAAACGGGTGGCAGTTCTTTTACAATTACTTTTGTATTTTCCGATTCATTTTAAGAGGTTATATCTGCCTGTTTCTTAGGCAAAGCGGTGGGGAGGGCTCCTATGAAGGGAAAGGGGACCTGATTCCACAACAATTTAACAATTCCTGGTGGATTGTCAGCGCGGGATGAAGAGATGGCATGACGCGGAGACGCGGAGATAAAGAGACATTATGGATTTCGGATTGCGAAATCAGAAAAATTGAGGAATTAACGAATTGAGAGTCCAGAATTGTGAATCAAGAGTTGATGAATGGTGAATCAAGACCGGTAGGAGGCGTTGATTTTCACATAATCTAACGAAAGGTCTGTGGTGAGGGCTGAAAACTGGCTTTTGCCCTGATGGAGATCGGCAGTGACCTTGAAGGATTTCTTTTTGAGGATCTGACCTGCTTTTTGTTCCAATCGAGGACCTACTCCCACCCCTTTTTTTACGATCGGAGCCTTGTCGAAAAAGAGATCGATTTTGTTCGGATCGATTGGCACGCCGGAATAGCCCAGGGCACAGAGAATTCTTCCCCAATTGGCATCTTCTCCGAAGAAAGCGGTCTTGACCAATGGAGAATGGGCAATCGCATACGCGGCCTGTTTCGCTTCTTCTATGTTTCGTGCTCCCCGAACCAGGACCTCGACGAATTTTGTTGCACCCTCTCCATCCTTTACTACACTCTCAGCCAAACTCCGGCAAACTTTTGAAAGCATGGATTGGAATACGTCAGCATCGCGGTCCATACGACTTAAATATGGATGAGCCGCCTTTCCGTTGGCTAAGAGCAAGACCGTATCGTTCGTGCTGGTCTCCCCATCAACCGTGATTCGGTTGTACGACGCCTCAGCAGCCTTTTCCAACATCTGTTGAAGGAGGGGGGCTTTGATGCAAGCATCCGTGACAAGGAAGGAAAGCATCGTTGCAAGGTCGGGTCGAATCATTCCTGCGCCCTTGACCATCCCGCACAATTTGACCTGTTTTCCCTTGATGCGACAAGCGGCCACTTCGACCTTTGGAAAGGTGTCCGTGGTCATCATGGCTTCTACTGTCTTCATCCAGCCCTCTGAAGAAAGCCGATCGATCAATCTCGGAATTCCTCCCTCAATCTTCTTCATTGGAAGCCGGCTTCCGATCACGCCCGTTGAGGAAGGAAATACCAGCCGCTCATCGATTTTCAACTGTTTCGCCACAAGCGATGAAACCCTTTCGGCATCTCTCAACCCTTGATTCCCGGTACAGGCATTCGCATTCCCGCTGTTCACAACGATTGCCTGGCAGAGACCTATCTTCATACGCTCCCTATCCAACTGCACGGGCGCCGCTTTCACGGCGTTCGTGGTGAAGAGCCCAGCCACCTGAGCAGGAACCTCGGAGTAGATCAGGCCTAAATCCCTCTTTCCATCCTTCTTGATCCCGGCTGAAATCCCAGAAAAAAGAAAACCCGGTACCTTAAAATCCAGCGCCCTCATGCTACGTAGCTCCTCATCAACTAAATAGACAAGCTCAAACTGGAACTTCTGAAATCCCAAATCCCAAATTCCAAATCACAAACAATATCCAATAACCAAATTCCAATCGGAAAACTTCGGACATTGATTATTGGAATTTATTTGGATATTGGTGCTTGGTATTTGGGATTTTCAAGGTTAGGCTCTTGCTTCTTCTTCTTTGGGTAAGCAACAACGCTTGTATTTCTTTCCGCTCCCGCACGGGCAGGGATCATTCCGTCCGACCTTCTTCCCCTCCCGTCGGATGGTCACACCCTTTCCGCTTTCTGTTTTTCCGCCTCCACCCTGGGCTGCTTCTCCCCGGCTCATGATAAAGGTCTGTTTCCGCTCCATCTTCACTTCCTTCACGGCTTGTTCTTCCTTGGCCACCTGAACGGCAAACAGTTTCTCCACCGTGTCCTTTTTGATCCGGTCCAACATCTCGAGAAACATCTGATAGGCTTCTTTTTGATATTCAATCAGAGGGTCTCTCTGACCGTAACCTCTTAAACCGATCCCTTCCTTCAACTGGTCGATGGCAAGAAGATGGTCCTTCCAATGGAAATCAATGGATTGGAGCATGATCACCCTCTCCAGGTATCGAAGCGTGGGTGCTCCGAATTCCTCCTCCTTCTTCTGGTATATTTCCTTCGCTTTCTCAATAATCGTCTCTTTTAATTGGTCTCTCCGGATTCCGTTTTCTTCCATCGGGGGAGGAGACCACTTGAAGGAAAACTGCTGGAAAAAGGCATCCTGAAGTCCTTTCAGGTCCCACTCCTCGGAGTATTGCTTTTCATCCGTATAGAAATCAACGAGGTTCTCGCCCTCCTCTTCGATCATCTCCATGACCGTCTCTTTCAGATCTTCGCTTCCAAGGACCTCTCTCCGCTGGGAATAGATCACCTCTCTCTGTTTGTTCATGACATCATCGTATTCCAACAGATGCTTCCGTATTTCAAAATTATGGGCTTCCACTTTTTTCTGGGCGTTCTCGATGGCCCGGCTGACCAGTCGATGCTCGATGGGCTGGTCCTCTTCAATGCCAAGCCTGTCCATAATTTTAGAGATCCTCTCCGAGCCGAAAATCCTCAAGAGGTCATCTTCCAGAGAAAGATAGAATCGGGAGGAACCCGGATCGCCCTGCCGGCCGGATCTTCCTCTCAATTGATTGTCGATGCGTCTCGACTCATGCCGCTCGGTCCCCAGCACGTGCAGCCCTCCCACCTGGATGACCTTTTCCTTCTCCTGTTTGACGGTGGCCGAGGCCTTCTCAGACGCTTTCTTCATCGTCTCTTCCGTGACCTCGTCTTTCACCAGGGTCTTGGCCAGAAATTTGGAATTCCCTCCCAACAGGATGTCCGTCCCTCTTCCAGCCATGTTGGTGGAGATGGTGATGGCCGCGACTCTTCCGGCCTGAGCGATGATCTCAGCCTCCCTCTCGTGATGTTTGGCGTTGAGGACATTGTGCGGAACGCCCTGTTTCTTCAGGAGCTGGCTCAATCTCTCGGACTTCTCAATCGATATCGTGCCCACCAGGACCGGATGGCCGGATTGGTAGAGCTCTTTGATCTCCCGGACCACCGCACGAAATTTCTCATCCTCGGTTTTGTAGATGACATCCGCATAATTGGTGCGGATCAGGGGCATATTGGTGGGAACCACCAACACGTCGAGCTTATAGATCTTACGGAACTCCGCGGCTTCCGTGTCCGCGGTACCCGTCATCCCGGACAGCTTCTTGTACATTCGGAAATAATTCTGAAACGTGACGGTGGCCAGCGTCTGGTTTTCATTTTCGATCCGGACATTTTCCTTGGCCTCCACTGCCTGATGGAGACCATCGCTCCACCGCCTGCCCGGCATGAGCCTTCCTGTAAACTCATCGACAATGATCACCTCCCCCTCTTTGACCACATAATCCACGTCTCGTTTAAAGAGGGTATGGGCTCTCAAACCCTGGTTCACGTGGTGAAGCGTCTCAATATTTCTGGGGTCGTAGAGATTCTCGACATGGATCAACTTCTCCACGTGGGCCACCCCCTCTTCGGTCAGAAAAGCGGTGTGGCTTTTTTCTTCCAACTGATAATCGGTTCCCTGCTTCAGAGAGGGAATGATGCGGTTGATCTTATAATACTTATCGGTGGATTCTTCTGCAGGACCGGAGATAATGAGCGGGGTCCTCGCTTCATCAACCAGGATGCTGTCCACCTCATCGACAATGGCGTAGTTCAGATCCCTCTGGACATAATCTTCAAGCCTGAACTTCATATTGTCCCGGAGGTAGTCGAACCCGAATTCATTATTCGTTCCGTAAGTGATATCACAACCGTACGCCTCCTGACGCTCCCGGTCGTTGAGCTCGTGAAGGATCACCCCTACGGAGAGACCCAAGAACCGGTAGATCACTCCCATCCATTCACTATCCCTTTTCGCCAGATAGTCATTCACCGTAACGATGTGGACCCCTTTACCCTCCAGGGCGTTCAAATAGGCGGGCAGGGTGGACACCAAGGTCTTTCCTTCACCGGTCGCCATCTCAGCAATCTTGCCCTCGTGAAGAACAATGCCTCCGATCAGCTGCACATCATAATGTCTTTCGCCAAGGGTCCGCTTCGCTGTCTCGCGAACCACGGCAAAGGCCTCAGGAAGGATCTCCTCGATGGGCTCGCCTCGCCCAACTCGCTCCTTGAGTTCAGCCGTTTTGCCCCGGAGCTGATCGTCGCTGAGCGGACTGATTTCAGGCTCAACCTGGTTGACCCTTTCGACGAGGGGCTGGATTCTTTTCAATTCCCTTTCATTCTTGCTCCCCACGATCTTTTTGATCAGTGACCCAATCATAAAATGCCTTTCTTTTTTCAGTTCTTCTTTTATATCAACGAATTATATAACGGATGGCAAAAGGTTGCAATCCTCAAAAATCAAAATCTTCAGTATCGCCCCTGGCAAAAACTATTCTTTCACTTGAATGGAAAGGTACTTGCGATTCCCCAGTTATCCAATAACGGGTAGAGAGACAGGTGGCTGGCAGGCTATCTTGGATTATCCGATTGAGTGTATTAATTCACGATATATCTTAATGGGTTGACCGGAATGCCGTTGACCCTGACTTCGTAATGAAGATGGGGACCCGTTGATATACCGGTTGTCCCGACCTCGGCAATTTTGTCTCCCCGCTTCACCCTTTGGCCCGCTCTTACAAAAATTTTACTGAGGTGAAGGAAGCGGCTGTTTATCCCGAATCCATGGGAGATGACGACGACATTCCCATGGGAAGAATCCCTCCCGGTGTCTGAAACGATCCCGTCCGCCGGAGCAATGACTGGGGTCCCGGTCCGGTTCGCAATATCAAGGCCTTCATGCATCTGGCTCAACCCCGTAAAGGGATTGGTTCGAAAACCAAACCCCGACGTCACCCATCCGTGGACCGGCCAGATCGAGGGGGTGTGGGCTAACATCTCTTTTTTACTTTGTAACAGTCTTTCGAGTTCGGAAAGGCTCTGTTCCTGAGACGTTGCCTCCGACTCAAGGCGTTCGATGTCGCTTCTCATCTGCTGGGCCAGCCCCATCTCATCTTTCTCCGCCTTTAACTTTTCTCGGACATCCGAGGGCGAGGGCCCCCCCATTCCCATGAACAACGTCGTTTCCTGGCCCTTCTCCAAATTGGCGATGATGCGAATCCTCTTGTCAAAATCCTTCAGTCTGGAGAGCTGCTTCTCCAGATCTTCGATCTTGGAT
>Ga0208821_1001224_pt1 | contig 15363 bp, 11 predicted proteins | sample June2015DPH_20_5_FD_184720 | JGI IMG/M metagenome (GOLD analysis project Ga0208821, IMG submission 184720) | Peatland microbial communities from SPRUCE experiment site at the Marcell Experimental Forest, Minnesota, USA - June2015DPH_20_40... | ecosystem: Environmental > Terrestrial > Soil >... | reverse complement strand
ACGGCTATTTAACGAAGAAGTCTTATGCGGACGCCGTCCGTTACGGAAATGCGTTCAGCGCCCTGAAGCATTCTGTACCCGGCGACTTCAATTGGGCAACGCTCCAGGAAGTGGAGAATCTGCTCAAAGGCGCCAGCCTGAGAGTAGCAAGGTAGACCGTGGGGACTGGGTGCTGGGGACTAGGGACTGGGGAGAAGTTCGGTTGTTGTTACCCAGCCCCTAGTCCCCAGTCCCCAGCCCTTTGATTTGGGAGGTACAAATGTCCTGGACAAGAGAAAAGGCTCTGGCACTTATTCGTGAGGTTGGACTTATTCCCATCGTTCGCGCGCCCTCACCCGACGACGCCCTGCATGCCGCGGAAGCCATTATAGAAGGAGGGATAGGAATTGCCGAGATCACCATGACAGTTCCCAACGCCATTCACGTCATGGAACGCGTGGTGGAGAAGTTCGGGGATAAGGTGCTGCTCGGCGCGGGAACGATCCTCGATCCGGAAAGCTGCCGGACAGCTCTGCTGGCAGGCGCGGAGTTCATCGTCACACCCTCCCTCAATCCCCGGGTCATCGAAGTGGCGCGCCGGTATAGCAAGGCGTGTTTCCCTGGCGCCCTCACGCCGACCGAAGTCGTTTGGGCATGGCAGTCAGGCGCGGACATGGTGAAAATATTCCCTTGTGGACCCGTGGGCGGCCCCAGTTACATCAAGGCACTGAAAGGCCCATTCCCGCAGATCGATTTCGTCCCCACGGGCGGAGTCAATCTCGAAACCACACCGGAGTTCATCAAGGCTGGGGCAGCGGCAGTGGCGGTGGGCGGAGAACTAGTGAACGTGAAAGTCCTGAAGGAAGGCAAGCTGGATGTGGTGGTTGCCAATGCCCGAAAGTTCATCGAAGCTGTCCGCTCCGCAAGGGCATCGCTCGGCCAATAGCAAGGCATGAGGACTGAATGACGAGAGAGGAGCGGCTCGAGGCCATCCGACACCGGCCGGGGGTTTCGGTGCTCATCGTGGGAGGCGGGATTAATGGCGTTGGCCTGTTTCGTGAATTGGCTCTGCAAGGAGTGGACGCGCTTCTGGTGGAAAAATCCGATTTCTGCTCCGGCGCCAGTTCTGCCTCCACGCGCATCATTCACGGCGGGCTACGATACCTCGAGAACGGCGAATTTCGCCTGGTCAAAGAAGCCTTGCGGGAGCGAAACCGGCTGCTCAAAAACGCCCCGCATTATGTGAGGCCTCTCCCCACCACCATTCCAATCTTCAGTTGGGCAGATGGCCTGTTTTCGGCCCTGGGAAAGTACCTGGGCTTCAGGGTGCGGCCCAGCGATCGAGGAGCCTTGCTGTTCAAAATTGGATTGTCCTTGTACGACCTCCTCGCAGGAAATCAAGCGGTTTTACCCACTCACCAGTTCAAGTCTCGTCATCTTTCCCTGGCCGCGCGCCCTCAGCTCCACCCGGAGATCGTTTGCACGGCAATTTACTATGATGCCTGGATCAGCTATCCCGAACGGCTCTGCCTGGAACTCGTTCTGGATGCAGAGAGCCAATGTTCAGGCGCGTACGCTTTGAATTATGCACGCCCCAAAGGCGCGAAGGGAGATACGGTTGTCCTGGAAGATGAGATTTCTGGTCGCACATTCGAAATCAAGCCCAGGTTCGTGGTCAATGCCAGTGGGGCCTGGATCGATTTCACCAATCGCGCCCTGGAGCGGCAGACTCAATATATCGGCGGCACCAAAGGCTCGCACATCGTGCTCGAGCATTCCGAACTGCTGGCCGCGACCCAAGGACAGATGCTCTATTTTGCCAATGCGGACGGGCGTATCTGCATCTTTTATCCCTTTTATGGGAAAGTGATTGCGGGTTCCACGGACATACCTGTTACGGACCCCGAAACGGCGTTTTGTGAGGAAGATGAGGTGGACTACATCCTGGAGTCCATGCGCCTGGTTTTCCCCGCCCTCCCGCGTCTGCGGGACCGGTCCAACATTGTTTACCGATTCTGTGGAGTCCGCCCACTGCCCCGCAGTGATTCCTCCACTCCGGGAGAGATCAGCCGAGATCATAGCTGCGCGGTTATCCCGGCGGGGAATGGAATTAACTTTCCGGTTTATTCCCTGATCGGTGGGAAGTGGACCACCTTCCGTGCCTTTGCCGAGCAGGTGGCGGACAAGATTCTCAACCACCTGGCAAGGCCACGCCTGACCAGTTCCGCCGATTTGCCCATTGGCGGCGGCAAGGGCTACCCGCAAACGGCGGCAGAGAAGAGTGCATGGCTGGGTTCCCTGGAGAAAAAGACTCGGCTACCAATCGGGCGTTTGACGGCGTTGCTGGACCGGTATGGGACTCGCGCGGAAGGCCTGGCGCAATTCATCAGTGCTGCGCCTGACCAGCCTCTGCGTTCGTTGCCCGAATACAGCCGGCGCGAAATTCAATTCATAGCGTCGCAGGAGGGCATCGTGCACCTGGATGACCTCATCTTGAGACGGACAATCATGGCTCTCTTGGGTCAATTGAGCCTTGATCTGTTAGAGGAGCTGGCTGTCGTGCTGGCGCCGGTGCTGGAATGGTCGCAGGAAAGAACCCAGCAGGAAATCGAGCGCACGGTAAAACTCTTGAGCGAAGTCCATGGCGTGAAACTTGCGGAAGAGCAGTGACGAGTGACGAGTGACAAGTGACGAGCGCAATTATGAATAGTGAATGGTGAATAGTAAATTGTGGATTGCGGAGGCAGAGTTTGCTTTGCGCGCCGCGCCCAGGGCCTCTGACTGCTACGCTTCCTCAATTCACAATTTACTATTCACTATTCATAATTGCTCCGCCTTGGGCGACGCTTTTCAATGAATCAATGACCCAGTGAATCAATCACTCAATTCCCTCACCCCATCACCAAGCCGCCATTCACGTTGATGACCGCGCCATTAATGTAACTGGCTTCTTCCGAGGCCAGGAACGCTATGGTTGCAGCCACTTCTTCGGCCCGGCCGAAACGCCGCAGGGGAGTCTGGCTGATCCATTCCTGCTCGCGTCCTGCCATACGCTCGAGGAGTAAATCCGTAAGGATACGTCCCGGGGCCACCACGTTTGCCGTGATTCCGTAAGGCCCCAGCTCCTTCGTCAAGGAAAAGGTGAAACCTAGAAGTCCCGATTTCGCTGCCGAGTAGTGCGCATGATTGTTCGACCCGGTGTAAGCCACCTGTGACGAGACATTGATGATCCGTCCCCAGCGGCGTTCTTTCATCGAGGGGATGCACTCACGCGCGTATCGGAAAGCTGCCGTTAAGTTAATAGCCAGAGCTTGTTCCCAATCTTCATCTTTCATATCGACAACAGAAACATCGGTCATCTCGCCGGCGTTGTTCACGAGGATGTCAATCTTCCCCAGCCTCGCCACGGCTTCTTGAACCGATTGCTTAATCGCTCTTGGGTCAAGTACATTGGCTTCGATGGCCAGACCCTGCCCAGCGGATGACTGGATCTGCTCAACCACTTCGTTAGCCTCTTTGATTCGGCTCTGGCAAAGTACGGCTACGGCGGCGCCCTTGGCAGCCAAGGCCAGGCACGTAGCGCGTCCGATGCCTCGCGATCCGCCCGTAATTAAAGCGACGCGGCCCGCAAAGCTTCTGTCCACCGAATTGCTTCTATCCTTGTTGGATAATTCCATTCTCTATACCTCCTGCGGCCAACGGTTCGATTGCACTGCTCAGCCTGACATCCGCACACTCGTCTGCCATGCTATCATTCTGAGCGCAGCGGAGCGAAGAATCTCGCTCTGGACGTTTCTGCCGAGAAACAGCAGGGCGAGATGCTTCGCGGAGTTTACCCTGAGTGTCCATGGGCCTGCGGCCCACCCAAAGAGATGAAAATCGCCCGTGTTGTCACCCCCGCGTAAGCGGGGGTCCACGTCAGTCTACATCGAGCTGGATTCCTCCCGCCATGGCGGGACGGGAATGACCGACATCGGGTGATTTTCGAGAGAGCGAAGCGAACGGGCTCAGCATGACAGTGAGGGGGCGCTCTCCAAGGCGCCGGCGCGTAAATCCATTGCTTTCAACGGATCGATTGCACCGGTCGCGCGCCGACGTCCTGACATCACGGATAGCTGTTTTCGGCTATGCACGCTCAGGATGACAACTTCAAAGGCTTTTTTCAGCAACCCGTTAGAGCTGCCATTTCATCAAAATCATTCCGCAAATGTTCGTATAATTTGCGAAAGATCCTGTAGATGTCCTGATACTTGGAATGATTCTCCAGGTTCGGCTCGAATCGCGTTTTCACTCTTACCATGTCGCGTAAGGCGCGACGGATATCGGGATAAAGACCCAAACCCATGCCGGCCAGGACCGCGTCGCCAAAGGGAGCTCCCACCGGCGCCTCAACCAAGTGAACAGGCATACCCAGGACATCGGCCTTGATTTGATTCCACAGGGCGCTACGCGTGCCGCCACCCACAGAACGAATCTCACTCAGCCGGATACCCGCCCGCCCCGCCACTTCTACATTGTGACACAAAGCAAAGGCCGTACCCTCCAGGATCGCTCTTATCAACGCAGCTTTTGGGGTGGAGAGGGAAAGTCCGAAAAACACGCCTCGAGCATTAGTGTGCCAGAGAGGTGACCGCTCTCCCGCCATGTAAGGCAGGAAAACAACGCCGCAACTCCCAAGCGAAATGTCTGCCGCCTGTTCGGTCAAGAGATCAAATGCATCCGCGTTGAGCCGCGCCGCCCTCTCAACCTCAACTTCTCCCAACTGGTCGCGAAACCATCGCAAGCTGGCGCCGGAGGCAACCATGGCTCCCAGGAGCAAATGGACTCCAGGGATGGCATGAGGCATCGCAATGAAGGCTGCCTCCCTGACCCCGCCCTCATTCGGCATCGTCAGTACTGAGGAGGTCCCCGTCATTTCGACTGCCACACCAGGCTCTACAGCTCCGGCCTCCAGCGCCGCCGCCGCGCTATCGACGGTACCCACCATCACCCGCGTCCCCGGTTGTAGGCCGGTAGCCTCGGCAGCTCTGGGGGTAACCTCTCCATGAAGGCAATGGCCCGCTTTCACCTCGGGAAACTGCACTGGCTCAACGCCACAGGCGTCGCATAACGGTTTATACCATTCCCCACTCGAGTAATCGCGGAGCTGCAACAGAGCGGCGTGCGCCGAATCAAGGCTATAGTCCCCCGTGAGGCGATAGTTAATGTAACCATTGACTTGGACGAATCGCGAAGTCTGTGCCAGGATTTGAGGCTCATGCGTCTTTAACCAAAGCAGCTTGGGCGCGACGTAGAAGGCGTCCGGCCGGTTGCCAGTTACCCGGTAAACCGTTCCCTCCCCTAGAATCTCCTCCAGCCTCTTCGCTTCCTCCTCAGCCCGCCGATCCATCCAAATCATAGCGGGCCGCAGGGGAGTGCCGGTGCGGTTAAGAGGCAGCAAGGCGGGCGCATGCGCACTGACCGCCAAGCCAGCTACCCGCTCTGCGGCCCTCCGCTCTGCGGCCAGGACTTGGCGGGTCGCCTCACAAACTGCTCCCCACCACTCTTCGGGGTCCTGCTCCACCCATCCAGGCCGCACGTGTTGAAGAGCGTATTCGGATCGGCCCATTGCCTTCAGTCGCCCATCGGGGCTCACCAAGGCAGCCTTCGCCCCCGTCGTCCCTACGTCAATCCCCAAAAGCAATTCGTCCAACGAAGCCTCCCTCCTCGAGAGCCATCCGGAAACCCGGCGGGTGGCGCGGACCCGCCGCGGCGGGTCTGCGACCTGTGGGGTCACAGCATCGGGTCCATGGTCAGGAGGGAGGCGTCATTTAAGAAGTAGAATCTCCAACTCGACCACGGCCAGTCTCCTGGCCGCTTCACCAGGCCGCGCTTGACGGGATTGTTGCGCATGTAATTCAATTTCTCTTCCCGCCTCTTGGGGCTCCAGATGTTCATATCATAGAACCGTCGCTGCCGCAGCCGAGGGATGAAAAGATTTTACCTCAGCCTCAAGCGGCATCAGCATGTCGCAGACATCACAAACCGATGTCTGCGCCACCCGCCGCCTTGCCAATCTTTTCGGGTGTGTACCACAACAAGCCCATCCCACCTTCACTTTTCAACAGTCCGTGTTCAACGGAGAAGCTCCTCGGGCCCACGTGCTCCCAGCCGGTCAGGTCTTTTCCGTTGAAGAGTTGTTGCCATTGCTCGGCCAGGGCGCTGCCCGGAAGAAGCGCCAAGGCCAGGGTCAGGATTGCCAGAAGACTTCGTCGATTCATACTTCACCTCCGGGCTCGAATTTCGGTCTCATCAAGCTCGCCATTGTACACAGAAGAGGCGGCATTTTCGAGCCTGCTCTTGTTCACATTTCCGACGGCTCGCGAACGCGGGGAGGGATGCCGCAGGATGCGTGCCGTTGCTCTCGCGCAGACTGGTCTTGCTTATCATTGCCACGGCCACGCGACAGGATGGGCTCGGGGTTCTACACACTCAGTTCTGCTGAAGCAGTTTTACAGAAACAGCTTGACTTTAGGCCGTTTTCTATTTACTATGCATACACGCAGTTGAAACGTAACTGCTGCAGAAAGGGCAGTCCGCACAGAAATTGTTTACCCGTTCCCGTGGTTGGGGTAGGCCGGTTGGATCGGCGCCCCACTGGGTGTCGTCCCTCTCAAAGGGAACGACAGTTGGCGCGCAAGGCAGGTGCCAGCTCGGTTGACATCGCGGCGCCGCCCCCCCGCGCGTGGGGTTTCCCTTGGCGTAGGGACGGGCCGGAAGGCTGCACGCCGTAGCTTGCTCCGGATCGAGAGACGGTCTCTCCCAGTCGCCTACCGCCGACGTCAGCGGACGGAAGATGCATAGTTCCGCACCGATCTCATCGCCGGGGTGGGCTGAGGAACGGTGGCGCACGATCGGGTACAAAGAAGCGCGGACTGACTTCACATCCAGAAAAAGGAGACTTAGATGACCGACATACCGAGCAATGAAACTGTGCGGGGGGGGGCGCTCGTTCCTGTGATAGGCAAGCTGCCGCCCCTCAGTTCCAAAAACCTCAATCGACTTGCCGTATTCTTGGTGCAGGGCAATAAAGTCCTAAGCGAAACCCCCGTGAAAGCGAATGGTACTTTCCAGTTGCACGTAGTTCCGCAGTTGGCGCGCGACCCGAGCGTCTATGCGGTGTTGGGGCCCAAGGGCCTGGATCCTCAGTCGTTAGCTGCTCACGCGGATTTGCCCCGGCTTTCCCTCGCCAGCGCGCGCGGGCATGAGAAAGGCGCGGTGTCACTCGACTTTGCCGAACTCAACATCGATGATGAGTTCATCGACATCTGGTGGATCTGGTGCCGGGAATACACGGTCTCGGGAGCGCTCGATACCTCTGCGAATTGCCCCGTGCCTGGCGCCCAAGTGACGGTCTACAACGTCACGACCGGCGTTAGCGGGCTTGTGGCTACTCCGATTGTCACCGTGCCGACAGACCCCAGCGGGAACTTTTCCGCGAGCTTCAACTGGTGCTCGCGCCTGTGCCTTTGGCCGTGCTGGCCCTGGTGGTGGCGCTGCTGGCCGTGGTGGTGGGAACTGGACATCTTGGCGGTGATCGAGAACATCGAGCGCCAGCTCCAGGTAAAGGCGTCCGCGCCCTCCGTCAAGCTGCAATTCCCCAACGTCGCACCCTTGCGACAGCCTGATGGCGCCGACCTAATAACCGGCCAGGGGTTCGCCAGCGCGCGCGCCGGTACGGCACTGAAGCCCGACGCGGCCCGTACGGCGTTGATTGCTTCCAAGTTTGCGGATGTACGTATTCGCGAGTACTTCCCCTGGTGGTGGTGGTGCTGCGACAATCCCAACATTCTCTTCAGCGCAACTCAGGGGGCAAACACCATCCTCGACGAAGATCCGAACACCAGTACTCGGTGGTGCTTCGACAGCGGCCAGTCGGTCACTCTGGTGGGCAATAACCTGAGCATTGGGGCTTGTCCTATCACCGAGGTCCCAGAGGGATTCACTTGGACATCGGTGGGCGGGGGGCCGCCAACCCAGGTGCTGGTCCCGGACATCACCCTGGGCTACGCCAATGGCACCGCGGGCAACGACGCCAGCAACATGGCCTTCGCCGGGACGCTGAATCTCTATGGCGCGATAGGCTCCAATATCGCGTTCTATCAGGTCCTTGCAGGCCAATGGGATGGCAACGGCAACCCTGCGCGTGGAGGCACGGCGCCGGTCACTTCCCAGCCGCTCGGGTTTTCGGCTCAACTGATCTCCAACGTGTCCATCTACAGAGGCGCCACGATGACTGTGGAGACGGATGCGGTCATCCTGGGGCCGTGCAGCTTCAATGGGAACGATCACCTCTACATGACCCAAAACCAGCGCCCGAACGCGCCGGCCGCCGTCACTGCCCAGATTGGCGCTTTCCCGACCGTCAATACCGGTGCCGGAGACTTCATTATCGGCTGGTCGGATATCGGACTGGTGCTCAGCGCCCCGGCGTCGGCCTTGATCGGCGGGGCGCCCACGGGCGGCGTCAGCCTCTCGATTGCCGCCTATGATATCAGCGGCAACCCCGTGTCGCTGGTCACCGACATCCCGCTCACGCTGATGATTGATACGACCGGCTTTACCCCCACAATCGACAGCTACGCGGTCTACAACGGGGACGGCACACCGGCCACTGAAACCCCGGCGTCGAGCCTCGTCTGCCCATCGTACCAGATCACGCCAGGCGGGTACGTGCTGCTGCACGTCACTGTCGACGATCCAAACGGGCATCTCTTCCAGTACCAGATCGAGACCCAATATGGCAATGGATCGCTTGCTGCCCCTACCACGAATCCTTTGTATCGCGGTTATGCGCAGAACCCGTCGACGTTCACACCACCCTCGCCTCCAACCCAGCTCTACGGCGTCGACGCGGGCTACGGCGTGCCAAACGCCCAGCCGCCCGTGGCGCCGCCACCCACGCCCGCTCCCACGAATTGGACTTTCGTCGGCGGTGGGGACACGATTCAAATCATGATTCCACAGAGCTGCTGCTATGACTTTCAGTTGTGGGCTGGCAAACGGATCACCGATGGTACGACCTTCGTCTGCACGTGGGGTAATCCCGCGTACCAGACGGTGAATATTACCGTCGTCGTCCCCCCTGCGTCGTAGTCTCCCGTGGGTGCTTTCACCGGCGGCTTGCATCCGCCGGCAAAGAGGCGGCGGGCCGGTCGGTGGTAACCCGGCTCGCCGCTTCACGTCCTGGGGAGCAAATGAGATAGCAATGCGCTACTATTGGGTGGTGCTCGGCATTCTTACGGTCTGGCGCGTAACACACCTGCTCAACGCTGAAGATGGGCCGTGGGATTTGCTGGTCCGTTTCCGGCGGCGCGTTGGAACAGGCTTCTGGGGCAAACTCCTCGATTGCTTTCTTTGTTTGAGCGTCTGGGTGTCCGCGCCTTTGGCGGTACTGCTTGGGAGCCGATGGAAAGAGCGGCTCCTTTTGTGGCCGGCGCTGTCCGCCGGGGCGATCCTGCTGGAACGTCTGACAGGGAAAGAGCAGGCAGCGCCGCCGGCCCTTTATTTTGAAGAACCGGAGAATCCCCATGTGTTGCGGCAAGAACCGACAACAGTTCCTCGGGAATCTGATCGCGGCGCCACGGGGCGCGGCAACGGCGAGCCCTCTGAGAGCTAGACCAGCGTATGTGGCCCCGCGCACCCCGGCGCCCGGTCTCTCGACCCCGGCGCTGGCGCAGCCATCCCGAGGGCCGGCGCGAAGCATGCCCTCCCGCGTTGTGCCGTACGCACCGCAGTTTGAATACATCGGCCGCACCGCGCTCACCGTGGCAGGACCGGTGACCCGCCAAGCCTACTATTTCGATCGACCCGGCGCGCGGCTAGCGGTGGATCCGCGCGACAGCCCTTGGCTGATGTCCGTTCCCCACTTGAGGCCGGTAACCCGCCGTTGAGCGGATCGCCGCCACGCTGGTAAGGGCTTGCGGGTGGCGCAGACATCGTTTGTTGATGTCTGCGACCTGTGGGTCACAGCATCGGGTCCATGGTCAGGAGCGAGGCGTCATTTAAGAAGTAGAATCTTCCCGCCGCGGCGGGACCACGGCCAGTCTCCTGGCCGCTTCACTAGGCCGCGCTTGACGGGATTGTTGCGCATGTAATTCAATTTCTCGTCCCGCCTCTTGGGGCTCCAGATGTTCATATCATAGAACCGTCGCTGCCGCAGCCGGGGGATGAAAAGATTTTACCTCAGCCTCAAGCGGCATCAGCATGTCGCAGACATCACAAACCGATGTTTGCGCCACCTGCCCGAAAAAGGGGTTTGTGGATGGGTTTCTAGTGGTTGTGTTCGCAAATGTTGCTAAATCCAAACGCTCAGGGCAGCTTTGGGCCGCGTGTCGGAGAGTGCGGACCAGCACCACCCCCTGACCCCCTCCTCAACTGAGGAGGGGAGAACAGCATCGCTAGCCTTCAACACTTGCCATTGTCAATCGAACCATCGGCTGGCCGTGCAGCCTGCCCCGTGAAACACAACCGAGATATATCATCCGTGCTAAAATCATAGTTCGGATTCGGGGCGCGAGGTCGAAGGCTCGAGGCCCGCCGCCCCGATATTTTTTTCTCCGGGAAGACTGTTTGCAATGAAGCAAATCCTTTTGACCAATGACGACGGGATCCAGGCGCCGGGGCTGAAGTCTCTGGAAGAGAGCTTGGCGTCGTTAGGCGAAGTCACCGTGGTAGCGCCGGACAGGGAGATGAGCGGCGCCAGCCAGTCCATCAGCGTGCATGCGCCGCTGCGCGTTCGTCAGCTTGATGAGCGGCACTACGCTGTTTCAGGCACGCCCGCTGACACTGTCATTATCGCTCTCTACCACCTCCTTCCGCAGAAACCCGATCTTGTGGTTTCCGGCATCAACCCGGGCGGCAACCTGGGGGAAAGCGTGGTTTACTCGGGTACCGTGGCGGCAGCCATGGAGGCTGTGCTGCACGGTGTGCCGTCGATCGCAATATCCCTGGCCACGCGCAAGCACCTGGATTTTTCCAGCGCCGCCACATTCGCCGCCCAACTGGCTGCAAAGGTCCTGGAGGAAGGCTTGCCCGAAGGCGTGATGCTTAACGTGAACGTCCCGCGCGGCGAAGTGTGCGGCGTACGTCTGACGCGCCAAAGCCAGAAGATTTCCCAGAACCTGGTGCTGGAAAAGAAGGACCCGCGCGGCCGCCCCTATTATTGGCTTGATGAAACAGTGGAACTTAGTGAGGCTGAGCCGGATTCCGACTATGCCGCCATCCTCGCCCACGAGGTTTCCGTTACCCCCCTGCACGTTGACCGCACGCATTACCCCAGCCTCAATCACCTTTCCCGCTGGCTGCCCGCTTTACAGGTGACCGTGAGCAGGTAGCGTGGGCTTATTTTTTTTGACAACAGCAACCCTCGGGAAATAGAATTGGTATTTTAAGGGGATTTCGAGACACCAACTCAAAAGATGATTGTTTGCTGCAACGCGTGATCCGAACGTTGCCCAGGTCGCAGGAAGGCTGACCGACTGCGCAGCATGGACGGCTTTAATCTGTTGGGGCTTCCTCCATGGCCCAGATTTTTCATCGCAGCACCAATACAATTTCGCGGGTGAGTATCTATGGGGCGGTATTTATCGCCGCCGCTCTCGGCTACCTTGGTTGGGCCATCACCCAATCACCTTACTTCACCGACGTCAGCGTAGCCCGGCAACAGCCTGTACCTTTCAGCCACAAGCATCACGTGACCGATGACGGGATTGATTGCCGCTACTGTCACACTTCAGTCGAGAAATCATCCTTCGCCGGCCTTCCCTCAACCCATATCTGCATGAGCTGTCACTCGAAGTTATGGCTTAACAGCCCGATGCTGGAACCCGTGCGCATGAGTTATCAGACCGACAAGTCACTCGAGTGGACGCGAGTCAACGCGCTTCCCGACTTTGCGTATTTTGACCACAGTATTCACATCCATAAGGGCGTTGGCTGCACCACCTGCCATGGCCCGGTTGGAGACATGCCTCTCACCTGGCGAGCCAACACGCTTTACATGCGCTGGTGTCTTGATTGCCATAAACACCCGGAGCGTTACGTCAGGCGACGCGAGGATGTTTTCAAGGCCGATTACAAACCACCCCAAGACCAGCTCGCCCTGGGGCGACAACTGGTGAAGGAATACAAGATTGGGGATGCGAGGCAACTGACCGACTGTTACACATGCCACAGGTAAGCTGCAATGGCGGGAAAAGTTAATGGCCGATAGAGAGAACACAAGGCGGGCTGACGATCTGGTCAAGCACGTAGCGCCGGTCCCGCGCACGGCGGGACCGGCATCTGCCGCCCCTTCTCCCGCGACTGCGGGATCAGGGCAGGCTCTAAAGGGCGGCGCTACGCCACCCGCGAATGACGCCAAGAAGCGGTTTTGGCGCGGCCTGGACGAGCTGGCGGAGACTGTCGAGTACAAGAATTTCCTTCGTCATGAGTACCCGTACGGGGCCGTCAGCGAAGTCAACACCCTCGGACGCCGCGATGTTCTCAAGCTGATGGCCGCGTCCGCTGCTTTTGCGGGCCTTACCGCGTGCACGAAGCTCCCCACCGAAAAAATCGTCCCTTACGCTCAACAGGCGCCTGAGGAATTCATTCCGGGCAAGCCGTTGTTCTACGCTACTGCTATGCCTTTCGGTGGTGTGGGCACGGGACTGCTGGTGGAAAACCACATGGGCCGCCCAACGAAGGTCGAGGGGAATCCCGGGCATCCCGCCAGCCTTGGGGCCGCCGATATCTTTGCGCAAGCTTCAGTACTCGATCTCTACGATCCGGACCGCTCGCAGGTGGCCATCCGCAATGGCCGGATTGGAAGTTGGAGCGCCTTCCTCACGGCGGTAGAGGAGCTCCGATTGCAGCTCGCCGCCAACAAGGGAGCAGGGTTCCGGCTGTTGACGGAGACCGTCACTTCGCCGGCGCTCGCCGACCAAATTCATTCTCTGCTGGCTCAATTCCCATCCGCAAAATGGCACCAGTTTGAGCCCTGCGGCCGCGACGCTGCGCGCGAGGGCTCGCGCCTGGCTTTCGGTGAGTACATCAACACGGTCCATAGATTTGACCAGCCAGACGTAGTCCTTTCTCTTGATTCCGACTTTCTCTCCTCAGGGCCGGGCAGTCTGCGTTACGCGCATGACCTTGCCGGCAAGCGACGGATTTCCGACCGCCAATCGACGATGAACCGGCTGTACGTTGTGGAGAGCACGCCGTCGGCTACCGGAGCCATGGCAGACCATCGGCTGCCCTTACGCGCTTCGGACGTGGAAGCTTTTGCCTGCGTGGTAGCGGAAGGGCTGGGAGTTAAAGCGCTGTCGGGAGCGCAGCCAAGGTTCTCAAGCCTTCCTGCCGATTGGCTCCCCGCGCTCATCCGTGATCTTCAGAATCACCGCGGGGTGAGTTTGGTGGTCGCAGGCGATCAGCAGCCGCCCGTCGTGCACGCGCTGGCGCACGCCATGAATGAAGCGCTGGGGAACGTGGGCAAGACCGTTTACTACACGGCGCCCCTCGAGGCAAACCCGGTCAATCAAATCCAATCCCTGCGCGAGCTGGTTTCAGAGATCGAAGCCGGCCAAGTCGATGTGCTGTTGATGCTGGGCGGCAACCCGGTTTTCACTGCGCCTGCGGACATGCAATTTCGAGAGAAGCTTCTCCAGGTTGGCCTGCGAATCCATCTCGGGCAGCACGAAGACGAGACCGCTGAACTCTGCCATTGGCACATCCCCGAAGCACATTATCTCGAGTCGTGGGGCGATGTCCGGGCCTTCGACGGGACCGTAAGTATCATCCAGCCGCTCATCGCCCCACTTTACGAGGGCAAGTCCCCGCACGAGCTGCTTTCGGTGCTCCAAGGCGAGGCAGGCCGGCAAGCCCACGCCGTTCTCCAGGACTACTGGAAGCGCCAGACGCCCGGTGCGAATTTTGAAGCGACCTGGAAATCCTGGCTCAACGACGGAGTAGTTGCGGGGACAGCTTTGCCTCCCAAGCCAGTGAAGCTCGTGCCCGATTTCCACGCACGGCTCTCTCAGAACGCAGTCGCCGGCCACAGTCAGAGCCGCGGCCTTGAAATCATCTTCCGGCCAGACCCCACAATTTGGGACGGGCAGTTTGCTAACAATGGCTGGCTCCAGGAATTGCCGAAGCCCCTGACCAAGCTCACCTGGGATAACGCCGCCATGCTCAGCCTCGCCACCGCGGGGCGCCTTGGGGTGAAGAACGGGGAGGTGGTGAAACTCCGCTTCGATGGTCGCGAGGTTCAAGCCCCTATCTGGGTCATGCCGGGTCACGCGGATGAGTCTGTCACGGCGCACCTGGGCTACGGGCGAAGGCGGGCGGGTAAGGTGGGCTCGGGGATCGGGTTCAACGCCTACGCGATTCGCCCCTCGAGTGCGCCATGGTTTGGCTCCGGGCTTGAAATCGCGAAGACGGGCGACCTGTACAGTCTGGCGACCACGCAGCATCACCACATCATCACCGGCCAGAACCAGAAGAAAGAAGAAGAGGAAAGCGTTGCGGCGGGCCGGCGAGACCTTGTGAGGGTTGCCGCAATCGAGGAGTTTCGGAAGAACCCGGATTTTGCCAAGGACTCGGAGGAACGGACCACGCATGCTCCCTCGCTTTATCCCGGCTTTAAGGACGAGGGATACTCCTGGGGCATGGCGATCGATCTGAACAACTGCACCGGCTGCAATGCCTGTGTGATGGCATGCCAGTCTGAAAACAACATCCCCGTGGTCGGCAAGGAGCAGGTGGCGCGGGGCCGCGAGATGCACTGGATCCGGGTGGATACCTACTTCCGCGGGGCTCTGGAGAATCCGGAGACTTACAACGAAATCGTGCTGTGCATGCAGTGCGAGAATGCTCCCTGCGAATCCGTCTGCCCTGTGGGCGCCACGGTCCACAGCCCCGAGGGCCTCAATGAAATGGTTTACAACCGCTGCGTGGGCACGCGGTATTGTTCCAACAACTGCCCCTACAAGGTAAGGCGCTTCAACTTCAAACTCTTTCAGGATTGGACGACACCCAGTTTGGTCCCTATGCGGAATCCGAACGTGACGGTCCGGAGCCGGGGAGTGATGGAGAAATGCACCTATTGCATCCAGCGCATCAATGCAAGAAAGATTGAGGCGGAAGAGCAGAATCGCGAAGTGCGCGATGGGGAGATTCTCACGGCGTGCCAGCAAACCTGCCCGACGCAGGCCATTGTTTTCGGAAACATCAAAGATCCCAACAGCCGCGTATCCAAGCTGAGAGCGCAATCCAGAAACTACGCGCTGTTGACGGATTTGAACACGCGACCACGGACCACTTATTTGGCCAGGCTGCGAAACCCCAACCCGGAGATCAAGGAGTAAT
>Ga0208821_1001218_pt1 | contig 15382 bp, 20 predicted proteins | sample June2015DPH_20_5_FD_184720 | JGI IMG/M metagenome (GOLD analysis project Ga0208821, IMG submission 184720) | Peatland microbial communities from SPRUCE experiment site at the Marcell Experimental Forest, Minnesota, USA - June2015DPH_20_40... | ecosystem: Environmental > Terrestrial > Soil >... | reverse complement strand
CTTTCTTCAAGGCGTATTTTCTCAAGAGAAAGAGAGAAGGATTGCCCCCTCAAAAGGCTCTTTTTGCCACGGCCCATAAGTTGATTCGAGTGATCTTTGCCATGCTGACTCAACGAACCTATTTCAAACCGAAGGAGGTGATTTAACAATAGTTGACTGAAATCGTTGACCGACAGATTTCGATAATAAGCAAGATTCCATTTCGTAATCGCTATCTTGACATTCAACTCCGTTTTTCGTATATTCCACTTATTCAAGAGCCACGCCTTTATTTACCTATTCTATCTTATCATCGCCTGATTTAACGTTGATGATATGGAGCTAACTATTTTTCTAAAAGGAATCCTTATTGGTTTCGCGATGGCGGTACCAGTTGGCCCGATTGGAATAATGTGTATCCGCAAGACACTTACCGATGGACGCTTACGCGGACTGATGATCGGTCTCGGGGCTGCAACCGCAGATTTGGTTTACGCGTGTGTTGTTGCATTTGGACTTACTATTGTTTCAAATGCTATTGTGACAGAGCGGACGTGGATACGGTTGGTTGGAGGATCGTTTCTTTTGTTCCTCGGTGTAAGAACATTTTGCGCCCACCCTGCTGATCCTAAGGTCCCTGTCAACAACAGTGGATTGTTGAGATCATATCTCTATACCGGTTTTCTTACGCTTACCAATCCCACGACGATCTTTGCATTTATTGCCGTGTTTGCCGCGCTGGGATTAGGAGATGAACTCAGTATTGTTTCTGCGTCGACTCTTGTCATAGGAGTTTTTATTGGTTCAGGTTTATGGTTTCTGTTTCTTGGTTCTGGCGTTATATTTTTCAGAAAGAAGCTGGACATAGTCGGACTGCGATGGGTAAACAGAATCGCCGGTGTTCTAATAATTATCTCTGGTGTTATTGCCATCGTGAGCGTGTTATGAGTATCTTTTAGTTTGTTTCGAGAAAGTTTAATAGCATTCACTGAACGAGCGCGAGTTAGAACCTTTGCCATTAGAGAAATCAACTGGCGCATTGAAGGAAAAGACGGGGCCGCAGCGTTCCTGGGTCTCCACCCGAGTACCTTGAGAGCGAGGATGCATAAGCTTGGGATTGTCGGGCCGGAGACAAAAGAACCAGATTAGGCTGTCCACATCTCTTCAAAGTATCCCTCAATATATTGAGGTTCCACCACATCTTGAGGTCAAACAGATGGATCCATACTTCCCTACTGTTCTCTCCTATTAATATAACCCTCTGTTATTAAAGGATCATTCCAAACTTTTGTTTTTTCCAGGTTGTTGGCAGGCCGTTTGCAGTTACTATTCGTATGATCCCTCATTTTAAGGAAGGACTATCTCGGAAAGATGCCCAAATGTCTAATCGAAACATGATTGCCCTAAACAATGCCATGATAGTAATACTCTTTCTAATCACATTTCTCTTATCTCGATCAGTCTTTGCTCTAGAGATTAAGTATTCAAACGTCAATCCCTTTGACGGAGGGCACTTCGCTGCCATGGATGGATACATCCTTTTAGGAGGCTAAAATGAGAAAGATGATAGTTTTAGTGTTAGTTGCAACGGTGTTATTTTGTAGTAATGCCTTAGCTCAAGAATACTCTACTACTTTCCCTCTTACTGAGAACCCAATTTCGGAAGGAGGAAACTGGGTCGGAGGACAAACGGCAGGGGACAATCTTTGGGGAAACTGTCAAACTAATGGGACAATGGTCTTTGGGGTGGCTCAACCTACTGAATATGGTGATCCTATTGCAATCCTGACTGGCACCTGGGGAACTAATCAAACAGCGCAGGCCACGGTGAAAATAGGTACAACCCCTACTGGTTGCTGTCACGAAGTAGAGCTTCACCTGCGGATGGCTATCAATGCAGCCACCAATCAAATCACGGGATATGAGATTAACTGTAATGTGGATATTGGCGACTATCTTCAGGTCGTCAGATGGAATGGTCCGAATGGAAGTTTCACCTACCTTGGAACACGACCTGATCACTGCGTAAATGGGGATGTACTAACAGCCAGTATCAGTGGGGGAGCGAACGATACTATCATTAACGTCTGGAAGAATGGGAGCCTCTTGCAATTTGATACGGGTACTAATGTTCCGGATAATACCGGTACGGCTTTCACCAATGGTGCTCCTGGTCTTGGGTTTTTTGACTACTCGGATAGCAACTGGAACTACTTCGGCTTCTCAAACTTCATGGCCACGGGTAGTGGGCCACAACCGTCTTCACCAACTTACACAATTTCTGGTACTGTAGGTGTAGTTGGTGCTACTATAACTTATACTGGAACTACCAGTGGTTCTACTTCATCGTCTGGCAGTACTGGAACTTATTCAATTACTGTATCTAGTGGTTGGAGTGGGACGGTGACTCCCACTTTAACGGGGTATACATTTAGTCCTACTTCAACAACTTATACTGATGTAACATCCAACCAAACAACTAACTATGCAGCTATTGCAACCACTTCTAAGAATTATACTCTGACTTTACTGAAGTCAGGGACTGGGACAGGTACGGTTACCAGTTCTCCATCTGGAAATACTTGTAGATCTACCTGTTCTTCTTCCTATGGCAGCTATGCTAGTGGCACAATAGTGACATTGTCCGAAACTCCTGATTCAAATAGCTCATTTTTGGGTTGGTCTGGAGCCTGCTCGGGAACAGGATTATGCTCTGTTACTATGTCCTCAGCGGAAACGGTTACTGCTACATTTAATTTACTAACTTCTAGTAAGTATACTTTAGTCGTAAAGAAATCTGGGACGGGAAGTGGGACAGTTACTAGTTCTCCCTCCGGAATTAGCTGTGGATTAACTTGTTCTAAAGCTTATAATAGTGGAACGGTAGTAACATTAACTGCCTATCCTAATTGGTGGACTGTTTTTACAGGTTGGTCAGGAGCTGGATGTTCTGGAACTGGATCTTGCACGGTAGCAATGGATGCTAATGAAACTGTTACAGCAAATTTTAGGAGGGGCAGATAATAATCGTGAGACTTGTTATTTACAGTGACATTCAGTTTAATCCTTGGAAGGAATTTTCTAGGATTCTCTTTATGGTGTCGCAAGTTTGGACGAAGCACACTATTGCTCTATTAAGGAAAGGAGGTGAAGAGGGAATTTACAGAAAGAAACATGCAGATTAAGGAGGGGAGATGAGCAATTTCTTTTTGGGTCTGATCATCTTTGCAATGATTGTTGCAGTGATTATTTTTATATGGGTAATGTTAGAATTAAGAAAGGCAATCAGGGCTTTAAGAGAACTTGTGAACACAACCGAGAATTCGTTAAAGCCAACGCTTGCTGAACTCCAAGAAACCCTAAAGAGCGTTAGGAATGTGGCGAATAATGCCACAGTGGTGAGCGGGGATATAAAAGTTCTTTCGGGGGCCCTGAGAGATGTTGGGGAAAACGTGAAGGGTGTGAGCGGAGACATAAAACATCTGATGGACTTTGTGGATGGAATTACTTCATCTGTGGTTGTTGAAACCTCTGGTCTAAAAGCGGGGTTAAGGCCGGGGTGTGGTATTTCCTAAAGAATCTTCTTAAGTAGGGTGGCAAAAAGGAGAATTCGTTTTTCGCCATAGAGCAAAAAGGAAGGAGGTAAGTTATGGGAAATGAAGAAAGTGGCTGCAGTACAGGTTGTCCTATTCTTGCGTTTTTCATCGGAGGAATGGTTGGTGCTGGTGTCGCCCTTCTATTAGCTCCTCAATCTGGGAAGGAAACCAGACAGAAGATTAAAGAACTGGCAGACGATGCTAAGGAAAAGGTGACCAAATATGCTGAGGAGGTAAAAAGCAAGGTGACCTCCGCCGTAGGAAAGGGTAAAGAACTTGTCGAAGAAAAAAAATCCTTAATCACAACGGCTGTGGAAGCTGGCAAGGAGGCATACGCAAAAGAGAAAGAAAAACCGGGAAAGGGTTGATAGGCCTCTAATCAATTCGGGCAAGTTTTTCCGTCGCTTCAAGAGATTTTAAAAGAGATATTTTAAGAAAGTAGGCGGGCAGACTGGAAACACCTTCCAAAGTCTACCTGCCTATATATCAATCGACATTAAGCTAAGCTTATTTTTCAAAGATCCCTTTTATGAGTATTCCATTCTTCTGAATCAACATTTGATGATATTTTTTCATGGAAAATAATTCACCCGACAAAACCTAACCCTTCGTGAGGAGGGGGCGGAAAGCGGCGGGTCTCTCAAGGAGATGGCCGAGTTGCCGATGGGATTAAATCGGTAAGCTCGGCTTTAAGGAAGTGATAGTATGTTGGGTTTGGGTATAGTTGGTACGATCATAGTTATTGTACTAATCGTGTGGCTTGTAAGGAGAGTTTGAGGGAAAAGATAACAGAAGCGTGAATGGCGAAACCGGTAGACGCAACTGGAACGTATTCCAGTAAAAAAAGGAAGGCCTTTCCCTCCGGCAAGATATTCCCGGTTACAATTTTTATAGAATTCTGTATAGAATTACTGGAAGTGGAGAATGAAGATAAAGATCTGAGAACATTCGGCGAGGGATAATATCATAAAAAGGAAACCCAAAACAAACCTCAAAACAGAGCAGCAATTTCTCTTTGAGATGGAAGAGCTTCGGACGAGGCTGGATGCCACCGAGCGGCGTTTACAGGAGGCTAAAGAACTATTGCAGGCTTAGATCTCTGAGCGCAAGCGAGCAGAGGAAACCTTTGGGACAGTTCAAAAATACACCGAGAGCATGGTGGAAACCATCCGTGAACCTCTTCTCGTGCTTACCCCCGACTTGAGAGTAATCACAGCCGATTGTTCCTTTTACGACAGGTTCCATGTGACGGCTGAGGAGACAGAAGGACGATTTGTCTGCAGCATAGGCAGCCATGCGTGGGACATTCCTTCATTACAAGAGTTGTTGGAGGAAATTATCCCCCAAAATGCCTACTTCAACGATTTCGAGGTTATCCCTGAATTTATTAACTTTTTGGACAAGTCTAAGATTGCATACATTCAACGACGCGAAAGACATAAAAGAAAAGGAGGGAAGAGAAAATGCAATACAGTGTAAAAGATCTGAAAGGCTATGCCATCGGCGCAACGGATGGTGACATTGGAAAGCTGGATGATTTCTATTTCGACGACGAATCCTGGACCATCCGATATCTGGTGGCCGAAACCGGTAATTGGCTTCTGAACCGAAAGGTGCTTATCTCGCCTTTCGCGCTCGGCAAGGCGGATTTATCAAGGGAGCGGCTCAATGTGACGCTGACAAAGAAGCGAGTAGAGGAGAGCCCCAGCATTGATACCGACAAGCCTGTTTCCCGGCAGCACGAGGCAGCATACTCTGACTACTACCGTTACCCATATTATTGGGGTGGCCCTTACTTGTGGGGCCCCATGGCCTATCCTCGGCTCTCAGACGCCGCTCAAAGGAGAAATGAAGAAGCGCGCGCGAAGCGAGAAGAAGCGTACGATTTGCATCTGCGCAGCGCTAATAAAGTGACCGGCTATCATATCGAGGCTACTGATGGCGACATCGGTCATGTCGAAGACTTTATCATTGACGGTGAAACATGGGAGATTCGCTATATCGTTGTGGATACGCAGAATTGGTGGGCGGGCAAGAAGGTGCTGGTAGCGCCGCAGTGGATCGACAGGGTGAACTGGAGCGATTCCAAAGTATACGTAGACCTATCCCGGGAGACGATCAAGAATGGACCCGAGTATCATCCGGAAGCTCTCAACCGGAAGTACGAAGAGACGCTTTACGATCACTACAAACGGCCGAAGTATTGGGACCTGTGAGTTGACGACTAACCTGGACCTAAGCGCTTATCAGCAATCGTCAACTAACAGGATGAAAACGAACTCTGTCTTCTTGAGGAATGCGGTACCCAGGGGAACCTTATGAGCCACCTGAAGTCAGGGTGTTTTAGGATACTCCGGGGGGCGATGAACCTTGTGAAAGAGCCCTATGAAATGATGTTCCACCCCGCGTTCTACCCGGCGGAAAAGAGGGGATTTAATGGATAAATTGCTCTTTAGGAAATGTCTTCGCTACAGGGCCGCCACGGGCCCGATATTTCAACTAATTTTTACTAACCAAAGAAAGGAGGTGAAATTATGACAATATTATTTATATCAGTTTTGCTTCTGACTCTTGTCGGCTGTGCCCATTCCAACTTCGCCTGGAACCGGCCAGCTTTATATTACAATGACAGTAGGACGCTGGCTGAACAAAATCTCCAGCGATATCTGGCTGGCCTAAATCGCCAGCAAAACAGTATTCCATTCATAAATGGGGGCTTAACCTATATTTATACCCCCTTGGGTTGGTGAACTGCTTCTGAAGAGAAGAGGGATGCAGGGAGGATCCCGAAGGAGGGCTAAAAGACCGAAAGGGGGTGGTAGCACGTCAGCGAATCAATTGTAGAGGTGTTAGGGTAATGGTGAGTTATTGGCATTCAGGCAAAAAGGTCATTGGACAGCCTGACATCAAATGTTTCATCAGCAAAATAAAAAGGGAGGAGAACAATGAATTGGAAAAGTATTTTGAGGTTGAAAGCTATTGGCGTAGTTTTGGTCCTATCGCTGCTTATGATTCCGGTGGGTTATGTTGCTGCCATGGATTCCGATTGGGATCGTGACCACCACGGTGACGACTATATCGTCGATCCAATACGGACAGACGCCGGGTATGTTTCCGGGTCAAAAATAGATGCGATCAGCTTTCCTGGGCCAACGACATTGCAGACGGAGTTGTTTGGGCCGCCGTTACTGCCGGGAATGATAGGCCAGATTGGAGACATAGTACGCATTTATAGAGGGATTCCTTATGCCGCTCCACCCCTGGGGAATTTGCGATGGAAGCCACCTCAACCGGTCACTCCCTGGCAGGGAATCCGAGAATGCACCGTGTTCAGTCCTATGGCCCCGCAATTGTTTCCAAGCGTGGCGCTGTATGGTAGCATACCAGAATCAGGGATGAGTGAAGACTGCCTTTACTTAAACGTCCTGACGCCGGCCAAAGGGAGGCACGATCGTCTTCCTGTAATGGTTTGGTTTCATGGTGGCGGCCTCACTGAAGGTTCCAGTAACCCGGCGAACAATAACAGCCCACCCCTACCCCAGCATGGTGTCGTGTCAGTAACCGTCCAACACCGGATAGGGCCGTTAGGTTACATGTGTATCCCCGCACTTGCCGCGGAATCAGGTAATTTGTGTGGAAATTACGGCCAATTAGACTTAATCGCTTCCTTGCAGTGGGTGCAGAGAAACATCGCTGCCTTCGGTGGCGACCCACGCAACGTCACGATTTGGGGCGAGTCCGGGGGTGGCGAGAAGGTTCTGGGCTTGATGGCTTCACCTTTAGCCAAAAGACTTTTTAACAGAGTTATCTGTGAGAGCGGTGGTGTAGGCAGCGTCCCCTTGGCAACAGCGGAAGCATTGGGTTCGGCCCTAACGACTAAACTCGAGGTCTCCGATCTTGCCAGCCTACGCGCCCTAACGTGGGAAAACATCATAACAGCGGTCCCAGGCAGCGGGTATACGGACGCTTTTACGGTGGATGGCTATTTTCTGCCAGATTTGCAAACAAACATTTTTGCAACAGACAGGCAGAACGATGTTCCTCTCATGATCGGTATGAACGGAGAGGATATAACGTTTGTATTTAGCGGGACGCAGGCTCTTGTTCCCATCATAAAGCAAAAATCCCCAATTTTTGTCTATCTGTTCGACCACGTGCCGGATGGCTGGAAAAGTCTACCTGCTGCCGAAGCTGTAAACCATGCCTTTCATGGGCTTGATGTTGCATACGAGTTCGGTTTTTATCCGTGGGTATCTGCTTTCGTTGACACCCTTTTCTTCCCACCATTTCCGCCTACCACGAACCCAGGTCTTGACCAGAAAGACACTTATGTATCCGAAGCCATGATGACGATGTGGACTCGGTTTGCCGCGACCGGAAATCCCAGTGTAAAACATTTGATTAATTGGCCAGCCTATGCCCCTCCCCCTAATACTGACCAATATCTTTTAATAGACGACCCCTTGCAAGTATTATCTGGGTTCACCACACTGGTTGAACCAACGGCGAACCACTGGGGTCTCTGAGAAGGTAAAATCCGCGTTCTCCGCGTTGCTGGCCAAATGAACTGCAACCGACAACCGGAGTAATGCTGGATTGGATGAATGACAAACTACAATAGCGGTTCATGACAAATAGGCAGGGTCAGTAATGGCTCTGCCTATTTTTATGCACATATCTACCCGTAATCGTCAGCTTCCAGATTATCTCAAACTGAGGACTTGTAGGTAGAAGCGAGAATTAAACTGGTAAAAAGTCTATTTGTCGGCAGGGGACGTTCCCACCGGCATAGAGATGAGAAAGGGCGGTCGGCGGAAAGAACGGAGTGCCGACGCCGCCCCAAGCTAACGCTCCCACCACTCGCAGCAGCCACTCATGCGAGCGAGGGACATGATTCAAGAACACCCGGCGGGCCGTGAATTCCCGGACTGAAAAAGTAGTTTCCTCTTAAGAGAGAGATCAACCTCACTCGTCCTGGTATACACTCAAGCTTGCTCTTCCTTCCTAACCTTACTACCTTGTTGTTAATGTCGAAGAGAGATGAAGGTAGGGGACTTTTACAAACTTGTTTGGAGTATTAAGCTAATGCGAAATTGGTACAAAGCGCAATTACGAAAATTTGGGATTAAATGGAGATGGAAAGGAAAAGGATTTACTACCTTAGACGGAGTGCCTTTGGTGAATCAGATAATGTCATTGAAGTTTTGAAGTTCGAGGGAATGTCTGGCTCCCCAAAGGTACCGAAGCTGGGCACTGGGAGCCATCGATTTTGGTCTAAAATGTACCGCCTCTCATTAATGGGGGAAGTCAAGGCCTGATAAATCAGAGGTCCTAAGTTGATTCAGTCGATATAAGAGGAGACTATCTTTTTGAGCTCGTTAAACTGATCCGGCAACTCCTCTGATAGCCAGCAACAAATCTTAGAGCACACCTGCTCTACTGGGAGTGAAAGATTTTGAGCCATCAAATGGAACTCATGATGTTTACCAGAGCCAATTGCCTTCTCGCATATATCTTGAAGTTCCTCTTCGGTAATTTGAAAAAAGTTAGCCAATGGAGTAAGTTTCAATTGTGTGAGTTGCGTGAAGATCCACCATTCCGGCCAAGATTCGCCGGGTAGAAACGTGAGTCTTTCCTCGAACCACTTAGTCCGTTTCTCCTGGTCCTTATCATCTTCCAATGATTCAAGGAAGTATCGGAAGAGAGATTTTAGATGGACTCTCTGGTCGCCATCGAGAATGGCGATGCTTTCGCCTTCATTCGGAACCTTAAATCGTGCCGCCATCTGACGAACAATTGCATGGGCTGACCCGATGGGTAAGATATTGATTCGGCGTCGTATGGAAGTAGGCAATACAGCCTGGACAAACTGCTGGGCAATCTCATCCTCAACAAATACATCCAATTCCAGCGAGTTCTGCTCTGCTAATCTGCCGGCTGCATATGCTGGGGCGACCCCTGGTATGATTACTGTCTGGGAACCATGCCGTTCAATGAAGAAGCGGCCTTCTGGTGGAACGGCATCAAGAATGGTCGGAGAATGAGTTGTACAGATGACTTGAACATGTCTATCACGGCACACGGTCTTGAGTTCATCAATGAACTTCCTTTGGGCACTGTCGTGAAGGCCTAGTTCGATTTCGTCAGCAATAACAAGCAATCCTTCTGGGGCCGCAAAAATCGTCGAAAAGATCTCAAAGAGGGCATTTTCGCCAGCTCCCATGTTGAATCCGGAGTAAACTGTTTTCTTCGTTTTCACATGCGGAAGCCGATATTTCGAATGTTGGCGGAACCAGAATTCATCGTACTTCCTACCGAGAACGCGCCCGACAACGTCTCTCACCTTCTCTTCGTAACCTTCAGCTTTCGCCCGCTGAAAGTAATGTTTATAGCTTTTGGACACGCTTCGTTCCGAGTGCGGAACAACGCGTTCAATACCAAAGAAAGCTACGTTCCTATCTACACGGCGAGAATAGTTACTCCATTTCCCGCCTTTCTTTTTCATTCGAAGCTGCCACCCGCGGCCAATACCGTCAGGATGTCTCGGACTTTTGCGCCAGTTATTATGGATAAATTCATACGCAAGACCAATACCCTGGGGAGGAACCTCCTCGACTGACTGGAAAAAGAAATCGGACATTGTATAGTATGGCAATCTACGTCCTGGTAACCGGAAACCATCGGTAGAGTTGTTGTAGGCACATGCGGCTAGGGCAAGAATTGTCGATTTTCCAGATCCATTCGCACCTGCAATGACGGAAATTGGGTAGCGGAACGAAATCTTGAATTGGTTAAGCCCGCGGACCTCACCGGCTCGAAGCTCAATTGTTGCCAACGTCGCACGAGTCATGTCGTTGGTAAACCACTTAAGATTAACTTCGTCTAGGTGTGAATACCGGTATTTCATATATTAAAAAATCATACCCGATTTGCCTTTGTTCAAGCAACTGAATTCGATCATCCCATTGGAGGGCTGGCCTCTGTTTAGGTAACACCCGGGCCCGAAAATGCACGGAGTAAAGAAAAATGGTACACCTCCTACTACTCTTTACCTTATGACATCGTTACGGAAGTAATGATTTTCGCTAAAAGAAAGCAATATGCAAAAGATGAGATGCGACGAATTTCTGGGCCATCCTTCTCGATGAACTTGTAGTATGCTTAAACAATCAAGCCCGTCCAATCATTATCTAAATTGAATCTTAAGCGCAGATCCTCCTTCGCTTTGACGAGAAATCCTATCCACTCATTCTTCTCATCAAATAAAACATAAACATCATTATTCGCTTTTATGCAAAGGCCAATAAAATCATTTTCGAAATTAAAAATGAGCTCGACATTGTCACTTGCCCTAACAATAAAGCCTTCTTGCCGGAGATCAAGCGTGTAGACAAAAGGACCGCTATAGGCAGTATTTACGCGTGGGTTGATCATGGTATTTACCCGTGGGTTGAGCATCGTGTTTACGCGTGGGTTGATCATCGTATTTACCTTAGGGTTATACTTGCTGTGTATGCCGGGATTCTTGGGTGAAAAGTTTGGATAGGGAGATGTTACTTTTCGTTGAACGGTAAAATCTAATAATAATATATATTCTTGCCCCTCAGAATCGGTTCCGAAACTCGCATATACCCGAAGGCCTTGCCCCCGAATATTAAAAACAAAAATATCATTCTGAAGAATGGAAGGAGGTACGTGGTTAACTCCTTCATTGATCAGTATATTTTTAGTGGTTTTCTCAATCTCATTAATGAATGACGATAGCAACTCAGTTACTTCAGAGGGCTGGCCCGTCATCTTTCTACTGAAATCTGGTGTTACGAAATATCTCACTTTAGCACCTTCTTGAGTTCATCCATTGCTTGTTTTAGTTCTCCACCTTGGCCATCACGGATTTTGCGCTTATATTGTACAGCTGCTTCAGGAAGGCACTGGCTTCTTATGTATGCTATACAATAATCATTGTCTGAAAACCGAGTGATTTCTTTCTCTCTTAGGTAAACAGCTCGGTTATATTTATAGATGATGAACACCAGTACCATGAGGCCATATGCGCTCTTTGAACTTTTAGCGAGTTTTCCAGTCAATTCCATTCTTTGTCGTTATTTCATTGACGAATATTCCTGAAAGGGTTCCGGACAAAATTGGTAAGACAAACCCGAAAATTGTCTTGCACATAGGTGAGTCTAGAACGTATTTGTTTATGAAGTCTTTAAATTTATTCACCGTATAGAGATCACCAAACAGATATTTAATAGATGGTTTCTTGGTTATTCTTGATCAATCCGTAGCGGAAGTCAACTGCTTATTTTAGTACGGAGTCAACACCCTAAGAGGGAATATGTCAAAATAAGCAAATGGGGAAGTGGTTTTGGGTAGATTCAAAGAGATAAGGGCGATGATAAGGGGAGGGCGCGAGAGAGAAGGAGGGAATTGGTGGCGGTGCGGGGATGTGGCCGGCCTGTTGTCCTGGAAGGGACACAATATCAACAAAGCTTCCTTTCCGGAAGCTCACTCCGGAGCTTCACCCCGGACACTGCAGATATGGCTGTAACAGGGAAACTTTTCCTCACATCAATTCAGGAAAGGAATTCTCGGGAAGCCAAGAGATTGATAGGAAAAAGGTTGCAAAGCGAGGGAATATGTGCTACATTGAAACATAATGTGACACAGGGTAACATTTATCTTTCCGGTAAGATCCGATGATCAAGGAGGTCTGGAGATGAAAAAACTTACCATACGAGAAACCCGGCAATCGTTGTCGCACCTGGACCATCTGCTGGCAGATGAGGGGGAAGTGATGATCACTCGTCGGGGGGAGGCGATTGCTCGTTTAACACAAATCGGGAAGAGAAGGCCCATTCCATCGCACCGAGATCTTCGAAGAAGAATGCCTGTCATGCGGAAGGGAAGCGAAAAGCTTGTCCGCGAGGATAGAGACCGCCGATGAGCGAAATCATCTACTTTGATACGAGTGCCTTGGCCAAGTGGTATCTTAACGAAGCAAGATCCGATGACGTCGAGAAATATATTCAAGAACACGGACCCGTTGCCATTAGCGAGCTGACTATGGTGGAAATACGTTGCCTTCTTGCCAGACGGCGAAGAGAAAGAAATATCGATTCGAAAATGGAAGCACAGGTTTTTGCAACCTTCCAAGAAGATATCCGGCAGAATTTTCTGATATGCCACACTTTGCCTAAGAACTTGGCGGCGGGTGCCATCAACCTTTTATCTGTGCTCGCTGATGTACCACTCCGGACGCTTGATGCATTACATCTTCTGATTGCTAAGGAGACTCACGCAGATATTCTTGCTACGGCTGACAAGATTATGGCGGCGGGTGGTAAGTTGATGGGCTTTTCAGTCGTGCGATTTGACTAACAAAGAAATTTGGTGGCGGTGCAGGGATTTGAACCCCGGACACTGCGGATATGAGTTCCAATCCAGAAAATCTGCAAATTGGGGATTACTAAAAGAAATTCTTTTTAGGTCAGCAAGTTCCACGATTTTGCCTATTACCGCTGTCTCCTAATTTATACCACGATATACCGCTTTTCTGCACCCCGTTGACTTCCAAATTGACTTCAGCCCTGTTCGAATACATCCGTTTTGGCTGGTCTTAAGACACCCTCATCTCGTCCTGAATAAAACCCGCAAGTCACCATCTCCCTCAGGATCCTCTCATCTCTCAAAGTGAAGCGGATTCCTATATACCGCCTACAGCATTCACTCCCGACCTCGCTACCAAACAAATTGCCCCCCAAAACTCAAGTCAGCGCCCCCATCATTCCGGAACAGTGCCCACTGAAAACCTCAAAAGACTTGTCAAAATGAAAAATCTGTCTGGTCCGTAGAGACGGTTCCATCCACAAGCAGATCACGGTCTAAAGATGTAAATTCTTGTATGCCGGTCGTTTACTTCCCACCCATCCTCACCTCCCACCACGCCTCCTACCCCGCCCATTGACGGTGCCGAGCCGAGCATCAATCAATCAATAACATACTCAGGGTGATTATCATTTGAGGAAAGTAGGATGGGTTCTGTGGAAGGGAGGTATTCCTTTCACACGAAACAACCCCAAGTGACAAGAACAAGTCCAAAAAATATGAACGGGTTGAATTTTATTGACATAAAGTCTGTTTTCATCCAAAATTAAAAAGAAAAATCAAAACCTCTTAAAACTAAAGAACCATTTCAAGGCAGCGGAAAAACACATAACGAAAGTTTGGTTAAAGAGAATCCAGCAAAACTGCCCTAAAAGGGAAGCAAAAAACGAGGTCTTATAATGTCTGAGAAGATTGACCTAAAGGAAAAGCTGATAAAACTCCTGAGGGAGGTATTCCAATTTGAGAATGAGGACTTGGATTTCGGCATTTACAAGATCATGAGTTACAAGAAAAAGGAAATAGAGTCCTTTATCCAGAAAGACCTGATACAGGAGATAACCACGCAGCTTAACCTTATAGGAGCAGATGAAAAGAAGAAGGCAATTGAGGAGCTTGAGAAGCTTAAACACCAGCTCATTGATTTAGGCATCACGGATTATGAGAGTAACCCGAAATACCAAGAAAAAAGGAAACAACTTGAGAACATTAAGGTATCAGAAGATTTGGAAAAGGAGATTTACAACCATATCCACACCTTCTTCTCAAGGTACTACGACAAGGGAGACTTCATAAGCAAACGCAAATATGGGAAGAACAATAAATATGCCATACCTTATAATGGGGAAGAGACAACCTTATACTGGGCAAACAACGACCAGTATTACATCAAGACGACGGAATCCGTCGGAATACCCAATCATCTTATGTAATCTAACGGAAAACTCATTAAGAGAGAATGGCTTTCTTATAAAATCTCGAGCCCCAGCACAAACTGCTAATCCGGCAGTGTCTTCTTCTTCAAACGCTGTCATTACCATGATCGGGAGTTCAGGGTATTGCATTGAAATCTTACTTGTAAGAGTAATCCCATCCATGTTGGGCATCTTTACATCTGTTACTACAGCAGCGATTTTATTTCCCTTCATTTTATCCAGAGCATCAACTCCGTCAATTGCTGTGACGCATGAATGTCCCAGTTTGGATAGAAAAGTAACGATTAAGTTTCTTAATAACTCTTCATCATCCACCACAAGAATTGTATATTTGGAAGGTTCCATACTCATATTTTCCACTATCAGAAGGTGCCCCATCCTAAACCAGTAACAGACGGAACGAATCCAGGAGTGGATTTGATTGCCAGATCGCAATTTCTTGGAGGGCGGAGGAAACTCGATAAAAAGAGCTCTGCTTCCAGAACCATCAATAAATCCTTCCTTTCTCCCCAGAGTCAACAAAAATGACCCCTTTATTTTCAGGGCTCCAATTTAGATGATCCCGCTAAAATCTCCTGTCTTTAAAGTTGATAAAGGGGCAGGGAAATCCATATAGGCCGTCGATAAATTTCTATGTACCACCTCTCCTCTAGGAAATATCACGCTTCCCCTCTCCCCTTTCTTTTTATAAAAAGTCCTTTAAGAAATCGTGGTTAGAAGAAAATGTTTTATTTTCCTTCTGCTCTCTTCTGCCACTGCTCAATTGCAACCTTCACACCTGTCTGCATCCGTTCAATAGATTCAGCTAGGGCACCAACCTCCCCTTTCTCCTTGATCTGGATGGGGGTATCCCATTCACCCATGCTAATTTTGTCAGCAACTTCTGAAAGGTAACGAATGGGGCGAATCAAGGAACGGGCGTAAAAATAGATCCTTATCAACAAAACAAGGACAACACACAGAATAACTACATAAAATATTTTG
>Ga0208821_1001214_pt1 | contig 15461 bp, 11 predicted proteins | sample June2015DPH_20_5_FD_184720 | JGI IMG/M metagenome (GOLD analysis project Ga0208821, IMG submission 184720) | Peatland microbial communities from SPRUCE experiment site at the Marcell Experimental Forest, Minnesota, USA - June2015DPH_20_40... | ecosystem: Environmental > Terrestrial > Soil >... | reverse complement strand
GTGCGTCACTGGTCTTCGTCCATGGGAAGCACGGTGGTCATTGACATGGAAGACCAGGTTCCCTACGAAGTGCATCGTTTGATGTCGCCGGAGCGGATCTACTTCGATCTGCACGACACGGTTCTGTCGCACGAATTGAACGGGAAGACGATGGACGTCGGGGATGCTTCCCTGACGCGTGTGCGGATCGCGCAGCCCGTCGCCGGCGTAACGCGAGTCGTGCTCGACACCAAAGGCGGATCGAACTTCTCCGTCAGCATGGAGTCGAGCCCGTATCGCCTGGTGGTTGAGCTGCGCGGCAGCGAGAGAGCTTTGGCTACGAATCACATGGATCCGTACCGCATGACTCCGAACCGGACTTCCGCGCCAGTGGACGCGACGCCGGCCCCGCTGAAAGCGGCTCCAATGGCGGCATTGGCGGCGAAGGCATCCGACCAACCTTTGCCGGCGAGAACCGGGAAATTTCGAATCGTGCTCGACCCCGGGCACGGCGGCTGGGACTTGGGCACGGTTGGACGGCAGGGATTGCTGGAAAAGGATCTCGTGCTGGACGTGACCCAGCGTCTGGGTAAATTGCTGCAAACGCGATTGGGATCGGAAGTAATGTTCACGCGGAACGGCGACACCTACCTGCCCCTCGATCAGCGCGCTGACATCGCCAACCAGGCGCAGGCCGATCTGTTCGTCTCCGTTCATGCCAACTACAGCAGCTCGGCGGCATCGCGGGGCGTTGAGACCTATTACACGAATCTGTTTTCGGCTCCGGGGTCCCGGGAAGTCGAAAAGCATGACGATGGAACCTTCGCGAAGCTGACGCCGGTATCGTTATCGGCCGGTGCGTTACACGAAAAAATCGAGGAATCGCAGCGTCTCGCCGCAAGCGTGCAGCGCTCTCTCTACGCCACCCTAGCCGCGACGAGCCCAGACATTCGCAACCGCGGCATCAAGGACTCGGCGTTTGCCGTGCTGACGGGCACGACCATGCCCGCCATTCTTACCGAGATTTCCTTCGTGAGCAGTCCCGCGGACGAGCGCAACCTGCAGAGCGCGACTTACCGCCAGCAAATTGCAGAAGCGCTTTATAAGGGCATCGCCCGCTACCGGGAAACTTCACCGCACGCGAAAGTTGCCCAACTGCAGACGGCCGCTGCGCGCCGGTAGGAGCGCAAGTTGATGGAGAGCCGGGCGTCCCCGCCCGGCTGGACGGGCGAGACGCCCGACCCTCCATCGTACGAGTAGCTTTAGTACGCGCCCGTCACGCCGCCATACTTTGCCAGCCACTTCAACTCTTCGCGCACTTTGATTTTTCCATGCCAGGGATTCTTCGCGAGTTCGTGTCCCTCGCCGGGAAAAATCAGCAAGTCACTCGGAACATTCAGCTCGTGCAGAGCGCGATCGAGCAGGTAGTCCTCGAGCACCGCAACCCGAATATCGTCCGCGCCGGCGACCATGTGGGTCGGGGTGCGGACTTTATTGAGCTGGTAAATCGCGCCTTCGCTGCGATAGCGATCGGCGGTTTCCCAAGGCAGCCCGCCGAGGAAATAGGCGTCGTCGAATGTGGTGTCATCGTTGCCCCAGTTGGCGACGTGCTCCACTGCGCCGGCGCCGGTGACGGCGGCCTTAAAGCAAGTGGTCTCGGTGATCAGCCAGTTCGTCATGTAACCGCCGTAGCTGTAGCCGCCCACGGCCAACTGATTCGCGTCGGCAATTCCGTCTTTCACCAACGCATCGACGCCGGTCAATATATCTTTGCCGGGCCGGGAAACAATTTCAGGAACGATCTGCAGCGCGAACTTGTCGCCGTAGCCGGTCGATCCGCGGTAGTTCGGCTCGAAAACCAGCCAACCCGCGGTGGCGGCCAGACGATCCCACTGATACCAATCTGCCTCGAAGTGGTTGCCATCGGCATCCTGCGGACCGCCGTGAATCAACACAAACATAGGCAGGTTCTTCGCCTCAAATTTTCCGGGCGGATACATCAGCATGCCTTCCACCGGCGTGCCGTCGTCGGACGTCCAATGATAAGGCTTGGCCAGGGGCAGATCTCGCTCGGCGAACAGCTGGTTGAAAGAAGTGATGGGTCGCGCCTGCGCCAGTTTGTCGGGGCCATCGGCGATATAAACTTCCGTGGGCCGCGCGGTTGCCGAATACGCAAACGCTATGCGCGTGCTTTGAGACTGAGATTGCGATTGCGATTGCGACGCGGCAGCGGGCGTTTCGTAGGTTCCAGCCCATCCCTCGCGTTTCAGGATAGCGGTTTTCGGATTCGCTTGGGACAGGAGCTGCACCTCAGTCCCCAAACGGCAGGCGCACAAAACCGAGCCGTCGGGGAGTGGCGTGTAACGCACGACTTCGCCCGGGTAGTCGGCGAACCAGCGCTGGACTTCTCGTTTTTCGGGCCTTTTGTCGGAGGTGTCGCCGGCATCGATCCAGTAGAGGCGCGGTTGCGGATCTTCGTACTTTCGTTCCAGCGATCCAAGGTTGATCTGAAAGAACAAATGGCGATTATCCGGAGCCCATTCCAGATTCAGTTCGACGGCTTCGTTGTGGGTCAGGCGGATGGGCGCGGCTTCGGCTGCATTGTTCGCCAGGTTGACGAGGTAGAGTTCGATGTCCTCGACCTTCTCCTGACGTTCGGACACCGACGAAGTCACGAAAGCCAACCGCTGGCCGTCGTGCGAGATGCTCATTTGCTCGACACGCAGGGGCGTGCGTGCAAGGGCGACTGCTCCGGGTGTGGCGCGGGAATCTTTTTCTGCGTCGGGGATTTCTTTGGACCCGAGCGCGACGTGGCGCGCCAGCGCTTCGTCGAGATTGAGGCGGAAAATCACGTCGCCGCGCTCATCGCCGCGGTAACGGATCACATCCTTCCAATCTTTCTTGTGATCGTCGTTCTGCTGCTTGCTCCAGGGTTCGCGGGTAGCGAAAATGATTGCCTTCGAATCGCCAGCCCAGGCAAAGGCGTGAACCTCTTCCGCGCCTGAGGTGATGGCAAAGGCCTCGCCGCCGCTCGGCGAAATCAGAAACAGTTGGGCGACGTCTTTTTCTTTTTCTTTGCTCTCCCCTGCGTCTTCATCTTTGGCACCGGCAACTTTGCGTTCCGAAAGAAACGCGATCCACTGGCCGTCGGGCGACCATTGCGGCGAGCTGTCATGCCCCGATTGCGTCAACTGCGTCAGGCTTCCGCCGCCGGAGGCGATCCGATAGAGCCAGAGTTCTTTGCGGAAAATCTGCTGCTCCCAGTCGGCCTTTTCCGTTCCGATGACGACGGAATTGCCATCCGGCGACACTTTCACCGCGGTGAAGCTGACCGAGTTGAAGAATTCATCGAATGTGAGTTTGGGCTTTGCGGTTTGGGCATGGGCAAAGATCGAAGCGGACACAAGGGAGAGAAGCAACATTGATCGTCCCATAGAAGTTCGTCCCACAGAAGTTCGTCGCATAGAAGTTCGTCGCCTAGGGTTTCTAAGATTTTGTCATCCCGAGCGCAGCGGGGGATCTGCAGCCTGCGGCGGACAGCAGGTCCTTCGCTTCGCTCAGGATGACAATTCGTAAAGGGCTTCGGTTATTCATGGCGCAGTCGGTTGCGCGTTGCGTAACGCTTCATCCAGCGCCTGGTTGCCCGGTATGGTTTGGTCCACGACGCGCCAGCCGTCGTCATAGCCACGGAATCCGACGGTCGAGCGGTAATGCACTCCGCTGTCGTAGAGCGCCGCGCCCACCTGATTCATGGAAACCCAACGCCAGATGAACTCGACCTCGGCGAGGTTGCCCGCCTTGCTGATGCCGGAAATGCCCAGCAGTTCGCGGCGCGCGACTTGAATGCCGATCGGGCCATTGTCGGGAAGCACGCTCGAAATCAGGGGCCGCATCGTATCCACTCCGAGCGGCGTGAGCACTACGCCCCAGCATGGCGGAGGGAGGATTCCGGCGGGACACTTCTGCTCGGTGCCGATGATCCATCCGTGGCGCTGTAACACCATGGAGTCGGGAGAACTGAAATCCTTGTTGGAAACGATGCCGGTCCTGAGCCAGAACAATTGCGGCGCTTTGAATGCTTCGGAAGCCGAGATCAAATCGGCGGCGAGACGGCGGGTCAGGAAATCGCGCGGAGAGCAGCCCAGGTGCAGACACAATAAGACCAGACTCAATAAGATCGGACAAAACAAGACCGCCAGCTGCAATATTTTTGGCGCGCGCATGAATGTTGATTATGGTTGCGAGAGGATTTTAACAGTCCGTGGGGAGATTCCAATCCCCGACGGCAGCGGCTAAAGGCAAATCCAGAGTTGCTGTGGCCACAGGCAGCTGCCGAGCTTCGCTCGGCTTGGACGGGCGAGGGCGCCCGTCCCCACACGAGCGGGATAAGATCAACCACGTCTGCGGGGCAGAAAAGGCGAGGCCGCAATCTGGCCGTCAAAATTCTTTGACCAGCGGCCGGGGAGCGGCGTGTGGCAGGCCGGGCAATTGCCTTGCGGAGTCAACTTGTACTTTTCGATTGAATATCCATAGCGCTGGATCACCATCTCGCCACACTGGTAACAATGAGTATCTTCCAGACCCTTCACCCGCCCGGGAAGATTGCCGGCGTAGATGTAGCGCAATCCGGCTTCACGGCCGATGTCGGCGGCGCGCAACAGATCCTCGGGACGCGTATCGGCGGGCGAAGTCATTTTGTAGTCCTGATGAAAGGCGGTGATGTGCCAGGGGATGTCGGGTGAAACGCCAGCCACAAATGCGGTCAGCTGCCGCAGTTCGTCGTCGCTGTCGTTGAAGCCGGGAATCAGTAAGGTGACGATCTCCAGCCACACGCCCATCCGATGCAAACTACGGATGGTGTCGAGGATCGGCTGCAAGCGTCCGCCGAGCTGGCGATAGTGACGATCGTCGAAGCTCTTGAGGTCCACCTTGCAGAGATCGAGCCAGGGATGGAGATACTCGAGCACCTGCGGCGTTCCGTTGCCATTCGAAACAAACGCGGTGAGCAAGCCCACCTGGCGGGCTCGGCGAAAAATTGCAACCGCCCACTCGCTGGTGATCAGAGGCTCGTTGTATGTGCTGACCACAACTTCTGCGCCTTGGGCAAGCGCATCTTTGACTAGCAGCTCCGGATCGGCCTCGATCGCCGGTGAGACGGCGTTCGGGTCGCGCAGCGCCTGCGAAGTGACCCAGTTCTGACAATAGGAGCAGTGCAGATCGCAGCCCAGCATTCCGAAACTGTAAGCGAGGGCTCCGGGGTGGGCGTGGAAAAACGGCTTCTTTTCGATCGGGTCACACTGCACTCCAGCAACATAGCCCCAGGGAACGTAGAGCGTGCCACCTTGGTTGAAGCGAACCTTGCAGACACCGGGTTGTCCCTCGGGAATCGGACAGCAGTGGCCGCAGGCATAGCAGCGTACGCGATTGCGATCCAGCTTTTCCCAAAGGGCGGGGTCGCCTTCGCGGACGCGCTCGTCCGCCGTCAAAATGTCGTACAGCGTGGCCACGACTCTATTCTACGGCTGTCGGAGGGGGTTATGGAGGGAGAGTTCTTTACCACAGGGAGCACAGGGGACACAGGGGAAAACAGAAATGAAGTGCGGCTCAGTTCGGTTCGGATTTCGCTCGTTGGCTATGAGCGCGGATCCAGACTTCGGCCTGCTGGCGGGCGGCGGAGACCTGCGCATGGGTCATTTGGGAAGCCAGCCCTTCGAGTCGAGCTTTGCTGTTCTCGTCACCGTTGGCGAGCGCGATCGCAGACCAGAAGTAGGCTTTGGACAAATCTTCAGGAACTCCACGCCCCGCCCAATAGTAGGCGCCGAGCGCAGACTGCGCGGCAACATTACCTTGTTCGGCGGCGCGCAGGAACCACTGCATGGCTTGCGCGTCATTGTGCGGAACGTTCTCTCCGTTATGGTAGCGGATGCCCATCTGCCATTGTGCATCCGCGTTTCCCTGATCGGCGAGCTTTCGCAAGTCTGCCAGGGACTTCGCTTGCGCGCGTTGATCGGCCGGACGTTGATCGGACGGACGTTGATCGGACGAGCCATGATCGGTCGCGCTTTGCCCTGAAACCGTTGAGGCCGCCTGGGCTAACGACCGCTGCGACGCTTGCGGTGAGTTGCGCTTCCCGATCATGGGACCGACTAAATAGCCGAGGACCATCACCACCACCGCAATGGTCAGCCCGAGCAGTGCGCGATAACGCAGGCGAGACGGAGCTGTGGGCGCAGCTTCGGGGACCTGCTCCAGGAGCTGCTCTGAGATGATTTGTTCGGGGACGTGCTGCGAGACTCGCTCGGGGACTTCAGTCTCCTGTTCCGACAAGGCTTCGCGAGTCGCATGGATCGAATCGAACTCCGAAGCAGGAGGCTGCGACCCACCTGACACAGCTTCTGGCCCTATCAGCGTTTCCGGTTTAGTCTTTTCAGGCTGGATGTTTTCAGACTGGGTCTTTTCATGATGGGTGGGAATCATTTCGACGAGCCGGTCCAGAACCATCGCGTCGGCCTGGGTGAAACTGTGCGGGTACGGAGAGAAAACCTCCAGCAGGCCGACCACGCGGAAATCGGACACGATGGGAGTGGCCATGAGCGACCCTATGCCCAGCGTGCGACAGACTTCCGGATCGATACGCGGATCGTTTTCCGTAACCTCGCAGGAGACGAGGCGGCCACTGCGAACGCATTCTCCAGACAGTCCTCGTTTCACGTCCACGGGGGCTCCCAGAGGCGGGGCTGGTTCACCGGCTCGCGCCCGGCAAATCATCTGGCCATCCGTGAGAAATGCCAGGGCCGCGCCACTGGCTTCGGTCAGATTCAAGGCCCGCTCGGTGATGAGCTGCAAAACCGCATCGACGTCGTCACCGATCGCGCCGACCTCCCGGCGAACTGCTTCCACCGCAGAAAGCGCTTCGCTTTGATCGGGCATCGGGACAACATTGGGGGTTTTAGTGACCGGCGCCGGCTCGGGTAAATTCTCTTCGTCATGCTTGCGCTGCGCGAGTTGCTCGGTTCGAGCAGCGTGGTTGGAGCAGGCGATCAGCAAGTTGGCAAAGAGCCATTCCTTCAGTATTTGCCGGGAACTCTCAGGAAGGCCGGAAAACCGGATACCTCCGCGGCCGGCGTCATCACTCCAGATCACCTGGCCACTGCCATGAATGTAACTCTTGGTTTCAGGCAGATCGAGGCAAAGGGTTACGGCCCGGTTCATTTCCAGGCGTTCACTGGTTTGGACGGCAAAGCCGTCTTCGTGCAGGTCGAGCAATTCGCTCAGGTCCACAACCATGCCGGTCTGCGGACCGTTGAAACTGGCGTAAACCGGAGTGTGGAGCTTTTGACGAACGCTGCGGCGCCGCTCTCCGCTGGGAGCTCCTGCAGCTGGATCCGGCAATCTGAGAGTACTCCGATCCATAGTTGCCTCCATATTAACTCAAAGCCGTTAGCAGCCCTTGGCGAAAGTGAGAACCCACGGCTCAACTCTCAACTCGCCAGACTTATGAAAAATGTCGCTTGTGCGCCGCTCCGGACCGACGTTCACCACCGGCTCTTACAGGTTGGCGGCCAGGAACGGGGTGTCGCCTTGCGCAGCCGCCACGAAAACCTCAGGCATAGTCAGCACTCGATCAAGCGCGTCTGCGAGGGTAGCGGGAAATTCGGAAGTCAGGAGGTTGACATCCAATTGAAGATGGCGGTGGCTGTAGATGCGGTAGACGACGAGCAAGCCGCGGTGCCGGTTCGAAGTTGTGACCAGGTCCAGCGTCAGCTTCCACGAAGGCTGGCTGGAAATTGCCACCATGTGAGGAAACTTGCTCCAGTGGAAATGGCGGTTGGTTTCGCTGGGCAGCGACTGATCACCGGGAAGCGATTTAAGCTGCAATTCGAACGCATCGAAATCGTTGCCCTCGAAGGCGGCGACCAGGACGCTGCGCACCTGATTGAAATCGCCGGCCACTTTGAGTTCCTCGACCGCGCGGCGCACGGCAAGATCGTTGATGAAGATCTGGCGCTGCTCGATGGTCCGCTGCGCCACCCGCCGCAGTTCGCCAAATTCCAGGTAATTCAGATGCTGGACGCCCAGCCAGATGCCGGTGCCCACCACGACGAGCACAAGTCCCAGCGTACTTCCGGTCGGCCGAAGCAGGAACAGGCTGAGCATGGCAAAGATCGCGGAGACAGCGTAGAGAACGATCACCACCTGGCGATGCGAAAAACCCATCTGCAACAACTTGTGGTGAATATGTTCGCGATCGGCGGTGAAAATCGGGCGTCCGCTGATCAGCCGTCGCAGGATGGATAGCAACGTTTCCAGAATCGGCAATCCGAATGAGACCACCGGGATGGCCACGGCCACGAACGTCGGCGCTTTCTGCGCTCCGGCGAGAGCCAGCGCGCTAAGCACGAAGCCGATGAACAGGCTGCCCGAGTCACCCAGGAAAATCGTGGCCGGATTGAAGTTAAAGCGAAGGAATCCCAGGATGGCGCCGGCGAGGGTCACGCTCATCAGGGAGCCCAGCCAGGAATGATTGACTAGCGCGACGACAAAAAACACCATCGTCGAAAACAATGCCGATCCGGCAGCCAAACCATCCAGGCCATCGATAAGATTGAAGGCATTGGTAACCGCAACCACCCACAGCACCGTGAGGGGCAACCCGACGAACCAGGGCGGCGAGTAGGAACCGAAGATCAGCGGCAGATCGAGAACGCGCATTCCGCCGGCGAAGAGCATGGCCGCGGCGACCGCCTGCACGGCAAACTTCAAATACGGGCCTGCGCCGCGGAGATCATCGTAGATGCCGAGACAAAAAATCAGGCAGGCAGGAACATAGATACGGAGAAGTGTGGTGGGAGCGAGTCCAGCGAGCAGGCGGGGGAATATGAGGGAGAGCACCAGCCACACGCTCAAACTGACCGAGAAAGCCAGAAAAATCGCCACGCCCCCCAAACGTGGAAGCGGGGCTTGGTGGACATGCCGTCCGTTTTGCGGCACGGAAACCCAGCCTTTGCGGGTTGCCAGGTCTCGCACTTCACGCGTAGCGACAAAGGACAGAGCCAGCGAGAACGCGAATAACCCAAAGAACAGGAGCGTCAAAATTAGAGTTCCCTTCCGACTGAAACATCCGGCATTTCAGGCCAAGCTCGCAGGACGGATTTTCCGTCTCTTCTTCCAGACGAAGTTTTTTGCCAAGCGCAGGAAATTCGCAATATTTGGTTGGAGGAACTATACATCTTCCGGCTTGCGGTGGGCAAATGTTTCTAGCAGCAGGATGACTGGCATGCGGCCACGGGCGGCTGATGTCCGAGCATTCGGTGTCGTAGCCAGAATCGCAGAGGTTTCCGCCGTGTTCCCACGCGGATCCCTGCAGCGATCCCATGTTCCTGCGAACGCGAACAATTCGGTAATGATGCAGTTTAAAAAAGTTCGGCCGTCAGCAACTACTCCGGTTACTGACGGCCTTGGTGGTGACGGCTTGCTCATTGGAGCGAGCCGTCACCCCAAACTTTTGTTGAATGAACCTTAAACGCTAACCTCCGGCTTGTCAACGATACGCCGGGAATTATTCCCTGAAACTGCATTTTGCCTAAACTCGACCGGCGCCGTGACATGCAAGTAGTGGCCGCAGCGGGGGGACCAACGCACTCTGCTGCTGTGGGGGGCACCAGAATGCTGCGGCGGACCCCGAACGGATTGCAAGAGCTACGCGTCCCACTGAAGGCCCTCCTGCGCAAACGACAATTGGGAAATGAAGATCGAGGGACCGAACGGGTTTGAGCGATCGTACACATTGGTGGGAAGTGCGGGAGAGCGCCAGCCTATGGTGATCGGGAACGTGCTTCTGAAGTTGTTACCTGCGAAGATGCACCAGCGGTGAAAAGGATCTCCCCTTCATAATGTGAATTGTGTGCCAGCAGAGGGGCCGATTTCCCGATGGTTCAGGCCCGAACCACTTGAACTTCTCGCCCGACCGCCACGGAGTCATTCGTCGCGCCAGCACATTCAACACCGGCCGCATAAACCACTCCCATTCATCTTAATGAGATGTTGGTTTAAGACAATTCTATAGCTGCGCCGGTGTGACTTCTGCAAGACCGTTCGAACTGATGCACGTCACACGAGATGCTCTTCGTGGATCGCCTCGAACAGCGTTGATGGCTTGGTTGCGCCTGATAGCTTCAAGCCACCGATGCGGCAAATTTCGCCGCTTGCTCTCGACCGCTAGCGGCTATGCCTCCTCGGCTTCGTTGGGTTCTTCGCTCCTGCTCTCGGCTCCATCTCCACCATCCGTCCAGCTAGGCGAATGCGCGTCGGTTGGACACGGGGTCTGCTCTGCCGCTAGCAGCACATCGTTTTCGGCAGTAGCCACGGTTTCATTGGTCGGTGACCCGATCGGATCAGACTCCGGCGGCGCTCCACGTTCTCCCTGTGCGACCTGGTCTTCCAGCGTGGCCACGCGAGCCTCGAGATCGGCGGTCGGGATGAAGCGGTACAGCGAATTGCACAGCTGTGCCAGAGCACTCGCCTCCCGTGCCCGCAATTCACCGGATAGCAGCAAGCGAATCGCCTGCGCGGTGACCTTGCAGACGTCGGCGGCAGTCATCTTGTCGGGCACCGGCAGGTCAACCATCGATCTGCGATTTTGTCGTCCTCCGGCCCGACCGAGTTCTTTGGCACGATCCGGGTCGGCATGGAAAAAACAAAGCCCCCCTTCACCGGCGGGTGCCCGGCAGGCGGCCCCGGTTCTTGTTTTACCTTTGCATGTTTGCATGAATGCTCCTTTTGTCGATAAGCCGCTTCTTTCAACTTTCCGCCGGGCGGCGCGGGACACGAGAAGAACTTGCGTGTATCGCTTAAGCGGACAGTGACCATGACTCTGTTCATATGAATCAGTCGGGGCCGAGGTACCTACCTGTGAGGAAGTTGTAGATCGCCACAGTATGCACTGGCTGGTGGCGAAGATAATTTAGAGCCTGGGTTGTGCTGTCCACAGCATCATCGTGAGCACCGTTCGGGAATGCAGCTAGTTGGTCCACGTAGTCATTCAGCCAGGGCGCGGACTCTGGCAGGAAAACTTTCCCTGCCTCGATCACGCCTGTGATCACCTGAGCCCTCGTGCGCTTGTCACTGTCCACCTTTATGGGGATGATCGGAAGCGCACTTTCGTATTTCAGTTCCTGGACAAGGCTTTGACCGCTGCCCTTATCTTCTACCAGTATTTGAACCGGCTTCCATTCATCCGCCAACCACTTCATGCGCCTTTTCAGCTCTGGAAATTCGACTTTTCCGCGCCAAAACCAAAGCAAGTAGTAGCCGTTGTCTGCCACGCCCCAGGTGGTGCAAGCAGAAAAATCGTTCTCGGCGCCCGTCTTGAACGCAGTATCCCATGACTGAACGACGCGCTTGAATGGTGGCGTCTCGCGGTAATAGCGCCACCACTCTCTTTTGAAAACCGCCCCTTCCGCAGCGGCTGGCCGTTGCTGGTAGAGCGAAGCAAAGGCGGCACCCCCAATTTCTCTTCGAATCTGTTCCAGAGCCTCGAGCGAAAATTTCTCTGGCCAAAGCGCTTCACCAGCGCGGCGAAAACTCTCGTTAACCTCGGCGATGGCGGGCAGACTGACGACGTACCAATCTTCGCCACCCTGCCCTAGCAGACGCCCCGCAAGATCGTCCTCGTGCCAGCGGGTCGAGATCAGAACGATGGCCCCGTCGGGCTGCAGGCGGGTACGGGCGACGGATGTATACCATTCGTACAATAGCCGACGGACCGCCTCGCTGCGCGCCTCTTCGGCATTCTTAAGCAGATCATCAAGTATTAGTAGGTCCGCCCCGCGTCCGGTGAGTGCACCGCCACGACCGACCGCATAGTACGAGCCTCCGGCAGTCGTACTAAACCGGCGCATGCTGGTCGCATCATCGGCCAGGCGACATTCCGGAAAGATAGCGCGATGCATAGGATCGTTCACCATGTTACGGACCCTGCGTCCGAAGTCGTCGGCTAGCTCCTGGCCATAGCTTGCGGTGATAATTGAACGGTCAGGATGGCGCCCCAGATACCCCGCCGGAAATATTTGAGTTCCAAGCAAGGTCTTTCCGTGACGCGGCGGCATAAATATCATCGATCGACGGATCTCCCCCCGCTCCACAGCTTCGAGAAGGTTCACAATCAGGCGATGATGTGCGGCCAGTTCAAATGGCGGCCAGATCGCTGTGGCATAGCAGCTTAAATCCACCCGAGGTAACATTAAGATCTCATCGCTATTCACTTTGCCTCCTGGTTTCTCAATCGAGCTAGATACATTTCGGCAATTCTTTTTCCGGTCCCAGAATCAAGAGTTACGTTCAGGATATTTGTCTGAGTCTTCTCGTCTAACTGGCCCCCCAGTTTGGCTATCAGCTCCAGAATGTGGGAGCGCTCGCGTATGCAGGCGATGGCCGTGCGGTAGTCTTCACAGGCCACAGTTTTTTCTAGGATCTGCTTGGTTTCCTGTGCTAGCTCTTGGAGTTGCTTCAGCACAGGGACTGTGGAATCATCCTTCTGCCCGCCGCATCGGCAGCAGCCACTATTTTTTCCAAGCCTCAAACCGGTCAAGGCATTTTCGAGCGTCGTGACCCGTTTGCTCACGGTCGATAAGCGCATATGAGTCTCCCAATCGCAAGCGTCTCTAAGGCGAGCCAGGGATTGCAGGCATCAGATTTATATTTATAGGGTGGGTTTGCCGATCCGAGGGAGAGCTTTTCGCGCAAAGAGAAAAGGAGATACTGAAGCAAGCCGGGGTCGCAGAATACAGCTCGTAGCGGAAATGGAAGGTTCATAGCGGAAGCAATCCCTTGGCCTAACAAAGCGCCTGAGTTTTTGCCCCCGCTTTCAGAATCCCTCTTCGGCGAAGGGGTTAGAGTTTTGCGGCACAACAACGGGTTTGCTTCCCGCTCGCCCGCTGATGTCCCAAAACTTTAACCTCCCCGCGAGCTCGTTTCCCACGTGGCTCACAGGGTAGGACCACCATATACCCGCCGCGATCGTCGCGCCAGGGGGAGCCAGGTGGCTGACATGGTTCACCGTCGGACCCGCAGCCCTGCACGGCACCAAGACCTCAGTTTCGCGCCGGCGTCTGCACTATTGCACCAGCAGTGCGTGGCGCCTCCACTAGGAGGTCGCGGAAAGACCCTTTCACCGCTGGGGCATCTTCGCAGGTAGCAATTTCAGAAGCACGTTCCCGATTACCATAGGTTGGTGCTCCCCGGCACTTCCCGCCAATGTGTACGATCGCTCAAACCCGTTCGGTCCCTCAATCTTCATTTCCCAATTGTCGTTTGCGCGAGAGCCAACGATTGACACCCGCCAGTCTCCAGCTCTGTCACTCAGAGCATGTTCAACGAGCGCCTGAACTTCTCGCCCGACCGCAGGATCACCTGTGTTACGCAGCTCAACCAACACAGCCATTTCTGTCTATTCTACAAGCACACTTCCCGAGCCACTCTGCCGGCTCCCCTGCTCCCTGCCCCCCTACGAACGACGAGGCTTATCGGTGGCCGTGTATATTGACAGGCTGGAATAGGACCAGCAGCGAAATTCCGGAGCGGCAGGGCCCCGCAAGCATGTAGGGAATGGTGGCTCGGTCACCATACGCTGCAGCAGCGCGTTGAGCCCACCTTCTCCACGACTTCCTGAAAGCATCGTCCCCGGACAGACAGAACCGTGTCGAGGACCGCCTTGCAAACCGCTTGAGATAGAGCACTCCAATAAACTGCGGCAAGGAGAGCTCCGATGGCTCCTGCTCATAAGCAATCTTGGCCCCGCTTCGCCGGGTTATCGCCGGGCTCGCAAGACCGCTAGTTGTCGGTGTCTTAACGTTACCAATCTATCCGCTCGATTCCGCCAACAAGATCGAAATGGCGGTCTCGGCTTAGGAGGGAGAAAGAATGCTGACGGCAGAGCGCGGCAATCCAAACGTCGTTGGAAGGAATTGGAGTTCCGGCTCTCTTGAGTTCGGTTCGAATAGTAGCGTAGGAGATGGCCGTCTCTTCATCCACCTCGAGTACCCGGCAGTTGTAGATCGTTTCCGTCAGCCATTGTTCGTAGCGCTGCCGGTCGCGTGATTGCTGAATTCCATATCGATATTCGCCCAACACAATTACCGGAACGGCGACCTCAGTTGCTTTGCGAAGGATCGGCTCCAGTGCCGCATCCCCATCTGCGACGGCTGACAATCCATTGGTGTCCAGGATCACTGTTGATCCTCAGTCTCGATCTGGTCGAACTCTTCTTCAATGATCCGGTTAATTCTGGCCGTTTCCTTGTGCAGGTGACGGAGTTTGCCGAACGTCTTCATCCAGGGCTTGCTGTCTCTATCGCCTTGGGCGCGTAGCTTGTCCGCCAGCGCCTCCGAGACGAGCGCTCGAAAAGGAATCCCGCGCTCGGCCGCCACCGTCTTGGCGCGACGGAAGATGGCATCGGGAATTTCCAACGTAGTCTTCATGAAGTCATGCTCCCATATTTATGGGAGTGAGTCAACCGCGGTCCTTCCGAAGATCAGCCAGAAGTCTTTTGGAAAGGCTCTACTAGTTGCCGGCGCCTCTAACAATCCAATCGAGACTCTTGCCGGTTTGGTGGCCACGCCCAGAAGATAATTAGTGCCGGCGGTGGCTGCGTTGCTTCCGGAACATACGCGGATCATAGCCCCTGGAGCTGTGCGCGACCCCTGTGACGATTGGTTTCTGGTCCCGCGAATCGCCACCAGTCCGGGTTGGATGTTCCTGGAATGTACATAACTTTTGAAATTGTGTACATCATGGTGGTATCCTCATTTGACAGGGAGGTACTTTCATGGCTACTGCAAGGAGTCGATCACACAAGCACTTTCAGTTGGATTCCGTGAAAATCAAGCGCGCCCAAAAAGCTCTGCGAGCGAAAACCGAGACGGAGGCCATCGAGCGTGCATTGGATTTGGCGATTGCCGAACATGAGAGCAATCGATTGGCTCTCGACGCCACTGAGCGCTTTGTCAAGAGTGGCATTGACATCAAGGACGTATACGGTACGTTGGGTGGTTAGATGCAGCCCGCCCTGTTCGACTCTTCCATTTACATTAGCGCACTGCGGCAACGAGACGATGCGCTCGTGGCGCTGCGCCGGTTCACTACGGATGCGCCGCTTTGGCTCAGTGCCGTGGTACTCGAAGAACTCTATGCCGGCACGGCCGACCGCGATCGTCAAGTTGTAGAGCGCCTGGAGCGAGATTTTGACAGGGCGAAGCGAATCCTGGTTCCGAATCTTGGCGACTGGACTCAAGTCGGCAGAGTGCTTGCTCGCTTGGCGGCTAAGTATCATTACGAAAAGATCGGGCAAGGACGTTTGACCAATGATGCACTGATCGCGATGAGCGCGGGGCGACTGGGCATCCGGGTGATCACAGCCAACGAACGAGATTTCAGCAGGCTCGCCGAGTTTCGCGCCTTTCAGTGGCAAGTGACCGCACTTTAAT
>Ga0208821_1001212_pt1 | contig 15507 bp, 16 predicted proteins | sample June2015DPH_20_5_FD_184720 | JGI IMG/M metagenome (GOLD analysis project Ga0208821, IMG submission 184720) | Peatland microbial communities from SPRUCE experiment site at the Marcell Experimental Forest, Minnesota, USA - June2015DPH_20_40... | ecosystem: Environmental > Terrestrial > Soil >... | reverse complement strand
GCCAGCGGAGATTTGCGCCCGGGCAGCGGGTTGAGCCTGTCGGAGGGTGGTAGCCTGCCATCACCTGGGAAAGATACAGGCAAGACCGTCGAGTCGTCAAACGGATTGTGAAAAGCAGGATTCAGGATTCAGGAGTCAGGAGTCAGAACGAAGACTTTGTGGCCACGCAAGTCACGCCGCGCGGGGCTGAATCGGCCTTAAGGACAGCAACAGAAAGCCTCGCATGGACACACATTGAAAAACCCGACCTTGTGTTTTCAATGAATTACCGCCGCAAAGTGCAAATATGGGTGGTGTCCCAATTCGAATGTAGGGCCGCCTCCCCCGGAGGGCGGGACGGGACGGCCCAGGCCGGGGCAAGCCCCGGCCCTACATCCCATATTGGGAGACTACCCAAACATGGCCCAGCTCGCTGTCCTCAACTTGACTATATTCCACTACTTTTGTTATAGATAGAGCTTAGGCATCGGGTGAGAAGACCCGCCGGGCCTTCGCTCGTTCGTTGGAACATACTGAAGTGAAAAGGCTTAGTCGGGAAGGGAAAATGGTATTCCGGACTTCAAGAAAGGGAAGGATTCGTCCTGCACACTCGCTGGACCATCCTGATCGGGCGCGATCCGCTAGGGCCGCCCATCCACGGGTGGGTTCAAGATCCTCCCGCCACTCGATAGCCAGTGCCATAGGTCAGACAGGAAGTTCTCAAACGACTGAGCGCCAACGGTCTGAGGCTCTGTTTCAGGCGGCGGTCAGGAATTTCGAGCTCGGCGCACGCGCTTTCCAAAAACAGAATTATCAAAAAGCCAAGGAGATATTCGAAAAGCTGGCATCCAGCGGAGTAGCCGGGGTAGCGGAAAGAGCGCTCGTCCACCTGCGGCTGTGCGAGCAGAAACTCAGTCGCCCCAGTCCCCCACCGAGGAAGGCTGAGGATCTATACACCCTGGGGGTGGGAGCCTTGAACTCGCGGCGCCTTGATGATGCCATCGAGTACCTGAACAAAGCTCAGAAATCGGCGCCGAAACTCGATCATATTTGTTATGCTTTGGCCGCTGCTTATTCGCTACGTGGAGATGCCGAAAGCGCTCTGCAGCGCCTGAAAGAGGCCATCACTCTCCGGCCTCAGAATCGTATTCAGGCCAGGCGCGACGAAGACTTCCAGGCGCTGGCGACCGATGCCCGCTTCAGAGAATTGGTTTTCGCCTCGAACCCTTAGCTTCGTGGCTTCTCAGCAGGACTTAAGGATTCATTCAAGGGTCCCATGAAAGTCGTTGCCATTGGCGGCGGGACAGGTTTGTCCACCGTCTTACGGGGTCTGAAGCACCACCTCCGAGGGTTCGCCTACCCAACCGGCCGCCAGGCCAGGATTTCCAGGCTGACCGCCGTCGTCACCGTCACTGACGAGGGCGGAAGCTCCGGGCGCCTGCGACGCGACTTCCGCATCCTTCCGCCGGGGGACATTCGCAACTGCATGGTCGCACTGGCTGAAGACGAGAAGCTCCTCACGCAACTTTTCAATTACCGTTTTTTGTCCGGTCACGGCCTGCGAGGCCACAGCTTCGGCAACCTGTTTCTGGCTGCCCTCACGCACCTGACGCGCGACTTTGCGAAGGCCGTTCGGGTGTCGAGCGAAGTCCTGGCCATTCGGGGCGAGATTTTCCCTTCCACCCTTTCCGATGTTCGTTTGAAGGCGGAACAATTGAATGGCAACATCATCTACGGGGAGTCGCGCATCACCAAGACACGAATTCCCATCCAGCGCTTGCACGTTGTCCCCAGCCGTTGCCGCCCCCTGCCGGAAACGCTCACCGCGCTCGAGCAAGCCGACCTCATCACCATCGGTCCGGGCTCTCTTTACACCTCTCTGATACCCAACCTGCTGGTTCACGGGATTCCCGAACAGATCGCACGCTCCAGGGCGCTGAAGGTTTATGTGTGCAACCTCATGACTCAGCCCGGCGAATCCCGCAGCTATTCCGCCGCCGACCACGTGCGCGCCCTGCACGACCATGCCGGTCGGAAGCTCTTTGATGTCGTGATCCTGAATACGCGCCCAGTCTCTTCCTCCCTGCGTCGGCGATACGCCGCGGATCGCTCCGAACCAGTTGTGCATGACTTGGCAGAAGTGTGCGCGCTGGGCGTTGCGCCCGTACTTGCGGACCTGCTCGTCGAAGATCGCGTTGTCCGTCACGATTCTCATCGTTTGGCAAAGCTCCTACTCAACTTAGCTGGCAAGCCGCGCTGACCATTCCGGCAACCTCAGCCACGAAAAGCTGTGAAATAACGAAAGACCCCATGCCGATCTCGAATATTCAATGACTTGCGCTGTACAAAACCGGCCACGCGGAATTATGTTACAGCTCTCCACGCGGTGGGCTATGTCGGCGTCTTCTCGACATTCAATCCCGCGGTTATCTCGAAAACCGAAATCAGAAGATCATCGATACGCCAGCGCTTCAGCGGCCGCCACTGCGACGGCGTGATCATTTTCCACCGTACTCCCACTGACACCAACTCCCCCGAGCACATTTCCCTTGCTGTCCTTCAAGGGAACGCCACCAGGAAAAGTTATCAGCCCGCCGTTGCGATGCTCGATTCCAAACAGAGGGCCCCCGGGTTGTGACAGTTTTCCGATTTCTCCTGTGTTCATGTCGAACCAGCGGGCGGTGCGAGCCTTACGGATGGAAATGTCGATGCTCCCCAGCCAGGCGCCGTCCATACGCACGAAGGCCTTTAGATTGCCCCCCGCATCGAGCACGGCGATATCCATACGAGTCCCAAGATCCGCCGCCTTCTTTTTGGCCGCCGCCAAGATTCTCTCCGCCGCTTCCAAAGTCAGGTCCTCAGCCATGTTCTCCTCCTTATGCACATGCCTTCAAAACCACTTTTTTATAGCCCGCAATAGACTAGCGTACAATGATTCGACCAACTCGTACAGTAGATTAGCCACTCCTCAATTCGCGAGTTGTGACGGCGCCGTGCCCGAAATCAGTTCGGCGAGTTGCTCGCTGGTGGCGTTCCCAGCCAGCCGGCGATCCCCGGCCTCGACAACCGGCACGGCACGGATGCCCTTGGCGATCAAGAGCCCCGGATCGAGCGTGACGTCGACTTCCTCGAGGCTGAACTCCATCTGTTCACGCAGTGCCATGAGCCGCCGCTTGACCACAGGACAGAATGGACAGCCCAGCGCCGTGTAGAGTGTGACCTTGGTGGGGACCCGCCCCAACCTCTGCGCTGGCTGGTCGTCAACTCGGCCGTAACCCATGAATTGGGAGAGCGATGGGAAAACGCGAATGTAGGCCCACATGGCGAGGGGGAGTAGCGCCAGCCAGGCCAATGCAAGAACATAGAAACCCTTAAAGATGAAGAAGCCCAGACCACCGGCCAGTACGATCCAGTTCAAATAGATCATGGCGAGATAGCATTGCTGTTTCACGACTCCTCCTTGCCTGCACCCGCATGAGTTCCTCGCAAAAACCCGAGTTGACCCAGCCTGGTTGTCCTCGCCCGAACCCGTACCGATGCGTTGTTTGGTTGGGTCGAGCCAACCTCGTCGCCGCTGCCCCTGACGGTCCAGGCCTCTGGATAGGGGACACAGCGCGGCATAGCCGCAACCAAAGACCAGGTTTTCATTGCCGATTGCCGATTGTCGATTGAAGAAGTGGTGTGGCAACTCCTTCCAATGTCCATCAGCAATCGAAAATCAGCAATCGAAAATCGGCAATTCCAGACATCCTGGGTCGAACCACGGTCGCAGAGATTTTTCGCAAGACGCGAAGAATCCCGGATCAGGGGTGGTGATGGGACGGGACGATAAGGATGATTGCCACGAAGACGGCCACGAGCAGGGCCAGGAAAACCCAGGCGCCCGGGTGGCCGAAGTTGAGCGTGTACCCGATCCCGAAGCGTTTTTCCACGAACAGCGCCGGATCGTTGCGGTTGATGTAGATCAGACCCAGTTTCCAGTATTTGTCGGGCGTGCGGTCGCCCACCGGCGCCACGGCCCTGGAGTCAGCGCCCGCAGAGCCGACCAGGCGCGTGCCGCCCTGGCCAAACCAAATCATCAGCACCGTGGTGACCACCGCAAAGGCCAGCGAAAAGACGAGCATCGGGATGAGACCCGGCGGACCGCTCTGCTTGTGTGACAAGGGCAAAAGACCAGTCCACATGAACATCAGTGCCAGCAAATACTCAGTGGCGACGATGATCGACACGACCAGAAGCCGGAAGCGGCGCTCGCCCTCGCCCGCCCCGCCGCTCGCCCGGATGAGACGTGACCAGCGGAGCATGGCGTAGGCCAGGAACCCCATCAGCGCGCAGAGCACGGCCCCGATCAGCAGCGGCCCATAGACTCCGGCAAAGCTGCGAGTGGTCCAGTTGTCCGCCTGGCCATTGGCTCCCCAGTGGATCGGGAAGACTTCCGGGATTTGACCCCAGTGCAGGTGCAGCCAGATCGCGGTCGCGGCCAATAGGGCGAAGGGAGGGAACTGGAGCATCCATCCGCCCGGCACGTGCGCCTCGCGGGGCACGAGCGCCGCTTCCCGGACCGTGGCTGGCGCTGCGGCGTGCGGCAGCACGCGCCCCCGAGCCCGATAGTAAGCGAGGAAGACGCCCACGCCCTGCAAGGAGAGCCCGGCCAGCGTCACAACCGTCAGGTAGTTGGGCTCGGGAATCCGCATGGCAGCCAGAGCGATGAGAAGGGCAAGAAGGCCGAAAATGGTTACTTCAACCCGATAGCGCTTGAGGATGGAGCAGCCCTCGGCCGAGTCGCGGAACTCGGGCGGGACTGTCACCGCAAAGTAGACGTCCGGGCGGGTCAGCCGTGGCATCAAGTAAGAGATGACCAGGCAGAGCGCGATCACAAAGGCCAACACCAGGCTCGGTCCAAGAACCCATTGAGTACTCATCTTAGTTCTCCGTGCTGGGCATCGACCCAGCTCGCGATATCGTTGACCATGCCACCGGACACGTGGCCGGGTTTGTCGTAATCGGCAGGCGATGGCGGGTTGCCAGCGGGCGTGAAGAGGTGGCAGAGGCCGGGATAACTTTTCATGGTGACGTTGTTATGGCCGGCCAGGGCCTTTTCCCAACCCTCGAAGTCCTTCTTGCTGACCTGATAATCGCTCTCGCCTTGCAGCACCAGGATCGGTATCTTCAGCCGGGCCGCAGTCGTGCCGGGGTCGTAGCTTCGCAAGTCGAGGACATAAGACCCTGGCACCGGAATGCCCATCATGCTCACCATCTCACCCGGCTTGAGCGTGGGGCTATCGTAATCCTTGGCGAATTTCTCGGCCACCTCGACCTGTTTCTTGGCTCCGTCGCCCACCGGGCCGCTCAGCGTGGAGAGGTACTTGATCTGGTCCACAACAATCTGGCCCAGTTGCCGCGTACTGCCGGCCATAATGATAATGCCCGCGATCTGGTCGTCACCTTCGGCGATGCGGGGCGCAAGCATACCGCCGAGGCTGTGGCCGAGAACGTAGATGCGCTTCTTATCCACTTCCGGATGCGTCGAGAGGAGTGCTGCCGCCGAGCGCGCATCGTCGGTCACTTCCTCTTTGACGGTCAAGTTCGCCAAGTCCTTCGCAATCTGCGTAGCGTACTTGTGGGTCCGCTTCTCATAACGCAGCACCGCAATACCGTGGCTGGCGAGGCCCCAGGCCAGATCCTTGAACGGCTTGTTGGGGCCCATGGTTTCGTCTTCGTCGTGCGGACCCGAGCCCTGTACAAGTACCACGGCGGGGAACGGCCCCGCGCCGTTCGGCTCGGTGAGCGTCCCCGGCAGTTGCCACGGGCCGGTGGTAACGGTGACGCTCTGTTCGTGAAAGGCACTGGGTTTCGCGTAATCGGGAGCATCCCAGGGGGGTGTGACCGGGGCGAGGAAGAACCCGGCGATTTTGCTGTCCTTGTCGAAGGCAAGCCTCAGGTTGAGAGGGGATTTCTCAAACGCGCAGGTCAGTGTGACCACGTGATAGCCCTGCCGCTCTGCCAAGGCCGTGCTGGTGACTGCCTTGAAAGAGCCCGTCTGTCCGACCGTGGCGTCCCAAAAAGACTGGAGCTTCTCTAACGGCATGGCGGACGCCATCCTCGAGTCGAAGCGGGCCTCCACCTTGTCGTACTGCCGGGCCGCCAGTTCCTGGGCTACATCTTTCGCCAGAGCTTCGAAGTCCTGGGCGCAAACCTCCGCGCTCAGCGTCGAAAGCAGGGCCAGCGAGGCCGCTGCCAGAGCCAGAATCCGATTCATCGCTTTTCTCCTTCCTGGAGCTTCGCTGCCAGCACGGTGAGCTCGCGGCTCACCGCGCCAGAGGGCACGCCTTCGGCGAGCGCCTTGACCACCAACTCCTCCAGCCGTTTGCGGAACTCCGCTTCGGCGCGAGGCGTGGGCGCGGGCGCCGGCCGCTCAATCACTGTCGCGCCACGCCCGCGCCGCAGCTCCAGCCACCCTTCTTCGGCCAGTTGCCGATACGCCCCCGCCACCGTATTGTGATGGACACCGAGGTCCACGGCGAGTTGCCGAACCGAGGGGAGCTGCTCACCAGGCCGGAAGCGACCAGCCAGGAGTGTGGCACGGAGACCTCGCACAATTTGCTCGGAAGCAGGCAAGGGGGAGGCCAAGTCGATCTGTAGCACAGGAAGCTCGTTAGGCATAGTACAATGTACATGTACAATGTACTATCCCGCCCCACCTCTGTCAAGTCTTTTTTTACTGACCCCTCCCGCGGCCGCTGGAAAAACCCTGCACAGAAAACTGGGCCGTGGGATTGCATAGGAAGGAGATCAAGTGTACATTACCTGTGGGTAGGAAAATCAAAATGGAAGTCCCGGGTTATGCCATCGGGCAGAAAGTGGAGAGCACTCTCCAGGTTTCTGAACTCCCACTGCGCAACCCCTGATCTTGTAGGTGAGATATGTGGCCGCGAATCATACGCCAGTTTGAAGAAGCGAACAAAGAACTGTGGCTTTTCTTGATGATGTTCGCCATCCTCGCCGCGGTGAATTACTTGGTCGCTTCGGACCAAATGATGCTGGGCTTTTACGTCTTACCCACGGTGTTTTCCGCTTACTTCTACGGGCGCCGTCACGCGACGTTAACGGCGCTCGCCAGCGTCTTGTTGGTGATCCTGATTGTGTATTTTAATCCTCGTTTGTTTACGGAGCGGGCCCCGGTCAGGCTAATCGCAGAAAAGTGGTACGACATCACGATCTGGGGCGGAACCCTAATGGTTACCGCCTACGCCATGGGCACGCTCTATGAAAGGATGCAAGCCCGCATCCAGGAGTTACGCGACGCCTACAAGGGCGTCCTGGACATCCTCCGACAGTTCATCGCGCACGACGAATACACCGAGCACCACTCCTTCCGGGTGGCGGCCTACGCAGGCGTGATTGCGCAGTATATGGGTTTTAATTCGGAGCGGATTGACGACGTGAAAGACGCCTCCTTGTTGCACGACATCGGCAAGATGGAAACCTCTCGAGAGCTCCTTTATAAGGCAGCGCGTTTGACCGAGAGTGAGTACACAGAGATCAAGCAGCATACGGAAAAAGGGGTTGAAGTCATTAAGCCAGTGAGAGGACGACTGGAGCGCATCATCCCCATTATTCTGGCCCATCACGATAAGTTTGATGGATCGGGATACCATGAGAAGAAGGGGGAGGAGATTCCTATAGAAGCGCGCATCATTTCGGTTGCTGACGTGTACGACTCGATGATAAGTGATCGTCCCTACCGCAAGGCGATGTCCCCGCTGGACGCCAAGGAGAACATCACCAAGGGCTCGGGGACCGACTTCGACCCAGCCGTCGTCAAAGCTTTCCTGAAGGCGTATCAAAGTGGGGCGCTGGAAATCGATTTCCCGGCCTTGGAAATGCGCCGGCACTGACTTTCCTGAAACCGTATCAATGCAAAACTTTTCCATCTTGATCCTCGCTGCGGGCAAGGCTACGCGCTTCAAATCCGAGCACTCGAAATTGCTGCACCGGCTGGCGGGCAGGCTTCTGGGTGAATACATAGTGCAAGCCGCGCACGGAGCAGGACCCGACTGCCTCTACATGATGATCGGGCACGAGCGCGAAGAGGTGCGCAAAGTCTTTGAGCGGCCGGGCCTCGTTTTCATCGAGCAGAATGAGCAACTGGGCACAGGCCACGCGGTGATGACGGCGCGTCCGGAGCTTGCGAAGTGCGCCAGCCCGACGGTGGTGGTGCTGGTTGGCGACGCTCCCCTGCTCCGCTCTGAAACGCTGTGCAACCTGGTCGAAGCCCACCTGCAAGCGCGCGCGGCATGCACCATTTTGACCGCTCGCGTCGAGAACCCCACAGGCTATGGACGTATCGTTCGCGCCGGCAGCCGCGTGCGCGGCATTGTGGAAGAGAAAGTCGCGACCGCAGCCCAGAAGAAAATCCGCGAGATCAGCTCAGGCATACTTTGCTTCTCACGTGCCCATCTGCTGGAGCATCTCGAGGAACTCTCGGCGGAGAACGCCCAGAAGGAATACCTGCTGACGGACCTCATCGAAATCTTCAACCGGCATCGCCTGAAGGTGGCCGCGTTCCCCGCAACTGATGCGCGGGAGGTGCTGGCCGTGAACGACCGCGTCGAGCTGGCGCAGATCGAAAAGCTGTTGCGGCTGCGCAAGGCAGAGACGCTCATGCGCGATGGCGTAACGGTGGTGAATCCCGAGGCCACCTACATCGACCCGGACGTAGAAGCGGGCCCGGACTCGGTCATCGAGCCGGGCGCGAGCCTGCTGGGCCGGACGCGCCTGGGCAGCGCCTGCCACATTCAAAGCTATTGCACCATCACCGATTCATCGCTCGCCGACCGCGTCACCGTGCAGCCCTGCTCGGTGATCGCCAACTCCGAGATTGCTTCCGGCGTCACCATCGGCCCCTTTGCGCACCTGCGGGATGGCGCGGTGATCGAGGAGAACGCGCGCATTGGCAACTACGTGGAGGTGAAGAAATCGCGTGTGGGGCGAGGCACCAAGGCGCTTCACTTGACGTACCTCGGCGACGCCTCGTTGGGCGAGAACGCCAACATCGGCGCAGGGACAGTCACCTGCAATTACGACGGGGTGAAGAAAAACCCCACCATCATCGAAGACGGCGTCTTCATCGGAAGCGGCAACATGCTGGTGGCCCCGGTGCGGATCGGCAAAGGGTCGTATACCGCTGCGGGTTCGGCCATCACCGAAGACGTGCCGCCCGATTCGCTCGCCATCGCGCGCAGCCGTCAAGTCACAAGAAAGGGATGGGCGAAGGACCGCGGCCAAGCGAAGGCGCCGGCGGGGAAAACCACAAAAGCGTAGGCGCCGATCTGTCTTGATAGCCTACGGTTCATCCAACTTCGAAGAACCGTGCTCTCAGGCCCGCGTGGTGACCGCAGAATCAAAGAAGCTGTCGATCTCCCCGATTTCTTCAGAACTGAGGCGAAATTCTCCCGCGCCAACTATTCCCGAAACTTGTTCGGGGCGGCGAAGGCCAACAATGGCGGCGGTCACGGCGGGGTGCCGTAACGTCCAGGCAATGGCCACCTCACCGGGAGTCCGGCCATGTCGTTTGCCAATCGAACGCAGCAAGTCAACAAGTTGAAGATGGCGAGACAATTTCGGCTCCTGAAAGTCCGGGTCCCGGCGACGCCAATCGTCGTCCGGGAGAGCGCCGGCCCGCTCCCGAGTCATCGCACCGCTAAGGAGCCCAGACCTCATGGGAGCATAAACAATCACGCCGATATTCTGCTCGGCGCAGTAGGGCAGAATTTCTTTTTCAACCTCACGTGCCAGCATAGAATAGGGGGGCTGAAGCGAGGTTATCGGAGCTATGGCCTGGGCTCGCTGCATTTGGCTAACATTGAAGTTCGAGACGGCGATGTAACGAACCTTGCCTTCTTCCTTAAGCTTGGCGAGCGTCGTCCAACCCTCCTCGAGGTCCTCATCCGGTAGTGGCCAGTGAATCTGGTACAGGTCGATGACGTCGACTTTCAGCCGTCTCAGACTCGCCTCACACTCGCGCCGGAGGGATTCGGCTTTGAGACTGCCGCTGAGTTCACCTCGCTCATTCCAGACCCGCTCACATTTGGTGAAGATATAAGGCCTGTGCGGGATACCCTCTAAGCTGCGGCCAACCACCTCCTCCGAGTGCCCCAACCCATAGACCGCGGCCGTGTCAATCCAATTCATACCGGACTCGAGTGCTTTGCGGATGGCCGCGATTGAGTCTTTATCATCCTGCGGACCCCAGCTAAAGCGCCACCCCGATCCACCCATAGCCCAGGCGCCAACTCCCAGCGAAGTAATATGAAGATCGCTATTCCCTAACCGTCGTTTTTCCATGCGAACTCTCCTGTCAGAATTTTCCTCCACTTGTGTCGCCGTAGGGGCGCTGGTTCCCCGGCCTCTCCCAGCAGATCCCTACGTCAGACACAACCTCATACGACTGCTGCTTTGCGGTAGTTTACTGCGAAACCCCTAAGAAATGCTGTGTCTTCGCGAATTCTCGCTGAGCTGCGCTAAGGCCGGTGTACTACCCACGTGAGATGCTGGGGAAGTAATTCCCCTCCTCATTGAGGAGGGGACAAAGGGGCGGTGGCAAGAGCGAAGCGCACGCATGCATCGCATGCGCACAGTGGTGAAGGAATTCAATATCTATCGCCGGGCCGCGGATCACACGAGAGCCATCCCTCCTCGTGCCAGAAGGCAGGGATTTGTATCCTGAAGGCTTATCCAGGCGGTCCTGAAGCTAGCTCGTCTTTCTTTTTTGACTTGCCGCCGAGTTTCTTGAATTCCCCGCCCACGCCTTTGCCGATCTTTCCGACCCCTTTACAAGTGCCGACGGTCACGTTCTTGCCCAATCCTGCCACTCCCTTTCCGAATGAGACCCCGGCACTCCCAACGTTTCCCCGCGCCAACTCTCCGACACTGCCCGCCGTGCCTTTGGCCAAATCCCCCGCCCCTTTGGCGACGCCCTTTCCAATATCCTCCCCGCCTTTGCCCATCTCCTTACCAGGCGTGCTAGTTTGCTTCTCCTTTTGGTTCGTCTTCTGCGGCTCAGCCGAGGCTTGGTCAGGGCTCGACTGACCCCAACCGCAAACCGTGATGGCAAAGCCAAGTGCGCCAAGACAGATCAGCCGGAATACAGATTTCATCTTTTTCCTCCTGCCTGCACAGCTTTTCTCTCCTGAAAACCCTTGCCCATGGAAGTATGATGCAAACTACCCCCACTTGAGGTTTCCCCGACCTCTCTTTCTCTAAGGAGTGATGCAAGCATGCGCAAGATTCTGGCAAGCGTCCTGGCGATCAGTCTGCTTTCCGCCGAGAGCCTGCTGGCCCAACAGAATTCGGGGCTTACAAACTTTTGAGTGTGGTCGACGAGGAAAGCCGCAGACCTTCGGAGAACGCGGTGACTGCCTTCCTGCCGCGCAAACCGAAACCCCGCCGACAGAAAAACCTTTTCGAGGGCACTTGCCAGTGAACCGGCGTTATTCGGGGCATATTCAGGCGGGAACTGCGGCGGAGTGCTTTTCAGTCGCTAACCAGGAGGGACTGATCCATTCTCCGCCTTGCCGTTCATACCCAGCTTCGTAGAGAATCTCTTCCAGAGAGCCCTCGTCCGCAGCCGTCGCGAGAAAGAGATGTACGGCCTCGTCGAGAGCCGCACGCGCTCCCTCCGGCGTTCGCCCGCTGCTCATGACATCAAGCGGCATGGCGTGGGCGACAAACTGCTCCCCTTCGCTCCAGATCTGAACCGTGTACACGATCTTCATCGGCCAAATCATATCACCTGCGGATTGGCCACGCCACCGGACCGTTGGTAGTGGTTTCATTTGCGAGACACGGGCACTCCAGGCCGCAGTCATTCCCGCGAAAGCGGGAATCCACTCCGCAAGCCTTTGGAAATCCGCATCCCACAGATTGGATTCCCGCTTTCGCGGGAATGACAGGCGTTTCGTCAGGAATGATGTTCCAAATGACACCACGGTCGGACCGTTTCCGGTCCACGGTTTTTCTTGCACGAAGTGAGTAGCGCGGACCTGTCTCTTAGGCCCGCGGCTTTTGAGTGTGGTCGACGAGAAAAGCCCCGGAGTCTCTGGGGAACGAGACTGTGCGCCACCTTGCCCTTAGCGGTCAGTCATCCGGTGCTTCTTCAGTTGCTCCTCGCGCCCGAGTTCCATGATTCGTTCTGTCAGTCGATGGACTCCGGTTGAGGGGTTTTCCCCTGCGCAACCACGCGTCTCCTGCCAATGCTCCAACTCCGCGGCTCGCTGTACGGCTTCCGGATACCGAGGAAAGACCAACTCGAAGGGCACTTCCTTGTCGTACCCGGGCATGTGTCCTCTGCAAGCCGATTGTACGTGGTGGCGCTCTGTGTGGGCACGTTGGTCTTGGAAGTGCAACAACAGCCAGAGCTCGAAACACGGATTCGATATGGCCAGCTCGACCTTGTTTGCACCTGCTTTCTGCTTCGCCTCGGGTATGTGCTCGTGTAGGTCCACATCAAATACGCACCAGACCTCGTCGTACTTGAGATTATCGTCCTTCTCCCTGCGAGCTTTGCGCTCAGCCTCTTGCTTCTTCTCGACGGCGTAGTCAACAAGTGTCTTGGGGTTTGGCCCGGCCGGCCGGACCTCAATGTCCAACAGGCGGTTGTGACCTTCACGCTTAAGGCCGTTGAAGTAGCTTGGTTCGGTGACTCCGCCCTCGCAACAGACGAGCACAAGCGGGCGAGGCTCAACAAACCACTTGCGACGCCGGAGGTTGTCGTGTCTTCGGGCCATCAGGGCTCAGCCTTATCTTGCTGGATGTTGGCGAAAAAATCCGTTGAGCCGATAAACGGTACCGCGCCGTACCGGCCCTGCAAATATCCTCGCGCGAGGTTCTCGTTCTTTCTGGGTTTGAAATCCGTCAGCGGATAAAGGTGAGTGCCGCCTTCAGCGTCCTTTTCCGTGAACCAAATCTGGTCGCGGCGCAAGGACGCCTTGTCAAGAATGTTAGTGTCATGAGTCGTGAAGATAATCTGTGCCCCTCGGGGATTGAGTTTGGGATCGTTGAAAAGACGCACCACCTCCAGTGCCAATAGCGGGTGCATGCTAGCGTCCAACTCATCGACGCACAGCGTTCCGCCTGAATTGATCGTCCCGAACACCGGTCCGAGTAATCCAAAGAAGGCAAGAGTGCCATCCGACTCATTTTCTTCCCCGAACGGCACCCCTGCGGAGATGGAGCCTTTATGGAATAGTGAAAGCTTTTGTCTCTTTTCAAGAACCGGGAATTCGACGCCTTCTTCCTTTGCAAAGGCTGCGATTTTCCGCAAAGCGCCAAGGATCTCCCCAACCCGGGACCAGTGAGCATCGTCCACTTTTTCTTCTGCCTGTCGCATCAGGGACAGCAAGTTCATTTCCCTGACTTCGAGCCCGATTACGCCCAAATCTGCGGCGTGGAGAGCTCCCACAATCCAAGGCTTGAAGCCCTCCACTTTGCACATTAGGGCGGTTTCCTGGTCGAGAAACCCTCGCTCGCGGGGCACATAACCAAGTTGCTCAGAAAACCACTTGTAGACCGGCAGCAGAGCTTCATGATTGTTCTGAGCGGCGGCTGAGAGGAAAAGGCTGTTCGGCCGCGTGAGCCGCTCGATGGCCCGGTTGTCGCCAGTCAGCTTCTTTCCAAAGGTGAAAGTCTTCCCCTCGCGCTTGAACCACAATTGCCTCTTGCCGCTGGGGTATGCGTCAAGCCACTCCCCCAGAATCTCCCGGTCGTTCAGCGTGAATCCGTAGTGGAAACGCACGCCATCGAGCACCAAGTCGACGTCGAATGAGGAAGAATCGCTCTTCGATTTTGGATCGAGAAGAAAGGGCTCACGCGGAATGGGGCCCTCGGGCGACCAGCGCCGTTGCGAGTCACATACCGCGCTCCTCATGTACTGAAGGGCCCTAATAACATTGGTCTTGCCCGAAGCGTTGGCGCCGTAGATTGCAGCAACGCGCAGGAGCCCAAGGTTGAGTCCTGCAATTTGGGTCACCGCCTCCGGCGGTCCCTTAAGCGAGCTCGCCACCATAGAAAGCTCCTGCTCCTCCTTGAGCGACCGAAAGTTACGGACGCGGAATCTGATCAACACGGCGCACCCCAATCTCCAGCGAAAGTATAATTCTTGATCCTTTACAGATATATTTTTGCACAACTTTGTCGAAAATGCAATCTTAAAGTACGAATAGTACCACTTTCGACTGGGCGCAGAAATGGACCGCCGGTGTCTGAAGTAGCAGCCAGCGCAGGGTTTCGCTTGCAAGAAGCAGCACTCAAGCCCTTCCTTCATCCACGAAGCGCTCGATATCAGCTAAGGTTTCAATACCCTTCGTGCGGAGATTCTGGGACAAGCGTTTACGGGCCTGATGAACCATCCGTTTTCGGCTCACGTAGGTTCGCAAGGCTTCGCGCACAAGCTCTGATTTAGAGCGGTACTCTTGTTTCGCTACTTGCATCGCCCGCCGGTAGAGGTCCGGTGGCAGGCTCACCGTCATTTGAACGCTTGTCCGCGGCATAGAATAGGCCCTCCCTCACAGTCCATTACACTTCACTACAGTGTAATTATACCACGGGGTCAAGGCAAAATGCCCTACCCTTAAAGCAGGGGTCAGGTGTTAGGGGCTGGGGCTAGGGGCTGGGTACTGGGGGCTGAACAAGGATTCAGAATCCAGAAGCCAGGAGTCAAAGTGAACAACTTACGAAGCCAGGAGTCAGAAGGCAAGAGTCAGAAATGCGGAATTCGGGAGCCAGTCCCCCAGCGCGGGCTTCGGCCGCAACCGAAGACCAGGTTTTCATTGCCACGCCATGGCGGGTCGATTGAAAAAATGATGTGGCAATTTCCTCCACTGTCAGTAGTCTGTTGTCAGTCGCCAGTTGCCGAGAATGCTTGGCGCGATCTCCCCTGGCACCTGGCACCCGGAACCTGACACCTGTCCATCCCCTCGCAACTTCCTCTGAGATGTGCTACAAAGGAAAGGGTGGCTGCTCGGGGAAGCGGGACAGGGACAGCCGCCATCTATTGAGAGCTGCATAATAAATGCAATGGTGCCATTCTTAAAAAGCCCGATTATGCCGGTTTTTGAGCAGCGGTTCATTGCATTATAAATGTCGCGCTCAATAGTAGGAATAGAAGCTCCGACTCCCTCGCCTGAAGAAGACCGGGGGTACTCTTATGCCGTTAAACGGATGCAAGAGAACTCGCCGTGCCTTTCTGGAAAGGAGTATCACCCTCGGCGGCGCTCTGTTGGCAGGTGCGGCTTATAGTAGGCTTGGTTCCCAAGACGCGTTTGGCGCGAGGCCTTCCCCATCGCGCCTCGTAATCTCCCGCGACTCCAATCTCAGGTCCACTCCCACCAGCTTGGATTCCTCCCGGCTCCTCAATTGCCTGGACCGTGCCATGCAGGCCTTGCACGACTGCGATTCATCCCTGGAGGCCTGGAGGAAGGTCGCGCGGCCCGGCGAAGTGGTCGGGCTCAAGGTGAATTGTCTTGCCGG